>OBYP01000048.1_pt1 | contig 169792 bp, 169 predicted proteins | sample 1501461 | NCBI WGS metagenome assembly OBYP01 (sample SAMEA2580201, study PRJEB22360) | human gut metagenome | biome: human gut; feature: human-associated habitat; material: faeces | place: Denmark | collected 2008/2010 | reverse complement strand
CCTTAATAGCTCCCACAGCCGTGCTCTGAGCCTGCCCTATGGCTGTAAGCGCATCTTGGGCGGTCTGTCCAAACTGCGCAGCGGTCTGCTCTACCGCCTGACGGTCTGCCGCCACTGCTTCCCTCATCTGGCTAACTACCTGCTTATCATTGGCAACTGCCTGACGATCCGCCTCTGTCTCCTCAGCGTACTGTCTGGCTGTATCCTCCGCCGCCTCAGCTCCCGTCTGGGCCTGTCCTGCTGCCGTTTCTGATAACTTGGCTGCCTGTGCTGATAACGCCGCATCTGAGGCCGACTGCTGTGTCTGGGAGAGCATCCCTGTTACCGCCTGCTTATCCTGTGCCACAGTGTCGGCATTGGTCTCTACCTGCTCTGCAAGACCTTGTACCACTTGCAGATGCTCCGCTGTCTGGGTGGCTGCTGCCTTGGCCTCATCCGCAGCAGCGATAGCCTTATCTCCGGCATCTTCTGCCCGGTTGGCAGCGTCATTGACGGCCTCGATGGCCTGCCGAAAGATCTCCCCATCTCCCGGTGCCTCAAAGGCTTCCGGCTTGGGGCGTGATTTGACCTGCATGGTAATGCGCTTGATTGTCTCACCGGATAACTTATCCGACAGGTACACCCATGCATAGATGTTATATGTCTTTTCTGCCGTCCATACTGCACTGTTGCCCTCCAGCATGCTGTCCGGGATTGTGACGGTTGTTACGCCGTCCTTAGTGGTACCCACACGGGTTATGGCCTCGCCGCCAGTCTCCTGTAGCGCAAAGTGGATTTCTACCGCCGTCGGAAGATGCAGTCCCTCAATCCTGAGCTGCTGGCCATAATCCCACTGCCATAGGCCATAGGTGCGGGCGTAATCATCGTTATCTGTAAATACTGCTGTAACCATTGGTCACCTCCAACTAAAAAGGACCCCAGAGATTTCCCTGGGGTCTGTCTGCGTTGCGACGTCGCACAGCTTACTTATCTTCCGTGCCTACCGCCCGCTCATCTTCCTTGCCGGTTGCAGGGCCGGTGGTTACAAAAGTGGTATCCTGTGCACCCTTGGGTCTTCTCTTCTGTGCTGCGTCATTTCTTCTCTGCTCTGCTGTTCTCTTGTCTGCTCTCTTACCTGTTGTGTTTGCCATAATCTTTGTCCTCTCTTTCACTGTTGATATGTAATAGTAGTTGCTCCGGCTCTGACCCTGCCGGACGGGAGACCTATGGATCACCTCCTCTCAGGTCTTGGCTGGCAGTTCCGGAAGGCCTGCAATGGATGTTGCCACTGACAGGATACCTGCCAGCGCGGATGCACTGGCTACCATAGGCCAGTTGACCTCACCCATGACCGCTGCCGAGCCGATGGTGGCGACAAATGTCTGCGCCATGGTCTTAATGGCACGGATACCTGCGGCCTTGACCCACTGGATGGTATCCACATCAGCCCTAAATACACAGTTCTTAAGCATAGTTCCTCACCTCCCTTCTACTGGTCTATAATAGATTCCAACAGCTCGTCCCGGATCTGCTTCATCGTATCTATCCCATTACCGGTGATCTGATGATTGAGCAGAGCTGCAAGACTCTTGGACTGCTGTTTCTGCATATTTTCCAGAGCAACCAGACGCTTGTAATCCTTGTCCGAATGCTCTTCCAGTTTCTGGACTCGTGCTGTCAGATGAAAAGCCGGCTTGATTACCTTAACGATAACCGCACCGGCTCCACCTATAATACTTATTCCTCCGCAAATGGCGAGGATTGTCTGTATATATTCCATTATCTTTCTGCCTCCTCAATCAGCATCGGCCTATCGATCAGCCCCTGCTCTTCTTGCGGCTCATACACACTGCCATCATTACTCAGGCAGATTATATGACCATCTACACGGTACAGTGTGTTATATCCGCTGATGCAGCCTGCTTCCATCCCACCAACTGTATACGTGGTGATATCCCCCCATTTTTCCGGAACCATGCCTACAAATTCAATTTGCAGCACGTTCGTAGCCACCGGCATGATACTGATAATTTCATATTCAGTTTCATGGATTTTGATTTTTTCCATTTAGCATCTTCCTTTCATTCTGTATTTTTATGTATTATAAAAGGCCCATAATGGCCTAGAATTTTCAGTGTTAATGGGTGTAATACCAACTCATCGAAAATCGGACACACTCACGATGAACGGTATTACACAGAATCCGAAATTGACAGGCGCTTTACTGCTCTGACAACCGGTGAAACTTTACTAAGTATATTAAAATATCTACCCAGTAAATATCTCGATGATCCGCCTAAATACCTCAATTTATCAGGATATGATATAGAAATATATGTTTCGAGATCGCAGGTTACAATTTCGGAGATAGGTTACTGGGCTTGTGTATTAGGGGTCCACGATAATAACAATGGAAATCTTAAGGGAGCTCAGGTGGCAATTACCACAGGTGCTACATATCAGAGATCCTTTACATATCAGTCTGGGTGGACTCCTTGGGGCCGCTTATAATCGCCGATAGAGTACCGTTGCATCTATATATACGTTAGCCGATAGATGCGTGTTTAAAAGAGAACGAACAGTATACCATAATGTATTTCCTTCAATTTCACAACGCTGTAAAAAAGTAGCAGTATTACTGCCATTTTCCCAGCCAGTAACCCCAATTGGGGTATATCCGGATATATTTATATCCATAGATCCGATAGCTACAACGCCATTGATATTGACATTCAATTTATATGTTTTAAAAAGTAGATATTCATTCAACCTATTATTTACTTCAGTTTCTGTGTAATATCGCTCGTCATGAATATGTCCGACTTTTGACGTGTTGGTATTGAGCACAGTATAAAGGTCCATCAGTACCTTGCCCTGAGCCGCCGAAAGCGGCAGGTTAGGGTTGTTTGTGACACAGTTATTGACAATATGCCCCAGCAAGCAGACGCCGGTCATCCATGCTCTAAAATCATCCCCGAACTTTTTAACCTTCCCCCATCTGGTCTTTGCCTTTTCCTTGACGGCCGGCACCGGAAAGTTCTCAGAAGATGCTTCAAACGCCGAAATCAACGTTTCTGCCGTATCACCGCCAGAAGAATCAACCTTCTTATCATCCTGCTCTTTCATGGTCTTGTCGATCATGTCCATATTTTCATTGATGACATCAACCGAAATGTATTCATTCTTTTCTGGCTTTTTAAGGCCATAGGTTTCTGTTGTATTCATAAATTCACCGTCCTTATCTCTTCCCAGGTATATGCTACGGCCTGCTCCCAGGTCAGCACCTCCACATTTTCCCAGGTATTATAGATGTATTCGTATTCCACCACCAGATGGGCAGGCTTAATTTCCTCAATGGTAAGCTTCAGATCTGCCATATTCCCCGGAATCCCCAGCATACCTACAAAACGGATCACAAAACGGTAATGGGATGTATCTTCGATCACTTCCACCTCACCGTTAGAATAACTGCTGGCTACATTCTTTACCATCTCTTTTGTGGTAGTTCCAACGCCGGATATCTTGGCGCGGATCCGCTCCTGACGGAAATCATCTGGTTTCGATACGTCTACCTCGAGCCCTAAAAGCTGCTCATACCTTTCCAACAGCTTTGACGCTGTAGATGCAAAGCATTCCGATATTGTACTGCTCAGCCCCTGCTCCAGATTATTCGTCACCCCAGAAAGCAGTCCCTGTAATGTCTGCATGGTCACATTCTTTTCATAATAATCCGGAAGCAGTTTAATCAGTTCCAATCCGGCTCACCTCCGTCAGCTCAATGGTTCCAGTCACAGGAATCTGTTTTTCTCCAATCGTCACATTTCCTGTCCCGCCATTTAAAAGAAATCCCTCAAAATCCTCTACTCCCGGAATATCCAGCAGCAGGCTTCCAAGCTTTGCATGACTGATCCTATATGTGGCAAATACAGTTTCCCTCAGAAATGAATCCACTGCCAATTTATATGCTGCCTGAATATCCTCCAGAGTCTTGCTTCCGTCCCTCATAATCTTTGCTTTCACATTGATCGTAACAGTCTCTGGGCTCTTAACTGTTACCGAAGCACCGATCGGACGCATCGTTTCAATATATGCCGCCACTGTTTCCGGCAAGGAAGGAGATATCTTTTTGTCACTGTCTACCACAAGCACTGTAACCGTACCCGGACCATCGGCCAGTGGGAAAACTTTTGCTGCGCCGGTTCCAGAAACCTCCAGAGCCCATTGTTGGTAATGGTAAACATTTCCCGAAGTAGCCGGAAGTCTGATTTTGGTATACAGACGCTCACGCAATGCTTCATCTGTCTCTTCATCCGCGCCTGGGGTAATAATGTCCCCCAGCTCTGCCGTAATGCCTGTTATATTAGAAATAGGCTGCATTGCGCCGCTGTACTGGTTTCCGATTACGCCAGGCGTTTCACACTCTACCTGGTATTCTGTTTCGGATTCTTCTTCCTTCACAATATAGACAAGGTTATTAATTCCCCAGCGAGTGCCGATCTCCACCGATTCGGAAGTAGTCATCTTGCGTACTGCATTTGTGGCAGGCTTTCTGGAAACATTGTAGGCCTCTGCCGCCCGGTCCAGGTACTCACCAAGAGCTGTATCCGGAAAGACCAGGTCTATAAAATTGTCCAGCTGAAAATTCTGCTGGGTCAGAAAATAGGCACAGGGAGCCAATGCATCATAAATAACACTGCCTTCCCTTTTATCAACATCACTCGGAACCCGGTCAAGCATTGCCTGCAACAGTTCTTCATAGGTCATTTTCATACAGCCACCTCTTTCTCTATCTGTATTTCCCCGTAAATGCTGGATACCTGGAAGGAACAATGGCAGCTGTCTCCAGAAAACTCAAACCGGAACCCATCCACCTCCCGGATCCGGTCATCCTGCAAAAGTGCTTCCTCGATCATGCGGCGCATCTCCGCTCTCACATAAGCCCGTTCCTCTCCGATCAGCTCTTTCCAGGCGATCCCATATTTAAAACTGTAAATGGGATATTCGTACTGCTCCGTAGACAGGATTTTATAAATGGCCTGTTTTAACGCCGCCAGCTCATCCACGAAACCCTCTATCTTAATTTCCAACAATCCATAGGTACGGGCCTTATAGGTCTGTTCCTGAACAATCAGATCTGTTGTAAGTTCTGCCATCATGTACCTCCTGCTGTCTGATATGGCTTTCCGATGATCTCCAGAATATAATACTCTTTTCCGCGGTCATTTCGCAGAAGCCGCACCTTATCACCTGAAACCAGCTGGTTCTTCATGTTACCTGTAACCATGCTGAGAGGAACCGGAAGGCTCCCTATCATGACGGCATTCCCTGTATATGTCCCCACGAGCACAGCAGCCGGCTTACGGCTTTTCATGTAATTATCCACCACAATTTTTATCAAATTGAATAGCTCCTGAACACTTCCCCGGTTATTCACCAGCCATCACCTCCACTGTCATTGTGTGCACGGGCAGAAAATCGTGTGTTACCTTCTTTACAATCAGCCTCCGGTTCAATGCAATATCGGCAATGCTGCCATAAATACTGTTCCCTGCCCGTACCCGAAGATCTCCCAGGCACTCCAGCTTTAAGGTCTCTTTCTCATGGTTATACAGCTTCAGCAGGTTATTGGCCCGCTCCTGGGCCTTGGCTGCATTGTCAACACCAGAAGGTGAAGATTCCAGATACTGCAAAAGGCCGTACCGATTCACGGCCTCCTGGTCATGGGCGGCGCCCACATCAATCTGACCTGTATTCTCATTTTTCCACACAACCTTGATCTGATTGTAATATTCATCGTCAATGGATTTCTCCCAGTTATAGCCCGTACACAGACTATCATCTCCAAGTACCAAGGGAAGCTGCAGGTTTCTCATATTCCACAAGCACACCTTCCCGTACTCATCCCGCAGGCAATAATGCTCCTGGGTACCGATCAGCGTGTCAGATACCGCCTGCGCAATATGGTCCAACCAGGACTTTTCGTAATCAGCAATGGTCGGAATGATAAAGCCAGGATTCTCGATGGTTCCTGGCGTCATGGTCTGGAAGGTGCACATATTCTCTACCAGATTTTTAAGAGTCCCATTCTCCAGCACAATGATATCCTTATTCTTTGCCCTCCGGAGCTGGTCATACGCTTTAATGGTTATGATCTGGCGGCCGCTTCCGGAACTGCTGTCTCCTGACACTTTATATACAGCGCCAAAAAAGATACCATCCGCCTGATTATTGTCTGTCAAGCGAACCACATCCCCATTCTGGAGTATCAGACCATCACTGATATAAGACAAATCCAGGCTGCTGGCACCCTCATTTAGGGTTTCCGTCCATGAAATTCCTTTACACATTTCTGAAATATCATAAATATATCCCTGGCTTTCTACCAGTACCTCCACGTCTTCACCTCCTATGCGGGAATCGAAAGAACCTGCCCCGGATAAATCAGATTAGGATTCTTAATATCAGGGTTGGCTGATGCAATCTTTGTGTATTGGCCGCCATTCCCATAATACTTCTTTGCGATCCCCCAAAGAGTATCCCCAGACTGGACCGTATGGGTCTTATTCTCCGTCACCGCCGGATTGGTTTCAGTTACGGCTGCTGTATCCTCTTGCTTAACAGTAGCTGTGACCGTCTGTACTGCAACATACCGTTTGCCTGGGGCCTTATATTCCTGTAATTTGATACTCAGGTACTTATCCCCCTCCTCACCGGCCTTTTCTACTGCCTCTACGCTTTTGACCAGTACCATAACACTGATATCATCTGTAATGTCATTGGAGGCAATAAAGCGGATCGGCTTCATGTTCTTCTGGGCCTTCCGGAACATCTTTTCATAATAATCTGCGTCCGCCCTGGCACCAGAATTCATATAGTGATAGTCCTGGCTGGGGAATTCCGCTTCGAAGCTGAACTCCTCCAAGCTGTAGTAAGAAGGGACAGAAACCTGTCCTGTCCCTAATACCTGGTAATTCTCTATATTTAACTGCCTGCTCCGCTTGATCTCCTCAGGATTGACGGGGAGCTTATATTTCTTTCCCCCGTATTTAAAATAGACAGAGTATGACATTATTCAGGCACCCCCTCTGGCGCAGTGGCGATTACTTCCTTGAGGCGATCCACTACATGGCCTACAAGACCGTCTGTATCTGCTTCCTTGGTGATCGGGCCGGAAAACTCCACACGGATATTGGGGGCAAGAGTATTCTGGGCGATCCGGGCCACATAATCTCGCTCCGCAAGCTTACGCATCCACTCAATATCCTCTTTTTCTGTTTCTACCTTTACCGCTCCGCCTTTCCCTGTACCCTTTACAGTGGCAGGGCTTCCGGCAGTGGCAAATGAAGAGAAATCAATTCCTGATCCGCCTGCTCCATCCAGACTGGGATTAAAACCAGAAAACAGGTTAGAGGCTTTGTCTGCCAGATTTTTTCCTGCGTTGTACCCCTTCGACGCCATTTCTGAGTAATCCAGCAGTTCTGGTTGTTTCACATACTCTTTCCAGCCACTTTCATCCTTAATTGCAGTGATCTTAGTTTCAAGTCCTGTCTGCAATCCTTCCAGTCCTGAAGTAATATCTACCGTAACCCCAGGTATTTTATTGATAATATTTTCAATCGACCGTGCCATATTAAGCACATAACCGATACAGGCATTCGCCATATCCAGAAATAACACTTTAACCGCTGCTGTCGCATCGTTAAAACAAGTATTTCCAATAAAGTTTGCCAACATAGAAAAAACTGCTATTATCGGATAAACAAAATGGTTATAAACGAACGCAAACAAGGCAAAGAACGCTCCCCCAATCAAACCGGTAGCACTGATCGAAGTCCCTGCAAAGTGATTGATCGCAGCCACGCCAGCATAAAAAGCAGCTACAAGTAAAATCACTGCTCCTATAATCCATGTAATAGGACAGGCTGCAAGTGCTGCATTAAAACCTTCCTGAGCCCATATGAGCATAAAAATCGCTGCATACTCCGCCCAATCCGCCGTTGCCTTTAATCCCATAGCTGCTACATTTTTCATTGTAGTAAGCCATCCGATCCCAGCTGTAGCATTATACACTAACCATGCTCCCGCAATTCCGAGTATAATCGGGCCGAAAATATCTAAACGGTCACCTACCCATCCAATGGCATCCAGCAGAGAGCTAAATGCACCTGCTGCCATAAATACCAGGCCTGTCAGGTTTTCCACTGCTGCCTGCCCCATATCCGAATTGAGCATGGCATTCGCCTTTTCAAACACTCCCCCAAACGCCTGCATCCCGGTATTTTTAATCTGGTTCCAGACATCTGCAAACGTCATAGGCATACTGTTGAATTTTCCATTGATATCATCTGCAGCATTAAACATCGCATTTTTGATAATGTCAGAGGTAATTAAGCCCTGAGAGGAAAGCTCCTTCAACTCACCTTTGCTCTTTCCCATATACTTGGCGATGGCATCCGCCACCATGGGGGCATTTTCCATAACAGAGCGGAATTCATCGCCCTGCAGTTTTCCTGCCGCCATAGCCTGGGTAAGCTGTAAAAATGCAGCACTCTGTTCTGCCTGTCCGGCACCAGATACCTTTAAGGACTTGTTAAGCAGTTCAGTGAAACCTATAGCCTCCTGGTTGCTCCCAAAGCTGTCACCGGCCAACATACGCATCTTTGCCACCGCATTTGCCGTTTCCGTGTAACTTCCCCGGGAACGGTTAGCCGATGCAAAAATATCGTTCTGCAATGCAGCCTGCTCGGCGGGGGATGAGGTGATCATGCCAAGCCTGGCATTGGTATTCGTATAGCTGTCCGCAATATCCATACCCTTTTTCACTGCTGCCAGACTGGCAACTGTACTGATCAGTGTCTTAAGGCTGCCGTTCGCACGGGTAGCCTTTTTTGACACTGCATCCAGCCCATCCCCTAAGCCTTTTACCTTCGGCGCCGCGCCGGATGCGCCTTTCCCCATCTTATGAAAGGAATCATTCGTTTTATCCGCTGCCTTAGAAGCACCCAGCATCTTATTCATCGCTTCATCTGTGCGGTTTATTATCTTGTTAATCTGGCTGCTGTATCCGTCCATCAGCTTGAACATTGCATTTAAGGTTGGCATCTCTTCCTCCTTCCTAAGACAGTTGGGCCGCCTGCCTCTTTTCTTCTTTTACCCTGAGGTCAATGCTCGCATAAATAAAAGCACGTTCCCTGGGGCCTACCGGATCATCAGGCCCACAGATACCGGCCAGTACTCCGGGCCTGATGTGAAGTCTTTGCAGGGCGAAGTGTGCATAACACAGCTCAGGATCGCCCTGCTCGATCAGTTTTTTGCCTCATCCATATCCTCGTTGATATCCTGGTCGAGTCCAGACAGTTCCTGTACAGCCTCCATGAGCGTTCCATACTCTCCCACATACAGCATGGCGGATAAGACCTTGTCTGCTCCTAAAACGCCGTACCGCTTCTGCAATTCTGCATTGTTCAGATCCGGTTCTACTACAGCCATAGCCGTCAGCTCACGGTTGTAGCTGATGCGGTTAAACTGCTCAACGCCGCTCTTCTTATCTACGCTGCGGTGCTTCTTCATCAGATTTTCATTTTCCTGCTGGGTAATGGGCCGGATCACAAAAGGAACTGTCTTTCCATTCTCCCGAAAACGGTCTGATACAATGACCTCTTTGTTTTCTGTCTGTACTGGGTTTAAAAATGCACTTAAGCTACTCATAATCTTTTTTCCTCACTTTCTATCTCATATTCTCCGGAAGCGTATAGCTCTCCAGATCGTCCAGATCATCAAAAGTAAAATCTGAATCAGTGGTGTTCAGATCCTCACTTCCGTCTTCCAGATACGCCACTGGTGCTTTTGCCAGAATGCAGTCCCTCATCACGATTACTCGTCGACCAATAGTAGACGCCGGATCCTCGTTGGTAGTCTGAATGCTGATCGTAGGTGTCTTCCCCTCTTTGATGTACTGCTGATAAATCGCCGATGCCGCAGGGCTTACATTGTACATGGTGATGCTTCCTTTTCCCTCTGCCGCGACTACCTTATGCTGCTTCATCCGGTGGCCCAGAAGCTTCTTGGCGATCACTGTAAACTCAATATTTGCTTCGACCTTGGACAGTTCAAAAAAATAACGGTTCTGGCCGTCGATTGTGATATAGGCACTGCCCTCACTGCCAGTCACAAGATCTTTGATTCTGGTATAGTTTTTTCCAGCCATAGTCCCTCACCTCCTAAGACAAATTAACAGTAGTGAAAATCTTCTCTACGCTGTCAACAGGCTGTACCCACACATCTACCACTACAGCGTCAATATCATTTCCTGGTTTCACTGTGACATCATCTGTTTCAAAATTCTGGATAGCAGCCATATTCTGGAGCGTGGTGAAATAGTCAACCAATGCCGCTTTTAGAAGGGATTGGCCGTCTGCATTGTTGTTGACTTTCCCTACATAGTTGCTTTCAAAAATATTGCTGATATCGTTAGCAATATTGTCCACTGTACGAAGTACCCTGTTTTTTGTAAGCATCTTCCCTTTTTCCGGAGTAATCGTGGTAAGAGAATTGATGTCATACTCTACAGTCACGTTCTGGGCGCTGTCTACCTTGAAAATCAACTTGCCTGCCTTGACCGCTGTTTCCATTTCACTTTTGGTCATTCTAGGAGATACGTCCACCGCTCCCACATACTTCATGCCGGTGTTGGAAGTTGTGATACTGGCCCCGGCTGTTGCCCCGGCTACCCATGCAGTGGTCTCTGCCGCAGTTAACTTTGTACCATCTGTCAGGATAATCCCCTGCACCACATCAATGATTCCCTCTGAATCTGCCTCATGATTTGCCAGTACTGCCTGACACTTAATGCCCTCATCATCCCTCATGGCTTTGATCCACGCAGCGATGGCAGTCTTATTGGCAGATGCTGTTTCCGGCTCTGTATCGTATGGGTAACACAGCACATTGAACTGTATCGTTTTAAGCTTACCCAGCGCTGTATTAACTGCCTCTGTATTATGCGATTCCGGCAGCTTGTAAAGAAGTACTGTCTTGGCTTTTTTAAGAGCCTCTGTAGCCAGCTTCTTATCCTCTGCCGTTGCTTTCTCCGGATACGCCTGCTCTGTGGCTGTAATCGTATAGATTTGACCATCTTCCCCCACAGACATCTCCTGAAGGATCACAACAGTGCCTCTGTCTCCCGGAGTGATGGACAGGGGCTCATTTGTCCGGATATTGATATAGGCCCCGGGCAATACTTTGTTCTGAGATTCCCATGTACCTGCCATAGGTTACTCCTCCTTTATCTCTTCATTCTGGATCATAGACTGCATCTGCGGCGTGGAGTCTTCCAGGTATTCCCGATAGTCCACATCAAACATAAAATGCAGTACCTTGTCCTCGATTTTCAAGTTCCTGTTCTTAATTTTAAAGCCAGAGGCCGCAAATTCTCTTGCCAGCTCCTGACCTACGCTCCAGCATTCTTCCTGCTGCTCTGCCTGATTTCGATTCTCCGGAAAATACAGGACATCCAGATTCACCGTATTTTTCAGCCGTCCATTGATGCCGCGGGAAGGATTCTGATCATACAATGTCACCATGAAGCAGGGAACCGTGAAATTCTGCGGTACATCTTCGCGATATACTTTGCAGTTTTTCACGGCTTTCAGACCTGCTCCTACTGCCTTATATAACTCATTGATCGTGTCGATTCTGCACCGCCTCCACTTCCTTTTGGAATAATGCAATCATGCGTTTAGATACATAATTCTGTGTTTTTTCAAGCACATGAGTACCTTTCACAAATCCTTTTGTCGGGCCGTCCTTTTTCGTAACGATTCTATGTCCATAATTCCAATAGGACGCATACTCCATGTTATTGACCATCTCCGTCTCCAGGGCGCCTGCAGTGCGTCTGGTCGGCAGCTTATGCCAGCTTTCCCGGAGTTTTCCTCCCACACCAGGGTTAGAAACCTTAAAGCTGACAACCTCACCCACTTTAGGGCCGTTCCTAATGGTAAAGACTACCGGGTTCGGGTGCACTCCTACCGGCGTTCTTCTCTTTGCATAAGCAACTCCCTCATTAACAGCCTGGTTAAGCACCCTCTTGTCAATTTCCCGGATATCATCCACCATAGCCATCAACTCTCTGCGGAACTGGTCAATGGCTGCCTTGTTACGGCGGTAATTGCTGCTGCTCATACATTATCATCCCTCTTTACTTCACACTGCCACTGATAGGTATACGGGTGACACTCTCCCAGGGTAAGCTCTACGGTCTTTCCTGTACGCAGAGTAACCACGATCCGGTCTCCCTCCCGAACATCCTCCTCCAGCCCGCAAAACAGTTTATGACTGTTCTGAATAGAGGGATTCGGGGCACCAGTCGGTGCCTGTCCGGAAGAGCTGTACCGGCAAGGACGATCCTGTGCCACAATCTCCAATTCATTCCGGGTATACCCGTCCTTTTCTACCTCCTGCCAGCGCTTCACTGTCATTCTGGCATCATACATCACTGCATATGGGCTAATCATAACCTCTCAACCTCCTGTGGCGGCGCAGGGCTGCCTTATCACTTGAAGACAGCCCATAGATGCTCTCCTTTGTGTTTCCGTCTGTCTGAACCCATGTGATGCTGCCATCACCCTCCTTGATGCTGGCAACTTCCGGATGGTAGCCGGTTCCATTGGCCTCTTCATAATTCAGGATTCCTTTCACTTTCTTCCGGATCACTGGTTCCAGAATGTCCGGGATGCAGTTCTCACTCAGATTACAATAATCACACACCATCCGGATCACATCCGAAATCAACAGCTTATGTTCTCCTGCTGCGAGCTCCAGATTCTTTTCTACGGTCTCCAGCATCTCAGAAAATGTCATGGCAGCCTCCTTATTTTGCAATAATCCCGGCATCCCGAAGAGATTTAAGCAACGCATTAAACTCCTCCTGAGTCGGAGCGGCAGCGGCATCTTTTACCGCTGCGCCCTGTTTCATTCCTGCAGCCGGGATTCTCCCATCCAGTTCTTCCAGAATTTCACGCAGTTTCGGCTGAATCCCGGACATATCAAAATTCTTCTTCATGTATTCACCTTATCCTTTCAGTCCAGTGATTGCACCGTGCATAAATGCCGGCCCGTGATCCAGACCAAACTGTCCAAAGATCTGGCCCTCTTCCGATGCTCCGGCCTTAGCAAGCTCTTCATAAAAGAAATTGCCTTTGCCCGGTACCGGCTGGAATACTGGTGCCATTACAGACAGCTCTGCAGCCAGAACAGCGGTCTGGGGCACGAAACGATCAAGGGCAATACCGATGTTTCCAAAATCGGTCTCAAGCTGCTTAATATTGGTTCCACCCACATTTCGGTCAGTAGGAGCATAAGAGTAGATATCAGTGATAATCTGCTTTTGAGTACTGCCCACATACAGAACCACATTAGAAAAAATAGCTCCTGCATCATACATAGCTTTAAACAGCTGCTGCATGAGAGCCTTGGTTAAAACTGCGCTCTTTCCGTCTACTTTGGTACCGCCATCACCCCCGCAAAGAGCCAGAAGGCCTCTGGTCTTGCTTGCCACATCCGGGCTGGTTGCCTTTGCATACACCCCGTTGATAATGGTGTACTCAATATCACGGGCAATCTTTTCCAGCTTTCTTGCAATCTGCCAGTCTTTCTCGGTAGACTGTACATTGTTCTGCTGTCCAGCAGTATTAAGACCGCTCATCCGTCCGCGGTTGCTCTCCTTCACATAGGAAATAGACACCTTCTCATGAAAAATCTGGGTCACATTGGTATTCTGGCTTCTCACGATCTCTTCTGCCTGAGGCGCAGTCAGGGAAGCTGTCTCGGTAATTGCTGGCTGTGCTGCCACCGGAAGACTGTACTGGGAATCGGTTGGGAATTCAAAGTTATCTGTCTGCACACCGCCGGTCATACCGCCAATAGCGGAAAAAATCGGTGTATTGACTGCATCCGCAGTAAATAAATCTCCTGCGTAGTTAGGTAAATTCCAGGTTGTACCTGTTCCTTTCTGATTTGCCATATGTTATTCCTCGCTTTCTGCCTGATTCAGGCTAAATAATTCATTTCTTGCTGCGATCCGGTCTGACAGACGGGTATTTGGATCGTTGATCAGCTTCTCCAACTGTTCCCTCCTCGTCGCATCACCTGTGACCTGTGGAGTGGTTTTCCCGTTGTTAGGCGGGGTCTTCCCGGAGACCGGCGGGGTAAACAGCTCTTTATAAGTCTCCTTTACCGTCTTCAGCTGGTCGGTCAGACCAGACACGGTTCCATCCTCTGCCAGGATCAGCTTCGTCCGGTCAATCTTATCCGCTACCAGTTCTGGATACTTACAGTCCGTCAGCTGGTCCTTAATGGCACTGGTCAGCTTCATATCACGGATCTTATCCTCATATGACTTCTTAGTAGCCTTGTTGGCATCCTCCAGCTCTGTGATCTTATTCTGAAGAGCCTCGCTATCCTTAGCCTCATCCTTTAAGACCTTAAGCTGCTTATCCCGGTCAGCCACCTGTTTTTCCAGATCGGCTTTCGCCGTATTCACTTCATCAAAACGGGACTTTGGGATAAATCCCTTCATTTCCTCGATATAGATGTCCATGACGGCCTTAGCCTGCTCTTCTGTCAGACCTTTCGCAATCAGTTCCTCTTTCTTCATGTTCGGTTGCTCCTTTCATCTTCGCTTGTTATCCCGGTCGCGCCCGGTGACGTCCCGTTCTTTTTCGCCTGCGGTACCGGAAAGGCGAAAAAATAACACCTAGGCCCCGCCTGCGTGTCTATGACTAATCCCATGACTTGCTATGACTTAATTTTCCCACATTTCACGCACCGCCTTACATACCCACCATAAGGTCCATGGCGGCGGCACCAGTGCTTTCTATATCGGTGTTCACATTCAGGCTTTGCCCGACAAAAGAACCGTTTCAGCCAGCTTAGAAATCTATTCATCATGCGCTCCTTCCTGTTGCGACGTCGCAACGCCCATTACATGGGGTAACAGATATTTTCCCACTTCTTATAAGCATCAAAGTACAGCTCTTTCTTATCGCCGTTATACGTCAGCTCATAATACATACCATCAGACACTGGTGTACTGAGCAGGGCCTTATGATTCTGGAGGCTCTTGCTGTACCAGACTACAAACACATCATTCACCGTCATAACCGGAGCTGTGTCTGTCTTATCCTTCTTCTGGTTGTAATACTCTGCTACCTTGGCTTTGCAGATGTTTAAAAATTCCTGACTTCCCATCGTAATTCCTCCTTAATTTTGCGTACAAAAATACCACCGGCCATTACTGACTGGTGGTATCTACTGTTCCTGTTCCCAAGCCCATTTTTTTGTTTTCTCAAATGCCTCTATTACTTCTGGGGGTGCATCTTTAAGCTCTCCATTTTCAACCCTGTCTTCATAGGGTTCACATATCTTAAATAACTTTTCAATCTCTTCAGGATACCGACGAAACGCCACTGATCACACCTTCTTTCTGTTTGCTACCATATACTCAGCCTCAACTTCATCATATCGCTGTCGGTTATACATTTGTTTAGCATAATCACTAATCTCACCAACATTATACCGATCAATTCCAGCTTGGTCAATTACATTCTTCGCCTTTTGGCAAGAATATTCTATGTATTTCCCATAATTTTCTCGAATGATCTCGCCATGTTTCTTTCGGAAGTTTTCTGCCTGCCTCATGTGCCACATTTCGTGATACTCTACATCTCCCAATTTTTCCACAACTTTTTTATCGACAATCTGTGGAATATAATACACAGTGTTAGTTATTGCATCATATTTTCCATAAGCTGTTGGCAGCTCATCCGGAGAAACGATGACTATTTTCGGTTTTCGCTCTAAAGGAATTCCCCACTGTTCTAAGGCCCTTTGCGTATGCAGATTTATCGTGTGCAGTGCACGTGGTTTGATGCTTGCATTGTCCGATATATAAACTTTATCCGAATAACCATCAACCTTTTGAATGCTGATTTTCTGGTTTGGTTTTATCTCCACAAATGTGCTTTCACCTCTTGAAACTGGTCTGTATGCCTGCTGTTTCCGCTTCTGATTCTCTTCCTGCTTATCAACATACTCCTTTTTCCACTCCTTCCAGCTCATATCTGCTGGAACCTCATAGTTCTTTCCTGTCTCAGAATCCCTGGCCACTCTGGTCAATCCTTCGGTCGGAGTATCATCATAGTGCGGGACAGTCGTACAGCGGCACAATGGGTGGAAGGGAGGCATATTAACGCCAGTGACCTCTTTTCCAACCTCATACACCTTATTGTCCAGTTCTCCGCAAACATTGCAAGTCTTACTATCCAGTGTGGCAAGGATCTCATATTTCTCCACACCATCCTCTTTGTATCCGGCGTGGGTGGCCTCACTCATCAGGAAGGAACTCTCTGTATGCAGGAGCCGGTAAGCATCGAACTTTTTTGATTGCATCTTCTTGGCAAAATCCTTAGTCAGCGTGGATGGGTGTCTGCCCTGGATCAGCATCGTGGTCACTGCTTCCATCAGCTGGGCCTGAAGATGGTCCTTCTGTTTCCAGAGCCGTTCGGAAAATGCTGCACCATTGAACGGATATTCCAGAAGCTTTTCCACAACAGTTGGGCTTACCTGTGCAAACTCCGCGTGAAAACCATGATACTGATCTGCATTGTACCAGGTACGGTAGTAAGTATCCCCATAGACTTCCTGCATGGTCTTTTCCGCCTCTGCCCCATAGTCGATGGCATACAGCTGCCGGAGAATCGCGTCTACCTGTGCTTCCAGAGCCTGATAGCGGGTGATCCGGGCCTTGATAGACATATTATTGACCTGCTGATTGTAACGCCCAATATTCTGCATGGCCAGATCGATAAAGTCCCGCAGCTCTCCCAGTTCCTCTGCATCCAGCTTCTTCTGGGCGGTTGCAAAGGAAAGACCATTTTCCTCTGCATACCGGAAGTAAAAAGCATCTATGGTCTTCTGGAGTTCTCTGCGCGTCTGATTAAAGGCTTTTTCCAGACGGGTAAAGTATTTGTTAACCCGCATCTCTCCGGCCTTGTACATGGCCTCCTGGCGCTCCTGCCAGTATCCCATTAAGCTTCACCCTCCTCGTCATCCGGGTCCGGCGGGAACATATCGGATAATTCCGCCTTCTCAGCCTCCCGCTGGGCGTTTAATCTCTCAAGCTCTTCCGCTGCATTCTCGACCCATGGATGGTTTTTGATAATCGTCTCATCCGAGATGATACCCTTGGATGTAGCGCAGTCGGTAATGGCCTGGCTCTCGTTAATGGCAATGTCCCGGTTAAATGTCACATCGATCTCGCAGCCCGGATGGGCTCCGGCCCCGATCAGTTCCAGGTATTTGTCCACAAAGCCGAACAGCTGCTCCATGCCTGCCTTGAATGCATTCTCCATGCGGTTACATTTCAGATCCAGGCCAGAGTAAATGAATTTAAGAGCGATGCCGGAAGGGCTGTTACCCAGTTTGTCACTGTTTTTATCCACTCCCTGACCGAAATCGTAGATGTCCTTCCGCAGTGTGTCAAAGTCATCCTTGGCCGCTGCGATATCCACAGGCGCTGTGATTGCCTCTGCCCCGCCATCCTCGTCCAGAGAAATGGCCCGGAAATAATTCAGATCACGCATAAACTCGCCCAGATCATGGCCGCCATAGCCTTTTAAGGCGTACACAATGGAGCGCACCTCGTCCAGGAAATTGGCCACATCGGACCGTGCTTTGTCATATCCGTCGATCAATGACTTCACAAATTTAAGATCCGGCAGCTCGTAGTCATTGTTTTTAAACGGCACAAACGGGACCTTGCCCCAGTTCCCGGCCTCTTTGCCAATATGAAAATGCTCCATAAACTCGCTGTTCTCATCTGCCACCGCATCCAGATAGCGCTCTGAATCCAGGCGCAGGTCCCATCCCTCGCCCTCTGAATCAGAGATATAGTAAGCGACAGCCTCCGGAAGCCAGTATTCCACTTTTGTGACCGTCTTCTGCTCCTGCCCCTCAATGACCTGAACATTATAAAACCAGATAAAGCCATTCAGCTCTTCGTGATCGTTATCCCTCCAAAGCGGAATCCCCTGTTCTGGCGGAATGATCATGGTCTGGAATTTTCCCTGCTCGTCGATATACGGATGCAGCCACGCAATCCCGCCATTGCTGGCGGATACGCCCAGACGCATCAGGCGCCTGTCCTGAAAGTTTTTTCCTAAGATATCCTGTACCATAGACAGATACTCTTCTGATTCCTCGCAGGTCAGTGTATAAGGCTTTGAAAGCAGATAATTGGTCTTATCCTCAATCAGCAAGTGCATAAAACCATGCGCACGCTTATTATTAGGCTTGGATCTATCCAGTACCTTTTCTATCTGCCCGGTGGTCTTATCTTCCCGGTAGCGGTACATCTTCCGGTTCATGATCTCCGGATTGTCTACACGGTAATACGCCTCCCCGTCCAGCATCCACTTCCGCTCTGAAGATCTCACAAACTCGTCCATGTACAGCCGGCACAGCTGCATATTAGTCATCCGGTTTTTATTTGGGTCAAATAATATATCCATCCAATCCACCTCACTTCAAAATCCGGATTCCCGGACGCATCTTAATTATTGTCATGCAGAAATACCTGAGAGCATCAAGTGCGTGATCGTGCTCTTTCACTGGTTTGTCCTCACCCTTGTCCGCTGCTTTCGCATCCCAGATATAGGACGCAAACTCTTTGATCAGATTTTCGCACGACTTGTCTATAAAAATAGATCCCGTAAGCAGCAGCGTAGCCACTAACCGGATCCCGTCTATCACATCATTCTTTGCTTTTTTAACCTTAAAGCCGTCTTTTTCCAGCTGTGCTTTGAAGCTGGCGGCTGCCGGATCCAGAATTACAGCTCTGATTTCTATATTCCCCAGCCATTTTTTTAAGTCTGCTGAAAACTCTGCATCTGTCTTTTGCCTCCCTTTATCTCTTCCAGAATAATAGTATTCACGGCGGCAGTACCATTTCTTATCAGCTCCCTGCTGCCAGAATAGGAAGGCCGTCGGATTCTGGGTACCATAGTCACAGCTGACATACTTATCGCCGGTCCAGAAGTCATGCCCCGTCTGTGCCTTATATGCGGCAGCCAAAGCCTCTGTATCAACGGTGTGCTTATCCGGATCAAACATATCGTAGATGACGCCCTCAGCCATCGCCCAGAGTCCCATGATATAGCGCTTGAAGAATACGCCGGTATATACGCTCAGGTACCTGGCCTTGATCTCTTCCGACAGGCTCAGGTTGTCGTCCATAGTGAAGTGGACATACAGCAGCTTCTTAAGATCCGGTTCCTTCCCTGTGGCCTTTGCCTCCTCGCGGATCTTGGCGACCTTTTTCTTTCCCAGGTAGCCGATGGCCTTGTCGATCCAGTTTACCTTAAACCAGTGATAGGGGCCGTCCGGGTTACAGTTGAACCAATATTTGGATCCGGTCACAGAACAGCGGCCAGTTGCCTGATTGACGAAGCTCTCCGGCATAAGCGCCACCTCGTCGCAGAACAGGCCCGCCAGAGTAATACCCTGAATCAGATCCTGGGATCTCTCATCCTTGCCGCCGAAGATGTAGAAGTAGTTCGTGACCTGTCCCCGGCTGATCTCCACCATGTTGTCTGCCCGATGGTCTGTCACTTGATATCCTCGGCTTTTAAGCATCAGTTTTAACCAGAACAGAACATTGCGCCGGAAGGAGCCAATGGTCTTACCGCACATGGCAAAGTTCTGGCCGGAAAAGGTACTCATGGCCCACATCACAAAGGACAGAGACATACAGACGGTCTTACCGGATCGGATAGCCCCGTCTGCTATAATGCCGTCATAATCCTTTACAGGACTGTCCGGCACCCACCATGTCAGGATCTGCTTCTGCTTGCGTGAAAAGGGCTGAAACTTGAAGATCTGAACCTTTGTCAGGATATTCCGCTGACTTTTCATCTTTTCAATCTTCTGTTTTGTCTGGCTGATCCGCTCCTTAATCGTCATCGGTATCACCCCACAAGTCTCCCGCCTCTGTATTCAGTGCCTCCAGGAATCCATCCTCTTCCACTTCTGTCTCCTGGCCTCCCAGTTTCAGTGCTGCCATATCCAGTTTCATAAGTTCGATCTCCAGACGGGCATCGTCCACGCCGAACCGATGCAATGAATCAATGGCAGCCTGCTTTCGGGCCTGAACACGGGTCAGGGCGTCCTCTATGTTCTGGATCTGGCCCAGTGTTGCGTGTTTCTCATCCAGATCCGTCCACTTATCCTTTTCAGTTCCCTTTTTCTTTTTGACGGTGATGAAGTCCGCCTGCCGCAGGTTCTCAATCCGTTTAAGCATCCGCCGCTCCCTGATGGTTAGCAGCTGGATTTCCTGGAAGAGAAGCTGCTCCTTGTCATTCGGCACTGCTGCGGCCAGCTGCTTTTCCTCGGGTTCCAAGCAATCAAAAAGGAGAGTTTCAAACTCCCCTGTGGTGACTGCATTCTTGTTTCCGATAGGTGCGGCGCCTCCTTTATTACCAATAGCATTTTTATTGCCAGGCGGTGCGCCGCTGGTTGCAACTTTTTTCTTTTTGGATTGCAACTTTTTATCACTCTGGTTGCAACCCTTTTTTGTCTTCCAGTACCGGGCCGCCCAGGACTTCACTGCCGACAGACTGACACCATACTTTTCTGCAATTTCCTTGTATTTCATGCCCTGCCGGTAATCAGCATAAGCTTGATCTCTCAGTTCTAAATTTTCACTCAAGCACCACCACCTCTCTTTTCAATTGAGTTTGTTTTTGGTAAAAGAAAAGAAATAGCCGGAGCTATCTCAAACCTATATTTTGTATTTATCCGCACCCCATCTACAATATGTTGATAAAAAGAAAAGCCCCTGCCGGAGCAGGAGCCTCTCCAAAGGAGAAAAATCATGCAAAAGAAAAACCAACGGACCCTCCAGGAATCGAACCTGGGACACGGTGGTTAACAGCCACCTGCTCTACCGACTGAGCTAAGGATCCGAAGAAGGGGGGCGTCCAGCCCTGGTATGGAACCAGAGCCAGACGAACCGGCCACCCGGCTGTAGCACCCTGGCGACCGTCGATTTAAGTGTAAGCCGTCGGCTGTATGCCTTTGGCTTCATGGTACACTATAACATTTCAAAACCGAACAGTGTGAACAAATCGAACAAACTTTACGCCACTAACATAAATCTTTCAAACTCCATCCTTACACTATCCGCTGTAGCCTTCCGCCCCATCTTCATAGCCACCTGCGCCCATGTCATATCCTCAAATACCCTGTACCGGATAATCCGCTGCATTCTGGGCGAAACTGTATTGAGCCATGCTTCCACCTGACGCTTGATCTTCTCTGCGTTCCGGATCCGCTCCTCCAGCAGCACTTCCATACGTTCCAGCTCATCTGGATCCTTAACGGTTGCATACCCAATCCCCTCCAGATGGTAGGTCTGTAAGGTGTAAGGGAACTCATGCGCAGAGCCCTTAACACTGTCCTGCTGGATCTGGCTCCGGTGCTTCCTCAACTTCCGGATCTCCTCCTTGGTATCCTTAATCAGCTCACAGGCATCTATGTACTGCTCTAATATCTGCTTGTCCAACGGTATCACCTCCTCGCCCTCAAAATCCTCTGTCTGGCCTCATCCCACTCATCCGCCCAGGTTTCCATATCCACTCGGACAATCAGGTACCTCTTTTGGTACAGGATTCCCATATCACTGTACTTGTCGACCTGAGGCCTGCACTTCCAGCCGAATCTCTTTTGCAGCTCAATGCCACTGTACCGCCCCACAAGCTTCCCGCAATCATACAGGTCATAATATACTGGCCCCGGCATAACATCACCTCCAAATCATCAGCACCGCCATCAGAGAGCCCCAGACCATAAGGTAATCCCAACGATCAATGTTATGCCGTATCAGATTGACCGTCCCTGTTATGGCCCACAGGATAATCACTACGCTCTTAAGTACATTCAATTTCCTACCTCCTGTATCTCTCATCTGGACACAGCGACGTATACGCATACGCTGGCATCCGCGCGGACCATACTTCCAGCTTCGGCCCTCGGATCGCATCCATGTCACTAGCTGCCACTGCTCTCTCCCTCTGAAGTCGGTTCACTCGTCTCTGGGCCTCTGACTTTACAATCCCCAAGCTGCATCCCTTCTTTCTGCCCTCGTAATAGGGCAATCATGTATTCCAGGTATGGATTTTTCTTTTGCCACATGGCCTCATTCGCCTCCTCATAGGTAGTCTGTGTAGTTTCCGCCAGTTATTACTTTTTAAGACAGGAAGTAATATATTGGCAAGTGATCGTGCCATTTCTACTATGCTTTTAACCAGATTTGCAAACGCCTCTGCTGCCTTTCCTATTGCCTTATTTAGATCTTTCATATTGTCCCTTCCTCCGCTATATGTCAGTTTTACAAAACTGGTTTGCATTTATTTGACCACTGTTTATCTGGATATTTTGAAACAAATTTTTCACAATCATTCCGATTTTCTATGTACGAAAAGAAAAATCTCCCACAGTCTGAACATTTCCTCTGGATTTCTAAATATCTGATATCATTACCATTTGGCCCATGTGTCCAATGCCAACAAATAACTTCACTGTTTTTATGCTTGCAAAACAACTTTTTGATAAAATTCATAGCTGATCTCCTAAACCTTAATTTTCTTGTTTGTATTCTTCTCCGCAAAATGGACACTTTGATAACATTAAAGGAATTTCCTTTGTCCTTTTCTTTCCAAATTCTCTGCAAGTAAAGGATAAATACACTCTACCTGAAAGCAATTCTACCGGAGGGTCTACATTTACATATCCCCCAGCTTCTTTTATTTTGTAACAAATTTCTTTAATACAATCACACATATTCTCCTCCAAATCTCAGTTTAACGAATCCAAAAGGGCCTCTTTTTCTCTCTCTGCTTGTTCTAAATCAATGCCGAAAAACTCTGCAAGAATTTTTTCGGTATTGATATAATCACCAACTCCATGATAAAACGGTTCCTCTCTTGGGGTTTTTATCTCAAACATAGCATATCTTGTCTGTAAATAATCCAAAAACTCTCCGCATATCTGTGATTCACCTTGGATTTCTAACATCTTATCCAGCATAGGTGTTTTGACTTTGCTATTTTCTGTTCCCATAAAAATCCTCCACTCAATTAAATCCTAATTTCCCTGAATTACAGATTAATAAACCCTTTGTCCACAGCCACAGTATCCCGGATATTTCATCAAATTCTTACATTTCGGGCAAAAATATTTCCCTTCGATAATTACCCGCGATACAGGTTGCTGCTTTTCAAGAGCATCATACGCCATATCGAGTGCAGCAAGTTGTTCTTCCGTAGGCACTTTTTTAAACATATGATTTATAATATCTATTGCCTCTTTCGGTTCCATATTTTCCTCCAAACCTTAGTTTTCTCTATTATCCTTTTTATCATTTGATTTTGCCTTAAACTGTGCACATGCAACAAATTCCCCAAATTTATCAAAAGCACAACCATTCTTGTAATATATGCAGTCTTTACATTTTTTCATATTTAATTTTTCCTCCAAAATATCAATTATTCCATAATAATCATTACACTGCAACGTGCCGTTGAGTAAGCCGAATAATTTCCTTCTCCAGAAAACTTTATATCCATTATTTTTTCTCCAATACTATTTGCCCTGCGCAAAAAATTATTTACTGCTTCTTCTAAATCCCAGTAACGATTTTTACAGATCATATTAACTTTCATCTTATTTCCTCCACTAAACCTAATTCATTGAATTAAACTCGCCAACTTCATCTTCTTCATATAATAATTCTCTCTAATAGCCTGTCCACACCATTTGCAATGCCCTGCAAACAGATCTGCATCTCTTAGCCCGCTACCACATTCAGGGCATTCGTATTTTTCTCCCATTGCCCAACAACTTGGCAAAGCAACCTTCGGAGTTTGTTTTTCCAATGCCTCATATGCCAGTTCCAGAGCTTCATACTGGTCGGTTGTAGGCGCACCCTTATGCATACGCTTGATAATATCAATGGCCTCTTCTGGCTTCATGCTTTATTTCTCCAATCTCTCGATACAACAACTACTTGTTTAATACCACAACTGTTTACTACAACTGAGCCTTAAATTATCCCAAAATCATGTAATGTTAACTGCGCCCGATGCTCTTCAAGCCTCTGTTTCGACAGCTCATACCGCTTAGGATCAATCTCAAATCCAACATACGGAATCCCTGCTTCCTCATATGCGATTAGGCTGCTGGCACTCCCTACATGGGTATCCAGTACCTTCCATCCCGGCTGTACATATTTCTGGACCAGCCAGCGGTAGAGATTAACTGGCTTCTGGGTTGGGTGGATGCGTTTCTCGTTGAGCTTTTTGTTGCCCTGCTGAACCCAGCCCTCCTCAATGCTCTTTCCCTGCATCATCCCATTCCACATATACCGGAACAGGCGGACAGAATCATGCAGACTGCAGGAGGCTATCTCACAATCCGAGAAACTGTTGGAGCCATTGCACTTGTCCCATACGATCCTTCCCGTTGGAAAATTCCAGTCAAAATAATTACAGCCCCATATGATCTGATGTTTGGAAACACGTTCCAGTTCACGGAAGTAATCTTCTCCTGGTACTTCCCAGTTTTCTGAGGGTTCGTAGTGCCTCTGTACGCCTATCGGACTTACTTTCCGACCATAATACCCTCTGCGTTCTGGGCCGGAAAAGTAAGGAGGATCCGTGATAGCAATATCGAAATACTTATCTGGGAATCGCCTCATGCCCTCCATGCAGTCCATGTTGTAATATCCATAGTCCATAAGTCACTCCTCTGGTTGATACGCCTCCGGCAGCGGCATCCAGGCAATAATCCTCACCGACTCATCACCCAGATGCCAGGAGCCAGCATAATACTGCACAAAACAGCATCTTTCTCTGTATTTGTCCCAGCCGATTACACTATTAAGAGATTCTTCCGGCAACCTCTCCTCCACCGGGATCCAGCGGTGCTTGCGCTGCTCCTCATTCAGTTCTTTCAGCATATTTCCCTGCTCATCTTTCTGTGTTAATCTCTTCATAGCTATTCTCCTTTTTTATTCTCCCACATATGACGAAAACGTTCCCCTGCCGCTACCCGCTGTTCCTCTGAAACTTTCCGTGGAGGACTGCATTTAATCCAGGCAATCGGTACATGAAAAAACGCAGATCCATCTTCATTAACCGCTATAACCTTTACATCCTCTGGATGTGATTCTGCATATCGGAGGAGTTTCGTTTTCCAAGCTGTACCACTGGGAACCGTCACACCTGCATAGTCCCGATCCTTTGTCCATTCAATCGCATATTCATTCATCGTCTTTTCCTTTCCTGCCCGGCATACACCCATAATGGATATGCTGCTCTGTTCCTCTCCTTGTTTTGATATACACATGATCCCCGGCTATATCCTTCCCGCATACGCTACATATATAGACCGGTTCACTCTTTGTCTGTTTCATTCTTCTGCTCCCTTTCTGCTCCTGGCTTCCAACTGATCCAGAAACCAATTAACCAGCGGAGCCGTTACTGCCTCCTCTTCTGTAACAGGGCACGGGCCTTCCCATTTCCGTACCATTCGTACACCATGCGCTTCCATGATCTGGTTTGCATCCTCTATTACTGAATCCCACTTATCAAAATTATCCTCTGCGACACAGTCTCTCCATTTGATCCAGAACCTTTGCATCTGTGTGAGTATCCCTGCCACTTCGTCATTTTTTAATGGTTTATTCAAAGTCAATCACCTCATCAAATGATATTCTTTCATCCGGCCGGATCGCCGACAGCTGGTTCCAGCCCAGGTCCCAGTCAAATGTTTCTGGATTTTCCGAAATCCGTTTGGAACCTTCCTGATAGTAAAGCCTGATTCCGTCCCGGTTCGTCCTTCCCGTCAGCCTGTTTTTATGTACCGTCAGCAGTCTGTCACAATAGGGTGCCTCGTCCCCTGTTTTCTTAGGCTTGGAATATTTCAGCACCACATCAACCAGGTTGGTGATGTTGCTGCTCCCGGCTACATCATCATTTCCGAATTCATTCCCCGTTGACTTCCTTGGATGTGCAATTAAAAAAATGAGCACATTATATTTCTTAGCCATAAAGGCAAGTGCTTTTACAAACTTGGTCTGCTGCCGGTACAGATCCGATGCAATATCATCTGTGATCGCTGTCATAAGGTTATCTACAAATAACACCCGGCACCCGTACTGCACGATTGCCTTTTCCATGGTCTCCAAAAGCCCTTCTTCCTCTTCCCCATCCTGTGATAAGATTCCGTTATCGTATATGTATGCCTTTCCTCTGTACCACTGCTCAATTTGCGGTATACAGTTTCCGTCAATGCAATAGGACGTATATCCAAAATTGGATACCATGGCGTTGATATGCATTCTCCCGGCAACCTGCAAGTCAAACCATGCACGGAAATACCAGTCCATAAGCTCTCCGGAATAAAAAAAGGTTGTATATCCTGCTGCTATGGCAAATGTCCCAAACTGGGAAGCCAGGGTTGATTTTCCTTCCCCGCGTTCCCCCGTAAGAAGAATCAGCTGGCCTAAATAAAATCCTCCAATCGTCTTATCCAGGGATGCAATCCCGCTCCGTATCTTTTCCAGCTTTGACAAATCAACCCTCTGTACCTCTTCCATCGGCTTAATCCGTTTTGTCAATATGGCCTGTGCGTTCTCAACAGCCATTCTGACGGCTTCTTTTCCGTGGGCCACAAGAAGTTCGTTTGCATCCTTACAGCCCCTGTAATCGTCCATCCTGACGTGTTTAACGCATCCGTGAAAACGCTGCTGCATTTCTTCCAGCAATGTGATCCTTCCGTTCTCACAATCTCCAAATACTACCAAGGTTTTAAATTGTGAGAGGAAGTCCCAGCAGTACGGGATCCAGGTGAATCCTTTCGCTCCGGTTGGAACGCTTACTGCATTTTCAATCCCTGCTTCCGCAACCGAAAGGGAATCGATCTGCCCCTCTGTAAGAACCAGTGTAGGATTGTCCGGGTTGCAATGGTTCATTCCGAAAAGCACCGGTTTACAGTCTGCTTCACACCACTCCTTGTTTTTATCAATCCCCTTACGGAATCCGCTGTTTCGATATTTTACAAATTGGAGGATTTCATTCTCGTCGTAAAACGGGAATACCAAGATCCCATCATTGTCATTCCTTACTGTGATGTTATACCGGTTCGTGATCCCCTCCGATATCCCTCTGGATTCCATATAGGCCACTGCTGCCGGTTTTGTTTCCGGTTTCTCTTTTCTGTGGATTTTACGGAAATGCTTTCTGCTGCTGTAATACTCATCCACTTCCGTTCCCAGCGAAAAATCAAAATCCTTGGAAAGTGTGATCATATTTCCATGAGCCCCACAGCTTTCCCTCAGACACTTAAACTGGCCTGTACTGAGGTTAATGGAAAAGGTCCCCCGGTCCTTTCCATTCTTTCCCCCAAGGCAATATGGGCATCTGTCAAGCTGTAATTCGTCTCCCCTCTGTTTGCCCCGTGCCCCGATCTCCTGAACGAACCGAAATGCATCATCCTTTTGAAATTCATAGATCCCCATTTTTCTTTTTCCAGTCCTCCCATGAGTCAATCACTGTGTCATCATCCTCCCCCCAGAGGTCAATCCCTTCCGTGTCATCCGCATCTGAAAAAGGCGCCGCAGGCTCTTTCTTTATTTCTTTATCATTCTTATATTCTTTATCATTCTTGTTAGTTGTCAGCTCTTTGTCAGCTGTTTGTCGGCTCTTTGTCGGCTCTTTGTCAGTATCTTTGTCAGTATCTTTGTCAGTAACAAAGTTATCCTGTCTGGAAACCGTTGATTTCACAGTGTTTTCATCCTGTCCGCTCCTTGCCTGTGGCATTGTCACCTGCTTTGTCGAATTTTCATGATTTAACACTTTTGTAACATTTTTGCCTTGTCGGCTATTTTCTGACAATTTATCAGGCACAGGCTCCTTACCCTGGTACTTTTCCCAGTTCACTATGGTAATAAGCCTTCCCGTCTTCGTTGACGCATTGGTAAGGAAACCTAATTTTTCAAACCGTTCCAGTGCAGTCCGTACATTCCGGATGGTCACTCCTTCGCCGCATTCCCTGACCAGAGAATTCAGGCTGGTAATTAACTGTCCAGGCTTGCAGACATATCGTTCACCCTTCCATTCCCACTTATTCTCTTCGTGGTTAGCCAACAGCAGAATGGTAATAAGAACAACTTTTTGTTCCGGGGAAGACAGCTGCCATATGGACTTTGATTTTAATTCCCGGTACAGCTTCACCCAGCCGCCATTAACCATATTCTCCATTCTCCAATCGCTCCTTTAAGTCCCGGTACAGGATTTCCCGGATCAGCCTTCCGGATGTCTCCTCTTTGCAGAAAATCAGGCCTGCATTGTACCGCACCATCCATGCTGTGGCAGATGCCGCAAATGCATTTGCATGGATCCTGCTCCGGTATTTTCCATTCAAGAGATTTTCCCAGTTTGCATTTTCACACAGGATATAGATCCGTCCACCGTTTTTTTGAGCACGTTCAAACTCATGCCGGAACCTGTCCCTGCTGCGCGTATAACATCCTGCCAGTTCATCCAGATCCATTTTCCTCTCTACTGCGCACAAAGGGGAAATGGTACAGGACGGATCATAGATCTGCCGACCATCCGGAAGCACTGCATTGTATGTATAATCTCCATAGTTCAGGGTGGCACGGCGGATCGGGGCACCGAAAGACGCATATCTCCTATGCGCTCTCTCGGTATCCTGCTCACGGGTATCCACCAGGATCTCAAAACTGTCCAGGACCTTTTTCTGATTAAAAATATCCATGATCAATCAAATGGCAGGGAATCATCTTCCCCCTCAGGAATTGCCATGAAATCGTCCGGGGCGGCTGGTGCAGCAGTTGTCGGGCGGTTTGGCAGCAGTTTATCGTCCGGGAGTTTGAATTTCCCTGTACGGATCTTCTCCACACTGCATAACTGTGCGAGATTTGCCATTCGCCCTACGCTTCCGTCTTTCTTTTCGTACTCTCTTTCATTAAAAAGCCCGCCGATCAGCTTGCCTTTAAAGCCTTTTTCATCCCAGTCAAAATGGTATCCTGAATTTGATAATTCCAGGGCTTCTGTTACCGTCTTAAAGCGCCGTTTTGTCCATCCGTCCCGTTCCGATCCATCATCATTCGGAACACTCAAAAGATAATTGCAATGCCATTTTTTATCTTCCTGCTGCTGGCTGCGGTATTCATTGGCGTAAAAATCGCGGTATTCCCCTTCCGCCACATCACAGCTGATTTTGATGTACTGTCCATTCCGGTTCTCGCAGATTACTGCATCCATAATTTTCAGGACATACCCTCCCTTGGGAAGCGCCTGGATATCCCCATAAGCCTTTGTCTTTTCATAATCTCCAAATCTCTTAATTGCCATCTTCTCTTATCCTTTCTGTTTCTTAATAGTCTTCCAATGCCCTGATCACAGCTGTAATGTCATTCGGGATTTCATCCGATTCAAACGCTCCAAACGGCGTTTTTACGGAATTCCTCTCTGCATGGGTATGGAATATATAGGCTCCATCCTTACAATCTGCCAAAAGGACGGTTGTAAGCTTGGATTCCAGTACAATCTTATCCAGTTTCCGTCCGTTGGTTTTAATACGGGTAAATACAATCCCGTTATCATCCGATACCGTCTCTGAGTGTGCGATAATAATAACCGTCAGGTCATCCCGCATGGTTAAAGCATAGTCTATGATTTCCCAAATATAGGACGCTAGATCCGTCCACTTCCCGTACCCCTGGACCTTTGCATTCCTCATTTCTTCAGCTACCATAATGCCATTGATCGTATCAATAACAACAGTTTTAATATGCTTTGCATTCTCTGAATCATTAATGTTTTGCAGCAGCTTTAAAACAATAGCCGGGAAATTTGTCTGCTGGAAGTTTTTCGCTTCACTGTTATAGGACTTTCTCCACCCCTTCCAGTTAAGCCCCTTTTTATCACAGTCGATATAGTATGTGGTTGACGGGTCCAGATTTCTGCAGCTGGTTGTTTTGCCGGATCCAGACTCCCCCATGATCCCAATTACTTTTGCCATTTATCCACGCACCTCCACCATTTCTTCCGGCTCCATCGCCAGGGTTGTATGTATGCCGCCTGCATGGCAGTCTACATTGATATATCTTTCAACCGGCTTTACTGCATCTACCTGGAAATTAACCCAGTTTTCGTAATCCCCGTACTCTACCCGGATCACCTGTCCCGGAACCAGTTCTTTTACCTTTACCTTCATTCTGCTTTTCCTCCCTGTTCATTGTCTTTCTTTTCAGCCAGTTCAAAACCCAGCGCCGCAGCAATCATTTCACAGCTGACAGAGTACTTACTTGCCTGTACAATTCCAGCCAGCGCATTGACCCGGCCCATGAGCATCAGGGCCTCCTCATACTGGTTGTCCGCACAAAAAACATCATTTTTTCGATTTGCCATCTTGATTTTCCCTCAGTTCTCCCTCATAATAGAGAGTGTTGTTTTTTATTTTCTGGACCTACCACAGTTGCCGCTGTGCAGGTCCTTTTTCAGTTGCCTGAGTTCACAAAGGATCTGATCCATTTTCCCAGGCCTGTCCAGCCGCTCCTCAAAATGTCGGGTAACAACTGCCTCTCTGCTCCATCCAGATGCATAAAAATCCCCATCTACCATGCCGATATGTCCCCAAAAATGCATAATCGCTGTGGGATGGTTTCCTGTAAGCTCCTTCTCGCTTTTCTGCAGCCCATTGATCTGCAAACACAGATCCAGCGCCTCACAGATCTGCTGTCTCCTGCGCTTCTCGATCTTACGCTTCAATCTCTGATTCATTCCTGTTCTCCTTTCTTCTTTATCGTCCGGCTCTCGCCCGTCCCCTTATGTACAAGACATAACTGGTTGACCGACTCTATCAGCACCAGCCAGTCCCTGCTGTTGAGTCCGGCGGCCTCGATCTGCTTCTTCCTATCTGTTTCACCCCCTCTCACAGCGCTATGATTCCGGCGGCCATCAAAAACAGCACCGCTGATTCCATCCCCAGCAGGAACGCCATCACCGTAGACAGCCTACCAAACAGCCGCACATCTTTATGGCTTTGCCTGAGCTGCTCTCCGGCGATCCGGCCCAGCTTCAGGATCTGCTCCTCTTCCTCTTGGGTGACTACAACGCCCTCCACTGGGGGCTGGTACTTAATTGCTTCTGATTGCATGATTCCCTCCTTCTTCCGGCTGTGCCACCGGATACTTCTCTATAAATTGTTCCAGATCCGAACCCCGGATCTTTTTCTGCCCTAATAACAGGTACGGCAGCTGTCCGGTGTTTATCAGTTCATATACCTTTGAGGTATTGACCCGTAAAACCTGCGACGCTTCCTTGACCGTATATAATGGTTGATAGGGTGCTACCATCTTTTTCACCTCCTCAGTCCCTTTTAATAGTTCCTCACCCTTACGCTATCCCTAAATTCATCTGAGAATTTGCTTCGCTAATCAGTTCCTCTAAATAAGTGGGAACCTCATAGCAGTCAATCAACTCATGGGCGTCTGCTATGTACTTCCGTTTCAGTGCTTTGTATGACTGTGGTCGGCCACTGTCATCATAGATACCGAACTCCCTCTTAACCTGATCATAAATATCTCGATACACCTTGGAGCGGATTTCTGTATCCTTATAAGCTTCCGACTGCTTTCCTCCTAATACGGCTACGCCCTTGCGTTTTACATGACTGGACAGCTCATCTGCTTCGGAACCATACAGAGGAATGTCATATTCCAGTCGGTCTATGCGCTGTTCCATCTTCACCTGCTTCTGATCGATCATCAGAATAGCTTTCATCTCAGTGGACATATTCGGCATCTCATAGGAGCCTGTTTTGCGGAGCGTGGGAAGAACCTCATCGAATACCCAGCTTTCAAAGCGTTCGGCCGATTCCAGTTTGCTGTGGGTGATAAGACGGTACATATCACCTTCAGAAATTAAAGCTATCGGCTGTCCACCCTCCTTAAAGCTGTCGTGTTTCACGACACCTTTACAGTGTCTTGAAATTGCGTCTCTTGGATTGCTGTATCCTAGAGCATTTGCCACATCTTTTCCTACAAAATACGGCTTTCCATCAATCTCGACCGTTCTGATCTGGCCGAACTCCTCATTGTTAAAAATCTGTAACTCGTGCATTTTATACGCCTCCTTCCTAAATTTTAAGCTAAGCTTGTCTTTCCTTTCCCTCTGTCCTATACTGTACTCATACCGAATACAAACGAGAGGAGAATTTCCGTGTCTAACATAAAACCATTTCTGCATCCTGTCCGTCCTAAAGAGGTTACTGATTCAGAATCCCAATCTGATTTAGATTTATTTATCAATTCTGGATTTGCTCAATCTGATGCTTTAAATACAGTTTCAAATACAAAGCTATCCCGCCTATCCGAAGAAAATAGGCAAGCAATACATGAATCTCTAAAGTCCGATTCACAAAAAATCATTGAACATTTCAGTCCTAAATTTCAAGAGCAGCAAACCACTTTAAAACGACAGGTAGAGGCTATCGAACAAATTGCGGTAAGTGCAGAAAATCAGGCTAAAAATTCTTTGCAGATAGCCGAATCGTCTAAAATTCTGTCCGATATCTCAACTAAAAAAGCTAATAAAGCCGATATAAAAAGTTGGCTTGCCATTGCAATTTCATTGATTGCCTTGTGCATAGAAATCATCTTAAACCGAAACGAACTTGCCATTTTCTTTCAGTCATTTATTTAACGCCAGACTTGATAACGACTTCGATAAAAATAATTACTGCTAAAACGAAGGCAGAAACTCCGAGGGCAATATTACTAAGTCTTTCGGATTTTTTTGCTTCCTGATTGATTTTGTCTTTTTCCATAGCATCTACCCTATCTTTTACATTTTGTATTTGACAGCATAAAGAATTCCAGTCGTTTACCAGACTCCAAAGCCTAGCCTTAAGCTTTGCATCTTCCAGCCAGTTATTAACAACTTCTGTAGCTTCTCTTATAGAACCTTTCTTTCCTTCCACCTCTCTCACCTCCCGTCCTCAGTCTCTGCGAAATACTCCACTATGCTTTGTATCGCTGCATATCTACTACTGGCAGAACTCCTTGCTGTTTCAAAAAATCATATAAAAATAATCTGCCCTTCTGAGTCCAATAAGAATGTTCTCGAGAATGTTGAACGCCTTCCGTATCTGCATAATTACACGTTTTAGCCTTCAAATATCCATTACCTTGATACTTCGCATATAATACCCAGGTATCACCCTGTTTGAACTGAATCCCCATATCGTGAAGCATTACATTGAATTTCTTGGCCGACATTCCGTAATCTTTTGCAATAACTGTGGTTGCAATCAAATCCTTACACTGGAGTATCATGTCATAATAGGAGGCTTTTGGTTGAAGCTCCTCAATAACTTTCTGCTGCTCTACAACCTGAACACCTAAGAACTGGCAATGCTCTTTCAGATTATCCATAGATTGCTGGGCAAACCTCAATGCTCTTGCCATAATCTGCTCTGGTGTATTCCACGCTTTTTCAAGGTCAAGAAAATACTGGCGATACTGTCGGCCTTTCTCTGATCGCTGTATCATGCAAATCTGTTTTGCCATGTCTACGGAAATCTGATAGTCAACAGATGGCCTTCCACCACTTTCAGAGGTTTTACTCATTTTTGAGTAAAAGTCCTTTCCTTCTGAAAATCCATACTCCGTCATTCTCGGAAACCAATCATTGAACCTTGTTCCGATTTCCAGTCCCTCATGCAAATCTCTCGCTGATACCATGGGCTGCTCTGTGTCATAATTGATTTTGATTAACTCGTGCATTTTGTGTATCCTCCTTTTTTTACTCACGTTTTGTGAGTTTATTGTGCAAAAAAAATTTTCTGTATTGGTTTTTTGTAATAAGAAGAAATACGAATTTTGATATTATCTCGCGGTATGCGCTCTCCTCTTTCATACATAGACAACGCTGAAACACTTACTCCAATTGCATTGGCAACTTCTTCTTGCGTTTTGCTCCCTCTTAATTCGACGAGTTTCTCTCCAATTGCTTTTGCATCCATCGTTTGCAACTTAATCACCCCCTTTTCACTCACGTTTCGTGTTACATAGGTATCATACACGGTTTGTGTGTATTTGTCAACACGTTTTGTAAAATATTTCCCTTGATTTTTTTCACGAATTGTGTAATAATCAAATTACATAATTTAAGGAAGGTGAATGCGATGCCAGAATTCAAAGATATGCTAAAATATTTCAGAATGAGAGAAGGCTTATCACAAAGCGAGCTTGCAAAGAAACTCGGCGTATCAGCATCTCGCATAAGTATGTATGAAGCAGGAAACAGGGAGCCTGATTTTGAGACAGAGGAAAAAATTGCTGATTTTTTTAACACTGATTTAAATACTTTAAGAGGACGAGACATTGAAGTTCATGCTACAAGAACAACAGACCCTGATATTAGAAGAATTGAACGTGCACGAAATAATATGGATCAAAAAAACAGAGATAAGATGATGAAAATTCTTGAAGCTTCCTTTGAAGATTACTTCGGAGATGATTATATTGATAACGATAACGATTAGCCCTCATAGGCGACAAGTAATTAAAAGTATCGTTCTGTCTGCTCTCAGGTACTCGCAAAATGCCTCCTTACCAGTGAAAATAAAATCAATCTGTAAAGCCTATCCAAATATCCGCTTGGTTTCTTTCAGCACACAAATGAAGCGGCGAAATATCACATATAGAGATATGATAGAATTTTGCGGAACATCAGACTCCTGTGCAGACTATTATGCAAACTCAGATAAATATATTATTTATTATAATGATATAGAGTTAACACGTATTGTAAATTCAAATAGATATCGTTGGAATATAGCACATGAATTAGGACACATTTTATTAGGGCATCACAAATGCTCTCATAAAACGCGAATATATAGATGTTCTTTATCTGATGAAGAATATAACTATTTGGAAGCAGAGGCAGACTATTTTGCGCAGCTAATTTTAGTCCCTCATGTTGTTTTATATGCTTTCAGAATACAAAATGAGCGACAATTAAAAGCATTATGTAAAATTTCTAATCCAGCTGCTACAAGAAGATTTCGAGCCTATAAAGAATGGCTTAAAAATATTAACGGAGATGACCCCTATGATAAACCATTATTCCAATATTATTACAAATATATTTTCAAAAAACAATGTAGCACTTGTGGCGCTCATATAATTCAAGCAAAAGGAATGTATTGTCCTATTTGTGGTAACAAAACTTTACAATGGGGAGATGGAAAAATGCAGTATAAAATTAGATATAAATTAGACGAAAACAGCAGATTACATCAGTGTTCAGTCTGTGAGAATGAACGTATTTCGAATGACGCTGTCTATTGTCAAATTTGCGGAACTCCAGTTCAAAATAAATGTATAAACTGTGGCAGACTTGCAGACGCAGATGCACGATACTGTATATATTGTGCAAGCGAAACTACATTTAATGCAAGGCTTTTACCCAATTGGGAAGTTGAATCGGAAGAAATTACATTAAAAGAAAATGCGGATTATGTAGGAAACGCATTCTTAAATCTTCCTGATGATGATGGATTACCATTTAACTGAAAAATACTTACAATGTTTGAGCCTACATTATCCGTAATTGAAAGTTTTTAAAGATTAAACCGCCTATGGCGTTTTAATAAAAATCAAAAGAAAAGAGGAAAATAGGTATGAAAAAGATGAAACTGTTATTTGCAACCCTTGGAGTTTCAACCGTTCTGAGCATGACTTCATTCGCTGGTGAATGGAAACAGGACAATACTGGATGGTGGTATCAAAATGATGATGGCACATATCCTGTAAATTCATGGTTCCAAGATACTGACTGGAAATGGTACTATTTTAATGAGGCCGGATATATGCAAACAGAACCTATAACCTTAAGCGATGGCGTTACTTACACCTTTAATCAAGATGGTAGTTGCATCAATCGATGGAGTGGGGTATCGAGCCAAACTTACTATGATTACACTGATGGAGAAGAAAGAAGCATTGGAAATGTTCTTGCCGAAAGAGACTATATCAACAGCATCAGTGGGCAAGAACAGATACAAGAAACTCCATCCTATCCTCATGCTCTCACACCAGATACAAGGGTAGACTTTGACAATAGTACCTATTATGAAGACGACTATGATGAATAAATAATACTCGTTTACACTACCTTGATAACATAATATACTTACCCGGGCAGCCGAACAGGCGGCAGCTCTCTATCCGTTCCGAGTCTTGCGGAAGGAGGAGATGCTTTATGAGTACATACGAAGAATTGCAGTTAATTGTATCTGTAGCATTACTGATCGTTGCGATCCTGACATATACGCATAAAAAATAGCCGTCCTGCTCTTGGCCGAGGAGACGACTATTTTTTAGGTCTTTGATTCGCCGGGACGGGTAGTGTGCACCTACCTGTCGGCTGTCTTGTTAAGTATATTATATGTCAAATCTGTTTATTTGTCAAATTGCAAAAACCGCCCAGTGCTACCAACACTGAACGGCTTTAAATAGATTTTCTGTACAGGCCACGGAGGCCAATACAATATAGCTTAACCACCTACATTGTACCACACCTCCTTACACCTGTACAGGTGTATTTTTTATACCCAAAAATGTGCGACGTCGCAACAAATAGGAGGAATGATTATGGGACAATTAAGAACACGCAAGCGCGGAACAACCTGGGAGTGGTCTTTTGAGGGAGCACGAATCAACGGCAAACGTAATTCCATCAGCAAGGGCGGATACCGCACTAAGGCGGAAGCTCTGGCCGCTGGAACACAGGCAAAGGCGGAGTATGATAATGCCGGATCCCACTTTGTACCATCTGAGATATCTGTATCTGATTTCTATGAACTTTGGTTGGAAAAATATTGCAGAACAAATCTCAAAATAGATACCTATTTGAATTATAAGAAAAAAGTATCTCTCCACATCACTCCGATTCTTGGAAGCTATTATTTAAAATCTCTAACCCCTGCCATTATACAGGGATTCATAAATGATAAATTCAATGCAGGGTATAGCCGAAATACGCTATCCGTGCTCAAAGGCCTTCTGACAGGTGCCCTTGACTATGCCGTAGAGCCTATGCAATTCATTAAATACAATCCTGCCAAAAGCGCAAAATTGCCACCCAAAAGGGCAACTTCCCAGATACCTACACGAAAAAAGATTCGTACTCCCATATCCTCTGAGGAATGGGGCATTATTATCAGCAGATTCCCGGAAGGGCATTCCTGCCATATCCCTCTACAGCTTGCATACCGATGCGGCTTACGGCTTGGGGAATCGTTCGCACTTACCTGGGACGATATTGATTTTGAGAACAGCACTTTGAGTGTCAATCAGCAAATTCAGAATGTAAACGGCGCTTGGGTTTTTAGTAATCCGAAATATGATAGTTTCCGAACGATTGAATTAGATGAAAAAATGCTCAGCCTGTTGCGTAATACATACAATCACCAAGTTAAAGCAAAAGAATTTTATGAACAGTATTATGCTCAGCTCTATGTGGACGATCAATGCGCCCTGAATGCCGATGGACGCGGAAAGCCTATTCATATGGTAAACTGTCGTGAAAATGGTACCTATATCCAACCCAGAGTTATGCAGCACTGCTGCCGTGTGATTCATTACAATCTTGGCTTTAAAGATTTTGACTACCATTCCCTCAGGCATACTCATGCAACTATGCTGCTGGAGGCCGGTGCCGATATAAAAGACGTTCAGAAAAGATTAGGGCACAAACATATTGATGTTACTCTTGATATATACAGCCATGCAACCCCTCGCATGGCCGCACATACGATTGATATTTTAAATCAAATCGAATAATCATTTGTCTACCACTCAAAAAAGGGTTGACAAATGGTAGACAAAACCGCATCTATATCCCAAAAGCCACAAAAGAGGAACCATCAAAAGACGATTCCCCTTTCTGTTTAAAAGTTCATTTTTCCTTGTAAATCCAAGGTTTTTTATTAGAACTTGCCTTCCTTAGCAGCTTCCTCGATGGAAACAGCTACAGCTACAGTAGCGCCAACCATTGGGTTATTACCCATACCGATCAGACCCATCATCTCAACGTGAGCCGGAACGGAGGAAGAACCTGCGAACTGCGCATCAGAGTGCATACGTCCCATGGTATCGGTCATACCGTAGGATGCAGGACCTGCTGCCATGTTGTCAGGATGCAGGGTACGGCCTGTACCGCCGCCGGATGCTACGGAGAAGTACTTCTTGCCCTTCTCTACGCACTCCTTCTTGTAGGTGCCTGCTACCGGATGCTGGAATCTGGTTGGGTTGGTGGAGTTACCAGTGATGGAAACGTCAACGCCTTCCTTCCACATGATAGCAACGCCCTCTGTTACGTCGTTAGCGCCGTAGCAGTTAACCTTTGCTCTTAAGCCCTCAGAGTAGGACTTTCTCCACAGCTCCTTAACCTCGCCTGTGTAGTAATCCATCTCTGTCTCAACGTATGTAAAGCCGTTGATTCTGGAGATAACCTGTGCAGCGTCCTTTCCTAAACCGTTTAAGATAACGCGCAGAGGCTTCTGACGAACCTTGTTTGCCTTCTCTGCGATACCGATTGCACCTTCAGCAGCTGCAAAGGACTCATGGCCTGCCAGGAAGCAGAAGCAGTCAGTCTCCTCTTCCAGAAGCATCTTGCCCAGATTTCCGTGGCCTAAACCAACCTTACGCTGGTCAGCTACAGAACCGGGAATACAGAATGCCTGAAGGCCCTCGCCGATGGCAGCAGCAGCGTCAGCAGCTCTTCTGCAGCCCTTCTTGATCGCGATGGCTGCGCCTACAGTGTAAGCCCAGCATGCATTCTCGAAGCAGATCGGCTGGATCTTCTTAACCTGAGCATAAACGTCAAGGCCTGCATCTTTTGTAATCTTTTCAGCTTCCTCGATAGAAGCAATGCCATAGCTGTTTAATACGGAATTGATCTTATCAATTCTTCTCTCATATGATTCAAATAATGCCATCTTCTTTATCCTCCTAATTGGTCCTCATCATTCTTTGCGTGGGTCAATGATCTTAACAGCGTCATCTACACGGCCGTACTGTCCCTTTGCTTTCTCCCATGCAGTGTTAGGATCGTCGCCCTTCTTGATGAAGTCGGTCATCTTTCCAAGGTTTACGAACTGGTAACCAATAATCTGATCTTCTGCATCCAGAGCGATGCCTGTTACATAACCCTCAGCCATCTCCAGATAACGCGGACCTTTCTTAAGAGTTCCATACATAGTACCAACCTGAGAACGCAGTCCCTTGCCCAGATCCTCCAGGCCGGCGCCTACAGGAAGTCCATCCTCAGAGAATGCACTCTGTGTTCTTCCGTAAACAATCTGTAAGAACAGCTCTCTCATAGCAGTATTGATCGCATCACATACCAGATCAGTGTTCAGTGCCTCAAGCAGGGTCAGTCCCGGAAGTATTTCAGATGCCATAGCTGCTGAATGTGTCATACCGGAACATCCGATGGTCTCAACCAGAGCCTCCTGAATGATACCCTCTTTTACATTCAGAGTCAGCTTACATGCGCCCTGCTGGGGAGCACACCAGCCCACACCGTGTGTAAGACCGGAAATGTCTGTAATCTGCTTTGACTTTACCCATTTTGCTTCTTCTGGAATTGGAGCAGCGCCATGATGAACGCCCTGTGCAACTGTGCACATTTCTTCTACTTCATGTGAATAAATCATGTGTTAAAACTCCTTTCAAATTGAAATTTGATGTAACAGTTTAGGACGGCGTGATAGCAGAAACAAAAACAGACGTCAAACTTGCTTGTACGCACAATTTTTCCCCTGCCTTCACATCGGATGGACATCCGATTTCTTCAGTCGGACTGAACATCCGGCTGAAGGATGCCGTCCTGCTCCATACAGTTTAATAAGTATCGTGTTCCTTGTTAATTTTATCACGTTATACTCGTGTTTATTTTCTCACAAAATACGACATTTGTCCAGTGATTTATCCCTGTTGCAACTGCCTATTTTTGACTCTTTTTTACAGAAAAATCAGCAATTTTTATAGATTCTCTTCCCTTTTCTGACTCTTCATGGGGAATGATGGCATGCAAAACCAGGCGCTTTCCCCAACCGTGACAGGTAGAAAGGGTCAGAAAATCTTCATTTTCATATTTTTTAATCCCCGTATCATAAAGAGACTGTTGGGACATCGCAGTAAAATAGGCTTCCCGCTCTGTTTTTGTCATCCCTGCCTGATACGGTGAATGATCATTTTCCTGAACCACATGGCAGGAAAAAATAGGGCAGACAATCCATTTTCCCTGCCTGAAAATCCGAATACAGGGCGATTTTCTAAAAAACTCCGAATCCATATAGGCCTTAAGGCCTCCAAACATGGAGCCGTCTTTCATATTATGGCCATAGAGAACCGTGTGGCCGGACGCAAACGGTTCCGTAAACGGATCTGTAAAAATTACTCCCGATACGCTGTCCTTCCCCTCAAAGCTGTGGTTCAGATAAAAGGAAGTGTCTTTTCCCCTGACTACAGGATAATCCATCTCTGTTTCCGGAATATGGAGCCAAAAGGAATACTCTGGATTCATCATCCGCAGCATTTCTTCATCCGGCACTCCCCCATTCTGTTCCCCTTTCTGAGAAATGCCGTTTCCATCTGCCAGAACGATATTTAAATCCCCGTCTTTCTCTGCAAATGCGTTATTCCGGAGAATCTCATAATCCCTCCTGGCCTGATGATAAAGCTTTGATACCGAAAGAAACTGAAAAAAACATACGACGGAAACAACCAGAAACAGTATCGGAACAAAATATCTCCTGCACGGCTGTTTTTTTAGAAAAAATCTCCGCGCACAAAGCCCCCAAAAAAGGGCAACCGCTCCCAAAAGCAGCAAATCCATCAAAAAAATGGACTTTCCTGCTCTGATTCCTTCTGTTATCACACTGTTTTCTGCTAAATTCTGCCCCTGATTTTTAACAGCCGCTCCATTTTGCCCGGCATGTACCAAACCGCCGTACTCCACCCGGCAGTCCCAAACCTTCCTTTTTCCATAAGCAGTCAGCTTCCTGTTTTCATCCCCTGAGCTCGTATCTTCTCTTCGGATCCCCTGAATCTCATAATCTGCCTCTGAAAGTCCGGCTGCCTTAAGGAGCTGTCCGCCCCGGGACAGAAAGCCCTCCGGCTCTCCATCCCAGATTACTTCCTCTCCCAGTACATATCCCTGAACATTTTCTCCTAAAACAGAAAGCTCCAGTTCAAAATCCTCCTGCCAGCGCTCATTGCCATATTCTCTGCGGATCTCCGGAAAAATTCTCTCTTCTGTTTTACCTGTCTGAGGATTTTTCACTGATATACGGGCCGTTTCCGGAAGAATTTCCCTTTTCTCTACCGCTTCATACAGAATCGTCTGGGAAATATTCTCCGTATTTCCCTCACAGACCGTCTCCGCATGGGCGGAAACAGAAAACAGCAGACAGGCCCCCGTCAAAACGCCAATCACTGCCAGCATTTTCATTGTTCCAAATCGTCCCTTTCTCTTTCCTTCACGCTCAGGCAGAGTAAGGAATATTCCTGCCAAAAACAGCAGTGACAGAACCATCCATTCCCGGTACGCCATGGTATCTCCGGTGCGTATGCTCCCTGAGCCGCTGCCTGAACCATATGTAAAATTGCCAAACCGGTTTTTCGGCTGATATACCGCCCGTATCTGTCCCAGGGTCTTCTTTCTCTTAAAATTATAAACCGTAAGACTTCCCTCTGTACTTCCATCCTCTTTTACGGTAAATTCACAATAGCTTTCCGTTCTCTCATAGCCGTCAGGCGCCATTGTTTCATAAATATGGTACGTGCCGGGATGGGGCGCATGGAACACAAATGTACCCTTTCCTTCTGGATTTTCTCCTGAAATTCCCTCCTGTACGATATGCTCTGCGCCCGTCTGCCCTTCCACGCTTCGGATTTGCAGAGCGGCTCCATCCAGAGTTTCCTTTGTATCTCCGTCCAGTTTTCTTATAATTACCTTCATTTCCCTGTCTGTTATCTCATAATCCCCCCGGTATATCTCCCCCTGGCTGACTGTAAAGCTGTGAAGTACCGGATCCAGTCCATAGCCCTGAGGCGCTTTTGTTTCCCGGAAGGTATAGGTTCCATCAGAAGGCTTCGGGATGGAAAAATATCCCTTTTCGTCACTTACTGCCCGATCCATCTCATTTCCCCACTGGTCATAAAACGTAAATTCCGCTCCTGGTACAGGCAAATGATTAACATCTGTCTTTTTAAAGGAAATGTACTCCTTTTGAGGCCTGTGGCTGCCTCCGCCGCCGGAAGAAGTGATTCTCGTATTCGCAAAGGAAAATGTCTGAATTTCAGCGGATTGATCCTCTATTTCAATTTCCATATCCTCTGCCCTTTCATAGCTCTCAGGCGCATACAGCTCATGGATCCGGTAGCTTCCCGGCTTAAGCCCCACAAAGGTCTTTGGGGTGTGCTCTTCAGAGGTCCACTCCTCTATCACTTCCCCTGTATCCGTTCGGATCAGCTGCAGCCTGGCTCCTGCCAGAAAAGCTCCGGAACTACGATCCGTCTTGGCAATCTGTACAATGACTGTATAATTTTTCATCACCAGCTGCAAAGCCTCTTTCATACCGTCTGCAATGGTAAAATAAACAGGCTCTGCCAAAACATTGCAGCCCTCCGGCGCTTTCTGCTCTGTAAGGCGGTATTCTCCTTCTTTAAGCCCCTTTTCTAAATGAGGCTGATCTCCGCTGATCCACTCTGCCGCTGTTTCCCAGCGGATTTTCCCCGTATGGCCTCCGTCCTCCGCAGATATCTTTCTTTCTAACCGAAGCAGGGCGCCTTTTAACCGTTCTCCCGTATCTCCCAGCTGTTTTTCCACCTTCACCCGATTACTGTCGTTTTCCGGATCATGCTGCACGTTCAGGATCTTCGTCCTTTCATCCTTATATTCAAACTGAAATTCAAAGTCCGGAGCTGAAAGCATATGGCCGGGAGCTGCCTTTATTTCTCTGCACACATAGATATAGGGGGCAAAGCTTCCGTTAGAGGCCAGATACCCGGCAGGCTGCTTTTCAAACACAGCCCTTCCTCTGAAATCGGTGACTGCCTTCTGACAGGAAATTCCCAGCGTTTTGTTAAAGAGCTCAAATTCTGCTCCTTCCAGTAAAAGTTCATGGTCGTCTCCATCATGCTTGATAACCTGCAGCACCCCATCGGGGATTTCATCCTTCATTTCCAGTTTCTGAATTACTCTGGAATCTATAACGGAAAACGGCAGATCTACGGACTGTAAAAAACCATAGGGCGTCATTTCTTCTCTGAGAATATAATCCCCGTCCGGAATATACTCAATCAAATGCGGCTTTAAATCCCCTTCTTCAAAATCCTCCGGGATGGTTCCCGCCTCTGCCTCTTTCTGTGTATATTTTCCATCATTTCCTGAAATCCACCTTGCTTCTTCCTCACGGCAGCTCCCATCCTTTTCCGGGATATGGAGGATCAGCGCTTCACTGGATATCCTTCCATCTTCTGATACCGGATAAATGGAAAGCTCCGCTCCGGCCACCTCTTTCCCGCCGGAAATCACACGTTTGGACACAGAAAGCTTTAATGGCTCATCCTTCATAGACCACTGTCCTACGGACACCATATGACCCTTATCGGGAATCTCAATCAGGATTGGATCTGCTGTGGCATACCCTTCCGGCGTCTGAGTCTCCGCCAGTACATAGCTTCCCACCGGCAGATATTCCATCCGGACCGATGCATTCTCTGTATAATAATACCTTCCCTGAAAGGTTCCAGGGATATCATTATACTGATAATCATATTTCATAATAGGATAAAGTCCTGCTGCATCCGTTTCCACCCGTCCGGTAGCTGCCACTTTCTGTCCATCCTCCCATGTAGCTGCCCGGAAGGTAAATACAGCCAGATCCTCCCGAATGGCCGGATGGCCCTCTTCCATCACCGGCCTTCCCTCTGCATCCAGAAGGGCTCTGTAAAGGGTAAGTCCTGTTTCTGTATCACCGCAGAGCACCTCGTCCCGCTTTCCATCCAGTTTCCAAACCTCAATGGCTGTAAAATCGTCCTCCATTTCAAAGCTCTGAACATGGCCTGTTTCCTGTATTTCCACATTGACAGACTCCGACTGTACATAGCCCTGGTCATAAGGACAAAGCGTTTCCTCCAGCACATAAAATCCAACGGGAATGTGGTCGATCCAGTGAGGTTCATCCGTAGGGATGGGATTTCCCTGTGAATCCTTTTTCATCACGCCTTTATCATCATACGCATATCCGCTGATCCAGGCGGCCCAGGGCTCCCCCTTTTTGTAAATACCGTTTTCTTCTGTTTCCGGTCTCCCATTTTTATCCAAAAGAGCTCTGTAAAGGGTCATCTCTGCCCCTTTGATCTCCTTTTGTGTGCGGATATCAATTTTTGCAAAGGCAGCTTTTGTAAATTCATCCTGATGGAAATATTTCTGAGGTCCTTTCCTATCCTCAAGGATCAATCCCTGATACGGAGCCTGGACATATCCCTGCTCAAACGGAACACCTTCCTCCTGTAAAATGTACGCTCCAAAGGGAAGGCGGGCGATCACATGAGCTTCATCCATCCCTTCTTCCTTTCCATCCGGGCCTGTGCTTTCTCCTGTAACCCAGCGTTCTTCTTTCCATACCGGCTCTCCGTTTTTATAATATACCGGAAGTCCGTTTTCATCATCTGCGCTCTGCTTGTCCTTATAAATAGAAGGCGCTCCTCCGTTTTCTCCCACGCAGATCGAACGCACCGGGATTTTTTCTCCCTTTTCATCTGCCCGATATGCAATGATCCTTCCATAATCATCCCTGACATAGGCCATACCGGAGGCTTTATCTGCAAAGCATATAACATTTCCTCTCTCATCCAGTACCTGCAGTTCTCCTGTGTGGATATCCTCCCGCAGCCGTCCCTGGCTCTTCTCCTTCTCTAAATCGTAAAAATACAGCTCTATGGGTTCATTGGGCTGCTTTTGATCCTCCCAGAGATCCAGCTTGCCCGGCCCCAGATCTGTACCGCTTTTTAACAGCTCCCTGTGGGTACCTGTATGCGTATTTACTATTTTTTCTGTCCTTCCCTCACGGCTCAGGACTGTAACACCCTCATACCCGCCGTTTTTCTTTGGCTCCAGACAGCTTCCTTCATAAAGCACCAGTTCTGCCCCGGAAACCGGCCGGTCAAAACGGATGCCTTTTCCCGTAAATGTACCATCCAGCTCATACAGAAGCTTCACCCGGTCCATAGCCTTTAATTCCTGCTCTGTTCCCTCTATTACGTGTTCGGAATATGAGTCAAAGGCCTTTGTTACATAGCCGGTCCATATTTGCTTTTCCTGATCAAAGGTAATTTCCCTAACATCCCCTCTGGCCTCCAGCTTTTCCTTTCGCCCGCTTACTTTATAGAGGAGAAGATCGCCCCTGTCATTTACATAAATTTCCTCCTGATTTCCTGTAAAGCCTCCGCTTGCTTCTTCTTTTCCCTGAGCATCTGTCTTTTTTAGGCCGTTCCCATTTCCAACCAGAGAATCGCCGTCCTCCGTCTTGTAGATCCAAAGCTCTGATGGGTAATCCTGTACAGGTACCTCACTTACCTTCTCAGTGCCTCTGCGGTTTTCCTCCCCGGTTACAGGAATGGCATATTCATACTGTCTGGCCGTTTTTCTCTCCCAGCCATTCCCTTCCTTTAAGGTGTTTTCCTCATAGTAAACGACCTGGTCTCCGTAAATCTCAAAGGCTACGGGCCGGCTCTTTGTATATCCCTTCGGGGCCTGAACCTCTACCAGCACATAGGCTCCCGCTCCCAGAGGACGCGCCGTTTCGATATAGCCCACAGGTACCTCACACAGTCGTCCGTCAATCACCAGCTCCTTTAAGGTAGAATAGGATCTGAAAATTCCCTTTTTTATCCCATTTTCATCTAGCTGGCTGATCCTCTGGCTTTCATCATAAAGGGGAATCCCATCCTCATCCAGCCGGATGGGAACATCACTTTCAGAACTATTGTCTGCTCCCACTCTTGGGTAAAGAATCTGCTTCCCGTTTTCATCTTTCACCGGCTTTCCCTCTGCATCCACAGCCGAACCGAAGAGGACCTGTCCGCTTCCTCCTGCCGTGCCGGTTCCTGTCTTTTTTACATCCCGCTTGGCAGCATAGATACGAAAAAGAGCCCCGTCATGGAAAATAGTTTCTCCCGTTTCTGCATCCATCTTTTCGATCCGCAGCCTGGAGCTGAAATAGGTATTTTCAACATCCTCCTGAGCAAAGGAAACATAGTTAAAATCGGCTCCGCTTCCTGACGGATAAAGCGTTTCAATGCTTCCCGTATCCGGATTGACCCGGTCTGTGGCAGGGGCAAGAACCGTCCAGGGTACAAGCATGGGAGCAAATTTACCGTGAATTGCAGTGCCTTCCCCTTCCATTACAGGAACCTGATCCCGGATCTGCACCTGTCCGTTTTCCGTTTCATTTCCATCATAGACAACCCCATCCATGATTCCCTTATTCTCACTTTCACTGGTATAGCCACTGTAATAAGCCTTTACCGCCGGATTGGCTCCATCCATATATTCTTCTTCATAAGGTTGTGAGGAAGTAAGGCTGTGACCGGGACGGCTGTTTAGATCCAGACCGTATTTATATACCTCAAATTCCCCATCCTGACCGTTCGCCCGGATCACATGGCTTTCTCCGTTAAAACGGATCTTATACTTACGGACCAGTTCCTCGGCAGAATCTGTACTGTTATAACGGAAATAGGAACTTCCTGTTTCATCCAGAACATTTTCTTCCCCGGTCTGCTCATTTTCCACGATTTCAGGCACAAAAGGAAGCGTAATTTCTTTTGGTTCCTCAATCCGATAATGACGGTTTGCCAGCTCCCCTTCAAGGGCAGAAGGCTGCTGCTCAACCATCACATATTCCCCGTAAGGGAGCATGATGGAGGTATCAAAATAATCATCTTTCCCATTCCGTGTGCTGCACTGAAGGGTCTTTTTATCCCGGTCTGCCCCCCCTGACGGATCCCGATCCCAGGCAATCGAAAGCTTCTCATCCAGTCCCTTAAAACGCTCTGTATAAGCTTTGGCCTCCTCTTTGGCCTGTGCAAGAGCCTGCCTGTAGGCCCTGTCTTCGTTCAGATCTGGCTGCTGCTTTAAAATCTCCTCCTTATATGCTTTTACATCCACATAAGACAATGCAAATTCTGTCAGCTTCTGTTCCGCTGCCTCAGTTCCCGGCCTTTGGTCTGCCGCATACAATGCATCAAAAAACTTTTTATAATTCCAGCTTCCGTCTGCTTTTTTCTCTAAAAGCTTCTGCCCGCCGCCATCCTTTGGCGGCAGAAAATGAGCCTGAACTGCCTCTGTAAAATCTTTGCTGCTGACATCCTCTGACAAAAGATTTCCTGCCTCATCTGCATAGAGATTTACAAGATCGCTCTTTAAATATAACCGGAATTTAAACTGATCCAAAAGCTTTGTTCCTCTTCCGGAACCACCGAAAAGTCCCAAAAGCGCTGTCATGGGATCATTGTGGACCGAACCGTATGTGTTTACATTTTCATAGGATTCCTGTGAAATGTCTTTGGAAACCCTCACAGACTGTTTAATCGCCCGTTCCAACACCTGAACCGGTTCTTTTTGCGTCTCCCCATCCTGTACCGGTTGATTCTGGCCCGGATAAGACAGCAGCACCGGCTTTATATAGCTTCCCGGATCCTGTTTTATGATAGAAGAAGCCACATCCACAGCCGCTCCCATTTCATGGATCAGATACTGATTATACGGGATTGCTGTTCCGTGAAGCTCGATGGTCTTTTTATCCGTAACCGCCCGAAATACATCCTGTACGTTCTGTCCTTTGACCGATTTCGGAATAAAATGGATCGTATAGCTGCCTGCGGATGCATCCCACACGGCCTCCACAGGCTCCTTTGCCAGAGTCTGGTATACGACCTCTTTTTCTTCATAAACAGGCACCTGCTCCATCTCAGGAATCGGATTTCCCTGAACGTCAAGCAGGATTTCCCCCTCCTTATAACACTCATAAACCGGCTGACAGCAGACTGCAGCATGATCCAGGGTGTTTTCCTCTAAAAGTACCTCGCCTTCAAGCTCTCTCTTTTCTTTCAGCGTCACTGTACGGCTTTTGAGGCTGTAGGTTCCCTTTTCGTATTCCAGCCAGTAAATTCCCTGCTCCGCTTCCTTTTTTACATACATCCGCTGATCTGCCCGGTCATAAATACCGCTCATAGGAGGAATGTTTCCCGAATGATCGTAATGCAGACGGGCAAACCACTCTCCCTCTTTTTCATAGACCGCTCCCACTCCGGCGCAGTCATAAAACCCATGCTCTGTATACCAGTCCAGTATCTGACTGGCCGCTGTGGAATTATCCAGAAAAGAATTTTCTTTTTTCAACGGGATATTGACCCAGGGAGCACCCATTTCTTCCGCTGTCAGATGATAGCCAAGCTGAGCCAGCATGGCCTCTGCCTGCTCCTTTAAATAATCCTCTTCCACAGGCTGATCCCATAAGGAGAGATCCTCCGGCTCTGCTGTGCCAAAAGGATAGGGAGCTGTGCGGAAACGGTAGGGAAGCGTCTCTTTTAAAGGAAGCTTTTCCTCTTCTGAACTATCTTCTTTTAATATAGGATTTCCATGCTCGTCTGTTTTCAGTTCACCGCCTGCAGCCTTTTTATAAACAGGCGTTCCATGTTCATCCACCTTTTGCTGCGGTACTGTATTTACAATCTGCTTTACATTTTCCCTGCGCTCCTCCGAACTCAAACGGTAAAACCGCGTATGCTCCGGATAGCCTGTAATTGTAATATCATAGCCATTTTCTGCATCATACGATTCGATGGTAAAGTCATTCCAGGAGCCGTCCGCTTCCATACTGTTGTGATCAGAAAGGCCATTTTTCACCCAGGCTGAACCGGAAGAAATCACTGTAACGCTCTCATCTGCCTCCCGGTTTGTCTCTGCCTTATTAAGGCCCTGCACAGAAAGCTCATATCCCTCCGACCGGCTCAATTCCATAACGTAATAGCTGCCCATGAGAAGGGGACGTCCAATCCAGACCGAGCCGTTTTCTGACTTATAATCCGGATAGATTTTCGTTCCAAAGCCATGATCGGATGAGGTAATCTGACTGCCCTGATACAGATTTTCAGGCCCCGTAAACGCAGAAACTTCTGTACCGCTGCCATTCCACAACGTACCCGGACATTCAGTGTATGCTAAAAATGAGGCGTTCCCCTCCTTGTCTGTGGCAGCGATGGCTGTCAGCTGATCCCTGCCATATACGACACCGCTTTTCCCATCCGGATGAATAATGTCCTGAGCAGCAAAAAGACCGTATACCGCTCCCTCTAACGTGGCATTTCCCTGAGTTTTTCCATAACTTCCTTCGGGATTTCCTTTATAAAGCTCCAAATCCCGCTTATTGATATGAATCCGTCCCTCTGTCCGGTGATCCCAGATTTTGAAACGATAAAGACAGCGAAGAGGATCCCCATAATCGGAAGGATCCATTGGCTCCAGATCATCATCTATGAAATCCGGAAGTACAGCATAAAGACTGTCCCCCTCCTCCTCATCCTCTGACAGAAATGAAAAAAGTGCTTTTAAGCTGAATGGGTGTTTCTTCTGATCCTCTCTGATTTTTTCTCTGGGAGCAGAGGTATATTCCGGTTCGGATAGAGGGAAGGGGGCAACGGGATGTTTTATGTATTCAAACTGCTCCGTAACCGGCATATCTTCCTCCTCCGGCAGCAGTCCTTCCTCCTGTTCCCCCTTCTCTGGCAGCTCTTCCTCCCGTTGTGCATCATTGGATGTAGCCAAAAAGTGTATCGGAGCAGAGGAAAATGGACTTAAAAGACGGCTGCGCAAATGAGGACTTATGGCAATTTCGGCAATATCCGGATCCCTTTTCTCTGCTACGCTGCCGGATTCCTGGCTGCCCGGCTGGTTCCCGGCTTCTTGTCCGCCAGTTTTCTGACTGTCTGGCGGATTTTCTGAGACTTCTCCACCGACTTCCTGACCGCCCGATTGATTTCCAGCTTCTTCTCCGACATTGTCCTGCTTGTCTGACGGATTTCCCGAACTTTCTCTACTACTTTCCTGCCCTTCCGGCGAATTTCCGTTTACTTCTCCGCCGGTTTCCTGCTTATCTGACGGATTTCCGGCCTCTGTTCCTTCCATTTTCTCATCTTCCGACGGATTTTCGGCCCCTTCTCCTTCCGTCTCATTCCATCCTGACTGTCCTCCCGCCTCTTCCTTATTCCCGGCTTCTCCACCAGTCTGCTGACTGTCTGGCCAACTTTCCAGTCCCTCCTTATCCGGTTCCTGTGCGCCGGCCTGCTCCTGACCTGACGCACTCTGGGTCTCCTGAACACCAGTCGTTTCCCCGGCACTTTCCTTCTTTGCCGGTTCTGTACGTTCCTGTTCCCGGATTTCAAGGATGCTCCGAAGCTCTTCCAGATCTATTTTCTCCCCTTCCGGGAGCAGACAGCGGTATCCCCGCTCCTCTCCCAGCGCTTCTAAGCTCTCTCCATACGTTTTTAAAGCTGGAAGCCCCATTTCACCGGAAACCTCCATCTCACCCTGCCGTACATTGCTTTCTGCCTGGGCAGACATAAGAACTACGGTTTCAATCATGGGGTCATCGCGGTGCGTTCCGTGAATGGTATACCCGTTTCTGGCCTTTTTCTCCTCTGCGGTGTACCCATACTCCAGACGGATAAAATTTTCATACGTCTCATCCCTGTCCTCCAGCATTGCTTCCATGGCTTCTGTGCTCTGGCTATGGTTGTCTTCGTCCTCATTTCCCACATGAAAGTCACAGGTTCTGCTGCAAAGTTCCTGCTCTGCCAGCCACTGGCTGCGCAGTCTTTCATTTTCCTCCTCACAGCTGCAGTCCTCTGCCTCGTCTCCTTCCCCCTCTCCCTCATGGTCGCATTCAACCCATTCCGGCGCAGGATGGCCCATACAGTAGGTTTTGCTGTAATGATAACTGCGGATATCGCTGTGGGAAGCCGTTCCGTTTTCATCTGTGGAAATCACATCACAGAGAATACGTTCCTCCGGTTTTGGAGACATGCAGTTTACATAAACCTCTCCTGTGCTTCCGTCCGGATTTCCCTCCTCATAGCCGTGTTCATTGACCTGACCGAAATCAAAGGTTTCCCATACGTTAAACTCAGCCTCCTCTAAGGGCTTTCCTGTTTCTGCGCAGTATTTTTCCACCTGCACCTTATAATTGGACTCAAATACCTCTTTATGCCTGTAAAGTTCCAGTCCCGGACCTTCCTGAGAGTCCAAAGACGGGCCTGCTTCAAACCAGACCTCTGCATCCGTATCCGCCATATCCAGCCATCCCATCTGCATCTGGTATTTCTCCTCCGGCTGGAAAATGTAAGCGTAATACTTTGTTTTAATTCCGCTTAAAGGCCCGGAAGAAATCCGTCCGGAAGGTGTTTCTCCCTGATAGATAAAGGTAACAGAAGTTCCGTCTGCTCCTATTTCATAGATCCAGTTCCCGTCCGGAAACTGCCACACTGCATTCTTAAGCTGGGGGCAGCTGCTGATATCCAGAGTAAGCTCATATCTCCCATCCTTGAGCTCCATTCTCTGCTGGCGTCCGTTCCACTCCGGCAAGTCCGTATTTCCCTGATTATCGTATTCCTCCAGACCATTTTCCACATATTCCCGCATCTCATGGAAAAATGGGAGCACCTTTCCATCCCGGATCACGCTCTCTAATTTGTGCATCATCTCCTCCTGCACATCCCAGGCCTCCTCATAGCCTGCAAGGCACCCCCAGAGATAGGTCTGCACCATAGCATATCGGGTCTTATCATAATAATTCCCGGACACCATCCACTCATAAGCTAATGTCATAGGAAGATACCGGTCAAAGCTTCCGATGACAGGCACAGATGCTCCCGGCTCTGCGTCATACCGGGTATAGGATGACACCGTATGATTGGGCAGCTTTTTTCCGGGCTGAAGGCAGAAGGCCGGCACATGGCCTTCCACCGGATTTACATAGTAACATGTAATCGAACGGTGGCTGTGTCCGAAAATATTGATGGGACGGTTCTGAAATGCATCTCCCCGGATGATCATTTCCACCGTGTTCTCCTTTGCCGCCGACTGGAAGGGAATCCCCGTAATGAGAATAGCGGCTGCCAGAAAAAGGGCGCAAAAACGCCTCCAATGTCTTTTATTCACTTGTTATGTCCCCCTTGGTTTCTCCTGAACAGTTACATTTGTTTTATAAAATAATCCTACCAGGCCATATATGGACATTCCCCCTTTTCATACAGTCCCCGGATATACGATCCGCAATTACGGGTGCGCAAAATACGCCTCGTCTTTCCAGACTCTGTTCTGATTCAATTTTTCTGTTTTTGTTCTGAAATGCGGCTGAAACAGCCAATAAAATGAAATTTAGATAAATGATACAGAGAATTCCGTATCGGTTCTTACAGAATAGCATAAGAAACAGGACAAGTCAACTCTCCTGTCCTGTTTTTACAGAAATTTTGTAACCGATTTTCCTGATTGTCCTAATCCATCAATCCCTTTTTCGCCCAGTCATATTCCTCCATTGCGAGAAGGAAACGAATGGATGCCTGTGCCTGATTTCCTTTTTCTTCCATATACTGGCTGTAAATCTCCAGATATTCTCCCTCAGCCATTGTCCCCTGTTCCCTTTTTCTGACCGCAGACTGCCACACTGCCCTTTGCGCCTGTTCCTTCGCACAGGCTGCCTCCCATTCTGCCTGACAGGAACGGATCTGATCCCCCAGAGTCTCAAGGGAAGCGAACATCTGGTTTTCATCCAGCTCTGTCTGTCTCTGTTTTTTGTGAAGCTCCTGATTGCTTCCTGCATTTCCCATGCGTCCGCTGCGAAGCTCATAATTATTTCCCAAAGCCTGCTGCCTGTCCTCCTGTGGATTCACAAGAGCAGCTCTTGATACATCGGGCAGGGGCATTTTTTCTAAAACAACCGGGCTGTCCGGTGAAAAGCCTGTGAGCAGCAAAAGCTCCTGACGGACCCGCTCCTGCTCCTTTTTAAGCCGTTCATATTCATTTAGGGCGGACTGCCATTTCTGATAAGCCTCCTGTGAATGGTAAGAGGTGCTGCTTCCCAGCATTTCCTGATCTTTAACTTTCTCAGATAAATGCTTTTGTGCCTCTGCCCTGGCGCTGGCCGCAGCCTGCTCCGCTTCCAGACTGTGATACATTCCCATCAGGTTCTGAGCCGTCCAGAGCATGGTATCCTCCATCCTGCGCAGTTCCATCCGTCCTGCGGCATTTCCCGCCTGACGGATCTGCTCTTTCAGGCTGTCTGCACCATCCAAAAGAGCCTCCGCCTGCCATCTGTAATGTTCTGCTCCTGCCGCATCGCCGTCCTTTTCCCGATCAGAGGCCTCTTCTCTCAAAGCCCTCCGGCTCTCTAAGAGTTCTTCCCTTGCATCTTCCAGACGGCCCAGACGCTCTTCAAACTGCCTTCGCTCCATTTCCACCTGCGGACAGGACTCCTTTACCAGATTCTCCAGATTCTCATAACACAGCGCCATTTCCGTTTCTTCCCCTCTGCTCACGCCGGAAGCTGCCACTGTACCGGCCATTATTCCCACAAAAAGCACAGCCATCACCCTGATAACCGTCCGCCTTCCCGCTTCTTTTTTCATCCAAATCCCCTGCTTTCCTCAACCCTCATACGCTGCCAGCCCTTCGACTGCCCATTGGTAGTCCTCGTATGCCTGCCGAAAAGACAGGCCGCTTATCTCCCAGGCTGCCTTTTTAGATGACAGCTCTGCCTGAGCCGCCATCCGGTCATTGGCAGACAACAGCCCCAGCTGATATCTTCGTTCATCAGCCTCTAGCTTTTCCTCTGCCAGGCGGTATTCTTCTTTTGCCTGACCGTAATCCGTCTGAGCCTGCATCAGGCTGTTATATTTCGCCTCTATATCTGCTTCTATTTTCTGCTGCCCGGCTTCCACCTTCTGATTAAGCACATCCTTTGCGGTACCAGAATCTGTATTTTCCAGTCTGCGGCGGTCTGCTGCCAGACTGAAATTCGCAGCTAATGCCTGTGTTCGGTCTGACTCAGGGTCTTCTTCAAGCAATGCCTCCTCAGGAATGGGAATTTCTCCCAGACGAGGCAGATCATCATATTGCCATCCGGTCATAACAATCAACTGGCGGCGCAGCTCCTCCTGCTTAGTCTTCCCTGAGGCTTCTGCTGCCTGAGCCGTACAGACGGCTGCCTCTGCCTCTAAAAGCTCCGGCTGTGAAAGCATTCCAAGGGCTGCCTTCCGTCTGGCTGTCTGAACTTCTGCTTCCGCCTGCTGCAGGGTTCCCTCAAGAACCGGACGCTCCTTTTCTTTTTTCCAGTATTCAATCATCAGCCCCTGGGCCTTCTGGATTAAAAGAGCCTCCTGCCTGTCGTACTCCAGTTTTTTTACCCTGCCGTCTTCATTTTCCATATCTGCCTGATCTCTGGCCAGCTCTGCCTGAAGCCGTATACTCATGGCCGATGCCTCTGCGGCTCCATATCCGGGCTCATCTTCATTTATCCCGTCCATCATCCGGTCACTGGAGTCCTCTAAACGATCCGCCATTTCAGAATACGTATTGCGGAAATCGTCATTGGATTTTCCCCGGTAATCATCATATTCCAGACGGCTGTTGATCACCTCTGCATTGTATTCGTGGATCAGATCTGCCAGTTCCTCATATTCCAGCACATCATCCCGCAGGGACGCCCATTTTTCCGGCGGGTAGGCAAATTCAGGGCTGGCTAAAACAGTCTGAGCCGCAGCAAAGCCAAAGAGAAATGTCAGGCCGATGATCTTCATGCAGCCCCTCCGGCCACAGCATATCCCCTGTGTTTTCATCTTCCTTCTCTCCCTTCTGTTATTCATACCTGAGAGCGTCAATCGGATCTGCCTTTGCAGCCTTTAAGGCCGGATACAATCCAAAGAAAATTCCAACAACCGCTGAAAATGTAACCGCAATAAGGATCACGGAAGGCTTTATCACTGTTTTTAAGCCCAGAACCGCTCCTCCCAACGCCACAACGCCCGTTCCCAAGATCACTCCGGCAATTCCTCCGCAGGCAGACAGGATGGCCGATTCGGTCAGAAACTGGATCAGCACATCCCTTGTCCTTGCTCCCAGGGCCTTTCGGATGCCGATCTCACGGGTGCGCTCCGTCACCGACACCAGCATGATATTCATAATGCCGATGCCGCCTACCAGCAGTGAAATAGCCGCAATCCCGCCTACTGCTGCAGACAGCCCTCCCATAACAGAATCCACGCTGTTCATCTCATCCATGGCTGTCTGGATATACATATCCTCCGGCTCCCTGCCGTGAAGCCCTGCGGTATAAGTCTTAAATTCTTCAAAAAAGCGGTTCAGATCCACATCCTCCTCTGCAAATACATGGAGCATATAAAACCGGTCATTGGGCCAGGTAAGAAGGGTATAGGGAAGAAAGGCAGAGCCTGTATCTTTCGTTCCTCCCATCATCAGAGCCTGAAATGCATTCACTTCCTTCCGGTAGATCCCTACCACGGTGTATTCATCCGTATTGCCGTAAATGGTGGTCCTGAAGGTCTTTCCCACTGCATTTTCCGTACCAAACAAAAGCATGGCGCTGTCCGTATCCATAACCACATTTTTCCTTCTTCCAAGCACATCCCCCTCATTGAGATACCGTCCGTAAACCATATTCACCGGCTGTACCTCTTTATAATTGGAATCAATCCCCTGAAAATCAAAGCTGATGGAGGTGCGCTTATATTCCGCATCTGCCGTCGTATAGGCATTGCTGTCAATATAGGCAATTTCATCCGAAAATGCCTCCTTTGCCCGCTCCATTTCATCCAGATTGAAATAATCGCTGTCCCTTACATCCTCTACCCAGTATCCGATCCCCACATAAGCCTGAGTAATACCCACATCCTTATAGAGCTCAGCAAACATTCCCCGCATGGTATCTCCAATGGAAACAATGGCAATCACAGATCCGATGCCGATAATGATCCCCAGCATGGTAAGAACCGAACGGAGCTTATTGGCCCGGATCGCATTAAAAGCCATCATCATGTTTTCCGCTAACATGGCCGTCTCCTTTCTCCCACACCGGATGATTGATCCGGTCGCTTAAGATTTTCCCGTCTCCAAAACAGATGATCCGTCTGGCAAAGGCAGCAATATCCTCCTCGTGAGTAACCAAAACCACCGTAGCTCCCTCCTGATAAAGCTTTGTAAAAAGCTCCATAATCTCGATGGAGGAAGCCGTATCCAGATTGCCTGTGGGCTCATCTGCCAGGATCAGCGGCGGTTCATTTGCAAGAGCCCTGGCAATGGCCACTCTCTGGCGCTGTCCTCCGGAAAGCTCATTGGGGAAATGATCCATGCGCCATTCTAAGCCCACCCGGACTAACAGCTCTCTGGCCCGCCTGATTCGTGCAGCTCTGGGAATCCGCGCATAGGTCATGGGAAGCTCTACATTTTTAAGAGCCGACGTACGGGAGATCAGATTAAAGGACTGAAACACAAAGCCGATCTTCCGGTTGCGGATTTCAGAGAGCTGATCTGGCGTCATGTCCGCCGTATCCACTCCATCCAGATAATAATGTCCCAGGGTAGGCCGGTCCAGGCAGCCTAAAATATTCATCAGCGTGGACTTTCCTGAACCGGAATGTCCCATGACAGCCACAAATTCTCCCCGGTGAATCGTCAGGTTGATCTTTTTTAATCCCAGAACCTTAAGTGCTCCCGTATCGTATACTTTTACAAGATTTTCCAGTTGGATAAGAGGCCTTTGTGCAGATTCTCTTTCCTCATATTTCATTCTTATCTGCCCTCCTGACTCCCGGAAACCATAACCTCCATCCCCTCCGTCAAGCCGGGATCCGGAGATGTTACCACAGCCATTCCTTCCTGCAAAACCGTTCCATCTGCCGGGAGCACCTCCACCTTTGTTTCCCCGTCCGCTCCAATGGTTACGGGAATCCAGCAAATCTTTCCATTCTCAACAATCTCTATATAGGAAGCTTCTCCGCTGTCAAATACCGCTGATACAGGAACTGCAAAAGCGTCCTTTGATTCCCTGACAAGCAGCTCTGCACGGGCCGTAATCCCTGCCATCAGCTTTGTATCCGGCGTATTGACGCGGATAATCGTGGGAATGACCCGTTCTGTGGAACCGCCTCCCTTTTCTTCACCGGTAGGAGAGATTTTTATCACCTCTCCCTCCTCTTTTTTGCCGTTTAATATATCCGCTCCAATCAGCGCCTTCTGGCCTTCCTTTACCTTTCCGATGGAAAACTCACTGATCTTAACCTCCAGCTCCAGCTGATCCAGATTTTCAATGCTGAATATGGGCTTATCATCCTCTACCTTGTCGGCAAACTGGCCTACCTTGGAATTGACCCGAACTACTGTACCGTCAATCTCACTTTTAATTTCTGTCTTTTCCAGCTCCTCCTGTTTCTTTTCCAGCTCATAAGCCGCATTTTCCACCTGAAGGCCGTAGGAACGATCCGAAACGCCCCGGCCGTTTTCCACCGTATACTTCTCCATCGCCCGTCTGGCGTCATTTAAGGCATTTGCGCTCTGCTCCATATCTGCCTGTGAAATGTCTCCGGCTGCAAACAGCTGGCTGTTTCTGTCATGATCCGTACTTGCTTTTTGAAAATCCTGCACCGCCTTCTCATATCCAAGCGCCGCTTCCTTATCCTGGGCTTCCTTATTGGCCACTGCCTGCTCATAGGCATTGCGGGCAATATTTACCTCCCGTTCCAGCTCTGTGCGGTCAAGCACGGCCAGAACCTGCCCCTTTATAACCTTATCCCCTTCCTTTACGTTCATCTGAAGAATCTCTGCATGGATATTCGACACAACATCCACGCTGTCCGTACCGGATACAGGCCCGCTGATGGAAAGCTTTTCCTGTATATCCTGCTTTTCCAGAGGAATCACAGCTACCACGGGAGTCTGGCTGCCTCCCGTGGAAACCATTTTTATACCTAAAATCCCCAAACCGAGAATCCCCGCTGCCAGGATCCATTTTTTCTTTCCGGGCCGTTTCTTTTTCTCCTGTTTCTGATTGTCCATTATCTGTTCCAGTGTGCGGTCAATTTCCTCACTTTCAGATGCCCGCTCCGGCCCCCTGTTTTCTTCCCGTCTCCCCATTTCTTCGTCTCTTTGTTCCATAACTCCTCCTCACCCGCTCTGTCGGCAGCCCTGTCCTTTTCACTGCCGTTCCTGTCTCATATCATACCAAAGCCTCCCGAATATTTACCTCTGATAACTTCCAATTCTTTCTAAATGAAAATGAAAGAATTTCTAAACACGCAAAAAGGCAGGATATCCTGCCTCAAAACTTTGCCAACACAAGCACATCTCCCTCGCAGACCTTTGTATCTCCTGCCGGGATAATGGTAGAAGTGCCCCTTCGAATCATAACGATCAGCGTCCCCCCAGGAATTGTAATTTCGTGAAGATATTTTCCGTTCCATTTATAATTTTTATCCACCGTTACTTCCTGAAGGGTCATATTTCTCCGGTCTTCAAATTCCTCCGCCGCGGCGATCAGAAGATCCCCCTGCTCCAATATAGTACCTCCGTTTGGAACCAGAAGTTCTTTCCCGCGGATAATCAAAACTACTAAGAGTTCCGGAGGAAGAACGATCTCCTTTAACGTCTTTCCTATAAAGGGGTGGCTTTTATCCAGATGGAATTTCACAAAACTGATGCTGCCCTCTTCCTGATAATCCGTAAAAGTGCGGCGCACATCCGCCTTTTCATCTATCATGTTCAGACGCCTGGAAACCCATGGCAGCAGGCTTCCCTGAATGGAAATGGATAACAAAACAATACAAAATACCAGATTAAACAGGTCGTATTTCATCGGTACTCCGCGCAGCACAGCGTAAATGGCAAATACAATGGATGCCACGCCCCGAAGCCCGGCCCCGGAAACAATTCCGATCTGACCCCAGGATGCTTTAAAACCGCCCAGAAGCGCTGTCACAGCCAGAGGACGTCCGACTAATGTCAGAAATACCATGATCACTGCCGAAGGCAGCAACACCACGCCCAGTCTGGATGGAGTCACTAACAGCCCCAGCAAAAAGAAGATCATCATCTGTGCAATTCCTGTAAGCGCATCAAAAAATTGTACCATATTCCTTTTATGAGGCATGGAAGAATTTCCCATAATGATTCCGCAAAGATACACGCTTAAATACCCGTTTCCTCCCAAAAGCACAGGAACGGCATAGGCAAGAACAGCCGCGGCAAATACAAAAATGGTCTTTCCCTCTGCAATCTGAAACTGCAGGCGGTTTAAGGCCCAGACCGCTCCCTTTCCGAAGAGAACCCCAAAAATCAGACCGAAAAAAAGCTGCTGAAACAGCATAGCCGGAACACGGATGGACGCGCCCGTGAGAAGCCCTGTCAAGATCACTGTGAGCATATAGGAAATAGGATCATTGGAACCGGATTCCATTTCCAGTAAGGAGGCCGTATGCTCCTTTAAGTTCAGATTTTTAGAACGCAGGATGCCGAACACCGAGGCTGCATCCGTGGAGCCGATGACAGATGCGGTCAAAAGGCTTTCCAGCAGAGAAAGCCCTAAAACGAAATGAATAAAAAGACCCGTAAGCCCTGCAGTAAGAACTACGCCTGCGGTAGACAATACCACAGACCGGGCAATCACCGGCTTTGCCTCCTTAATGTTGGTTCCAAAGCCTCCGTAAAACATAATGAACACCAGGCTGACGGAACAGATCATCTCTGATGCCTCATAATCATCAAAAGGAATTTTAAAAATACCGTCCACTCCAAAGCACATGCCAAGGGCAATAAATGCCAGAAGGGACGGTATGCCAAGACGATCCGTAAACCGGTCCGTCAGGATACAGAGCATGATCACAATTCCCGTGAGAAGCAAAAGTTCATTCATAGAAATCAGAATCCTTTCCCAGCAGTATAATGGGTTTTATTATAACAGCCGGAAAAAAAGCCGTCAAATGTTCCAGCGGTCAAAAAGGAACCTTACTGCAATTTTAACGCCTTATTAACGGAGCACTCCCATCAAACAGCCTGAAATCCCTCTCACCGTTCGCTGTCATATGGGCTTCTCCTTCTATTCCAAAGACCTCACGGGTCCGAGCAGAATTCAGCACATTCAGAGGATCGCCAGCCTCCAGAATTCTCCCATCCTTCATCAGACATACCTTCTGACAATAATGGGAGGCCAGACGCAGATCATGAAGTACTATCAGAACCGTCCTTTTGCACTGTCTGAGGTATTCCATAAGAAACAGCTGATGACAGATATCCAGATGATTGGTCGGTTCATCCAGGATCAGCGTCTCTGCTCCCTGTGCAATGGCTCTGGCAATAAATACCATTTTCCGCTCCCCGCCAGACAGCGAAAGGATACTTCTGTCCTTTAAATGCAGAATTCCCAGCTCATCTAATGCCTCTGAAACCACTGTCTGTGCAGTTTTCGATTCTGCCGGCCGCTTTCTGTCTCTGTTTTCAGATCTGGCATACATTGCCATAGATACCACATCCCACACAGAAAAATCAAATACGCAGCCTGCTTCCTGACCTACATAGCCGATCAGAGACGCCAGTTTCCTGTGAGAAAGAGATGCCGCTTCCCATTCTCCGATAAAAACCTTACCCTCCGCTGGCTTTATCAGTCCCATCGCTGTTTTTATCAGGGTGGACTTTCCGCATCCGTTGGGTCCTATAATTCCTGTGACCCTTCCTTCCTCTGTACACAGATCTGCCCCTTTTACAATCTCTTTTCCACCAATACGCACGTGGATTCCATCAAAACGAAGTATCATGTATTTCCACCCCCATATCCATTTCGTATCATAAGGTATAAAAAGAAAGGCGCTCCTGCAAAAGCTGTTACAATACCAAGGGGCAGTTCAGCAGCGCCAAAAAGACTTCTGGCCAGAGCATCTGCCCAGATCAGATAAATCCCTCCTCCCAGAGCACTTAAAGGTATAATCACCCGGTTCGTGCTGGTTCCGGAAAGAATACGGGCCATATGAGGTACCACGAGTCCCACAAAACCGATAATTCCCGTAACAGACACCAGCGATGCCACTACAATCGAGCAGAACCCAAACATCAGAGAACGGAAATGCTTTACAGATAATCCCAGAGCGGCCGCATCCTCATCTCCCATCATCATCATATCAAAATAACGGCTGCAAACAGTAAATATCACTGTTCCAGATAAAACGCCAGCTGACGGAAGAGCAAGATTTTTCCACTGTGCCGCCGCGATGCTTCCCATCTGCCAGTTATATACAGCAGCAATACTCTCCGGGCTTTTTGCCAGAAAAATAACAAAACTGGTTACTGCGCTCATCACCGCATTGACAGCCGTTCCCGACAAAATAAGGGGCACAGGCCGTATCATTCCTCCCCCTGCCGTTTTCGCCATAAAATAAACAGTGCCGGCAGATAAAAGCGCGCCCAAAAAAGCCGCCGCAGTCGTCTGAAAGGGACCGGAAAGTAGTGAAATCGGAAGCAAAAGCGCACAGGCAGCTCCTGCAGATGCTCCTGATGAAATCCCCAGAATATAAGGATCGCCAACAGGATTCAGCACCAGAGCCTGCATAGCCGCTCCGCAGACAGAAAGACCTGCTCCGCAAAGAAGACCGAACAGAACTCTGGGCAGCCGGATATTCCATACAATCTGAAAATGAGGTACGGACCATTTTCCTGCCTTTAAACCTTCTCCTCCGTAAAAAAACTGATCCATACAGATCTCAAAAACTTCCTTTATCGGAATCTCTGTAGATCCGATATGAATCGTCCACAGAACAGATCCTAAAAGAACCATTGTCAGCACAGGAAAGAGGAGGCGCTGTCTCCCCCTCTTTCCCTGCCGTCCTACTGGAAACATTCCGGATGGAAGGTTTCAGCAAATGTACGGCAGGCTTTGGCAGCCCGTACATCCTGCATTACTTCCACCAGCGGAATCACAAGATACTTTTTATTTTTTACTGCCGGAATCTCGGATAAAGCCGGATTCGTATCTAAAAATTCTTTCTTCTCATCTACCGTCTGAGCGCCATAATCATTGATGATAATCCAGTCGGGATTCGTTTCCACCAGCGTTTCCACACTTGTATTGAACCATCTGGCTTCATCCATATTACGGGTACAGTTGATTCCTCCCGCCAGCTCAATCAGGTTGCTCTGCAGTCCCTTTGAGGTTGTGTAAATTTCATTTCCCTTAAATGTATCAAGAACAAATACCTTCGGTTTTTCATTCTCCGGTACAGAAGAAACTGCTTTTTGTGTCTCTTCAATCTGAGAACGGATATCCTCTATCAGTTCTTCCGCCCGGTCCTCTACCTTAAATATTTTTCCCAGATTTTCTATATCTGTATAAATATGTTCTACCGTTTCATCCGGTACAATCGTACCTGTAATTGTAAGACACTGGATTCCCTTGCTTTCTAACTGGTCATAGCTTCCCCAGGCAGATTCCTTAAAAGCACTTACCTGACCAATCACAAGATCCGTTCCTAAAGCCACTGCATTTTCATGGGATTTCTCCACCTCCGGAATCGCAGCAAATTCGTCCTCCAACTCCGGAAGAGGGCGCTCTGCCGGATTCGCCGGAGCAATACGTCCAACTACACGGTCTCCCAACCCCAGCATAACCATATTTTCTGCTGCATAAAGATTCGCACAAAGTACCTTTTGCGGCATCTTTGTAAATGTGATTTCCCGTTCTCCATTTACAATGGTTACAGGCTCATAAGCTCCGTCAGAGCTGCTCTGGGATTCTGAAACGGCTGCACTCGTTTCCTGTACTGCCTGAGAATCACCCTGATTGCTTCCCTGTGCACCACAGCCGCCTATCATGGCAGCACTCAGGACAAGGATCACTGTTTTTACCAGTTTTTTCTGTTTCATGTTCTTTCCCTCCGAAAGTATATGATCCCGTATGCATTTTATGCATCCTCTCATGGCAGCAGGTCTCCTGGCTTAAATTCATCCTCCGTCTTTGCCTTCCCAGCTTTTATGCCAGTGACATATCTAAAGACTTCGTCCTTCAGTACAGTAGCGGGGGCTGCGCCGTTTTTTAAGAAGCTGTCGGCTCTGCTTCTTCTAGGTCCGGCTTCCCTGTCAGGCCTTTTCAGGCACTGCCATATATAACAGCAGCCCTGTTTACAACCTTAAAACGGTATGTAAACAGGGCCGTGTACGGGTCAAAGCTATTATATCAGCTTTTCATCATATGTCAAAATTTTTCCTTAGTTTTTGCTCATCTGCTCATTTAAGCAGGCCGCTCCTATGATGCCTGCCCCATTTCCAAGCTCTGCTAACACGATACGGGTGTTTTTCTCTGAAGCTCTGGAATAAATCTTCGGAGCTGTTTTCTCCCTTACAGGAGCAAGGAGGGCTTCCCCGGCTCCGCTTAAGCCTCCGCCGATGCAAAGCACCTCCGGCTGAAGGATATTGATGATATTGGCAATTCCGTCCGATAAATCCTCTGTAAAACTGTCCAATACCTCACAGGCCGTCGGATCTCCTTTTTTAGAAGCCTCAAAGATGATCCTGCCATTTACTTCTGAGAGATTTCTTCCGCAAAGGTTCCAAAGCATAGATGTTTCACAATGCTCCATTGCCTCCTTTGCACGGCTCACCAGAGCGGTAGCAGAAGCATAGGCCTCCAGACAGCCTCTCCGCCCGCAGGTACAGGGGCGTCCATTCTGATGGATCACCATATGGCCCAGCTCTCCGGCTGCCCCATTGTGGCCTTCTAAAATCTTTCCATTTAAAATAATGCCTCCGCCGACTCCGGTTCCCAGGGTTACGGCTGTCATGGAACGGCTTCCTCGTCCCGCACCGGCCAGATATTCGCCCCAGGCGGCTGCCTTGGCGTCATTTTCCCCATAAACCGGGCATGGGAAAAGCTCCTTTAACATTTTAAGAAAAGGAACGTTTTCAAAACCAAAGTTATTGGCATACTCGATACAGTCCGTTTCCTTATTTACCGTTCCCGGAATGCCGATCCCCACACTTTCCACATCCTGAAAGGTAAGTCCCTGTTCCTTTAAAAGCCGGTATGCCAGATGGTAAATAGCCTCTGCCAGCTCTCCGGCAGGCCTTGGCAGGCCCGTGGGTTCCTGAATGGACGGCCCCAGCACTCTGTTTTCATCTACCAGTCCGGCAGCGATTTTTGTTCCCCCAAGATCAATTCCGATTCTCAGCATATTGTTTCCCCTTTATGTATTCATAGATTATGATCTGGTTTATTTTACCATAAGGGAGAAATGCTTTTCAAGAGGGGTATAGCCGTTTGCATACACCGTATAACCGGCGCTGTTAATCTCTTCTCCTGAATAATGCCCCTTAAAAGAGTGCTCTCCAAAACCGGGGCCGATCTCCACGGTTGTTAAACCGTCATGAATTTCCAGATACCCATCCTTTAATATCATGCTCTCTCCGGCACCTGCCTCCAGTGCAAAGGCCGGATGCTCGATGGAAACGCCTGCCGGAATACAGATTTCCAGCCGTAAGGGAAGACGATCCAGGCCCTCTGCCTTTAAGTTAAGCTCCAGACCCTGCTCCTTTTCCCGGATCTCAAGAGTTGTCTTTAACCGGCTGCTGATAAGCTTTTCCCGCTTGCTCTGATCCATTTTCCACCAGTCAGAGGTATCCTGCTTTTCCTTAAAGGGCAGATAATACCAGCTCTGTGCCTCCGCCTCCAGGCGGCAGCCATCGGGCAGCTCCTCTATGGTCTGAGGAATGAAATTGCGGATGTCACAGCAGCTCTCTCCAATTTTTACGCAGAGTGTGGTTCCTTTGGATTTGAAATACAAAAATGCACTCTTTCCGTTTAACACAGTATAAGTATAAGAGGGCTTTCTTACCCGGAGTACGCCTGCATGGCGGAAAAACTTGCGGTATTCCTCCAAAAATCCGTATTCCTCAAAATGATATCCCATCATTTCATCATGGTTCATCACAATGTGCAGACAGTCGGGAGCCAGATCTCCGCGCTCCATATTGTCCTTTATAATCTTGTGGGCAGCCCCGTCAAAGGCAGGATTTTTCTCTCTGCTGCACATATAGAGATACTGGTAAAAATATTTATCCGCATATTCCAGCTTTCCCTGATCCTGTCTGGTAGAATTCTGGGTAAAAATGGTATCGTCCGGATCCATGTAGGTCAGCATCATGGAAAGGTTGCGCTCCACATAGCCTAAAAATGCCTCGTCACCTGTTTCCTGATACATGGCCATCATGGCATTGTTTACCACTGCATTATAATTTCCCGTGGACCGCTCCGCATACTCTCCGTCCTCGTCTCCGTCAATGCCCTCTGCCAGATACTGTTCTGCCCGGTTTTTAAGCCCTGCGGCAAACTCTTTTTCTGCGGCAAAGAGATTGGAGCCCTGAAGAAGAGCCGCTGCGATCCCCCATCGATGGTTCGGCGTATGAAAGCCCCCCTCACGGATTGCATCCAGAGCCTTATGCATAATGGTTAAATACTTTTCCTTTAAAACTGTAATAGCCTCATCAGCGGGATTCCCATATTTTACCAGAAGACGGTAGGCTGCAATCAGCCGTTTGAAACAGAAGGAAGTATCTGCTGCTGATTTAAAGTTGCAGGAGGGATAGTCAAAGCTTCCGTCCTCTCTCTGGGTTCTGGCAATAAAATCAAGGGCCAGATCCACTGCCTGATACAGCTCCTTACTCTTATAAAAGCAGCTGTCCTCATGGAAATACACAGCCAGGGCAGAAGCCAGGGCATAGATCGTCGGCTTTGCCTCCCAGATATCTCCTTTGATCCCTCCGTACTGCAGGGAGGCAGGATTTTTCACCTGACTTCCCATAAACTGTCTTGTTCTGTATTCTGCTCCCTTCAGCAGATGCGCCATATAACGTTCCATTATAAGCCTCCGTTTTTAGCCCTTTACACCGCTGGCAGCCAGGCCGCCGGTGATATAACGCTGTAAGATAATGAAAATAACGATAATAGGAAGGATAGATAAAATAGAAGCTGCCAAAATGGAGTTCCAGTCCACACCCATGGTTCCGATATAGCTCTTGATCGCGATCTGGATGGTAAAATTTTCCTGATCGGAAAGCACCATCAGAGGCAGAATATAATCATTCCAACGCCACATAAAGGAGAAGATCGTCAATGTAATGGTAACTGAAGATCCCAGGGGAAGCATGATGGAGCGGAAAATCCGAAACTCGGAAGCGCCGTCCAGTCTTGCAGACTCTGCAAGCTCCAAGGGAATGGACATATAGTGCTGTCTGTACATGAAAATACCTGTTGTGGTGGTTACAACCGGAAGGATGCATCCCCAGATATTATTGTAAAGCCCCATTTCACTGACTACGGTAAACTGTGCGATGGTCAGGATCTCTCCGGGGATCAAGGTTCCTAACAGGAATACGGCAAATACCTTATTCACATAGGGGATCTCCTTGCGGTAGATGGCAAGAGCATAGCCGCACATGGCACTGATCACAACAGTGATCACGGTACCTACCACTGCCAGAAAGAGACTGTTTTTTACATAGTTAAAAAATCCGTCTGCCACTACGCTGATGTAGGATTCACCGGTAGGAGCCTGCGGGAAAAGATGTAAGGGATAGGCAAACAGCTCGGAAGAAGGCTTAAATGAGCTGAATCCCAGCCAGATGATCGGGAAAACCATGAGTCCTGCTACTGCCAGTCCTAAAACGGTCATACAGATGGTTTCTACTTTGCGCTTTGCTGATCCTTCCATTATACTTCACCTCCGCCTTGGGTTGCTTTAAACTGTATCACTGCGATCACGATAAACAGAAGGCTGATAAGAATGCCTGCTGCGGAAGCGTATCCGTACTTATACTGATTAAAGCCCTGATCAAAAATGTACTGTACCATATATGTAGTCGAGGAGCCGGGTCCTCCAAGAGAAATACCCTGTACCAGCGCGTATTCCTTTAAAAGAGATACGGTAGAAAGAAGGAGTACGATAAAAGTAGTGGGCATCAGAAGGGGAAGTGTGATATTGGTAAATGCCTGGATCTTCTTTGCACCGTCTACACTTGCTGCCTCATACAGCTCCCGGTTGATATTATTGATACCGCCTACATATAAAAGCATATAGTATCCTGCTGAAATCCAGTTGGATGCCACACTGATCACCACTGTTGCCAAAATGGGATTTAAAGACCACTGAAGAGGATCGATTCCCATTTTCTGTAAAATAAAATTGATCAGACCGTATTCCTGTCCGAACATCCAGTTAATTGTAATACCTGCTACCAGAGCCGATAAAAGAACCGGGATGTAGATCAGGGTACGCATCAGTGTCTTTCCCTTTACCAATCTGGAGGTAACAAGTGCTGCTAAAAGCAGGGGAATAGCAATCTTAAAGGGCAGGTTGCAGACTGTATATAAAAGAGTCCGTCCTACTGTCTTATAAAAATCTCCATCCTTTAAAATATCTGTATAGTTCTTTAAACCAATTACATCCATGGTCTTCCAGCCATCATAATTAGTGAATGAAAACCAGATGCTTAAAACCAGAGGCACCAAGAAAAATACTGCAAATAATGCCAGCGATGGAAGTACGAACAGCCAAAAGCTGTGCGTATGGCAGAATGACTGCCTTCTACTCTTTTTCATATCGATTTCCTCCTTGATCCTTCCTTAAAAATCACTTATATGCTTCCTACATTCCATAAAGAAAAGCATGGCCAGAGCCTGTCCGTATGGCATTGGCTTAAGCTCAATCTCTTTGTAGAAATCCTTTGTTTCACGTCCCATAGGTGTTCCGTAGGATACCTGGTTTACAACGCCAGTCTCATCGGTGTATTCCATAATGGGTTCAAGAGCCTTAAGAGCAGCTTCCACCCAGTCTGTTTCTGCCAGTCCCAGTTCAGCCCCCTTTAAAATGCCATACGCAAATCCACAGGTAGCACTGGACTCTACATAAGAGGTCTTATCATCAATGAGCGTATGCCACATTCCTGTAGGCTCCTGATACTGGATCAGAGCTTCTACCTGGCGCTTCCAGGTTTCTTTTAAGAACTTTTCCACGCTTGGACTGCAGGGACAAAGATCTAAAAACTCCGGGATCGCCGCTGTGATCCAGCAGTTTCCTCTGCCCCAGAAGGCTGCTGCAAAATGGCTCTTTTCCTTAAAGGACCAGCCGTGATACCAGAGGCCTGTTTTGCGGTCCGTGAGATATTTGATATGAAGCAGGAACTGATATTCTGCCTCATCCTGATATTTCTTTTCTCCCAGGATCCGGCCCATATTTGCCAGGAACAGAACCGTCATAAATAATGTGTCATCCCACAGTTCACCCTCATTTAAGGTATCTGAAGTAATATGCTGAAGGCCTCCCTCTTTTGTCCTTGGAAAATCTGCATAGATCCATGCTGCCCATTCCCGGCAGACCTCCATGTATCGCTCGTTGTCTGTTTCCTCTGCCACAAAAGACATGGCTAAAAGAGGCGTCACCGTATTTACATTCTTGGAAGGAAGCCCGATTTTTAACTGCCTCTCATAATAAGAGGTCAGGATATTCATATATCTCTCATCTTTCGTCTCCTTGTAGAGTTTCCATACTCCATAAAGGCCTACGCCCTGAGTCCACTCCCAAAACTGATACCGCCTGATATCATCGCCGGCCAGACTCCGTGTCTTCATCCCCTCCATAAACTGGGAATCCTCTTCGTAAAGAACCTTTTCAAAGCTGTTAAGATACAGATCAATGTAACGGTCAATATCTGCTGCTGTGTATTTCATCCTCTCGCTCCTTTCATCGGAAGGCGTTCCTCGCTTCCATCACTTTCTGGATTTATCTTAACACTTTGATAAGTCAATTTCTACATTTATTTTGTCTTTTAGGTATAATAATATCGCATATTTTGCTTTATGTGCAGGTTTTTGCTTTTTTATTCTACCAGCAATCCATCCTCTCTGCAACAAAAAAACAGCCCATTCCCCAAAAAAGAATGGACCGTTTTTCGTCTGGTATAATTAGTATGCCATACTCCAGTTGGAAGCCTCAGACAGCTGCTTTGCAAATCCGTCCAGAGCCTCTTTTGCTGTGATCTCTCCGGATACAGCGCGCTTTAATGCATCTCTGTACTCATTATCCTTGTAATTTCTCCAGGAAGAACTCTCATCTGTCATAAATGTATCGGTTACATAAGCGGTCTCGCCCTGCATCAGCGCAAAGTCTTCCTTTGCCTTGTCAGTCTCAGGCTCATAAGCAACATCGTTCATAACAGACAGACCCTTGTGAAGCTGCAGGTACTCCTTGTAGTGTTCCTCTTCAAACAGCCACTGTACGAACTGCTTTGCCAGCTCCGAATTCTTTCCGTTCTGAGGAATTGCAAGAGCTGCGCCGCCGATGATGGAAGACTGGCACTCGCTTCCCTTTGGAGAAGGCATTACGCCGAAATCAAACTTGGAAATTTCATTTGTGAAGGTGTTGTAGTTCCAGGAACCGGATAACAGGATCGCTGCATCTCCGTTCTTGAAGTACTCAACCGGATTATCTGTGGTGCCGCCTGCCCAGATTGCCTTTGGCATTACTTCGTTGTTCGCCTGCACAAAACGCTCCAGGGTTGCAATGTTTTCAGGGCTGTTTACGGTTACCCTAAAGCTGTCCCCATCCTTTTCTACCAGAGAACCGCCGTTTGCATACATCATGATATCGTAACGTGCTCTTGATACGTCAGCTGCAAAGCCATACTTTACGCCGCCCTTTTCCTGAAGCACTGCGGCATTCTCATACAGCTGCTCCCAGGTCCATGGATTTTCCGGTGTAGGAACTTCAATGCCTGCTGCAGCAAAAGCATCCTTATTATAGAAGACACAGGTCGTTGTAAACTGCTCTGTAATACCTGTAATCGCGTCGGAAGAATAGGACTTGCCTACGATATTCAGCGCAGACTGGTTAAATTTGGAGAGATCAACCACATCTTCCATGTTTACGAACTCATCCGGATAGATCTGATGAAGGAAAGTAGTGGAAACAATGTCCGGAAGGTCTTTATTCTTAGCCATAGCCGGGAACTTGCTTCTCATATCATCATGGGAAATAATGATCTTTTTGATCGTGTTTCCGCTTTCCTCCGCCCAATGGTTTAAAACGTTTCCAAGAGCATCCTGCTCTCCCGGCTCCTCAGAAAGCATAACAGAAAGAGTCTGTCCTGTGATAGGGCCTGAACTTTCTGCTGCCGCTGCTGTCTCTCCTCCTTTTTTTGCGGAATCAGAACCGCCGCAGGCTGTCAGCGCTGCTGCCATAGACAAGGTAAGAACGCCTGCCAATGCTCTTGCTGCTTTCTTCTTCATAATAATGTCCTCCTTAATACTTCTTGTTTTTGCATTTCCTCGTAACTGCTTTTGATAAACCCATAGTATCATTTTAATCCATCAATTTCAACACTGTTTTTGCCTTTTTTGATATATAATATTGTATATATTGCTTTTTAGTTCTATCTTTGCTCTTATAATCCTGGTTTTACCTGCAGCACTTTGGTGTAAGGCGAATAGAGAAAATTTCATATGGCTTCATCTCAAACTCCAGAGTCTGTCCCTTCTGCACCAGTTCTGTCTCTGAAACAAAGGACTGTGTCTTTTGATCCGTCTGCTCCATCAGATCACAGACTGCCGCATCAAAATCAGAAAATAACGGAAATACCAGATGTACCCTGGTACGCATTCCATATGCCTCATACAGCCGAATGATCAGGTCATCGCCCTCTTCTGCCTTCTTTACTGTATCTGCAAAAATATTTTCCTCGGAAATCTGAAGGAAGGACCATTCTCCCTTTTTGATTCCGCTCTGTTTCTGTACGGTCAGAGGACAATTTAAGTCGTACGCCTCCTGAATCACTCGTCCTCTTCTGAAATCTCCCCTGTGGGGATAGAGGGAATATGTAAACTCATGCAGTCCCTGATCTGCCTGGGGATCCGGGAAAATTCCGGATTTGATCAGAGTCAGGCTCATGACGGAATCATGGATGTCACATCCATATTTACAGTCATTTAAAACAGCGGCTCCGTACCCATACTCGGACAGATCCATCCACTTATGGGCGCATACCTCAAAACGTGCCTGATCCCAGGTCGTATTTTGATGAACCGGACGCTTCACATTTCCAAACTGAATCTCAAAATCTGCCTCATTGCTCTGTATATCAAGGGGGAACGAAGTTCTTAAAAGAAGCTGGCTCTCTCTCCAGTCTGCCTTTGTCTTAAAATCGATCCTGGCGGTATGGGAATAAAAACAGATCCTCTGCTCTAAAACAGAATCCAGAAAATGACGGCGGATCAAAAGGCTGCCTCTCACAGGCCCGTTTTCTTCCAGGTAAAACTCCGTAACCCCTCCGAATTTCCATTTCTTTTCTCTGTATCCAGCGTCAATATTCCAGGCATCAAACTCCATGGGACGGTCCTCATATACAATAAGCTCATTTCCCACAGCACCTTTTTTTAACAGCTCTCTGGATTCTCTCAGATCCCGTATGCAGCTGATCTCTCCCTGTGGGTCAAATTCCATATGGAAAAAGGGTGTATCCAGACTGATGGGCCAGCCCCGTTCATCGGTTACAAGACTGCGGATCACCGGCTCCTCTGCCTGTATATCGAATACACTGTTTTCATATACTCCAAGGCCTTTGGAAGGAGCATCCTTTACCAGAATCAGCATACCGCCTTCCCCTGTTCTCTGTATGATCATTCCCTCCGGACAACCCCCTTTCAGACCATTTTCTGCCCATCGGGCCTCTTCTGCCGAAAGCTCTGCTGCAGAAGTCCGGCGAAAGCTTAATGGATTAAAGACAGCCAATCCCTCTTTATTATTTCCATTTTCCTTTAATGAGGACAAAATGGCTTTTCCTGCCCCTTCTGCAATTCTTCCGGCTGATCTGAGGATTTCTTCATACTGGACAGCTGAGTCCTCATACACATCCTTTATGGATGAACCGGGCAGAATGTCGTGAAACTGGTTTAAAAGCAAAAGCTTCCAGTTCTTTTCCAGCTCTTTTTCAGGATACTCATATCCATTTCCCAATCCATTTGCCAAAACGGAATAAAACTCTGCATCTGCCATCATAAATTCACAGATCCGGTTATACTTCTTATTTTTTGCCTGAGAGGTATAGGTTCCTCTATGAAATTCCAGATACAATTCTCCGCTCCAGGAAGGAAGACAGTTTCGGTCCATCTTGTTTTCCAAAATATGGAAGAAGTCTTTTACAAAGGTCTGACGTACACAGGGTACACCCACAACGCCGTTTTCCATTCTGCGGCTCTGCTCCAGCATTTCCTCTGTAGGACCTCCGCCTCCGTCCCCATATCCGTAGCAGGTTAAAACATCACAGCTTGTTTCCTTGTTCTGGTATCTCTGCCAGGTTCCCTTAATCTGGCTGGGATTCTGAAGTCCGTTGTAGGTGGTGCTTCCGTTTGGCATATCCTTAAGACTGCATCCGGGAAGATAATTTCTGGTTGTGATCAGATGGGTCAGAACCTGGCTTCCGTCAATTCCCTTCCACATAAAGGTATCATAGGGAAATACATTGTACTCATTCCAGCCAAGCTTTGTTGTCATAAAATAGGAAAGGCCTGATTTTTTCATGATCTGCGGCATGGCTGCACTGTAGCCGAACACATCAGGCAGCCAGAGCACTTCCTGTTTTTGAGCTCCCAGTTCCTTTTCAAAAAAACGTTTTCCGTAGAGAATATGGCGGATCAATGACTCACCGGAAGCCAGATTACAGTCCGGTTCCAGCCACATTCCTCCTTCTGCCTCCCAGCGTCCCTCGTGAATCTTTTCTTTGATCTTCTCAAACAGCTCCGGAGCTTCCTCCTTTACAAACTCATAAAGCTGAGGCTGGCTGGACATAAATTTATATTCCGGGTACTGTTCCATCAGATTCAGTACCGTTTGAAAGCTGCGGACTGCCTTCTGCCTGGTCTGTCTCAAAGGCCATTTCCACGCCACATCAATGTGGGTATGTCCAATGGAGTGAACGGTTACCCGGCTGCTGCGGCATATATCTGGCAAATTTTTTTTCACATATTCCCGCACTTCCCTTACAGACTGATAAAATTCCTCTGAACCGGGCTTTCTCAAGTCCAGACCGGAAATGGCGGTATTTAAAAATTTCATGGCCTCAATGCGATCCAGATCCTCCTCGGAACAAAGCTCTGCCGCCTCAAAAGGAACCTTTAAATCATAGTACAGATCTGCGATTTCCCTGTCATAAACAGCGGCTTTCAGATGGAAAAAGTTTGTCGGATTTTCACTGTTGGAATAGGCATAAAATACCAGTTCAAAAACCTCTGCCTCCTCCGCCTCTTCTGCCAAGATCAAATCCTGATGGTTCATATCCATGGTTCCCGATAAAATCCCGTTTTTATATGCCATAATCTGAGGATTATCTGTATTCCATATATCATCTGCACCCGTGTTCAGGGTCACCCGTACTTCTTTTCCCGCCCATTCCTTTCGTATCACAACCTTTGTCCTGAACCAGAAATGTCGGTCCCTTCCTCCCCATGTTTCACAAGCTCCAAAAGGCATCCATCCGTCTTTCAGCTGATCTGCATCCAGCTTCTCTGAAAAATGATAATCGCCCGGACGGATTTCTACCTCTGTCAGTTCTTCACTGAAACGGCAGCGCCACTGTCTCAAACTGTCTAAAATCGGCCGTATTCTGTTTCTCATTACATCCATCTGCCCGTTCTCCCTTTTCTATTTTCATTTTTCCTCAATTTCTTTTCAAACTTCCTGCGAGCCTCAGATACAAACCATAAAAAACAGCCATAGCCACAGGAAGGATCATAAAGCTGATGCCATACCCCCACTTGGAGGAAACTGCGCCAAAGAGCAGATTAAACACAATATCTGCTACCGTAGCCGCACTGATGATAACGCCTGTACGGGTGGCTGCGGTCTGAACCGGATAAATCTGCTGGATCAAAAGCACCATGGTGGGATACAAAATCGCCAGCGCAAAGCCTGATGCTCCCAGAATCCATACGCCGCTCTCTCCCAGGATACAGCCGGCGCAGAACATCACCGTTCCGATACCGCCAAAGAGCTTCATGCTCTTTACCGCGCCCATTTTCTGAACCACGGGAGCAAACATCAGACGTCCTGCCGTCATGCCGCCCCAGAACAGGGACAGGCTTGCAGAAGCGCTGGAGGCTTCCATGGAAAATGCAGAGATACAGTAGGACATCAGCCAGTTCATGATGCCGTGTTCCCCAATAAAATAACAGCCCATCATGGCAATAAAAATCCAGAATATCTTTGAATCCGGCTCTTTTTTAAGAATTTCCTTCTCCCGCTCCTTCTCCTCTCCCTGTTTTGGGATCTTTAAAAAGAAAAACAGGACAATTACCAGAAAGGCCACAGTCAAAAGGGCAGCGTTAATCCATTTCCATCCTGCATAGTGGAAGGCGTATCTTCCCAGCAGAAGCTGGCTTCCGCTGGTGCCAATCCCCTGGATAAAAAACAGCACATTTACCATAAGGCCCGCATATCCTGCGAACACCGCCGGAGTCAATATATTGACCGTAGTATTTAAAAGGGTGGATGCTCCCAGAGCAAAAAACATGGATACCAGAATCCATATATAGCTGTCGGACACCAGATTTAGGGCAACTGCTCCCGCCCAGACAGCCGTTACCGCCACAGCCACATTCTTTCTGGGAAACAGATCCAGAAGCTTCCCTCCGATGCTTAAAAACAGCAGATTTCCCACATAACTGATAGTAACAATCAACGAAAGCTGGCTCCCGTTTAAATCGTACCGTTCCTGGAACACAGGGGCAAAGATCCCTCGAAGGGCGTCATTTGCTCCAAGACCTGCCATTAAAAAAGCAAAGCATAAAAATGCAATCCACTTTGTTCGTTTCATTTTCTGTTTTCTCTCCTGTTTATTCTTTGCGCTTTCCCGGAGTTATAACCCAGGTTCTGGAAAATTCAGGCTCATTGAACTGATATTTTTCCAGCAGCTGAGGCCCGCAGCTTCCGGATCCGATGCCGCTCTGATTGTGATCCAAGCAGAGAACAGTGCATCCTACCTCCTTAAGTTCAAAGTCATGTGCTTTTTCGGACAGTTCCTCCTGAGTATACTCGCAGGCCTGGAACATAAAGCCTTCTTTCGATGAAGCCTGAAAGCTCATCTCTTCTCCTGAAATCTCACACCAGCTGCAGTCCCAGTGGGAACCATACTCCTGAGGCTTCAGATAAGGCCTGTGCATAGTGCGCACATCTCCCTCGAAAATACCGTGCCAGGACGCCTGATGCTTATCCGGATAGCTTTCATCCGGCCCCATTCCGCAGTATCGTACCCGGTCAAGACTCTGATCCAGGAACAGGCGCAGGCCGAATCTTGGCAGAAATGGGAATTCCATATCTTTTTTTACATCCAGCTTCACCTGGATACAGCCATCCCTATGGATCAGCCAGCTGGCTTTTATATTTAAAATACGCTGGATATGAACGGCCGACAGAGACAGCTCTGTCACAAGCTCTGCAGAGCCGTCTTCTCTCAAACGAGCCTCTGTGGTATAGGTACGCACCTTGGTGCGGTCATAGCCAGCTCTCTCCCACTCCAGCCGGATTTTTCGGTCATTATCCGTTGGGGCACGCCAGATATTGTACTCCATGGGACGGATGAGGTATTCCTTTTCTCCCTTTCTGATCCCGGAGAAAGCTCCTGAGAAGGTATCATACACATAGGTAAAATCCGCCCCGGTTACTGTAATCCGACGCTCTGTCTGCTCCAGTGTGAGTGCGCCGGAGCAGGCTGCAGGCCGGCTTTCACATCCCAAAGCTTTCTCCTGCCTTCCAGCCGCAGTCTCCGGCATCCGGATCTCATCAAAGCCAAGCTCCCAGCCTTCCTTAAGTCCTGGAACCGGAGATTTTAACAGATATCTCACTCTCAAAAAGCAGCTTCCATTTTCAGGGAGCTTCCCTGTATAATACACCGTACCGCACGTATGAGGCAGTACGGACGGCAGCTCCTTCTGTATACTTTCCTCTATGATGATCCCATCCTGAACCGCTTCCCATTTCAGATACACATAGTCCTTAAGGTCTGTAAAATCCATATAGTTTTTAAAGACAATCGCTCCCGTTTCCCAATCTGCGCTCTGAATCCTGGCCGGGCGGTATACATTTTTAAATTCCCTTAAGCCCGGATGTGGAATCCGGTTCGGAGACACCAGTCCGTCCACACAGAAATTTCCGTCATGAAGCTCTTCCCCAAAATCTCCGCCATAAAGAAAGCCTGATTCGGTTTTTACTGCATGATCGCACCATTCCCAGATAAAGCCGCCACACATTCCATCATATCGGTGGATCAATTCAAAATAATCCTCCAGGTCTCCCGGTCCGTTTCCCATAGCGTGCGCATATTCGCACATCATAAAGGGAAGATTTTCAGAAAACGTACGGCTTTCCTGCTCCTCAAAATACCGTATGATCTCCTCCTGATCCGGGTACATCCGGCTGTACAGATCCATATTGGAAAAATCATATTTCTTTACATCCGGCACATATCTGGCGCCCTCATAGTGGCACAGCCTGGTATCGTCTCTCTCCTTCGTCCAGGCCATGGCTGCTTCAAAGGCACAGCCGTAGGCGCTTTCATTTCCCATGGACCACATCAGTACGCTGGCATGGTTTTTATCCCGTTCCACACAGCGTCTTGTACGGTCCAGAACCGCCTCCGTATATGCAGGATTATCTGCAATCGGACGGTTCCACTTCTTTACATGGGTATCCCAGTCATCCACCTTTTTAAATACCTTATCCGTACCGTGACTCTCGTTGTCCGCCTCATCCATTACATAAAAACCCATCTCGTCAAACAGGTGGTAATACTGGGGACTGTTTGGATAATGGCTGGTACGGACGGCATTTACATTGTGCTCCTTCATCAGCTTAAGATCCCGTTCCATCTGCTGTCTGCTTATGGCATAGCCAGTAACAGGGTCACTGTCATGGCGGTTCACTCCGTGGAACTTTACCGGTGTTTTGTTGATAAACAGAACACCGTTTTCCACAGAAATCTCACGGATGCCAAATCGGTCGGTGATCCATTCCTTTTCGGTCTGGATCTCAACGGTATAAAGCCAGGGCGTTTCTGCGGTCCACAGACGGCAGTTTTCCAGATAAAACCGTATTTGATCCCTATCTGCTGTTTCGTTCCAGCTCTGTTCCCAGACTGCCTTTCCCTCCGGGTCAAGCACACGGATCCGGCCATCAGGACGGCTGTTGCCATAAAAGGACAGCTCCATACAAACCTCTGCCCCATTTTCCCGGATATAAGGACGGATAAAGTAATCGCGGACTGCCTCCTTAGGACGTCTCAGCACATACACATCACGAAAAATGCCGCTCATACGTAATTTATCCTGATCCTCCAGATAACTTCCGTCACACCATTTTAACACCAGTACGGTCAGGCGGTTTTCACCCTCTTTCAGATACCGGGTAATGTGAAATTCACTGGTGGAATGGGATACCTGGGAATATCCCACAAAGATTCCGTTGATCCACACATAAAAGCAGGAATCCACACCCTCAAAGTTCAAAAATGCCTCCGGAGCATCGAGACAGCATTTGTACTCAAAACTTCGTTCATACAGCCCGCAGGGATTTTCCCTCGGCACATAGGGCGGGTCAAAGGGAAATGGATACCGGGTGTTGATATACTGGTTTCCATCCACGCCGTAACTCTGCCATACGGCAGGAACCTGCACCTCTTTTCCCTTTCCTGCTCCCTCCTTCCAGAACTCCTGCGGCAGATCGTATACGCTTTCAAAATACTGAAACTGCCAGGAACCGCTTAAAAGGAGAAACCTGTCTGATTTCTCCCGATCCAGAAAGTAACAGCCTTTGCCAGAAGCTGGAATATAATACGCCCGATCCGGCTCTGTATTTACATGTAAATAATTCATATCCTCAAAATAGCCTGGTATCTGCATTATGGTGTCTCCTATGATTATTATTTTTTAACATTATACTACAGTATACCTGCTTTTTAAAGCAATAACTATTTTAATTTTGTCTTTATGATATTTGGGTATTGCATTTTTTGTTTTTCTGTGTTTTACTGAATGAAATATAACTGTTTACTATGTTCAGGGGGAACACACTTATGAAAACCTACCACAACTCTCCGCTTCTCTACGAAGAAGGCTTTTCCATTATTATCAATGAGGTAGCCACACCCATTGAAAACTCTACCTTTTATTACTTTGACTACGATAAACGAAGTCACGCTATCAACATGGATTTTCCACATTTTCACAGCTTTTATGAACTGATGATCCTCTTAAGCCCAAAGGCATACCATTTCGTAGAGGGAAAACGCTATGATATCATTGCCAATGATCTGGTGCTGCTCCCTCCATCGGTGCTCCATCAGTCCGAATATCTGCCCGGCCCGCCCAGCGATCGTATCATCATTGGATTTATGCTGCCAAAACAGATGAATTATGGTGCTTCCGGCTATAAGGAAATCCTTTCCGTTTTTAACAGCTCTGTACCCATTTTTCGTTTTCACAAAGAGGAACAGAACCGTTTATACCAGAAGCTCAATGAAATCGTAATGATTGCCAAAGATACGCCCAATGTCAATATCCGCAATCTTCTGATACACACCAAATTTACGGAATTTCTCTTTCTCCTGTATGAAATGCAGGGGCTAAACCATTACGTGCCTAACGTGGAAAACGGTGTGAAAGAAAAGATTTATACTATTACCAACTATATCCATACCCACTACACGGAAGATATTTCTCTGGCCGCTCTGGCAGAGACATTTTACATCAGTCCCTACTATCTGTCCCACCAGTTTAAAAATGTCACTGGCTACACGGTGGTACAGTACATCCAGCTGACACGGATTAAAAATGCCCAGTATCTCCTGCTCAATTCACCTATGCGTATTACGCAGGTAGCAGAATCCACTGGTTTTTCCAGTTTTTCACAGTTCAACCGGGTATTCCGAAAGTTCTGCGGTATGTCTCCCTCGGACTACAAGCTGACTTCCCACCACTCCTCCTACCGTCCTACGGCCCCAGATGAACAACAGTAATTTTACCGTAATTTTACCCCGGCATTACCAAAACGCATAAAATGCATATTCCCCTTCTCAAAACACGCAAAATATGAGTAGTCTTTGTCTGTTTTTCTTTGTTATGATGAATTTAAAATTGATTCGCGAGGAGGATTTTTTTTCTATGAAACGTTCAAAATTCATCAAGCAGGCAGGTGCTCTTGGAGCAGCGCTGGCAATGACTGCCACCCCAGTTATGGCTGCCACTGATCCAGCTGCCATCGAACCAGTTCCGGGTCCCCATGGCTACTTTGTAGATACCTACAAGACAAATGCCATGGAAAACCAGTCCCCTGAGTCTAATGCAGTCGTAGGGGTTCTCTCCCCCTTCTTAAACATCTGGGAGCCAGGATCCAGCTGGGATAACGGAACCAAGCTTGGCGAGGACGGAAAGCGTCTTCTGGACCAGAATATCTTTACCTGCATTACCATGACCCAGAACCGCACGCTGGAGCAGGAAGTTCAGGCTTATCTCACCGACCGCCAGAACCAGAACTGGTCCGCACTGGACGGACTGGGTTCCTATGAAACCGCGTTTAAAAACCTGGCAAATGCGAAAACCTCTCTGCCGGATGCCATCCCTGCTGATGCAGAAACGAAAAAATACAGTGATAAGGGCAATGAAAATGGATCCTGGGCCGATGAAACCTCCTCTCTCGGCAGCATGGTAGAGCTTGTAAATACAGTCCGCGGCCCTCATGCCAGCGGCAATCCTGCCAAGGTTTATTTCCAGTATATGCGCCCCTTCCGCTGGAGCAGCGACGTATCCATCGTACCGGCCTTAAAGCCCTGCGTATCATCAAAGCCCATGGAGGACGGCGGCTTCCCAAGCGGCCACACAAACGCAGGCTATCTGGCATCCCTTTCTCTGGCCTATGCAGTTCCGGAACAGTTTAAAGAATGTCTTACCAATGCATCTGAGATTGGAAATTACCGCATCATCGCAGGTATGCACTCTCCTATGGACGTAATGGGCGGACGCACCATGGCAATGGCCCTGGCTGCCGCAGCCTTAAATGATCCGGACAATGCCCAGTTAAAGGCAGACGCCCGCAAAGAAGCAGAAGAAATCCTTCTTAAGAATCCTTCTGCCAAGGAAGTAACCTACTATGATGATGATGAATTAAACGCCATCCGATACAATGAACGCATGACCTACAATATGCCTCAGACCGGTGATCCCACACAGCCTATGCGTGTTCCAAAGGGAGCAGAAGTTCTTCTGGAAACAAGATTCCCTTATCTGAATGCAGACCAGCGCAGATGGGTTCTGTATTCCACAGGTCTCCCATCCGGCTATGTATTTCTGGATGACGCCGAGGGCTGGGGACGCTTAAACCTCTATGAAGCAGGCGACGGCTACGGCTCCTTTGATACAGACGTAACCGTAACCATGGACGCTTCCAAGGGCGGCTTTAATGCCTTTGACCAGTGGAAAAATGACATCGACGGAGAAGGAAGCCTTACGAAAAACGGCTCCGGCACTCTGGAACTGTGGGGAAATAACAGCTATACCGGCGGCGTCCATGTAAACGGAGGAACGCTCACCGCAGCCTCTCCTTACGCCTTCGGATACAGCTCTGTAGACAATCATGCAGCCATTACAGAAAATGTAAACGGCGCGCTTAATATCTCGGGCGACTTTACACAGGGCGCTGAGGGTGATTTAACCTTAAAGATCAGCGGTCCTGAAGATATGCTCGCAGTAGGCGGAACTGTAAATGCAGGCGGCGACCTGATCCTTGATTTCACCAATTATTCCCAGCCAGCTTCCGGCATGACCGTTCTGACTGCCGATCAGATCAATGGCAGCTTTGCTTCTGTAAAGATCGTTGGACTGGCGGATGGAAAGACCGTAGAAGTAACTGATCAGGCAGTTATCGTAAAATAATAAAACAGCATGCCATCAGGCACACTGCATGAAGAATGCGGCAGACCCACACAAACAGTCTGCCGCATTTTTATAATCGATCGCCGGTTGATCATCCTGTATACGGAAATATCCCCTACCGGATCCAGGCTCCGTCCGCTCCTACCCGGTATCCGTCCGGGGTTATGGCATTTGTCATCATCACACCGTCTGCTCCCAGATAGTACCAAACTCCATCCTGGCTTTCTTCCCAGTAGTTTTTTGCCATAGCACCGTTGGAACGCAGATAGTACCACTTTCCATCAATCTGGCGCCAGCCTTTTGCCATAAATGTATCTTCATCGATCCAATAGATTCCTTCTGCATCAGAAACCCATTCCCCACTGGCTTTTGCTCCGTTATCCTTGACAAAATTCCAGCCTTTTTCCGTCTTTGCCCAGCCGTGCTGAGAAGAAACACCAGGTCCGCCCTCTGTACCTGTGACCGGAACACCCGTGTTTCCCGGGTTCTGGGGAGCACCCGTATTTCCCGGTACAACCGTTACTCCTGATGCTCCTGTACTTTCGGGAGCACCGGCTGCCCCTGATGGGCCGGCACCAGCTCCGGGACCGCCGCTTCCCGCTCCTGTCTGGGAAGAACCTGCATTCTGTCCCCCAGTCTGGTTTGTTCCAAGCGCTCCTGCCTTTGCCAGCTCAAATCCATAGTCCAGCATGGCCTTTGTATCCACATAGTGGGTGGAACGGCTCTTCATCACTACTGCGATCATGCGGACTCCATTCCGTTCTGCCGCCGTTACCAGTGTATTTCCTGCCTTGGAGGTATAACCCGTCTTCCCCCCGATTATCCCCTCATAATAACGGGAATCATTGGGATTTAACATCTTATGTCCCATTGTGACCGTAAGCCCGGAAGGATTCTTTTTCGTAGCCGGAAGACTGTATGTCCTGGTGGACGCTACTGTCCTTACCACCTCATTCTGAAAAGCAGCTCTGGCGATCAGCGCCATGTCCTTTGGCGTGGTATAATGCTCCGGATCATTTAATCCATGGGGATTCGTAAAATGGGTGTTGGTACAGCCAAGTTTAACCGCCTTCTCGTTCATCCTGTCTGCAAATGCCTGGACACTACCTGAAACGTGTTCTGCCAGCGCATTTCCTACTTCGTTAGCAGACTTTAAAAGCAGGGCATACAGACACTGGCGAACCGTCATGGTATCGCCCTCCACCATACCGATGGAAACAGCTCCTGATTCCAGATTTGTAGTAGCTGATGCTGAAAATGTCACCGTATCATCCAGGCTACAGTTTTCTGCCACTAAGAGAGCCGTCATCAGCTTTGTAATACTGGCCGGATAATAGCGGGTGTCTCCATTTTTGGAAAACAGCACCTTTCCCGAAGCCCCGTCCATGAGCACCGCCCCCTCAGAGGACACAACCGGCTGGGCAATATTTAAACGTTCTGTATTTTCCTGTGATGCAGGTGCTCCCGTTCCAGAAGGCTCTGAGGAAGAGCTTTGTCCTGTTCCCGGATTTAAAGGCGTAATCGTTACCGCATAAGCCGGAAAAGACAGCCCCAAGACCGCAGCTGTACATATACCAAGAACCCGCTTCCATCTGTATGGTTTCATATATCAAGTACCTCGTTTTCTATCCAATGTATTTTTCCAGTATATCACAGTTTTCTTTTACAAAAAAGCACAGAAGTATTACATTTTCATTAAGGCTGTACCCGTTTCTTTTCTCAAAAACCCTCATTTACGCAAAAAATCCCCCCTGGTTCTGAGAATAAATCCCAGATCCAGAGGGAATCCGTAGTTTTATATTTTACCAGTTTTGGCAGGGAAATTAGTACATTCCGCCCATGTCAGGTGCTGCAGGAGCTGCGGGAGCCGGCTCCTTGATCGCTGCTACAACAGACTCTGTTGTAAGCAGAGTAGATGCAACGCTGGTAGCGTTCTGCAGAGCGCTTCTTGTAACCTTTACAGGATCCAGGATACCAGCCTCGATCATATCTACAAATTTCTCATTGTATGCGTCAAAACCGCATCCAACCTCAGACTCTTTTACCTTATTTACAACAACAGCGCCTTCCAGACCTGCGTTGGAAACGATGTGGAACAGAGGAGCCTCCAGAGCCTTTAAGATGATCTTAGCGCCTGTCTTCTCATCACCTTCCAGACCGTCTACTACCTTCTGAACATCTACGGTAGCATGTGCGTATGCAGAACCGCCGCCTGCGATGATGCCTTCCTCAACTGCCGCACGGGTTGCATTTAATGCATCCTCCATACGCAGCTTGGCTTCCTTCATCTCTGTTTCGGTAGCAGCGCCTACACGGATAACAGCTACGCCGCCTGCCAGCTTAGCCAGACGCTCCTGCAGCTTCTCCTTATCGAACTCAGAGGTAGTCTCACCGATCTGCTTGCGGATCTGAGCCACTCTTGCTGCAATCGCTTCCTTATCGCCCTCACCATCAACGATGATGGTGTTTTCCTTCTGTACCTTAACAGATTTTGCACGGCCTAACTGATCTAAGGTAGCATCCTTCAGATCCAGACCAACCTCTTCGGAAATAACGGTACCGCCGGTCAGGATTGCGATATCCTGAAGCATCTCTTTTCTTCTGTCGCCGTAGCCCGGAGCCTTGACAGCAACTACATTGAAGGTACCTCTTAACTTATTTACGATCAGAGTTGTTAATGCCTCTCCCTCAACATCCTCAGCGATGATCAGCAGTCTTGCGCCCATCTTTACGATCTGCTCTAACAGAGGCAGCAGATCCTGGATATTGGAAATCTTCTTATCAGTGATCAGAACGTATGGATCATCCAGATTTGCTTCCATCTTATCCATATCGGTGCACATATATGCGGACAGGTAGCCTCTGTCAAACTGCATACCTTCTACCAGATCCAGCTCTGTCTTCATGGTCTTGGATTCCTCGATGGTGATAACACCGTCCTTGGAAACCTTCTCCATGGCGTCAGCTACCATTGTACCTACCTCATCATCCGATGCAGAGATAGCTGCTACTCTTGCGATCTGAGCCTTGCCGCCTACAGGCTTGCTCATAGCCTTGATCGCCTCAACAGCTGCGTCTGTGGCCTTCTTCATACCCTTTCTTAAGATGATCGGGTTAGCGCCTGCTGCCAGGTTCTTCATGCCTTCATTTACCATAGCCTGTGCCAGAACGGTTGCTGTGGTAGTACCGTCGCCTGCTACGTCATTTGTCTTGGAAGCAACTTCCTTGATCAGCTGTGCGCCCATGTTCTCAAATGGATCTGCAAGCTCGATTTCCTTTGCAATAGTAACACCGTCATTTGTGATCAGCGGTGCGCCAAAGGACTTGTCAAGAACTACGTTGCGTCCCTTAGGGCCTAAGGTTACGCGAACGGTATCTGCTAACTGATTTACGCCTGCTTCCAGTGCCTTGCGGGCATCTACGCCATATTTAATCTGCTTTGCCATGTCAATCAACCTCCAAATTTATAAATAAGTCCGTATTTTTAATGATTACTCTACTACTGCCAGAATGTCGCTCTGCTTAACGATCACATACTTCTCGTCATCCAGCTCTACCTCTGTTCCTGAATACTTGGAATAGATTACAGTGTCGCCGGCCTTTACCTGCATAACCACTTCCTTGCCGTCAACCACGCCGCCTGGTCCAACTGCGATTACCTCTGCCTGCTGTGGCTTTTCCTTTGCTGCTCCCGGAAGAACGATGCCGGACTTGGTAGTCTCCTCTGCAACTAACTGCTTTAATACGACCTTGTCAAATAATGGTACTAACTTCATATCTGGATTCCTCCTTGTGATCATTCATTATTTTCTCTCAGCTTTTGCTGTTTCCTGCTTCTTTTGTTCACAATGTAAGTTATACCACTGCTTATTAGCACTGTCAAGAGTTGAGTGCTAATTTATTTGTAAAAAATTTGTGAAGCTTCAAAATTCCTTTATTTTGCGTACTTCACAGCCTCTTGTTTCTTCTTCAATTTTTCTTTTTAGGGCTTACTACACCACTACTACACCAATTTCAACACGATTATACCACCTGCACCATATTGATTTTTATGATCTCACTTTCAATTCTTGCCCACTCCGTTATGTGACTATACACATCCAAGGTTATGGAAACATTAGAATGTCCCATGATGTACTGAACCACCTTCAAGTCCATCCCACTCTCGATCATCCTGGTACAGCTTGTGTGCCGCATGGTATGAGCAGAGATCGCCGGCATCAGCTCTGCTTCCCGCTTCTCCTTTCTAGCCGCTTCTACTTCCTGCTTATTATATGCGTTCTTTATATTTAATAACACATTATTAAGGGCACTTGGCATAAGCGGTCTGCCATTTTTACTCATAAAAATAAAGTTCGTACATCCGTCAATTTCCACAGTTCTGGGAATCCCCTGCATGAAGTTAAGCCGTTTCTGCTTTTCAAATGCCTTATAAACAACCTCGCTCATAGGGATCGTACGAACCCCTGCATCTGTCTTAGGCGATACCATATGCAGCCGATAACCGTCCCCAAAATCCTTGTAAATAAGCTGATTTTCAATCAATATGCTCCTGTTTTTCATGTCTACATTATCCCAAGTCAGGCCGATCAGTTCCCCGCAGCGAAAGCCGGTTCCTATCATGATCTGCAACATGGGAAGATATACCTTATAAATCTCGCTCTGTTCTACAAACGCTAACAGCCGTTTTTGTTGAGGCATGGTAAGTGCTTCCTTTACCTTGGGTGCCCTTCCATTATCTCCCAAAGCATTCTTAGCCGGATTTTTACGGATAATATCGTCCTCTATTGCCATTTCAAAGCTGGGATAGAGAAGTGTATGCAATAGCTTAATCGTATTTCGGGAATACCCTTCTGCCGTCAGCTTGGCATAAAACAAACGGATGTGAGACGGTCTGACCTGTACCACCTTCATCTGGCCGATCTCGTCTTTCACACGGTTATTCCACATAGATACATAATTTTTCCGTGTCTGCTCTGCCAGCTTCCGTGCTTTCAGATAACACTCAAACAAGCCGTTGACCGTGAGTTTTTTTACAGCCCGGTCTGTCATGATACCGTCATCCATTTCCCTGGCAATTATTCGTTCCTTTTCCCTAAGTCCGGCAAGATCTGCATCATAAACCGCAATTCGCTTCCCTGTCTTTTCATCCATATAGCGGTACATATACAAACCGTCTTTTCTCTGGGATTCTCCTACCTTTAAATTTCTTCCTCTGCTATCTTTTCTTGTCATATTATCATTCCTTCCCGCACACTCTCCCTCCTTGTTTCGTAGGAATGACTTTTGCCTTGTATGATACAGTATAGCATACCCACAGCCCAAAAGGGAGCAGCCTCAGAAATCTTTCGCTTCTTCTTAATAAAATTTAAGAAAACCGGCAACCATCCGCCGCCGGTTATCCTGTCTCTGTATGTAATTATTTACTCAGCAATTAAATCTACATAGCGCCGGATGCGATCTACCGAATATAAAACCCTGCGGCCTATACAAATCTTAGCCCCCGCATCCTCTGCGATCTTCTTCGCCGTGGACTGCCCACAGGAAAGAAGTGCAGAAAGCCCTTCAATATCTACCGCTACCTTCTGCTCCGCATATCGTTCTTTTGTCTGTCTCAAACTCTATTCCTCTATTTAAGATCAGACTGCTAAGTATACATTATTTTCAATATTTAGGTTATTTTTTCTTCAAATGGAGCAAGCATCTATTACGCTTACTTGCTTACAATAGCAGCTGTCTCTAAAATCAATAATTATTTGTCACTAAGGAATGGGTTCCCATCCTGCTCTTTTATTGGCTGAAAACGGTTAAAGTATTCTTCCGTGCTGTATTCTACATATTCATCACGCCCGGTATACTCCCGCACTTTTTTAATCCGGCGTAAAAATGCCGCCCAGGAACTTTTATGTTCTAGCTGCTCATCATGGTACTGATCTTCCAGCTTCCAGTTAGATACCAGGTATACATAATGGTAACAGGCCATCTTATTGTTATACCGGGCCGGGAGCTGCAACGGGTAAATATCCATGTAATTCAACATTGCGCCTATGGGCAGATTGGAGCGAAATTCATCGAATACAAGAACATCCTCCATCGCATAGTGATCAAACGGATGCTTATAATCCGTAACCCGACATACATTTTCATCCCCATGCTCATCTAAAATCGTCCTGGATTTTCCACATTCGGTCTCCCCAAACACATAGATGCACTGTAGATCAAGCCGCCTTGTTCCCTTATATTTTTCTGTCAAAAGCTCGTTTCTTGTCCGGTCAATATAGGATAAGCGCAGCATATTATCCGGGTCATTTTCAAGCAGTTCCGCATTCGTATATCCTGCCTTGATCTGCTCATACAGCTGGTTCAGATCATTTCTGCGCCCCTGTCCCTCCTTCGGGATAAAGCCATATTCTTCAAAGGTTCCCTCTACTACAGTCTCCGCCTTGGCCGTTTCCGCCCACTTACTATCTTTACGGATATAGGCACGGTTACTTTCCGGGCTGCCCTTAGCCACCTCAATATGGGCTGAGGGGTAGGAATCTTTGATGCTGCTGAACCGGACTGCATTCTGATAGCAAACAAACATATGCGTGTGAGGCGTTCCCGTCTCCCCGATCTCGTCTGATAAGCAATAATACACAACGCTGTCTCCCCATTTCTTCATTAAAATTTCTTTCAGTTTATCATGGGTTTCTCCCCTATCCTGTGGATTGTTCCAGGTAAGCTGATATTTTCTGCTTCTTGTATCTTTTTTCCTGTCTTTTGTTGTATGTTTTTCCATAAAATGTTATCTCCTGTTTGTAAATGGCACTGATTGCACTTTTATGACTGGTCTTAGGGAATCCGCTTATTTCCTTGTTTTTTTAGACCTTTGGCACATTTGACGGAGGTTATGAGGTAATACTACCTCATAACCTCCCGGGCAGCGCTGCTGCCCGCAGCGGGGAGTCTCCGCCTTGTGCTTCGCACCGGCTGCGCCTCCCCTTACAGTTCTTTCAGCTGGCTCAGCTTGGGCTGTTCTTTCAATTTCTCCTTGATTCGTTCAAGAAGCCTGTCCTGTTCTGGTATCCATGGTACAATGATTTCCTCTGCCTCTCCCTGCCCATCAACCAGGGCAATTCCCTGCCCAGCACTGAAATTTCGCATCTTCTCTGTTTCATAATCTGGAAACAGCATCTGCTTCTGTTCCTTGCTGCACCGGCCAAAAGAAACGATATTCTGGAACTGCTCACGGCTTCCGGCGCTAAAATTACTACTATCCGCACGCTGTACCATAAGGGCTATTCCTATTCCGTTTCCAATTCCCCGTCCCAGAGCCAATATTTCCCCAACTTTTCCCATTAAGTCTGATTTCTGCTTCTTATCCTTGCTTTCGATATAATTTAATAGTCCAGACCATTCTTCAACCGCAAGGGTTAAATGGGGGCACGCCGGATTTGCTTCTTTTCTGAACTTTGTATAAACCTCATAGTAATCATAAATCATCTGAACCGCCTGATCTGCGTATGCGTAAGCATGATTTCCACGGAGCTGTCCATATTCTTTTCCACCCTTAAAGTCTGAAAAATACAGCCAGCTTTCCTTTTCCATTAACATCTGATACGCATACCAGAGAAAGGTCTGTGATTTTCCGCTCCCGGATTTACCACTAATTAAGGTATGAGGGCAACGCACCAGATCAGTCAGTATGGGGCGTTTAATCCCATACTGTTCAAAATCCGGCAGACAATATCCAAGGTTCATCTGACACCCCTTAAATATGCTCAATCAAGCTATGGGGCCCTGTCCCTGTCCGGTCTTTTAGCCGACGATAGGCCTCGCTGTCCAGAGCCAGCACGATCACAGCGGTAGAGCCTCGGTCTTTCACGGCATCGACATAAATCGGCTGACTGATTTCATCTTTCAGCGGAGGGGTAATGCCTTCAATTCCATATCTTCTTACCCGCTCTGCCACATAGGAGGCAAGCAGGTTTTTTACATATTCCGTCCCCTGGCTGAACGGCGTGACCTTCTCCTTATAAATCTGGAAATTATAATAAATAACTCCTGCCCTGCCATCAACCGTGATCGGTGTTGTAGGCTCCAGTTGATTGGGTGTGATCGGCTTTACAAATTCCAACAAACGGCAAAGCCTGTCATCCAGTAGTTCATACATGAATACCCGAAGGGAAGCATAGGTGTCTAACGCCTTCTGTTCCTCTCGCAAAAGTGTCTCTTTCCGCTTGGCATCCCGCTGCTCCCTATGGGAATACAGCCAGTTTGTTACCGTGCCCACAATGGATGCTATTATCAACACCAGAAAAAGAATTGCCTCCTGGTTTTCTGTCCAAAATTGCACTAATTTTGCCAATGCCCACAATACAAGCTCCACTGCAATCTTAATGCCCAGCACCGCCAACAGGAAAATAATGGCTCCTTCTATCACACGCTTTAACAGCAGCCGTTCTTTTTCAGAGAGAGCGGGCGGGGATGCCTTGATCCCCGCAACCTTCTCTTTCACGAAACAGCTGGCCTTTTCCAAAAAAGCTCTGAATCGTTCCATTATACCCGCTTTTCCTCCTTTACTACCGTGAACCCGCTTGCCTTACAGCTCAGACGATACTCGGTTTCTCCTTTCAGCCGATACCACTTGCCGATGAAATCCTTCACATCTGTAATCTTGACATGAGCTGTAGGAGAATTCTTAAAGAAATCCGGCTCAATTAACGCTGCTCCGTTTACAGTCAACCTAATCTTCTCAAAACGGCGGCTCGGGATTGCCACCTCATAAGTATATCCGATCACGGCACCGGCTTCGCCGGTGCTGCGATCTCTCGCCTCGTTCATATTAGTTACAATGCCTTCCCCATCTGGGGAGATAGAACGATAATCCGCAATATGAATATCTCTCGGCGTCAATGTACTGATTCCTCCTTTGTGTCTTCGATAAATTCCGTAAAGATCGCTTCCATATCCTCCTTAATTCCGCAGGTCTTGGCTGCCTTTGCAATCTCAGTAATCAAGTCATCATCATGAAAACGATGCGCCTTGTAACCAATATGCGTATCAGAATCACGAAAATAAACACTCAGACCGTTCTTCTCAACATAAAAATTACAAACAGGCTGATTGCCTACGGTAACATTTCCCTTCAAGGGTTCGCTGCCGTAAACCTGTACATTGCCCACGAACATACCGGCCTTGCCGCTGCGCTCATGGATTTTCTGAATTGCTCTATTTACATCCGAAATCTTCTTATACATATAAATGCTCTCCTGTAATTGATTGAAAAGGCTTGGTGCGCTCTCCGCAGGTCTTCGCGATCACTTCCCCGCCTCATTGTGTTTTTGGGTAATTATGTTATTTTCAATGTACTCTTCCGATCGATCGTGCTTTAATCATAACACCGATTTCCCACATAAAGTGTTGACAGCTGAAAAACCCATAAATGCGATTGAAAAAGCCCATAAATGTGATATAATTTTAGAAAAAACAACTGTCAACAACTGTCGCTTTTGAGGGAGAAGACTTTATGGGATATAGCAAAACGGATGAAGAAACTCTTTGGAATTTAGTTAAACAATTAGATGATTTGGTATCAAAAGAAACTCTGCGCAAAAATGAAATTGAAGAAATTAGAAAATTTTTATCAGTCATGTCTGATATTAAGCTTTCTGCGCACCCCACTACCGTAAACCATTTAGAACAATTTAATAAAATAGCCCAAAATACGATTGGCGCCTTAAAAGAATACTCTCTTGATTGTCATATAGAGCAAGAAACCTTCGATTGTGTCAACGAAATAGTAAAAAAAACAAAAGATATGCAAGATTCCCTGTCCTGGCTTCAAGAAAACCTATCCCTATTTGATCGAAGAATCGCATATAAAATGATATTAGAAAAAAACAATATCAACCAAATCCGCATTGCTGATACCATATGTAAACTCACTAACAGCATGGAGGTATCCCGAAACTCCTTCCGCTCCGAAATCAACAAAATAATAAACTGTGTCGATAATCGAAAAAGCTACCCTACCAACGGCAAAGAAAATGAGCAATCCGAACAGCCTTACTTTTGGGATTTAATGATATTAGCATTATATTTCAAAATAAACGAAAATTTGCTTGATAACATCCATACATTTAACCAGCTTGAAATATACAGCCAATATATAGAAAATGCTCGTACCTTTTTTATCAAAGAATGGGCCAAATTATTGCCTACCCTTAAAAAATACAGTTCATCAGAAGAAGCAGATAGGAAAAAGATTTTAATGGCTGAACTTTTATATAATGATGGAATGGAAGATGTCATTTATAATTTATTCAATGTGAAATCTTAAAGGAGGAAACCCAAATGAAAAAGAGAAACATTATCACAGCGTTATCAGTTCTGCTCGCATCATCATCCATCATCCCAGCTTACGCTGCGGAACCGATGAAATGGAATATCGATCCGACAACCTATACACCAGAAGCTTACGGTTATCCGTCTTATGTAAGCTGGGCTGCAGCTGAGTCTCTAACTGCTACAAAGAATTGGGCAGAGAGTTACCGAGAGCAGTTAACTGCTCTTTCAACTGATATGGAAAAGTATAATGCTATCGTAAAGATTGTGTGTGACACTATTACATACGATGAGACATACCGAACGCTTGTGGATACCTATACTTATAGAGATGGAAAAGGCGTCTGTGAGGATTATGCTCGGAGTATTATGGCACTATGTCAGGTGGCAGGAATACCTTGCACTTACGAGATTGGGTATGCATATGGGTATGCTCACGGATGGAATAAAGTAACCTTAGATAATACCGTTTACTATAGTGATATTACCAGCTATGATAAACTTGGAGATGCTTCCCTAAAGCTATCTACAATACTGTGGGCTGATCATGATCAGCCGCCTGTAACAACTGAGTTAGATACTAACAGTATTGGAGCTCTAGATACCAATACTGTTGCCAACTCATTCAATACCACTTACACCGACGGCGGGAATATGCCCGATCCAGGTAGCAACCTTGTTAAGATGATAGGTAGGTCTGGTAAAACTGTTTTTATAAGCAAAGAAGACGGCGACGCTTTAGATAATAACACTATAACCGTCGAGGAATTAATAGCAAAATACCCTGATCTTGGATGATTAAACGACTCGTAGCATTTACACTCGCATTTGCGCTGGCGGTAATCTCACCGCTCAGCGCACTTGCAGAAACACCTGGCGGTGGCTCTACCATCGGTAGAATTCCGGTATCTTCAGGCTCTTCAGCGGGATATAAGCCCAATAAGGGTACTTATAAAGATATGGGGTTCAGAGTAACAATTACTACACCATTTTCTACACCATTTTCTACACCATTCTAAATTCTTTTGACACATTTTGACACTCCCAGATAAAATGTAAAAATGCTGCAAAGCCCAATAAATACGGCTCTACAGCATCAGATAACACAAGACAAAAGTCATGCCTTTCTAACAAGAGTTGAGTGCTAATATTTTCTAAAATATTTGTGAAGTATCATTAGATCATACAGCGCCACTTACTCAAATATGACTAAAACAACGCCATTTTACTCAATTTCACAGAACACCTCATAGGAAGGCTTTTCATTTCCATACAGATCCGTCGACCCATGGATCCGCTGCTTCATTTTCCCCTCCCCATATTCCCCATAGTGAGTTCGATAGTCATTTAAGGAAAACCATACATAGCCTGCCATTTTTTCGAGGCTTTTATATACCGGGATCCGCTCTCTTAAAATCTGCGCCCTTCTCTCATCGCCCCCTTCAAAAGCTGGCTCACACAATCCAAATTCCGTAACCATGGACGGCATACCGCCAAACTTCTCATACGTCCTTCGGAGCACCCCTTCTACATCCTCACAGGGCTGCCAGAGACCCAGATACTCATTCCACATGGCAATATCGCCATACATGGCCGCATCATCCAAATCAACATTTGCATCTCTGGAAACCGTATTGGAAACATAATTCACCAGCCTGCTGCCATCCAGTTCTTTAAAATACCGGTACATCTCCTTTACATACGCAATGGTTTCCGGAAGTTCTCCCCCAAGCTCATTTCCAACGCCCCAGCAGATAATGGACGGATGGCTGCCGTGATAATGCACCATTTCCCCGGCCTGCTGCTTTGCCAGCGCAAGCTGCTCTGATCCGGCTTTCTTTGGCTGTCCCCAGAAAGGAATCTCCTCCTGAACCATAAGTCCGTTTTCATCGCACCAGTCCAGGATCTTTCTGTCCTGCTGCCAGTGGAAACGGGTAAATACGCAGCCCGCCTGTTTTAACTGAGACAGGCATTTTCTGCTGTGCTCAAAGGGCTCTGCCATGCCATAATCCGGATGAGAACCCGGCATCCACTCACAGCCCTTCATAAAAATTCGCTTTCCGTTCAGATATACGCCCGCTCCCTTTACTTCTATGGTGCGCAGGCCGATCCGTTCAGAAGCCATATCCTGTTTTGTGCGCACCTGCACCACATAAAGCCGGGGATGCTCCGGCGCCCATAGCTTAAGGCCCTCAAAGGGGATACGGACCAGCGTGTCTGTATGGATCGTTTCAGACAGCACTATGTGTCCGGTTTTGTACTCCGACACCTGAACCAGGGCCTCTTTCGCTGTTCCTTTTATATAAAACTCCAGATAACCGCTGCAGGTCTGTCCGCTTATGGATTCAATGGCATACCCTGTTTTCATTTCCATAATATCGTCCTTTTCCATCCGGATCAGACATACATCCCGGAGCAGCCCTCCGTCATCCGCCCAGTCATAATCCAGTCCATGAGGGAGCATATCCTCTTTTTTACTGTTGTCTGCGACTACACAGATCTGGTTTTTCCCCCGTACTGCCAAATCAGTTATATCCAACTCAAAGGGCGTATATCCAGAGCCTGTATGGCCTCCTGCCGGTATTCCGTTTACAAATACCCTGGCCGTATGAAATACACAACCAAAATACAGCACTGCCCTGTCCCATGGCATTTCATCCAGTTCAATTTCTGTTGTATATTCTGCCGGTCCTCTGTAAAGCTGTACCGGCCGCTCATTTTCCACATTCCATGTATAAGGAAGCGTCACTCTTTTTTCAAATCCAAGCTCCGGGATTTTAAAATCCCAATCCTTTAATTCTGTAATACACTTCATCTCTGCCACCTCTGTTATATAGACTTAAAGATTCACGGGCTGATTGATTGACCCCTGTTCTGTTTTAGTATACAATGAAGCAGCGGAAATTTCTTTTGAAATACCGCCGAATAATTTCAAAATCCTGCTGTATGGCAGAGTAGGAGGAATATGCAAAAAGGTATCTTACAGTCATCCGAGCTTTTTTTCTATTCCGGCGCTTTTAATCCCAGGCTCTTTTTTTACCCTTTAAGCGCAGGCCATTTTTACTGTACCAGTGGATACCGGGTAGACCGCAGCTCCTTTGACAGTATTTTAATCGCTTACATCGTCCGCGGTACCTTTTCTTTTTTATATCAGGGACGTGAGCTCATGATCAAAAGAGGCTGCATTATTTCCCCAGCTTCTGTAATTCCTGCCCATATCTGTGAGCTTTTTGAGCTTATAAAAGCCAGAGAAGCCATAAGCATCAGCCGCTTATCCTCCAGGATATATACACTGATCACAGGCCTGTTTGAAGAAACCATGGATTCTGAGGGAGAAAACAGTTTGTCCTTTGCAGCGGTCCGCTATATGAAGGCACATTATTTCGAAAAAATAACGGTTGAACATATGGCAAAGGCAGTCAGCCTGAGTCCTTCCCAATTTTCCAGACAGTTTAAACGCCAGACCGGTGTTCCGCCCTATGAATACCTGCTGTCTCTTCGTCTTTCCAAAGCAAAAGAGCTTTTAAAAACCACCGAACTTCCCGTTCACGAAATCGCCTGCCAATGCGGCTTTGGAGGAGAATCCAGTTTTATCAGCTTTTTTAAAAAACAGGAGGGCATCCCGCCTTTAAAATTCAGAACCGTTTTATTCTGATAAAAATTTTCTTTCTCTGGATGATTTTCCTGTAATTTAATATTTTTTTTATGATTTCATGTTTATTTTTTTTCCCATTCGTATTACAATAATAGCAAACAGTCATAATCAGACAACTTATCAAAGAAAGGGGAATTTATATGGCAAAAAAAGGTTGGGGAAAACTGGTCGCTTTAGCCGCCGTATCCGGAGCTGTGGCAGCCGGTGTTTCCTATGTACTCCAGTATAAGACCTATCACAAAGAGCTGGAAAAGGATTTCAGGGAATTTGAAGAAGATGAGGATAGTGAATTAAAAAAAGATGGATCTGAAGACAGTACCTTTGAATCAGCGAAAGTAAACCGCAATTATATTTCTCTTACCTCCAGCAAAGACGAATTTAAAGTAGCTGCCAAGGATATGGCTCAGGCTACAAAAAATGTGCTCCGGGACGCAGGAAGCCTGTTCTCTGATACGGCCCATGAGGCTGTATCTGCCGCTGTGGACACCGCACATATAGCACTGAATTCCATGAAGTCAAAAAAAGAGGAATGGAAGGAGGAGCATGAAAAGGAGGATGAGCCCGAAGAGGTACACATGGAGGAGGACGGCTTCCTGGATGACGATTATGTAGACGATGATGATCTCTATGACTATGAACGTCTGGATGCCGAACCAGTCTATGCGGAAAAACAGCCTTCTGAGACCGAAGATGGGGGTTCTTCGGAAGAAGATGATGATGAAACAGAGGATGTAGTTTCAGTGGAACTTGCAGAAGATGAAGAGGGGACCATTCTCACTGAGGATGATGAGCCGCTGGTTTAGGTTTATATACGGGACAAAGCTATTTTCAGGCTTTGTCCCTTTATTTTCCCCTTATACTTCCCACCCCAGCAGGTTCATCCACATCACTTGACCAGCCTGTTCCTCGCTAATGAAGTAGCCATGGCTCTGGGCATCGGCAGACATAAGCTGATACTCTTTCTCCTCCTCCATCCAGGTCCAGCGGGTATCGATCACTGTCGCCCCTTCTGATGCCGCCATATACCAGTGGGATACCGTTCCGTCTGCACCAGTAGTTTCATAGGAAATTTCCCCTTCTAATAAATCATTTTTAAAATTCCCCTGCTTTACTGTTTTAGCCATCTCTCCCTGAGGCACATTTTCATAATAACAGTATCCTGTGCTTCCATAGCCCGTCATCCTGCCGTTTCTCCAGATTCCATAGGAATAATTGTAACGGGGGCTGTCTACATTGATAAACTGAAGAGCCAGACATTCCCCCCTGGGCTTTCCATCTTTAAAATAACCATAAAATACCGTTCCCGGCATGGTAAATACCATTCCTTCTCCCTCGATCTGAGCAGTAAAGCCGGATGGTGTGTACAGATACCGTGTTCCTCCCATTGTCTCATAAAACAGGTCTGCCAGAACGTCCTGCTCTCTGTCCATGAGCCGGGCCGCCTGTTCCAGATCCAGGCTTTCAAGGGAAGAAAAAACCGCCTCTGCCGCGTCAAGCTGCTCTGCCGTAAGGCTTAGTTCTCCAAAAACAGTCTCCGAACCGGTCGGATTTTCTTCATTCTCTTTCACTGCGCCCTGCTTATTTACCGGCTCCACCTCTCTGACCGATTCGCTTTGCATCCGGGCATTTTGGCGATTCTCTGTCATTCCCATCAGTCCACTTACCGGCAGCACCACTGCATACAGCACTGCAACAGCAGCCCATAACCTGTATCGTTCCTTTCTCTTTCTCTTCATCTTGCGCTCCTTTCTCTGCTTTCCTCAGGCTCTCTGTCCATGTACTCATTTCCAGGCTCTTGCCAGACGCATACAGCCCTCCTGTATTTCCTTTTCCTTTAAATTGGCATATCCCAAAATCACTGTAGACGGCACCAGATCCTTATTTTCCCCTATCACGGCTTCCGACATGCCATAAACCCGTACGCCCTCACCGGCAGCCCGTTCGATCAGCTCTTTTTCCGGCATCTGCCCTTTATGTGTGAGAAGCACATGGATCCCCGCATATTCTCCCCTGATCCAAAACATATCTTCCAGTTCTTTAAGACCGCTTAACAGAGCGTCATGCTTCCCCTTATACACGGCCCGCATCCGGTTTAAATGGCGCTCATAATACCCGCCTGTAATAAAATGATACAGCACCTTCTGATCGATCCGTGAAACCGTACAGGCATAAAATCCGGCCTGGCTCCGATACCTTGAAAGGAGCTCTCCAGGAAGCACCATAAATCCCACGCGGATCGCCGGGGCAATGGAACGTGAAAATGTCCCCATATAAATGACCCTTCCCCCCTGATCCATGCCCTGAAGAGCTGGGATCGGACGTCCTTTATAGCGGAATTCACTGTCATAATCATCTTCGATCACATACCTGTTTTCTCCTCTGTAAGCCCAGCTTAAAAGCTCCTGTCTGCGCTTTACAGGCATGACGATCCCTGTGGGATACTGATGGGACGGCATTACATAAGCAGCCTGAGTTTTGCTCTGTTCCAGATCCAAAACATCCATGCCATACCGGTCCATTTTTACGGGAACAACTAGATGTCCCAGGCTCTTTAGTACCCGGTAAGCCTGACGATAGGTTGGATTTTCCAGGGCAATTCCCGTCTCTCTCCCCAAAAGCTGCGACAGCAGCATGAGAAGATACTCGCTTCCTGCTCCAACCAGGATCTGCTCCGGACGGCAGCTTACCCCTCTGGCCGAGTGAAGATAATCGCGGATCGCTGCTCTGAGCTCATATTCTCCCTGCGGATCCCCCACGGCAAACATTTCCTTATTATCGTCCACCAGCGTATTGCGGCTTAACCTGCGCCAGGTATTAAAGGGAAAGCTGTCCAGATCAATACCTCTGGTGGAAAAATCCACAGCATACGGCATTTCTTTTTCAGATCTGTTTTCCGCAAATTCCTCATCTGCATTTTTTTCCACCCGAACCAGTTCTTCGATCCTGCATACAAAGTATCCTTTACAGGGCAGCGCTTCGATATACCCCTCAGAAAGAAGCTGTTCATAAGCCATTTGAGTGGTACTGCGGCTGACCTTCAGATTTTCTGCCAGAATCCGTGTAGAAGGAAGCCTGCTTCCTGCAGGAATCCGCCCGCTCTGTATCTCTTCCTTCATATATTGGTAAATCTGTTCATACAGAGGAAGTCTGCTCTGATTATCAATAGGCACCATCAGTTCCATCATTTTCTCCTTTCATCAGGGACGTACAGAAAAAGGCCCCCTGTTTCCAGAGAGCCTCCTCCTGCTTTTTCCGGCAAAGCCGATTTTATTCTTTTTATAAAATCTTATCGTTTCTCACACAGCTGCTGCATTATTTGGGAAGCTTAAAGGAGCTCTTTAATGAAACAATCCGGTTAAATACAGGCTTTTCCTTTGTGCTGTCCTTGCAGTCCACGCAGAAGTAACCATTGCGCACGAACTGGAAGCTGTCATAGCTTTCTGCCTCTCCCAGTGCAGGCTCTACATAGCAGTCCGGCAGTACGGTCAGTGAATTGGGATTTAAGTTCAGGCTTCCGTCTTCATTTAACTTGCCCTTTTCCTCATCCACAATATTTTCATACAGACGGCACTCTACCTTCTTTGCAGTAGGAACAGCTACCCAGTGGATGGTTCCCTTTACCTTTCTTCCCTCAAAACCGGAACCGCTCTTTGTCTCAGGATCATAGGTTCCATGTACCACTGTCACATTTCCATCTGCATCCTTCTCACAGCCGGTGCACTTTACAAAATAAGCGCCCATCAGGCGGACTTCATTTCCGGGGAACATGCGGAAATATTTCTTCGGAGGCTCTTCCATAAAGTCCTCTCTCTCAATATAAAGCTCACGGCCAAAGGGAACCTTACGGCTGCCAAGCTCAGGATTTTCCAGATTGTTCGGCACATCCAGCTCTTCCATCTGACCCTCAGGATAATTGTCGATCACCAGCTTTACAGGGTCAAGCACAGCCATCATACGGGCTTTTTTAAGCTTTAAGTCCTCACGGATGCAGTATTCCAGCATCGCATAATCTACCGAGCTGTTTGCCTTGGAAACGCCTACCAGCTCCACAAAACGGCGGATAGACTCCGGTGTGTATCCTCTTCTTCTTAACGCTGCAATGGATACCAGACGGGGATCATCCCAGCCGTCCACAATATGATCCTCAACCAGCTTCTTGATATAACGCTTACCTGTAACTACATTTGTAAGGTACAGCTTGGCAAACTCGATCTGGCGGGGCGGATTCTCAAACTCGCACTCCTTTACGACCCAGTCGTAAAGAGGTCTGTGATCCTCAAATTCCAGTGTACAGATGGAATGGGTAATATGCTCAATGGCGTCCTCAATGGGATGGGCAAAGTCATACATGGGATAAATGCACCACTTATTTCCCGTATTGTGATGCTCCATATGAGCCACACGGTAAATAACCGGGTCTCTCATGTTGATATTGGCTGAAGCCATGTCGATCTTGGCACGGAGCACCTTTTCACCGTCCTTGTACTTTCCTTCCTTCATCTCCTCAAAAAGGCGCAGGTTTTCTTCAACGGAACGGTTTCTGTAGGGGCTTTCCTTACCGGGATTGTTAAAGTCGCCGCGGTACTCTCTGATCTCCTCTGCGGAAAGATCGCATACAAAGGCCTTTCCCTTCTTAATCAAGAAGACAGCGCATTCATACATCTTTTCAAAATAATCGGATGCAAAAAACAGACGGTTCTCAAAATCAGCACCCAGCCACTTCACATCCGCCTTGATGGATTCTACAAACTCTACCTTTTCCTTTGTAGGATTGGTATCGTCAAAACGGAGATTAAAGGTGCCGCCGTACTTCTGAGCCAGTCCGTAATTTAAAAGAATGGACTTAGCGTGTCCGATATGAAGATAGCCGTTTGGCTCCGGCGGAAAACGGGTATGGACATTATCATAAACGCCCTCTGCCAGATCTTTGTCAATCTCCTGTTCTATAAAATTCTTGGAAACAGTTTCTTTCTCCTCTGTCTCCAATACCATGTCTTTTTCTGCCATGATTGCTCCTCCGTACATTTCTCTTCCATCATGGAACCCAAATGATTCCCGTGTATTGAATAATCATATCACATTTTTTTCAGGGAGAAAAGAGGGAAACGTTAAGAAATAAGAATCCCTGACACTTAAGACTGGAAATTTTTTCTTTCGTCTGCTATACTAAATCAACGTGCAAAAGTGATTGAACTATTTCAATCCGGAAAGGAGCATCTATGAAAAAAGCAGCTGGATTTGCCCTGATAAAAACAATCCCTGTTTTTCTGGGATATATTTTTCTTGGAATTGCCTTTGGCCTCCTTCTCCAAAAGGCCGGTCTTGGAGCCGGCTGGGCCTTTCTCATCAGTCTCTTTGTCTATGCCGGTTCCATGCAGTTTGCCCTTATAGGGATTCTCACAGAAAGGCTGAGTTTTGCCGCAACAGCCATCATAACGCTTTTGATCAACAGCCGACACGCATTTTATGGCCTGACCTTTATTGAACGTTTTCGTAAAATGAAAGCAGCCGGCCCCTATATGATCTTTTCCCTTACAGACGAAACGTATTCCATCCTGTGCTCCGCCAAAAAGCCGGATGATTTTACAGACCGTGAATGGAAGCTTTCTTCCCTTTTTATCTCCCTTTTTAATCACTGTTACTGGGTGGCCGGTTCGGTGGCAGGAGCCCTCATCGGACAATTTCTTCCATTTGACACCACAGGCATTGATTTTGCCATGACTGCTCTCTTTATTGTAATCTGTGTCAACCAGTGGCGGGAAACAAGCTGTCATCTGCCGGCTAAAACAGGTTTTTTCTGCGGTATGCTCTGTCTGGCTCTTTTCGGTCCCTCCGGCTTTATCCTGCCGGCCCTTATTGCCGTATCAGCCCTGCTTCTTATATTCAGGCATACCATACAAAGAAATATGGAGGATTTCTCATGATACATTCTTCGCAAAATACTTCCTATATAATCATCACCCTTTTAATCTGTGTTCTGTGCACCCAGGCAACCCGCTGGTTTCCTTTTCTTCTTTTTGGAGGGAAACGGCAGCTTCCGGAACTGATCCGCTATCTGGGAACCGTGCTTCCTCCGGCCATCATGGCGGTCCTGATCGTCTACTGCTTAAAAGGCGTCACCCCCCTAACCTGGCCCCATGGGCTTCCTGAGCTGATTGCATCCGCTGTGACAGCAGGTGCATACCTTTGGAAAAAGAATACTTTAATCAGCATTTTTACAGGAACTTTATGCTATATGATCCTGATACAAAAAATTTTTTAATTTTTTTAAAAAAAGTATTGCAAAATACAAAAACATATGATATTATATCGAAGTCGCGTGAGACAAGAGTTCTTACGGGACAGAAAAAGAAAGTTGCTACTGTGGCTCAGTCGGTAGAGCGTCGCATTGGTAGTGCGGAGGTCACGGGTCCGATTCCCGTCAGTAGCTGTAAAAACCCTTGTGTTTGCAAGGGTTTTTTCTTTTATCAAAAATGCCCGGTACAAAACCGGGCAAAATTCCCATCGGCAGCCGTCACAGTAATTGACTGATGTTGATAGACAGATCGGCGTAGATTCCCACCTTGATATTACTTTCAAAAGGAAAAATAATGGGAGCAAACTCTGACGGATCCTGTTCATTCAGATATACTGTTGTACATTTTTTTAACGGATCAACAATCCAGTATTCCCGGACTCCAGACTCCAGATACAGGGAAACCTTATGGGCGTAATCCATCCGACGGCTTCCGGGCGATACTACTTCTACGATAAAGTCAGGAGCTCCAGAACATCCGCGGTCTGTCAGCTTGTCGGGATCACAGATGACGGAAATATCCGGTTCCACCCAGTTTTTATCATCAGCGTCCAGATTAACTGCAAATGGAGCGGGATAGACCTTACAGCCGCCCTTTTTTGATTCAATATGTTTTTTTAAAAGATAGAGAATACCGGAAACAATCTCCTGATGAATCCTGCTTGGCGGAGCCATATCATAGAGCTGTCCGTCAATCAGTTCAGACCGACATCCTTCAGGCAGCGCCCAGTAATCCTTTGAGGTATACCGTTCTTTCAATAATGGCATAAAACCATCCTTTCTTTATGGGAAGACAATGATGTTGATACCTCTATACAATAACATAAATATTCCATATTGTACAGGTATGCCCTTCCCAAATGCTGCATATGCCGCGGCCTGCTTTGCTCACACAATCCCCTCAAAACTTTCCCTCAGGGTTTTACAGGATTTCCCAAACTTTTCCATCTCCTGTTCCGACAATGAAAGCTCCAAAACACGCTGGACTCCATTTTGATTGATAATGCAGGGAACGCCTGTATAGATGTCTCTCTGACCGTAATCTCCCCGAAGCATAGCAGATACGGTAAGGACACTGTGCTCATCTCCCAAAATAGCCTTGGTAATTCTGGTAAGAGCCATTCCAATGCCGTAATAGGTGGCCTGTTTTGCCTCGATAATCCGATACGCTGCCGTCCGCACCTCTTCTTCAATATGATCCAGACAGCTTCTCAACTCATTTTTCCCATTTTTTCCCAACTCTAAAATAGGCTTGGTTGCAAGAAAGGCCTGACTCCAGGGAACAAATTCGCTGTCTCCATGCTCTCCCATTACATACGCATGGACATTTCTGGGATCAACCCTCAAATATCCTCCCACCAGATACCTAAGACGTGCCGTATCAAGAGCCGTTCCGCTTCCCAGAACCCTTCCGGGATTAAATCCCGACAGTACACAGGTAATCCTTGTCATAATATCCACCGGATTGGTAGCCACCAGAAAGATACCGTTAAAGCCAGAGGAAATCACGGGTTCTATAATCGAACGGAAGACCTCTGTATTTCGCCTTAAAAGATCCAGACGGCTTTCTCCCGGCTTCTGGGCCACTCCCGCCGCTATGACAACAATATCTGCATCACGGCAGTCCTCATAATTTCCTGCTGATATTTTCATATTGGAAGCTGCAAACGCAAGCCCGTGGTTTAAATCCATGGCTTCTCCCTCCGCCCTTGTCTTGTTGATATCGATCAGCGTTAATTCATCGCAGACAGACTGGTTTAAAAGACTGTAAGCATAACTCATACCCACCATTCCCGTTCCGACAACTGCCACTTTTCTTTTATCCGACCTCATGCAAAGCTCCTTTCCAGATTTAAAAAAGAAGATACCTCATTCAATAAATGGTATCTCCTTTTCATAATGATTTTATGCTTATCTGGACAGCTTTCGTTCCATTAGTTCTCCGTTGCTGCTGTAGGTCACAGCCGTTTCCCTGCTTATAACTCCCTGGCGGAACAGGCGGATCAGGCTGTTGTCCATGGAAATCATTCCCTCCTCCTGAGAAGTGGCGATAATGCCGTCAATCTGATGGATTTTGGATTCGCGGATCATATTGCGGATCGCATTATTTAAAAACATGATCTCAAAAACAGGCTGTACGCCTCCATCTACAGTAGGTACCAGCTGCTGGGAAATGACCGCATTTAAAACCATGGAAAGCTGGGTGCGGATCTGCTGCTGCTGAGCCGGAGGAAAAGCGTCAATGACACGGTCAATGGTATTGGCCGCGCCGATGGTATGAAGGGTAGACAAGATCAGATGGCCTGTCTCTGCAGCCGTCATTGCGATGCTGATAGTCTCATAGTCACGCATTTCTCCCAGCAGGATCACATCCGGAGCCTGACGCAGAGAAGCTCTCAGGCCGGTTACATAGCTGCTTGTATCTGTAGCGATCTCTCGCTGCGTTACTACGCTCTTTTTGTGGCGGTGAAGATACTCAATGGGATCTTCCAGGGTAATCACATGTGCTTCTCTTGACTCGTTAATGGCGTCAATGATACAGGCCAGAGTGGTGCTTTTGCCGCTTCCCGCCGGCCCTGTAACCAGCACCATTCCCTTCGTCATCCTTGAAACATTCATAATCTCCTTTGGAAGATGCAGCGCATCCGCATCCGGAAGCTCAAATCGCACAACACGGATAACGCCGGCCAGAGAACCTCTCTGACGGAAAATATTGGCGCGGAAACGCGATACCCCCGGTACTGCAAAGGAAAAATCATCATCTCCCTCATTTAATACACGTTCTTCGCTCCGGCCGCCGGCCAGCTCATAGATCTGACGGATCATATCGTCCATTTCATCCGGCATGATCTTCTCTGTTCCCTCGCAGATGATCCTGCCGCCAATCTTATAGGAAAAAGGACGGCCCGGTATCAAAAAGATATCAGCTGCCTCCTGCTCCACTGCCGCTGTAAGAAGCTCCATTACCTTCATATCGTTTCCTCCTTATTATGTACCCGAACGATCTTTGCCGTCCCAGACCTTCACTGTATCATCAATTTCATATTCACCGCTGTCATATACATACCAGGACCGGATCTCATACCGTTTGTCCCCCTCTTTTAACTCCAGATCAATGTGCAGGGACTCTCCCCGCTCCATGGGAATTTCTGTAAAAATAAGGCCGGTCTGCTCATCATAACCATTTCCCGGCTTGGCCGCCAGAGCCTCCAACTTTTCCTCTAAAGACCGCCCTGCCATCTGCTGCAGCATCCGGTCTGATCCAGCCAGCCACTGCTGTCCTTTGGAATCTGCTTCATAAAATTCCTTTGCAGCCTGAGCGCCCCTCTCTGCCAGCTCCAGATCGCCTCTGGCACTGCTTAAAGAAAGAAGGCCGAAGGTAGACAGACAAAGCACGATAAAGATCAGGATCAGCGATGACAGCCCTATATTCACTTTATTTCTGGATGTTTGTTCCGCCATGGCTTATTTCCTCCCGCTTCTTTTTTCAAGGCTCATACTGGCTGCCTTCCAGGCTGTAGATCACAGTACCGTCTGTTTCTTTATCCCCTTTTGTCACATCCACCCGGATCTGCTTCATAGAATCATCCATTTCTACTGTGATCTCTGCCTCATAGGCCAAAACAGCTCCTGACTCTGCCGCCTCCCTTTGCGTATATGCCTTCCAGTCCTTATCCCAGACCGTCTGAAGCTCTTCCTCTCGTTTCCCGGATTTCAGCTCTTCCATCAGGCTCTGGGCCGCAAGCACAGCATGATTCAGATCATCTGCCTTCCGGCTCAACCGGTCTGCTCCTGCAAATACGGAAACACAGATGGAGGCACAGACAATAAAAAACCGAACGACTGCCAGCATCTCCATCAAAAACGGTTCTGAACCGGACCCGCTTCTTCTGTTCATCCTTCTATCCCCCCGCTTTCCGACTCACCAAAAACAGGATTTTCAGCCAGACTGCCGCTTCTAAGAGAAAGAGACAGAGTTCCCCCGTTCTCCCCTTCCGTACGGATATGGAGAACATTTCCCTCTCTGGAAAAAGACAGTCCTTCACATTCCAAAATTTCCAGACCATCCTCCAGTCCAAGGCCGCTGCCGGTATCAGTAAAAAGCTCCCTGATACTGCCGTCCAGCCAGTAAATCCAGGTCACATAATCTGTCCCGCCAATCTGCTGGCGAAGCTCCAGTACCTGTGTTCCTTCTATTTCTTTTATGTCTGTCATCCCGGCACGGTCTCCCTGACGTACCTTATTTGCTATATAGCTTAAGGCAGTGGAGCTGCTGAAATTTTTATCGCTTCTGGCAGTGATATTTTCATACACGCGGCTTCCTGTCAGCACGGTAAAAAGAGCGCTTAAAATAAATACCAGAAACAGCAGCATGGTAAAAAGGCCGCCCATCAGCTGACCTCTTTTCCCCGTTTTCCGCTCCATACGTTTCCCTCCTATTCCATAACAGGCACTACTGTGATATCCGGCATCACATTGGAGGCAAAGCCATCATAAAACACATTGTATTTTTTCCGGTTGATCATTACCCCGTAATGCTCCTCCAGATACTCGATACTTGGCGGATATCTCCCCTCAATGGCATAGCACTGCACGCTTGCTCTTGCTATGGCCTTTTTCAGGGTTTCCTGATCTCCGGCTGTGGTCCTCTCTCCAAACTGTACAGAGAACAGGGTAAAAAACAGGATTGCTGCCATCATAAGGAGCATCGAGCCGATCATGCCCGCAAGGCCCCGTCCTCTTCGGTCCTGCCCGCGTTTTACTCTCATATCCAGCTCCTCCTAACCGATTGCAGAAAGCACGCCTACCAGAGGCAGCATCACGGAAAGCAGCACCAGTCCCACTGATACAGCCAGCACAGCTACGATCGTAGGCTCAAACCGGGCGATCATTCCGTCAATGGCAGAATCCGCCATTTCCTCATAATCCCCGGAAATTTCCTCCATTACCTGATCCAGATGGCCGCTGCGGCTTCCCACCTTAATCATCTGAATATAAAAACCAGAAAAAAGCCCTGCTGCCTTCATGGCGTCATAGTAGCTTTCTCCCTCTTCCAGACGTCTGGAGCAGTCATCGATCTGACCGGCCACTGTTTCATTTTCAGCCAGCTCTTTGGCTAATTCCATACTCTTTTCCAGTTCCAGCCCGCTCTTTAAGGTCAGAGCCAGCACAGAGGTAAAGCGGCGCAGCGCAACTGCTCTAGCAATACGGCTGCGGTTTTTTACTGCTGCGACGCCCTTTTCCACCAGTGAAAAACGCTTTCCGAAACGGGCAGCAATCCATATCACGGCCGCAGCTGCACCAGTTACAGCTGCCAGAACCAATGCTGCGCCGCTTAAAATGCCTCCCAGACGGATTGCTGCTGCAGCCGCAGGCGGAAGGCTGGCTCCCAGCTGCTCATATACCCTTGAAAACACCGGCATTACCTTTGTAAAAAGCACGAATAGAACCACTAACAGCATGAGAATCATCATTGCGGGATAAGTGGCCGCATTTTTTACCGCCTTTAAAAGCCTGGCTTCTTTCTCATAATAATCAGAAAGGGATTTCATCATCTGATCCAGCGTACCTGTCTGCTGCCCCAGTCTGGCCATACGGACGATATAGGGGGGAAACACGCCTGTATCCTCCAGTACCTTAAAGAAAGGATCTCCAAGTTCTGCGCCCTCTGCCATATAAAGAAGCATGGCCTTTTCTTTTTCCTCTGCCGCATCCTCTGCCATGATCGTCAGCCCTTCCTCCAAAGGCACAGCCGCCTCCAGCAAAAGGGCAATCTGTAAGCAGAAGGCGGACAGCTCCTCATAGGAATATCGATCGTATTTCTCCCCCTGTTTTTCCATTTTCTCTGTCCTCCTGACTAATAGCTGTATTTCGCCTGGTAATTGGCTCCGTTTCCTATATACTGCATAATCTCCTGGCTCTGGTTGCCGGAGGATGCAAAGGTCGGATCCATCAATTTCCAGCTGGTTCCGTCAAAATAAATGATATTGTCCACCCAGCCCTGGCCTTCCAGATATACATTGATCCAGGCGTGATACCGGTTTCCTGTATATCCCACCACCAGCTTGGTGGGAATGTCCTGAGAACGGAGCATGGCCGTCATAAGAGCCGCATAGTCAAAGCAGATTCCTTTTTTCTGGGCCAGCACCAGATCCACATTGGGAAGATAGCCGGACTGTACGGAACTGGCCTTTGCCGTATCATAAGTCAAATTCTTAACCACATAGTTGTAAACAGCCGATACCACGCCAAGCTGATCTGTAACGCCTGCCGAAAGCTCTGCTCCCTTTTGAACTGCCGCACTGGCAGAATTAAAATTCACATACTGGTTGGGATACAAAAAAGGACCGAAGGGATTGGAAATGGATACGTCCAGATTCTGGCTGAAGGCCTGGGAATACTGATTCCCCTGAATATTTTCAAACACCTTTACCTGATAGGAGCCGTTTCCCTCCGAAAGAGGAAAAACTTCATAAACACCGCTGTTATTTAAATCATATGTATATGTTTCTGAACCGTTTTTGGAAATCTGAACCTTAATTTTTCCTACACTGCCGGTATATTTCACCATTAGATAGCCCTCAGATGTATTGGACGCATCCAGAGTGGCCTTATCATTTTTATATACCGTCACACCGGAAGCAATGGGAGTACGCACATAGCTTCCGGCAGGCTTATCATACAGCGGCACCTGTGTATCCTCGATCACTGCTATCTGAGACGCTTTTGCCGGAAATGCTCCAAAAAGGCCACAGACACCTACCACAGCGGCTGTCAGAACCGCTGCCCCGGAAATGTTTCTTCTGTTTTTTCGGATTCTCTCCATTCTTTCTTTCTCTTTCCAAACTGCTATTTTGCCAGCCTCTGGCGGACAATCTCATAGGCCAGAACACCTGCTGCCACAGAGGCATTTAACGAATCAATATCTCCCTTCATGGGAATGGAAGCTGTCATATCACAGTGCTCCCGCACCAGCTTGCTGACGCCCTCGCCTTCATTTCCGATCACAAGGCCGATGGGGCCTGTAAGATTCATGCGGTACATCACGTCCCCGCCCATATCGGCGCAGACAAACCACAGCCCCTTTTTCTTAAGATCCTCCATCACTGCGGTAAGGTTCGTCACCTTTGCCACAGGGGTATAATTAAGCGCACCGGCTGAAGTCTTGGCCACCGTGGCAGTCAGTCCCACTGCCCTGCGCTTTGGGATAATGACGCCGTGAGCACCAGCCAGATTGGCTGTACGGATAATCGCTCCCAAATTATGGGGATCCTCAATGCCATCCAGCAAAAACAAAAAGGGCGGCTCTCCTTTTTCCTCTGCCAGCTTAAGCATATCCTCCACCTGGGCGTATTCATAGGCAGCCGCATAAGCGATCACTCCCTGATGCTTTCCCGTCTCAGAAAGCTGATCCAGACGCTCCTTAGCCACATAGTTGATAATTGTGTCGTGTTTTTTCGCTTCCCTTACGATGGTGCGCACCGGGCCGTCCTGGCAGCCGTCCAGCACAAACAGCTTGTCAATGGTCTTTCCGGAACGAAAGGCCTCCAGCACTGCATTGCGTCCCTCGATGGTCAGTTCTTCGTATCTCATGAAATGTTTCTCCTTTATATTTCCTCAAAGGCTCCTATTTTTTCAAGCCCCAGGCTGATCAACTCTGCAAGACGCTCAAATCTCTCTTCCAGAAACAGCCAGCCCACCAAAGCCTCCATGCCTGTAGCAGTACGGTAATCTGCCATAGTAGCGTGTTTTGCCATGGTAACGGATTTGGCATTGCGCCCCCGTTTATAGACCGCGTGCTCCTGAGGCGTAAGCTCCTCTTCAATGGAGCGGATAAGCTGTGCCTGCGTGCCTGCGTTTACCAGCATCGCGCTTCGTTTATGCATCTTATTTACCTGCATACTTCCACGGTTAATTACTCTGGCGCGGATCATCACCTCATACACCGCATCTCCAATGTAAGCAAGAACCAACGGAGAATAGGAACCGGCATCTACCGGTTCCAGTCTCATGGTCTTTTTATAGTATGCAAGGAAGTCCTTTAATGTTATGCTCTCTTCCACTTTACGCCCTCTCTGGTATCCTCCAGCACGATTCCCATATCCAGAAGCTTTCCGCGGATCTCATCGGCAAGAGCAAAGTTTTTCTCTTTTCTGGCCTGCTGTCTGGCTGCGATCATGGCTTCGATCTCCTCGTCCAGCACCTCTGTCTTCCGCTCTGTGATAATACCAAGCACCTCGCACAGACGTGAAATCAGATCTTCAAGGCCCTTTACATAAGCTGCGGTGGAATCAGCATCTGCTGTAGAGTTAGCAAGCTTTACCAGCTCAAACACAGCGGAAACCGCATCCGCCGTATTAAAATCATCCTCCATGGCAGCCTCAAATTTCTCTCTGAGCCTGTCAGCCTCTGCCATTTTCTCTGTCTCGGCTGCTGTCATATCACCGGCCTGAGCCTTTGCCTTCAGTTCCCGCAGCTTATCCATGCAGGTCATAATGCGTTCCAGGCCGTTTTTGGAAGCCTCCATCAGCTCGGCACTGAAATTAAGAGGACTGCGGTAATGGGCGCTGAGCATGAAGAAACGCAGTACCTGCAGATCATATTTCTCCGCAATATCCCGGACAGTGAAGAAATTCCCAAGGGATTTGGACATCTTCTTATTATCAATATTTAAAAAGCCGTTGTGCATCCAGTATGCGGCAAAGGGCTTATCATTGGCGCACTCACTCTGTGCAATTTCATTTTCATGGTGAGGGAAGATCAGATCCTCGCCCCCTGCATGGATATCAATGGAATCTCCCAGATAGCGCTTTGCCATCACAGAGCACTCAATATGCCAGCCCGGACGGCCCTGGCACCATGGAGACTCCCAGTAAGGCTCTCCCTCTTTCTTGGGCTTCCAGAGCACAAAATCATTAGGGTCTTCCTTGCCTTCTTCACCCGTTACCTTAATCTCACGAAAGCCAGACTGAAGCTCATCTAGGTTTTTGTGGGACAGCTTGCCATATTCTGCAAAGGAACGCGTCTTAAAGTACACCGTGCCGTCCTCTGCCACATAGGCGTGTCCCTTGTCGATCAGGGTCTGGATCATATTGATCATTCCCTGAATCTCCTGAGTTGCCTGCGGATGTACCGTAGCAGGCTCCACATTCATATCCTTCATATCCTTTTTGCACTCTGCAATATAGCGCTCGGAAATAATATGGGCATCTACGCCTTCTTCGTTGGCCTTTTTGATGATTTTGTCGTCCACATCCGTAAAGTTGGAAACAAATTTCACCTTATATCCCTTGTATTCAAAATACCGGCGCACAGTGTCAAACATGATCATGGGACGGGCATTTCCGATATGGATCAGATTGTATACCGTAGGGCCGCACACATACATTTTCACCTCTCCCGGTGTAATCGGCTTAAATTCTTCTTTTCTCCTGGTTAATGTATTAAATATTTTCATACGATTTCTCCTCGCTTATGATCATTCAGAAACACTGTTCACTTCTGCTCGCAGCCGAAGCCTGAGCAGCCCGGACAGCCTTCTGTCATTATTTTATTATCATAGCAGTAATCCGCTGTTTCCGTCAATAATGTAATTGCCTGAGAAGCAATTCCCTCTCCGCTTCCCGTAAATCCCAGCCCCTCCTCTGTAGTGGCTTTTACGCTGACTCTGGACGGATCCAGATGAAGGGCCTCTGCAATATTCTCTTCCATCTGAGGACGGTAGGAGGCCAGCTTTGGCCTCTGAGCGATGATCGTAGCATCAATATTTTCAATCACATAGCCCTTTTCCTCCAAAAGTGCACCTACCTTACCCAGAAGCTCTATGCTGGAAATCCCCTTATAAGCAGGATCTGTATCCGGAAAATGCTGTCCGATATCTCCCAGAGCCGCTGCCCCTAAGAGCGCATCCATCACGGCATGGATCAGCACATCTGCATCCGAATGGCCTAAAAGCCCCTTTTCATAAGGTATCTCCACGCCTCCCAGAATAAGCTTACGGCCCTCTGTGAGCCTGTGAACATCATAGCCTTGTCCGATTCTCATGTTTCTGTCTCCTCTATTTCGTTCTTTTGATCACAATTCTTTTTAACAGTTCATATTACCGGCCGGAACAGCCGTATTATATCCCCATTCGGATCTGCCGCGAAATGCACTCTGCCCGCAGATCTGTCTGAGTACCGCAGAATTCTCCATCCACATGAATGGGAAGAGGGGCGTCTGTGTGAATGGAAACCTCTCTGCATTCAAACATCCGTGCTCCCTTATGCTTCTTAAAACGGCCGGTCAAAGCCTGCAGCATCACAGGGATCAGCCGTTTTCTGGAAGAATGGCTTACCACACAGACATTCATCCTGCCGTCGCTTCCGTCTGCTCTGGGAGCAAAAACAAAACCGCCTCCCTCTGATGGCTGAATGTGACAGGATATAAACAGGATATGATTAAATTCCACTTTTTTTACACCATCCAAAAGGATATATCCCCGGCTGGACCGGCATCCTGCCGCCTGGCAGAGTCCAAGAAGAAAACAAAAAAGTTTTCCAAGACCCAGCCGCCCCATAATGCCCCGCAGCCTGGAAGCGGATGCCGCACAACACACAGCAGCATCAAATCCCATACCGGCGCTTACCATAAATCTCCGATGAGAAATCTCACTGGAACCAAGAGAGAGCACCCCGTAATCTACCATTGAAAAATGTCTGGGATACAGCTGTTTTTTCAGACAGCGTACGGTACGTTTGGGAATGTGGAGACAGCGGGATAAATCATTTCCCGTGCCTGCCGGAATATAACCCAGATCAAAAATCCCATGAAGGACAGCTCCATCAAGAACCTCATTGACCGTTCCGCTTCCGCCGACCACGATCAACAGGCCTGGCTGGCGTTTCTTCTCCGTCAGTTCTCTGGCAGCAATCCTCGCATCACCGACGCTGCCGGTAAGTACCGCTTCATATTCAATATTGTGCAGATCCATATAGCAGGCAATGGCTTTCCACACTCTCCTGCCTCTGCCGGAGCCTGCACTGGGATTTACAATAAAATAGTACATAGGGGCGTAGGGTCCTTTCCTTTCGTCCACACAGCGGAAAGCACAAGCCTGCGCCCGTCCGCCGATGGCAGCATCTACTCTGGAATAAGTATACCACGCCCGCCCCCAAATGAATATAAACCATTAAAAAATTTTCTATAAAATATCGAAAAAATAAATGCTCTCCCATCTCTGAAAATGCCGGAAAACCAGCAAAAATAAGGGCAAAAACACTTTTTTAAAAAAAATTCAAAAAAGTGTTGACAATTACCACAATTTATCATATACTGTACAAGCAGTCGCGAGTGAGACAAAAACAAACAAGCGACACACTGGATACGGGGTCTTAGCTCAGCTGGGAGAGCATCTGCCTTACAAGCAGAGGGTCACAGGTTCGAGCCCTGTAGGCCCCATAGATTTAAGTGAATATGGCGGAATAGCTCAGTTGGCTAGAGCACACGGTTCATACCCGTGGTGTCGAGAGTTCGAATCTCCCTTCCGCTACTCTGAAACCCTTGAAGAATCAAGGGTTTCTTTGTTTTTGGTTTGAGTACCTTTGAGTACCTCAAATCGCTATCCTGCAATCTGCAATTCCATTTTCATTAACCAGCGCATTTTCAAAAAGTTGTGCTGTCTCCTGTTTCCCCATCCGATTGTAGCAGTAGTTGGAAAATGTTGTACGCTCATCCGTATGTCCTACTACTTTCCGAATTTCATTGATATTGATACCGCTGTCAATCAATGCGGATATATATGTTTTCCGCACCTTATGAAAACTCTTTTCCATAATGTCGCATTGTTTACAGTATTTTGAAATCCGGTACTTGATTGTACGGGTAGTCATTCTTTCTCCATTATTCAGAAACAAAAATTCTTTATTAGACCAGCCGTTCATCTGGTTGGATGCCCGAATCGCCTCAATGAGTTTGAGGGCCTGCGGAACCAAAGGAACCTCACGGATACCGGCATCAGTTTTTGCATTATCCACAACCGTCCGCTCTATTAGGCGAATATGTTCTAAATCGGAGTAATCATACACTTCTTCCTCCATCCTTTGAACATAGAGAACATTGCCTATTATATCCGAATCCTTGATAGCCGCCATCTCTCCCAAACGGAGACCTGTCAGAAATCCAAGAGGAACCGTAAGGGGAGCAGTATTCAGAGGATTATTATTAAAATCCTGCAAAGCTGCCTCTATAATTCTGGGTGTCTCATCTAAGAGAAATACTTGTGATTCATCATTCTTCTTGACAGTTTTTCTAAGCATTTTCTTTTGCAGTTTAATTTGACGGAATGGATTTTCCGAAATAATTCCAAGAGGATCAACGGCATAGTCTAACATCTGCCGTATCAGAATTGTCATGGTATAGTAGCAGGTCTTTGTCATATCATGTTGCTTAATCATCTTATGCGCCCACAGGTCTAATTCTGTTACTGTAAGCTCTATAATAGGCTTGTCTATGAGTTTTGGATATGGGAGATAGAATTTCTTCCAATCGCAATTAAAACGCCGTATGGACGCTGTGGCGCGTGTATGAGCGCCTTTCCATTCAATCCAGATGGGATATAATTCTCTAAGGGTCAATTCTTTCCCTTTTTCCTGCTTTTCCCAATCTTTATAAAAGTCAATGACAGCCTGCTTGATTGCTGTTTCCGAAGTTCTTTTCAGCTTTCGCCTCCCTTGCTTCTGGGGCTTGTCTGGCAGATATGTGTACCATTTACCGTCCTTCCCCTCATATATGTCATATCTGTGCAACGATAAATAATATTCTTCCTTCTTCATGTTGAGCACCTGTTGCACATCCTCGATGTTTAATATACCACTGGCAAGAGCCTCTTGCAAGACCGCCATATCCTTTGCACTTATTTTATTCATTTACGCCACCTTTTGGTGGTGTAAGGATTCAATAATATTTGATTTTGGAATTATGATTAGATTTTTGATTGATTTTTTGATTTGGAATTTTTATATGTAAAATATTTTGGAATAATATATGTTTTCAATATAATTGTTGTTTTGTGTTATTTTTTGTAGTTTTTATAATTGTTTGTTTTATTTAAGTGAAGCCCTACACCCTGTTTTTAATCTTTGAATGGAGAGTCAAATAAAATCTCCCCTGTCTCTATGTCTACTTCTGGTTCCCATTTTCTGTATTCATACAGAACATCTCTTTTTTGCCGAAGTTCTTTGATATGGGTATCTTCCTGTACCAGATTTGAAATCCCTATATCCCCACCATCAAACCATTTGATTTTGACATATTCATTTTCAAAATCCCAGTAAATGGAATCGGGATTCATTTTTCCCCTTTTTACCACTTTTGCGCGTTGCAATCCCTGAGAAGCATAGTATAAATGACCTCCCAGATTTTGGACACCTGCACCGAAACTTTTCGTAATGTATTTAGTAACATAAGCTGAGGCCGCCTGTAAATTTCTTACCGGTTCAATATCGCAAAATCCAAATTTTTGGCGGTAGGCTGGCCAGTCATAAATATGCATACCCTGTTTCAATTTTTTTCGTAAATACTGAGGGAGTTTTTCTTCTAAGGAAAATAATCTTAAATAATCCGGTGGAATACCTTTTAAAAATCCATGCATATGCCATCCACCCTTCTTGTGCTGTTCTGGAATTACCAGATACTTGATATTCAATCTCTGCTTTTTTCCATACTCTCGTATAAACCGTGAAAAATCCGTCCTAAATTTAGGGAGATTTTCTCTGTCATATTTTTCTGGATCAAGGGTAATTGTTAAAAACCAATCCCATTCGTTGCACAATGCCAATTCATACACTGTATTTCTGGCTCGAATCAAATTGTTTTCCAGTTTCTTTTCGTTGACAGTGTTCTTTTCAGCAGGAGCCGCCCTTCCATCACAAACACCACTCTGGCGCACCTTATAACAGTAGGTCAGCTTTTGTCTTTGTCCGTTATAGTCCTTTAAAATAGCTATGTTATTTTGATATGGCCTTGTACCTTCATAAATGGGATAGAATGTATTTTTGTCCATTTTGATATACCTTCTGTCACTTTATGATATTAAGTCAAGTAGAAGGCAGGCGGCAGAGCCGCCCACCATGCCGCCTTGCTTACGCTTCGCACGCAGGCGGCAGTTATCTCTGTACTGCTTTTTGAATATACTCATTTAATAATTCATGGTTCCTTACTTGCGGAACCACAAAGGGAGTAAAATTTGTTCCGTTGATAGTCAAATAGCCTGTACCTTGTCGGCGGTTTGATTCCATCTGCTTTTTATAATCATGGAACATCATTTCTTTGCCTTCTTCTGAGAGGTTTCCCATAGCCATTACAAGGTTGATACAATCTCTTGACTGGATATAGGCTACATCAAGCCGTTGCATACATAGAAGCGCATGAACATTAAAAGAACGCCCCAGCATCAACAAGATAGCCAGCTTCTTTTTTTCTTCTTCAGCAACCTTCTTATCTAAACTGAGGATATAACTCGCCCATTCATCCCATACCAGCAATAGAAAATTCCGGTTATTATCTTTGCCAGATTGCCGGTTCAGAAAACAGTTGTAAAAATTATCCAGTCCTTTTTTACATTCTGCATAACGATAAAATCTTTCTGCACCTGCGAGAAAGGAAAAATCCGAATCCCCTTTGAAATCGCAGATAAAAAATTGACTGCTGGGGCATTTGAGGGAAATCCGTGCCAGTAAAATCTTTTCAGCATAGGTTTTTCCACTACCTGTGGTTCCGAATATGGCCCCATGAGGGGCCACATCCGTATCCCAGAGGATATATTTTTCTATGCCGTATTGTAGATATGCTTCGTTTAGAAACAGCTCACATTTCATCTTAGAAATTCCGGTCGTATGGGTTGAAGGCATTACTGTCGTTCATGTTGCTGTAAAGCCGAGTTGTCCTATATCGCAAGTAGCTTTCGTTTGTAATGGCTACGTCAATCTGGATATAGCGCCCCAAATCTTGAACCCCATCTACCATGATTGCAGGATAAGCCATTCCGTTGTAAAAGGTGGTAGTTTGAGTTATCCCCATTAGTTCACGGTTGTTCAAGCGTCGTTCCAACACGCTCTGAATGATTCCCATAGCCTCAAACGGGTCTGTTTTGACAGACGGCTCTTGTTTTCCGCACAGAAAATGAAAAATTGCCGCATTGCTCACAATGTCATGATGAACGGGGGCTTCAATCTGGCTGGGAGTAGAGGGGATACGCAAATGAAGCATATCGGCGGTCTCCGCAAGTATGGAAACCATGTTCGTCCTTAATAAATTGTAAGTGCTATTCAGAAATACAGGGTCGTAGCCAGTCTGTGTTGCCTCTGGCAGAGCAGGAGCAGCTTTTTTCTTGGGGAAGAAGCCTAATACAAACAGTGCCACGATAACAATACAGCCGACCGCTGTTGTTATGGTTTCCCAATTTGCGGAAAGCAGATATAGAATTCCGCTTAAAACTGTTGTGAGCGAGAATAGTCCAAACAGCATTAGAAAGGCGTGCATTGTCAGTTTCCAAAACTTTTTTTCGTTAAATAAATCGCATAAATACTCAATGTATTTCATCCAGAGATTCCAGAGATTCATGAGCGTCCTCCTTTAATTATCAGCTTTTCCGCCTTGCCAGAAACCTTAAAATCATTGTCTGATTTGTAGTATACCCCCACAAAACCTTCTGCTTCAACATAAATGACATCGTCAGCATTTTCAATCTCGTCATTTGTTATTATGGGAGCAGGCGTAGGAACTTTCACTGAAACTTTCTCGTATTCCGGTCGTCGAATCAAAATATAATTCGTTCCGAGCAACTTTTCAGTTCTCTGGTTGCCATTGTACTCATACCAGGGTCGGCTTTCCGCCAAAATTGCCCCTTTCGGGAACACCTGTTCCCAAGTTAAATAAATTTTCAATTTCTCACCTCCTTTAGAAAACAAAAAAATAGGCCATTCCCAGAAACCTCCGGAAAAAGCCTATTTATTCCAATAAAAAAGCAGAATCCTACGGTAATCTGAGAAAACATCATAAGATGTTAGCAAATGCTCGTTCGAGCTACTCAGCATTACCTGTGGAGTCCGCAAAGGTTATTTAATCGTTGTTCTTCGAAATTTACAAATCCGAAAAATCCCTTCTCTTAAAAAATATGATGATTTGCATGGCGAAGACATTTGTGATTGTTGTCCTTGTTCAACCAGTAAGCAGTAAGCCGCTAGTATACAACTACCACACCTATAGTGGCAGTTCCTACACAAAGAATAAATTTCTTTGGTATGAAAAATATATCACAAAAATCTTCTGGAAGCAAGTCTAAAAATATAAAAATTCTATAAAATCATAAGTTTTTTGTTTCACCAAAAAGTTCCTTTTGGGAAAGATAGTCCTTTAATATCAAATTTATAAATTGAGAGAAAGAGCGATCATCATTATCTGCCAGTTCTCTGATTGTTTCTACAACGGTAGAATCCAAAGTAATACTTACTTTTGTTTTTAAAGGTTTCATATTTAAGCAACTCCTTTTACTACAATATATCATTTTGTCATACTCAATATTGACAAGTAGGATAAAGTAGGATAAAGTAAGATTACATATAAAACCATTAGGAGGACAGGTATGAAAATAACAAAATTAGTAGTAGTCACAGCAGCATTAACTTCTGTTATGGCAACAAGTGCATTTGCTGGAACATGGCAGACGGGAACCGGAGAAAATCAAGGAAAATGGTGGTATGACAATGGCAATGGTTCCTATACCAGCAACGGCTGGCAGTGGATTGATGGAAATGGAGACGGAACAGCAGAGTGCTATTATTTTGATTATAATGGATGGCTATTGACTAACACTACCACACCGGATGGGTACACTGTGAACGGAGATGGCGCATGGGTGGAAAATGGAACAATTCAAAGCAAAAAGGTTATGAACGATAACGAACCCACTCAGAATATGGCAGGGAAATATGCTTATTACAAAACACAACTCTATGTAAAGAATGAAGCGACACAGTCATATGAGCTTTATGCTGAAACACCAGTGCATGAAGAGAGAGATTATACAGGTTATGATGCAGTTTTAGATGAAAGATATGAATTAGGAGTAGGAGGAGATTTTAGTTGTTTTATTGAAATAAAGAACGCTGAAAATGGTACTATAGAATATATTGATGACATCTATGGTGATTATATCTATGAATTACAAGGAAATGAATGGATTCGTATAGGAAATCGAAATATAGATACGAAAGAGATTACTATTTATGAAGAAGCTGTAAAATGGGGTATCATTGGATTCGAACAGGATGCATTTTCTCTTATCAACAAATACACTGGAAAATTAATAAATGAAGGGCATCCAATGAATGAACTGGCTGGAAAAGAATTGATGGAAAAAACAGTTTTTAAAAGATATGAGTCTTAACATGCAAATACGATACTAAGTAGTAATCAAGAGGTTGATGGACACAAGCGTCTATCAACCTCGTTTTAGTATTATGAGTTATTCTCAACCATACAAAAATCTGTCAAGAACAGGCTTTCGTTTGTAACCACAAATTCTTGACAGATTTTTCTTCTAACCCACTAGATATTGAAAAAATAGATTTGAGTACCTTTTTGAGTACCTTGGCATGAGAGGATGTGCAAACCCTTTCTTTTCTATGTATTTGAGAGCGACCATGAGAGTTCGAATCTCCCTTCCGCTACTCTGAAACCCTTGAAGAATCAAGGGTTTCTTTGTTTTTGGTTTAAGTACCTCAAATCATTCGTAGACTTTCCCGCCTCCCCGTGGTATACTTTTGCTATACCATGAAAGCAGGAGGATTTAAGCCATGTATGCAGAATTTACAGATGACCTGATCACAGGAAATGAAATGATCGACAGCCAGCACAGAGAGCTGATCAGCCGGATCAATGACCTCTTAGTCAGCTGTGAGAACCGTTCCAACCAGAGCGGAGCTGCCAGATTATTAAATTATCTGGCAGACTATACGGATTTCCATTTCAAAGAGGAAGAGGCATTCCAGAAGGAAATCGGATATCCGGGCCTGAAGGAGCATCTTGAAAAGCATGAGGAGCTGCGCCGTACCGTACAGGAGCTTCACGATATGCTTACAGACGAAGAAGGCCCTTCTGACGCCTTTGTTTCCAAGGTGGCAGAAAATGTAAGAGACTGGCTCTACTACCACATCAAAGGCTTTGACCGTTCTGTGGCAGAGTACAAGTATATGCGCGACAGCGCCGACCGCATCTAACTGAATTTTTGCACAGCAAAAGCCCGGCCATACCTGATCAGCCGGGCTTGTTTCTATCTGTTATTCTTCTGTATTTTTCTTAAGAAGCCCAAGAATCAGGCATCCTGCGACAGCTCCTCCCATCACAGCAGCCAGATACATAAGAGGATTTCCAATGGTAGGGAGTACGAAGATGCCGCCGTGAGGCGCCCTTAAGGTACAGCCGAATGCCATGGAAAGGCCTCCTGCAGCCGCCGCTCCGATCCCACAGGCAGGAATCACGCGAAGGGGATCCTGTGCTGCAAAGGGAATCGCTCCCTCTGTGATAAAGGATAGTCCCATAATATAATTTACAATGCCGGACTGGCGTTCTTTTTCTGTAAACTTCTTCTTAAAAAATGTAGTGCACAGGGCAATCGCGATCGGCGGAACCATACCACCGGCCATCACTGCAGCCATTACCTCAAAATTCCCCTCTGCCAGCTGGGCAGTACCAAATACATAGGCCGCTTTATTAAAGGGACCTCCCATATCAATAGACATCATAGCCCCCAGTACCATTCCAAGCACAATACGGCTGGCACCGCCCATTCCATTTAAGAAATGTGTCAGTCCATCATTGATCATACCCATATATGGGTTGATCAGTGTAGTCATTACAGCAGCCACAAAAATCCCAAGCACCGGATAAAGAAGCACCGGCTTGATACCTTCTAAGGATTTGGGCAGTCTGGAAAAAATCTTTTTAAGCCCCAACACCAGATAACCGCCCGCAAAGCCTGCAAAGAGAGCTCCGAGAAAGCCTGCATTTACATCACCACCCGCAGGATTTGCAAAGGTACAGCCCATTTTCGCCACCATACCAGCTACCATTCCTACTGCAAGTCCCGGACGGTCTGCGATACTCATGGCAATGAAGCCTGCAAGGATCGGGAGCATCATTCCAAAGGCCTGTTCGCCGATGGTCTTTAAATATGCAGCCAGAGGGGTATTTTTTCCAAAATTGGACGGATCAATGGAATAATCGTCAAGCAGAAACGCTAACGCAATGAGGATGCCGCCACCGATCACAAAGGGAAGCATATGGGATACGCCGTTCATCAGATGCTTGTAAATGGTTCTTCCAATACTTTTATCTCCTTCCGCTTCTGCCTCGGAGGTTCCGCCCTCATGGTGATATACCGGCACTGTACCGCTGACTGCTCTCCGGATCAGCTCTTCTGCCTTGTGGATGCCGTCTGCCACCGGAACCATGATAACGGGCTTTCCGTCAAAACGCGCCATTTCCACATTCTTATCTGCCGCAACAATGATTGCTTCTGCCTCCCTGATTTCCTCTTTCGTAAGAATATTCTGAGCGCCGCCGGAACCATCCGTTTCTGCTTTCAGGGAAATCCCCAGTTTTTTCCCTGTATTTTCCAGATTTTCAGCAGCCATATAGGTATGGGCAATTCCTGTGGGACAAGCAGTGACTGCCAGCACGCGAAAGCCTGTTTTTTCCGGTTCTGCTGCCTTTTCCGGTTCATCCATTTCTTCTTTCTTCCCAAACCGCTCCGTTTCCGCCTGATCGATAACCTCCAGGAACTCCTCCTTTGATCCTGCATGGATCAGAGCTTCCTTAAAACCAGGATTCATCAGCAGGGTGGAAAGCCGGGATAATGCCTCCAGATGTACGTCTTCTCCTCCTGCCGGAGCTGCGATCATAAAAATCAAATTGGACAGAGAGCCGTCAAACGCCTCATAATCCACACCCTCAGGCACTGTTATGGCTGCCAGCCCCGGTTCCTTTACTGCTTCTACCTTTGCGTGGGGAATGGCAATCCCTTCCCCGATTGCTGTGCTCCCCAGGCTTTCTCTTGCAAGAATCCCTTCCTTATAACCGGCTCTGTCATTCAGCCTCCCCCCTGCATCCATAAGGGCGATGAGACGATCAATAGCCTCCTCCTTGGAAGCTGCCTTCACTCCCAGTTCAATGCTTTGCTTTTTCAACAATTCTGTGATCCGCATCCTCTACTTCCCTCCATTTTCTGTAAGCTGTGCAAACAGCTCCATGATCATTTTTCTGCTTCCCATACCATCTGAAAATGCCGTCGCTCCTCCGCTGGCCGTTCCCAGACGCAGCGCATAATCGTAATCTCCTGTTTTTAAATATCCTGCCAGAAATCCCGCCACCATGGAATCGCCTGCTCCTACGGAATTTTTCACCGTTCCACGGCACACTCCCAGTCTGTGGACTTTTCCATTTTCATCGACCAGGATTGCTCCGTCCTTTGCCATGGACACCAGCACATTGACCGCTCCCCGGTCTTTTAGGCTCATGGCGCCATCGATGATCTCCTTCTCCGTCTTTAGTTCCTTTCCAAAGATCTGCCCCAGCTCATGGTTATTAGGTTTGATCAAAAAAGGCTTTAATGGAAGTACCTCTGTCAGCAGATCCCGTTCTGCGTCTACAGCAATGCACACGCCCCGATCCTTTAACTGTTCCATGATCCTACGGTAAATATCATTTCCCACAGCAGCCGGTATGCTTCCGGAAAGCACCAGCACATCCCCGCTCCCTAAACGGTTCAGCTTTTCAAACAGCGCTTCCACATCCTCAGGCCGGATATCCGGGCCCATCCCGTTAATCTCCGTTTCTTCCTCCGATTTCAGTTTCACATTGATACGTGACATTCCACTTTTTACATGGATAAAATCGGATGAGATCCCAAATGCTTTTAACCCCCTTTCAATTTCTTTTCCCGTAAATCCGGCCACAAACCCCAGAGCTGTGCTCTCAACTCCCAGATTTGCCAGCAACACAGAAACATTGATCCCTTTTCCTCCACAGAAAATATCTTCCTTTACTGTACGGTTGACCTTTCCCTGAGCAAAATGATCCACAGCGATCACATAGTCCAGAGCCGGATTAAAGGTAACTGTGTAAATCATATGTCATCTCCCCTTGTTTATAAGAAATTTAATTTCACATCTATACTATAGTACGATATTTATTTTTCGTCAATATTATTTCTTACGAAATTTTGTTTCTCTTATATTTTCATCACTTCAAACAAAAAGACGGCCTCTGCCTGTCAGATACCGTCTCTTTTTTGTACATTTTACCTATATTTCGTTTTTATCCGAGGAAATAGCTTCCTCATGGCGGCGGATATGTTCCATAGCATCCTTCTTTCCCGCCCGCAAAAGAAGATATAAAATTTCAATCACCGCCGTGGCTGTGACCCGTGAAAACCAGAATTCTTCTGTAAGAAGCTTTTCTCTGGTGGCCGTAATAATTTTATGATCACAGATCGAAGCCAGAGGCGAATCCGGGTTATTCGTGATCAGCACCAGCGTACTCCCATTTTCTTTTGCTCCCTGAGCCAGTGTGTTTAACCGCCTGGAAAAACCGGAATTGGAAATAAGGAGCACCACATCCTCCGGCCCCAGATTAAAGGTATAAGCTGCCTGCGTTTCCCAGATGTCTCCGGCCACAGACGGAATACCCAGCTGATTAAACTTAAAAGCGCCGTCCAGAGCCACAGGGATCGTATTTCCCACTGCAGCCAGCTGAACCATACGGGCCTTTTCCAGCTTTTTAAGGATTTCTTCCAGGCTGTGTATATCCATCATACGGACCGTTTCTGTCAGCTCCGCAACCTTATTTGCCAGAATATTGTTAAGTGACTGGGACAGATTCTCCCGGTCAATATCATTTGTCACCTTCCGGCTGTCCTGTTCTTCCCTGAGCACCTCTCTGGCCAAAGCCAGCTTTAGGCTCTGGAATCCCTTAAACCCGCATCTGCGACAAAATCTGGATACCGTAGCGTCGCTTGTGCCGCTGGCTCTTGCCAGCTCCCCCACCGTCATATCTACTGCCTGGGCCTTGTGCTCCATGATATAATCCGCAATCTTCTTTTCCGCCTCAAAAAAGCTGTCATAGAAAGAACAGATCACGCCTAATACGCTTCGTGCTTCACTCATGCCATGTCCTTTCATTTACATGTAAATTTATTTCATATAATAATGATAACACAAGATACATAAAATGAAAAGACGCAGTTTGCAGGGCAACTTCTTAAAGCTCTCGAAACTTTATTAAGATTTCTGTCCAGCTCTTGTTTTTCCATTTTTACCGTGCTATAATTTTGCACATCTACAAATTTTAACAGTTCCTTTACATTCGTTTTAAACTCTTAGAAAGGGAAACAGTTCTATGAAACGAGTTTGTGATTTCTTCCGCAAATACAGCCATATATGGCTTTTAAGTTATTTTTTTATCTATATTCCCTGGTTCTGTTATCTGGAAAAAACAGTGACACGCGATTATCATCTCATGCACGCCCCTCTGGATGATCTGATTCCTTTTAATGAATATTTTATCATTCCCTATCTTCTCTGGTTTGCTTTTGTAGGAGTGACGCTGATTTACTTCCTTATTAAAAGCAAAGAGGATTATTACCGGATGTGCACCTTTCTGTTTTCAGGCATGACCATCAGCCTGATCATCTGTACCTTTTTTGAAAATGGTACCAGTCTGCGTCCGATTCTTGACCCCGATAAAAATATTTTTACTGCTGCCGTGGCTGCTCTGTACCGTACCGATACCTGTACAAACGTATTTCCGAGCATCCATGTATACAATTCCATCGGTACCTATATTGCCATCCATAAAAGCCCTCTGTTTCAGGGAAAAACTGCCTTAAAGGCAGGCGCAGCCATTTTAACCGCAGCGATCTGTCTTTCTACTGTATTTTTAAAGCAGCATTCCGTGATCGACGGAGTCGGCGCAGGAATTATGGCTGCTATGATGTATCATCTTGTTTATGCCTGCAGCCCTGTGGAAGAAGAAAAAAAGATTGTGGAAAAAATTTTAGAATAAGGATCATGGCTGCAAATAAACCAAATAAGCCGCCGGGAAAGCATATCATTTCGCTTCCCCGGCGGCTCTTTTACTTTAGTTAGTTAAATCCATAAAACTTCTGTGTGATCTTGTATCCCAGGATCAGCAGCTCTCTTCCGCCCTTTCCCGGCAGGTTACAGCCCTGTCCCAGAAATCCCCAGCGCAGACGCAGCCACAGAGGGAAATTCTGCTTTTTGAGCTCATTCCACAACTCCTTCTTTTTAGCCAGATTCTCCGCAGTCCCTGACTTGATCGCTAAAACGGAGCAGACAGTCATCATAATTTCCAGATACTGGATCATGTAATGGCGCAGCTTTGGATTGGATATTTTAGTGGCATCATAGTAACCGAGCATGAGCCTCGTAACCCTGAGCTGCTGGTCAATGCGGCCGATCATCACGGATTCATTGACAGACTGATCCGTTCTTCCGATAAAATAGCGGTAAAAATTCACATCCAGATAGTACATATTTTTTACATGGGGAAGGGGCTGGTAGACGAAAATATTGTCTACATAAAAGGTATGCTTGGGAAGCTCCAGCCCGCATTCCTTTAAAAGCTGTGTCCGGTAAATTACGGAATGCATGAGTATGTACTGACCGATCATGAAAAATTTTACATCCTTCCATCCAAAGACGCAGTCCTTTGGAAAGGCGGTATGGTATTTCATCACCTTTTTACGTCTTGCTCCCTCTTTTTCATATACGAAATTGGTCACCAGCATATCCAGAGCTTCCCCCCGGTAAACGAACCGGCGCAGGGTTTCCAGAACCTTCTGATATGCTTCCTCATTTACCCAGTCGTCGCTGTCTACGACTTTGAAAAATACGCCCGTTGCATTTCTCAATCCCGCATTGACAGCTTCGCCATGACCGCCGTTTTCCTGATGGATCGCGCGGCAGATACCGGGATAGCGCTTTTCATATTCATCTGCGATCTCAGCCGTCCGGTCCTTTGTGGAACCGTCATCTACGATCAGAATCTCCACCTCATCCCCTCCAGTGAGAAGAGAACGGATGCAGTGCTCCATATAAGCTTCTGAATTATAACAGGGTATCGCTACTGAAAGTAATTTCACGTTTTTTCCTCCTTGCGTGTATGCAGATAAGGACGGCAGGCAGCTTTAGCCGAAGGCCAGCAGGGCTGCCCCATTGGCAGCCGCGTGCATCAGCACCGCCATCCCGTATTTTCCCCAGGGACATTTCTCATATCCCCGTGCCAAAACAAAGCCCAGTAAAAAGGCGTAAAGGCCCTGAATCATGTTTGCGTGGTAAAAGCCAAAGGCCAAAGCTGAAAGAAAAGCTGCTGCTTTCGGCCTAAGCTTTCTTCTTAGAAGTCCATAAATGCCCAGCCGGAATACCGCCTCCTCCATCACCGGCGCCGCCGCCAGGGTAAGCGCCAGATAATACGACTGGCTCATACGCTCTGCTGTCTGTACTTCCCCATAAGAAATCAGCCAGCTCTCAGGCCAGGGGATCAGGCGTACCAGTATATTTCCTGCCAAAGCAGCAAGCACCGTCCCAAGGAGCAGCCTCTGCCACCCCGGAGGGAGAAATGATTTCTTTTCCACCATCTGTGTATTCCTCAGTATGTCTGTATTTTGCTGCATGATGCCAGTATATCACGGGTGCATTTCTTTTTCCAGTATCTTTTTTCGTTGCATTTTCAGAGATAATAAATTAAAATAGATATAACAACATCGCATACAAAGAGAGGGACTGAATATGGCAAAAAAACGCATTGTAATGGCTATTGGCCACAAGGATATGGGAACTAATCTTCCGGAACAGAAGGAAGCAGTACAGCGCACTGCAAAGGTGATCGCCGACTTTATCCAGGAGGGCTGGCAGGTCGCTATCGTGCACAGCAACGCCCCGCAGGTCGGCATGATCCACACTGCGATGAACGAGTTCGGACGCCAGCATGACGGCTACAGTTCTGCCCCCATGTCTGTCTGCTCCGCCATGAGCCAGGGCTATATCGGCTATGATCTGCAGAACGGCATCCGCGCCGAGCTGATCCGCCGGGGCATCTATAAGCCTGTAAGCACTGTTTTAACTCAGGTAACGGTAGATCCTTATGATGAAGCCTTCTATACTCCTGTAAAGGTGATCGGAAGAGTGATGAACCGTGAAGAGGCAGATGAGGAAGAGGCAAAGGGAAATCATGTGAAGGAGGTGGAAGGAGGCTTCCGCCGTATCGTGGCATCTCCCCATCCTGTAGCCATTGTAGAGATCGACGCCATCAAGGCTCTTTTAGATGCTGATCAGATCGTCATCGCCTGCGGCGGCGGCGGTATTCCGGTTATGGAACAGGGGTACAATCTCCGGGGTGCCAGCGCGATCATTGAAAAAGATCTGGCAACAGGCCTTCTGGCAAAGGAAACCGATGCCGATGTAATGATGATCCTTACCAGCGTGGACAATGTTACCTTAAATTACGGTACAGACCATGAAGAGCCCATCAAAAACATGACCATCGACCAGGCGAAGGATTACATCAGTCAGGGACAGTTTGAATTTGCCTCCATGCTTCCAAAAATCTCCGCATCCGTAGACTTTTTAGAGTGCGGAAAGGGACGCAAGGCAATTATCACCTCTCTTGACAAGGCCGAAGAGGCTTTGAAGGGCGAGGCAGGAACGACTATAAACGGATAACTGGATATACTGTCAATTCTGAGGGAGCCCATAGGGCTCCCTTTATTTTCTGCTTTAGAATTTTACCATACAACAAAAGGATGCTGCAAAACAAAACTTATATGTTCTGTTTCTGCAGCATCCTTTAAAAATTTTAAGCGTTCTTCACTGTTGCAATATCAATCAGTGTCAGATCCTTGGCCCGGTTCTCCAGACTGGTTACAAGTGCTCTTGCCGTATCCAGGGCAGTCAGGACATTTACGCCTGTCTCAATGGCATTGCGGCGGATGATAAAGCCGTCATGGCTGCGCTCTGCTCCCTGAGCCGGGATATCCACGATCAGGTCGATCTGATGGCCCAGTACAAGATCCAGGATGTTCGGAGATTCCTGCTCCAGCTTGCGGATCTCATATGCCTTTACTCCGTGGGCATTTAAGGTGCGGGCGGTGCCTCTGGTGGCGAAAATCTGATATCCCACTGCAATAAAGCGGCGTGCAATCTCTACAGCCTCTTCCTGCTCGCTCTCACGGATAGTCATGATCATCTTCTTATACTTAGGCAGGCGGATTCCTGCACCCTCAAATGCCTTATACAGAGCCTCGTTAAAGGTCTTTGCAATACCGAGGCACTCTCCGGTGGACTTCATCTCAGGTCCCAGGCTGATATCTGCGCCCCGGATCTTCTCAAAGGAGAATACAGGCATCTTGATGGCGATATAATCAGCTGCAGGCTGCAGGCCCGGCGTATAGCCCAGTTCTCTAATGGTATGTCCGCAGATGATCTGGGTTGCCAGAGGAACAATGGGGATACCTGTTACCTTACTGATATAAGGCACCGTACGGGAGGAACGTGGATTTACCTCGATGATATATACATCCTCGCCGTCTACAATAAACTGGATATTGATCATTCCCTTTACATGAAGGGCTCTTGCCAGCTTGGCTGTGTAGTCCACAATGGTTTCCACATTTTTCTCTGTAATATCCTGTGCCGGGTAAACAGAGATACTGTCGCCGGAATGGATACCGGTACGCTCTATATGCTGCATGATGCCGGGGATCAGGATGTCTGTACCGTCACAGATAGCGTCTACCTCAATCTCCTTACCCATGATATATTTGTCTACCAGGATCGGATGCTCCTGAGCAATCTGGTTGATGATGCCGATAAATTCATCAATATCCTCATCATTGATGGCAATCTGCATTCCCTGTCCGCCAAGCACATAGGAGGGACGGACCAGAACTGGATACCCCAGCTTATGAGCAGCCTCTTTTGCCTCCTCGGCAGTAAATACCGTATGGCCAGCAGGTCTCGGGATACCGCACTGCTCCAGGATGGCGTCAAAGCGTTCTCTATCCTCAGCCGCGTCTACATCCTCAGCCGCTGTTCCAAGGATCGGAACGCCCATTTTCATCAGGGCTTCTGTGAGCTTGATGGCTGTCTGTCCGCCAAACTGAACCACTGCTCCGTCTGGCTTTTCGATATCAACAATGCTCTCCACATCTTCCGGTGTCAGAGGCTCAAAATACAGCTTATCCGCAATATCAAAGTCCGTACTTACGGTTTCAGGGTTATTGTTGATGATGATGGTCTCATAGCCTTCTTTGCTGAACGCCCAGGTGCTGTGTACGGAACAGAAGTCGAACTCGATTCCCTGTCCGATACGGATGGGACCGGAACCTAAAACGAGAACCTTTTTTCTGCCCTCTGTTCTCTCTGCCTCATTGAAGCTTCCAAAGCAGGAATAGTAGTATGGAGTTTCTGCGGCAAACTCTGCGGCACAGGTATCTACCATCTTATAGGCAGCACGGATATTATTGTCATAGCGCAGCTTCTTGACAGCGCTCTGCTCCATCTTTGTCAGTCTGGCAATCACATTGTCAGGATACTCAATGCGCTTTGCCTCAGCAAGCAGCTCAGGAGTCAGCTCCTTCTTTCCTTCTCCTACTGCCTGAAGCTCCTTCTCCATCTCTACCAGGATCGCCAGCTTGTCAATAAACCAGAAGTCAATGCGGGTGATCTCATGGATCAGGCCGTATGGGAAGCCACGGCGCAGCGCCTCGGCAATTCGCCAGATCCGCATATCATCCACTTTATAGAGGTCATTTACCAGCTCCGTATAGGAAAGCTCTGTAAAATCATAGGACAGAAGGCAGTCTACATGCTGCTCCAGGGAGCGGATGGCCTTCATCAGGGCGCCCTCAAAGTTGGTGCAGATACTCATAACCTCGCCCGTTGCCTTCATCTGGGTTCCCAGAGCACGCTTAGCGCTGATAAACTTATCAAATGGAAGTCTCGGCATCTTTACTACGCAGTAGTCCAGCATAGGTTCAAAGCTTGCGTAGGTTTTCTTTGTAACGGCATTTTTGATCTCATCCAGAGTATAACCCAGAGCTATCTTTGCAGCCACCTTTGCGATGGGATATCCGGTCGCCTTGGAAGCCAGGGCAGAAGAACGGCTCACACGGGGATTTACCTCGATGACGCAGTATTCAAAGCTGTCGGGATTTAAGGCATACTGTACATTACAGCCGCCGGTGATCCCCAGCTCGCTGATGATGTTTAAAGCAGAGGTACGAAGCATCTGGTACTCCTTATCTCCCAGTGTCTGGGAAGGAGCCACAACGATACTGTCTCCGGTGTGTACGCCTACCGGGTCAATGTTTTCCATGTTGCAGACAGTAATCACATTTCCGGCTCCGTCGCGCATAACCTCATACTCGATTTCCTTCCAGCCTGCGATGCAGCGCTCTACCAGCACCTGTCCCACGCGGGAAAGGCGGAGGCCGTTTTCAAGGATTTCCGCACATTGCTCCGGATTGTGGGCAATACCGCCGCCGGATCCGCCCAGGGTATAAGCCGGACGAAGCACTACCGGATAGCCGATCTTTGCTGCGATCTCAAGACCTGTCTTTACATCCTCCACGATATCAGAAGGAGCCACCGGCTCACCGATCTTTTCCATGGTTTCCTTAAACATCTCACGGTCCTCGGCCTTTTTGATGGTCAGAGCTGTAGTTCCGATCAGGCGCACATTGTGCTCTCTAAGGAAGCCTGCGTCTTCCAGCTCCATGGCAAGATTTAAGCCTGCCTGGCCGCCCAGAGTAGGAAGAATACTGTCCGGCTGCTCCTTTAAGATTAACTGCTCTACCACCTCTACAGTCAGGGGTTCAATATATACCCGATCTGCAATATCCTTATCTGTCATAATAGTCGCGGGATTGGAGTTTAAGAGCACAACCTCAATGCCCTCTTCTTTTAAAGAGCGGCAGGCCTGTGTGCCTGCGTAGTCAAATTCAGCCGCCTGGCCGATTACGATAGGGCCGGAGCCCAGCACCAGAACTTTTTTGATCTCAGGATTCTTTGGCATCAGTCATTTACCTCCATCATTTTCAGGAAACGGTCGAACAGGTATCCGGAATCCAAGGGGCCTGGGCAGGCCTCCGGATGGTACTGCACGGTGAAAATGTTCTTTCCTGTGTATTTTAAGCCTTCGTTTGTTCCGTCATTGACATTGATAAATGCAGGTTCTGCGATTTCAGGGGAAATAGTTGCATTATCAACCGCATAGCCGTGATTCTGGGAAGAAATGTAAACTCGTCCTGTCTCCAAATCCTTCACCGGATGGTTTCCGCCTCTGTGGCCGTATTTTAACTTATAGGTGTCCATGCCGTTTGCAAGGGCCATGAGCTGATGTCCCAGACAGATGGCAAAAATCGGCACATTGGAGTCATAAAGTTTCTTTACTTCCTTAATAATAGCCGTATTTTCCTTTGGATCGCCAGGGCCGTTGGAAAGCATGATGCCATCCGGGTTTGCTGCCAGCACCTCCTCTGCCGGTGTGTCCGCCGGGTAAACCGTTACCTCACAGCCTCTCTCATTTAAGGAACGGGCAATATTTTTCTTTGCTCCAAAATCCATGAGAGCCACTTTTTTTCCGGTTCCGGGAAGAACGTATTTTTCCTTTGTGGTAGTCTTTAAAACAACACCTTCTACGGAGTAATTTCTGATCCGCTTTAAAACCTCAGAGTGGTCTGTATACTCTTTAGTCGTGATCATGCCGTTCATGGTTCCTTTTTCTCTCAAAAGCTTTGTAAGTGCTCTTGTATCAATGCCGCTGATACCTGGGATATCCTGCTCCTTTAAGAAATTCTGAATGGTGTCTTCGCTGCGGAAGTTACTTGGGATCCTGGATAATTCCCGGACAATGTAAGCGTCCGGCCATGCTCTCTCTGATTCCATGTCTTCACGGCAGATTCCGTAGTTTCCAATAAGTGGATAGGTCATAACTACTGCCTGGCCTGCGTAAGACGGGTCAGTGAGCACTTCCAGATAACCGGTCATAGAAGTGTTGAACACGATCTCACTGATCACTTCACGCTCTGCTCCAATGCTGGTGCCGGTGAACACAGTGCCGTCTTCCAATATAAGGTATGCTTTCATATGGGGGTACCTGTCCTTTCTTATGTGTGTTTGTTGGGGATTGGAAATGTGTTAAGCATCTCCAGGGACCGTATTTCTGCGTCAGCCCAAATTGTAAAGATTATACTTTATTTCATTTTATTTTTCAATGGCTTGGAATCCTAAATTTTTTTGTGGTAATCTAATCTTTTTTGGCATGAAACTTGCTTGTACAGATCAAGGCAGAAAAACAGGGCAGAACGCACTGTTTTAACGTCTCTGCCCTGTTTTGGATTTCTTATGAAAATTTCAGAATATTCTCCTCAGCCTTTGCAACGATTCCATCCTTTTTGTTCATAGTAAATGCGGCTCCGCTTGGGAAGATCACCGGAGTCACCAGAGATTTGCCCTTTGCCTTTACTGCCTCTAAATCTACCACTACCAGAGTCTGGCCCTGCTTTACCTTGGCGCCCTGCTCTACCTTTACGTCAAAGCCCTCGCCGTTTAACTCTACTGTATCCATACCGATATGGATCAGGCACTCTACCCCGTCCTTTCTTCTGAGGCCATATGCATGACCCGTTGGAAAAGCTGCCGTTACCTCTGCGTCAAAGGGTGCAACTACCTCGCCCTCTGTCAGATCAATGGCAAAGCCGTCTCCCATCATCTTGGAAGAAAATGCCGGATCTGCCACTGCTGTGATATCCATCAGTGTTCCTCCTGCCGGTGATACAAACTCCGATTTCTTTTTTCCAAATAAAAATCCCATATTGCTCCCTTTCCTGATCTCCTGCTCCAACGGATGCAGCGCACCCTGCAGGAATCATTTCCCTTTATTCGTTCCTTAACAGTATAACTCATTTTGGGAGGAATGGGTAGTTAATTTTTCCTAAATTCTTCACATGTTCAACTGTCCCTACACCAGCTCCGCCATTCTGGTAATTCCCACATAAATATGGGAAATCCGGTACCAGGTAGCAAAATCCACCGCTCCTGTCTGGGGAAGGCCGAAGATGCTCTGGAATTCCCGCACTGCAGCCGCAGTGCGGGGGCCGTAGATGCCGTCGGGCGCTACTCTGGGAATCGCTGTATAAACAGTGGCTATGGCGTCCAGCTGTTCCTGAAGCTGACGCACCTTGGAGCCGGAGCTTCCCTGACTTAGATCAGAACCGGGCCATGAGGCAGGAATGCCTGAAATCTGCTCGGCAGTATTGATATAAATAGAGTCTCCATAGAAATACCGTAAAATCTCTATAGGACTGTAGCCCTGCTTTCCCAGATCACAGGATCCCCATTGCGTCATCCAGCCTTCACAGCTGACCTGCCTTCCGTCGCAGTACTGGGTCAGAATCGGCTGACGGACGCCGGGACGGGACAGATAGGCGTCAAAAATTTCATCCACTACCTGAGAAATGCTCTGGAAAATATTTCTGCCGTAAATCCATTTATGGTCAAAAGCTGTAGATGAGGTGATGGTAAAATCATAGCCCTGATTTCTGTACCATTCAGTGTACACACGGTTTAAGGTAAAGGACATGATCGCCAGTACATTAGCGGTAATGGAGCTTTCCGGCCAGGTAGAGTAAATTTCACTGCAGGCTACATTTTTAATATAGTCCCGATAGGGAACGTAATAGTTTTTAGCGGTAGAGTCAGTGGGAACGCCATCATGAACCACTATGGTCTGGGGAATTACCACACGGCTTAATACGATTTCTCCGCTTTCATTGACCGGTTTGACCTCATCCTCCGCAATCTTGGGCGGATAATTACCGTAAAGGGTATGATCCGGAATCACTACCGGATCTTCGGGAGGCTGCTCCTGCGCCAAGGGTGTCATAGCCGCAGGCTGGATCGCATTGGAATCTGCTAAAATCTCTGTGCCGGAAATCGCCAGAGGCTCAAATCCCTCTGCGCGGACGATGAGATCGTACTCTGAATAGGGCTGGATGATTCCTGGATTCAGGCTGTATTCCACCGGAGGCGCAGGAAGGGAGAGCTGTTCTGTCTGTCCGGAGGAATTGGTGCTTACTTCCTCCATCACCCGATCCGGCTCTCCCTTTGTGCTGATACTTATAGTTGCATTTTTAATTGGAAAGTTGTTCTGAATATTGACTACATTGACCTGTAAGAAACCTCTGGAATTTGTTTCCTGAGCTTTTACCATTTGAAACCTCAAAAAATCCTTGCTTACTTACAATATAAGCAAATTTTTCCTGATTATGACTTCAAATAAGAAAAACCGCTCTGTTTTTTCTGTCCTGTCCTCATTTCAACTCCAAGATTCCTTCTTCCCAGATGACGACATCCATTAAAAGATCATGGGCTTCCCAGGGGATTTCCGCCTCCATCAGACACCCTCTGCAAAGCACGGCCCAAGGGCCGGGAACGGATCGCAGAAACCTATCGTAAAAACCGCCTCCATATCCCAGACGCCGGCCGTCCCCAGAGCAGGTCAGACACGGAACAAGTGCCAGCGAAATTTCTTCCGGCCCTATGATCTCGGCAGCTTTCTCCGGCTCCTCAATGCCATAGCTTCCGGGATACAATTCGCCAAGAGAACGGATCTGCCGTGCCTCCATGATCCCCTTTGAAATGCATTTTGGCACAGCCACCCGCTTTCCCTGATCCAAAGCAGCCTGAATCAGCGGTTTGGTATGAATCTCCCCGGCAGTTCCCACAAAGCAGAATATCGTTTCTGCCTTTTGAAAATATTTCCAGTTTAAAATCCATTCCCGGATACGCTTATCTGCCCAAAGGCAGTACTCCGGATCCAGATGAGCGTTTTTTTCTCTGATCTGTTTGCGCAGAATCTGTTTTTTGGTATTTATCTTCTGAGTTTCCATTGGCTGAAACCCCTTTTTATTTTTACGTGAATGTATGCCGGAAGCCCCCGCGTTATAACAGGATCTCCTTTATCCATTTATTTAGTTATTATATGGAAGAAATCCAGATGTGTCAATTCATCCGCCTTTTTAGTAACAAAGAACCGTTCCCCCCACGCTTCCCTCTGCTTTATCAAAGACAATTACATTTCCATATCCCATGCAGCCCGCTGCCTCCGTAAGATCTGTGGGGGAATTAACCTCCTGATGGCAGAGGATGACTACAAGCGTTCTGCTTCCGTCAACAATCTCCACAGCCTCAGCCATAGACGGCGGATAGGTGATTCCCTTAAGAACAGACGTTACCGGAACCAGGGATGCGTGAAGCTGTCTTTCCTTTCCCTTCTTTCCGCCTCCGATTACAGTAATCATGGACTGAAAGCCCTGTCCTTTCTTTTGCAGACAGAGGCGGTCTCTGGTCTCATACCGGTTATAATGGCGAGCGATCTTTCCCTGCTTCATTTCTCCTTCGCAGTCCGGACTGATAAAGAGAAGCTTTACCTGTGCCTTTTCTCCTGTGAAGCAGGCACAGCCATTTTCATAAACTGCCTTTCCTGTCTCACTGAAATTCCAGAACTGCTCAAAGGTATGTTTTCCCTGTCCATAGAGCTCGTCTGCTATCACAAAAAGGCCGTCTTTTAAAGAAATCACTTTGCGGTTTACAAATACGCCCTTGTGCATATATCCCAGATTTCCGCCCTGAACCAGGCTGTATCCGTTTTTCTGCTTATACTGCTGCTTGACCGGCTGAGAAAGCTTAGAGCATTCCCAGGAATCCTTACACTGTGTAAAAAATTCGCCATCTACCGTAACTGTATTGTGCGCATCCGGATCTTTAAATTCAAATCTTCCCCGATCCATCACATAGGTATAACGGCCGGAATCGGTCAGGATATCCTCGCCTCCCAGAATAAGATCCACATGAAGCTTATCAGAATGTCCATGGCCTGCTCCCATGGTTCCGCAGTGAAAATGGAGCAGATCTCCGTCCTCATTCCAGGAACTCCGGATATAATAATTTCCGCTGTCCTCCAAAGCCGCTGATACAAAATCCGGTTTCCGGCATTCCATACGGCTGTATTCCGCTGCGCCGTTCACCCCTACATCCCAGAGACTTTCAAAATCCAGCTCCTTAAAACCTCCGAATTTCAGTACCGGATCTTTTAACAGGTAGGCTGCAATACTCATATAATCTCTTAAATCCATATCATCACTGTCACCCATGATGATCTGTCGGTGATCCGGCCTCATCCATGCCAGATTTGCATAAGCCATCCTTCTTACGGCGTCGCAGATCCGTTCTGAAACAGCAATCCCATTCCGTTTTGCCAAAAGGAGCACATCCTCATAGCAGTGAAAAACCTCGTTGTGATACATAGGAGATTGCTCCCACTGTACGCCGTCGTCAAAAATCTGCATTGCTGCCTCTGTTTCCAGACGTTCCAATGCAATAGAGGTAAAACGATCCCTTGTTTCCTGATCCGGCATCTGGATTCCGATCTCAAACAGGCCGTGGTTTTCCATCACTCCCCAGTTACTGATATAGCGGTAGGGCGAATGCATCTGTATAATATACTCCCCGTGCTCCCTGAGACAGCATTCAATCTTTTCCGCCCTTTCATCCGTCATTAAAGGACTGTCTTTAAAATACCGCAGCGCCTTAACCCAGTTTTCGCCCCGGATCCCCACCTCTAAAATCCGCCATGTAGTCTGCTCTGTTTCCGGTGTGCGCTTTACATGGTCAATGAAATCCATAAGGAGACGGAAAAAATGATGCTCATATTTTGAGTCTCCTGTAAGCCAGTACGCCTGTCCCAGACAGATCAGAAAACGGTGCCTGTTAAACTGAAAGGTAAATTCCGGGTCATTTCCCGGGCGGTACTCCCAATCAATGGGGCGATCCTCCGGAAATGTCACTGGCTCCCAGGTACGCTCTAAGTCATGATCCAGATCAAACAGAAAATAATTCCTGCAGACCTCATCTGCCACCCGTATAATATGGGCGCAGTCCTCCGGATATCTTTCCCGGCAGACTGCAGCTGTTTTTTCAGGATCATCAAAGAAAAAGTATTCATTTCCTCTCTCAAAAAGTTCCTTTGCTGTCATCCTTATTCCTTTCCGGCCGTTTCGTGCCGTATATGATATTTTACCAGTATACGTTCCAGTCCTTATACATCCTTGTCAGCGCTTCCATATAGAAGTAATCACCCCACAGGTTGCACTCATCCACTCCATAGTGGTTACAGGTATTGTAAGGCGAGTGATTAGAATAGGTGCTGTGAAGCACTAGGCCGTTGGAGCTGTCAAAATCCTTTACTGCATACTTTTCCGTTAAGGACTTCATAAATCTGGCTGCCAGAGAGCGGCACAGAGCACCCTTTTCCGGCCCTACATACTTTGCCATTTCAAGCAGACCGCAGGCTGCAATCGAAGCAGAGGAGGAATCTCTTGGCTGGTCATCCCCATCACCAAATTCCAGATCCCAAAAGGGAACCAGATCCTCAGGAAGATGCTCCAGATAGTAATTCGTCACGCCCTCAAAAACGGGTATATAGCTCTCCCTTTTCGTATATTTATAGCCAATAGCCGTCCCGTAGATCCCCCATGCCTGCCCTCTGGCCCAGGCGGAGCCGTCCCGGTATCCCTGACAGGTAGCACCGTGATCCGGCTCTCCTGTTTCACGGTTAAAGAAAAACGTATGCCAGGTAGAAAAATCCGGACGGATTACATTGGAAAGGGCCGTATGGATGTGACGTTCCGCAATCTCCTTATATCTGGGATCTCCCGTTTCCTGAGAAGCCCAGTAAAGAAGCGGCAGATTTAAAAGGCAGTCAATGATCAGCCTGTAATTATCCGGAGCATCAAGAGGCCCCCATGCCTGAATAAACTGGCCCTTTTCGTGAAAGCGTGTAATCAGCTCCTCAGCTGCTTTCAAAGCGGCTTCCCGTCCCACTCTGCTTCCCGTAAGCTTGTAGCCTGCCACGCAGGAAGGGGAATACATAAAGCCCAGATCATGTGTTTCCACATCCTGTTTTTCATTGATCCGCTTTAAAAAGCTCGCCATCTGGAGCTCGCCCGCCTTTTTTAAAGCCTCATTGCCCGTATGTTCATAGGCAAGCCATATTTCCCCGGTCCAAAATCCCGGCGTCCAGTCCACATTTTCAGTAGGCGCATAAAAACCGTTTTCGCTGTACGCCTTCTGGAAATGGTCTGTAAACTGATCCAGATTTCTTATTACCTGACTGCAGGCCGCATCCAGAGCCCGGCCTGCCTCTTCTTTTGTAAGCTCCGGCATTTTTTCCAGAGCATCCCATGATATCCAGCTCATAATCTGTTTCCTTCCTGCTTTATGCATTATTTTAATCCCGTATCATCCCTTTACGCCGGAAGCTGCTACGCCCTCAACAAAATATTTCTGCAGAGACAGGAATACTATCAGCACAGGGATCAGACTCAGCACAGAAGCAGCCATGATCAGACCGTATTCAGAACCAAACTGGCTGATAAACATACGCAGTCCCAGCTGCAGGGTCTTTTTTGACTCTGTCGTCAGATAGATCAATGGTCCCAGGAAATCATTCCATGTATTTACAAAGGTAAAGATCGTCAGGGTTGACAGAGCAGGCTTTGCAAGTGGAAGCATCACCCGGTACCAGATCCGATACTCGCTCATGCCGTCAATTCTGGCTGCCTCGCAAAGTTCTGTGGGAATCCCTTCATAAAACTGCTTCATCATAAATACGCCAAAGGCGGAAAATGCCTGCAGACAGATAATTGCCAGATGCGTATCTGCCAGTCCCATGGAACGCATCATCATAAACTGCGGAACCATGTAAACCTGCCAGGGAACAGCGATAGTTGCAATATACGCCAGAAATAAAACGTGCTTTCCCTTAAAATTCAGCTTTGAAAAGGCATATGCCGCAAAGCTACTTGTAAGAAGCTGTAAAAAGGTTACGATCAGCGTCAGCTTCACCGTATTAAGCACAAATTTAAGCAGCGGGATCCTGGTCCAGATATCTACATAATTCTGCCATCTGGGATTAGTTGGAATCCACTGGATCGGGAAAATAAATACGTCCTTATCCAGCTTAAAGGAAGCTGAAAGCATCCAGGCAAAAGGTACCAGCATCAGAAATGCCAGAACAATAAGCACAATATAGAGAGCCGCCCTCATCATCCTTGTTTTTGTATTTTTTATCTTCATTTGAGGCCTCCTCCTTTAATTTGCATATTTCTTTTCCCCACGGAACTGTACCAGGGTAATGGCAAGAACAATAAGGAACAGTACCATGGCTACAGCGCTTGCGTAACCCAGATTCCAGTTGCGGAAGGCTTCCTCGTAAATGTGGTATACCAGGACAATGGCAGACTCATTTAATACGCCCGTGCTTCCTCCTGCCAGCATATATACAATGTCATATACTTTAAAGCAGTTGATGGTAAGGATAATGGTAACAAAAAAGGTGGTCGGCTGAAGCTGGGGCCAGGTGATATAGCGGAATCTCTGCCATGTATTGGCTCCATCCAAGCTGCATGCTTCGTAAAGCTCTCCGTTGATCCCCTGTAAGCCTGCCAGATAGATCACCATGTAGTATCCCATATTTTTCCATACAGAGAACAGGATTACGGTGAACATAACCCAGTCCTTGTCTGCAGACCATTTTGGCAGCTCCTTCGCCGCAACGCCCAGATTATAAAGGATCATATTTACAGGACCGCTTTTGGCAGGGGAAAACAGCATATTCCACACAGCTGCTACTGCAACCAGAGAAGCTACATAGGGGAAAAAGCTTACCGTACGGAAGAAGTTGCGTCCTTTTACCTTCTGATTTAAAAGAACTGCCAGCCCAAGGGCTACTGCCAGAGTAAAGGGAACCGTAGCCACGCAGTATACAACTGTATTTTTAAGGGAAGCAAGGAAACGCTTGTTTCCCACCATCTGCATAAAATTGTCCAGGCCCACAAAATCCATCGGGTTATTGCCATCCCATTTGAAAAATGCCAGTATAAAAGCAAACAGCACAGGGCCCAGAGTAAAAACGGCAAAGCCGATAAAGTTAGGAGCGATAAAGGAGTACGCGATCAAATCCCGCTTTGTCTGACGGCTGAACCGCTCTCCTGTCTTTGCCTGACGTATTTTATCACGGATCTGATCCGCCTTTTTTGCCAGCTTTACCTTTTTTTTCATATCCGTTTCTTCATCTGCCTGCTTCAAAAGAGCTGCAAGCCGCGGCTCCAGAATATCCAGTTTTTCCCTGACCCTTGCAGGATCAACGGCTTTTGTCTTTCCCATATTCATCTACCTTTCTTTAAATGAGGCAGGCGGTAAATCCCGTCTGCCTCGTTTTCAGCTCTGTCTGTCCGTATATGTTTTTCTTATTCACCCAGAACTGCAGCTACACGTTCATTCATATCTGCAATTCCTTCTTCTACGGTCATGTTGCCTGCCATGATATTGTCATGAGCCTCATTTAATACAGTTTCTACCTCAGGGCTCTTTACATCAACCGGCATCTCCAGATACAGGTTCACTGTTTCAAGAGCAGCCTTACTGTTTTCATCTTCCGGGAACCCTTCTGTGGATGCGATCGTATTCATGGTTTCCTCTGTCATAATCGCCGGGAAGTTTCCGGTAGAAGCTAAAACTGCCGCTCCCTCTTCACCGCAGACAAACTTCATGAAATCCCATGCAGCTTCCTTATTCGGTGCGCTTGTAGGAATGCTTAAAGAAGTGATCTGGGCAGCGGTAGAACCTGCCTCTACGCCTTCCGGATGAGGGTACTTTACAATACCCCAGTTTGCACAGTCTATATACTCGCCGGATTTTACCTTATCGATCAGAGTAGAGATAAACCAGGTACCCATATTCATCATACCTACATTACCCTGGGAGAATGCGCCTGAATAATGAAGATTTGAGGTCTTTAAGGTTGCATAATCCTGACATACGCCATTTTCCTGCTCGTCTAAAATAATATCATAGTATGGCTTTAAATAATCATAATTGCCGTCCAGGATCGTGTGCTCTCCGTCAATCATGCCAAACATCTGAACCGTACTTCTCCAAACATGATAGTGAGATCCATATACCTCCTGTCCCGGCTCTGTATTTGTAAGCTTCTTTGCAATCTCATCATACTGCTCCAGGGTCATATCATTGGTGGGATACTCTACCCCTGCATTGTCAAATACATCCTTGTTGTAATATACAACCCAAAAATCACTCTTAAATGGCAGCTCATACATCTTTCCGTCTACTTTTACCTGATCGGTCAACCCCTTGTAGCCGCTGAGATCCACGCCATCCTTTTCAATATAAGGATCCAGAGGCTCTAACACTCCCTTATTTACCAGAGCCATATATCCCGGTACATCCTTAATGGAAACCACATCGAAATCTGCTCCGTTTCCGGTCAGCTGTGTCGTAAGAACCGTACTGTAATCAGAGCTTCCCAGATCTACCAGTTCTACCGTCACATCCGGGTGCGCCTTTTCATAGGCTTCTACCAGAGCTTTGTAGTATACGGTCAGGTCTTTATCCCACATAGCCCATTTTAAATGTGTTTTTCCGTCTGCTGCCGCCTCTGTCTCCTCTGCCTTTGCTGCGGTTGTATCCGCTGCTGCCTCTGTCTCCTTGTTCTCTGTCTTTGCTGCTCCGCCCCCGCAGGCTGTAAGGCTACCCGCCATGGAAACTGCCAACGCTAAACTTACAATACGTTTTTTCATCATCTTCTCCTCCTTGATCCATCATATTTTTTGTTTATCCTGATGTTGTGCCTTTATTATACAGGCAGATTCCCTAAGACTGAATGTAAAAACAACCAAAAAAACTGTGATTTTTTCTGTAATTTTTCTCTTTTCCATTCTTCCCGTAAAAAAGCTGTACTTTTCTATGATTTGCAGTCTTTTCTTATAATTGTATTCATTTGACAAAAAATAGCTTTCCTATTATAGTATTTTATGGATAATACATACCAGAGGGGGGACTATTTTTCATGCTGCAATCCGTATTTCCAAAAACCATACGCGGAAAAATCATACTCTATACGGCTGCCGTAACCTGCTCCATTGCTGTATTTACGGTAACCATCTGTTCCTTTGTTTTTCAGTCCTTTCTCCAGAAAAATCAGATACAGACTTCCGAATACAGTCTTGAGGTTATCTGTAACAGTACAGCGGCCGATTTGGAAAATATCCTTTCCTTTTATAAATGGTGCTCCTTTAACACAGATATCGCCGCCTATCTGGACGGTTTTGAAAATCTGTCCCAGATGCCCTCGATCTCTTCCAAAAATTCCGGCCTACGCAGTGTGGCACTTCGTACCTATGACCGTCTGAAGGAAGAGTATTACAATACTCATTCTTCCTCCTACATAAACCGGGTTATCATATCTCCCTTAAACAGCTGCAATTATATGCAGATTTCTGATACCACCGCTGTGTCTTCCGCACATTCTTTATCTGACCTTACAGGCACGGATTGGTTTCAGACCATCCTTTCAGAAGATGGGATGGACAACAGCACCTTTATGGAGGATCCATTTCTTCCCGGAAGCGGTTTAATGGTCCTTCCAGCTGTCTCCGCCTTGTCCGGACGCTACAGCTCCCATCAGGCCGGCTGGATCTATATGTCGATCTCAGACCGGCTGATCCTTGACTACTTAAAATCTTTCCCCTTAAATCCGGATTCATTTCTCTGCCTTACCATCGGAGGCAGAACCTGGCTTTATGAAAATGACCGTTTAAAGTCCTGTGACTGGAAATTTGAGCCGGTAAAGGACTTAAGTGAAAATGCCTTTAACAGTGATACCTCCGTTTCGCTCTGCCGTCTTCCGGATGGATCCGAACGCGTACTGCTCTCCTGCCCCATTGGAAATTATGGCTGGAGCATCTCTCTGCTTTTATCCCAGAGCGCTATGAAGGCTCAGAGCACCCTTTATGCGGTCATTCTTTCCGGTATTGCTGTCTTCATCCTTTTCATCGGTCTCTTGCTTTTTGTACTGTTAAACCGTTCCATCGGACGTCCTGTAAAAAAACTGCAGCATCGGATCCAGGCCATTGCTGGAGGCGATTTTTCTCTGGATCCCTCCATACAGCGGGAGGATGAATTTGGAGCCATTGGTACCGGTATCAACCGTATGTCACAGGATCTGGCTGCTCTGATCCAGAAGCGGATACAGGACGAAAAGGAACGCAAGGATCTGGAATACCGGATTCTTCAAAGCCAGATTAACCCCCATTTTCTTTACAATACATTAAACTCCATCAAATGGATGGCTACCATCCAGGGCGCATCCGGTATCAGCGAGATGACTACGGCTCTGGCCCGGCTGTTAAAAAGCATTTCCAAGGGTTCCCATAATAGGATTACCTTGAGGGAAGAGCTGAATCTGGTGAAGGACTATTTTCTGATCCAGCAGTACCGTTACGGCGGCAGTATCTCTCTGGAATGTGAAATTTCGGAAGAAGCCCTCTATGACTGCCTGATCCACCGTTTTACCTTGCAGCCTCTCATAGAAAATGCTCTTTTCCACGGAATTGAACCAAAGGGCTGTGCAGGAAAAATCCGCATCAGCGCTAATCTGGACAGAGAAGCTGCCAGACAGCCCCGTCTGATCATATCGGTATGGGATAACGGGATCGGCATGGATGCGGAAACCATAAAACGAGTTCTTTCCGGCACCCAAAAGCCCACTGCGGACTTTTTCCGGCAGGTGGGAATCAACAATGTAAACCAGCGGATCCGCTACGACTGCGGCCCGGAATACGGTATTTCCATTGAAAGCGTACCGGGAGAATACACATGTATGCATATTACGCTGCCATACGAAACGGCACAGGGAGAGATATTATGATAAAATTACTGATTGTTGACGATGAACCTCTAGTTCAGATCGGAATAAAATCCATGCTCCGCTGGGATGAGCTTGGCATAGAGGTCTGCGGCACTGCCATGAACGGAAAAGCCGCTCTGGAAATGATCCGGCAGTACCGGCCTGATATCGTGATTACCGATATCAAAATGCCTGTTATGAACGGACTGGAGCTGGTCAAAATATGCAGAGATGAGTTTGGCCCCATCCCTCTATTCATCATCCTTACAAGCTTTGAAGAATTTTCTTTGATCAAAGAAGCTATGAGCTATCAGGCAGTCGACTATCTGATCAAGCTGGAGCTGGATCCCGGATCGCTTAAATCGTCCATTGAAAAGGCATCCGAACGTCTGGAGGAGCTCAAAGCCAAGGAATCCTTCCGTCAAAATCAGGGGCGCCCTACTCTTTTAAGCTACCATGATAAATTTTTCATGCGTCTTCTTCATAACCTTTTTGAAAACAGGGATCAGTTTTCCATTCAGTCCAGGGATCTGGGACTGGATTTTTCTGCCAGACAGTATCTGGCCTGTCACGGCGAGCTGCTAAGCTGTGTTTCCGAGTCTCTGGATCCGGAAGGCCAGATAAACCTTTATTCCAGCAGCCTGCAGATGATGCGGGAAATCCTTACAAAATATGCGGGCTGTTATGCGATCGCCCTGGATAAAACACGTTTTGCCCTGATCTTTCATTTCCCCGATGAACAGCCGGAAATGGAAACCGTGCTGGAAGCGCTCAATAACGGCCGTTCCATGATCCGTAATTATTTTAATGTTGAACTAAGCGCCGGGATCGGAGAACCGGTGGATGATCCCTTAAAGATCAGCATTTCTTATCAGGAGGCCAGACAGGCCTTTAATCTCTGCTCTCCTGACGCCCCATTTGTACCTTTTACCCAGACTGCCTCTTCTTCCATAAGAGATTCCTTTAATCTGGCTGTTTTTAAAGAAGATCTGACCAGGGCCTTTGAAGAGTTTGATACAGACGCCCTGTATGACACCCTGACCGTGATCTCTCAGCTCTTTGCAGCGAATCCTCAAAAGCTGCTCCAGACTATGGACGGAGCCTGCAGCATTTTATATCTGGCTCTCTCTCTTCTTCCGGAAGGTGAGGAAATACTAAGCGGCATCTTTTCTGCCAGTCCTGACGGCTACCGCTCTATTTACCGGATGAAGGATGTGTTCCAGATTGTCCGGTGGTTAGAGCAGCTCAGAGATGGACTCTGCGAAGCGTTAAAAACCCGCCGAAAGACCTATAAAGACCATGTGATCTTAAATGTGCAGAAATATATTTTAAACCACATTGAGGAGCATCTTTCTCTTAATGAAATCGCCGCGGTCTTTGGGCTGAGTCCTAATTACCTGAGCACTCTTTTCAAAAAGACCTGCTCCATGGGTTTTTCCGAATATATCACCCAGCGCAAGATCTCCCGGGCCAAACCCCTGCTTTTAGAACAGGATTTAAAGATCTATGAGGTGGCTGACCGCCTCGGCTTTGAAAGCGCCTTTTACTTTAGCAAGGTATTTAAAAAGGTAGAAGGAATCTCTCCCAGAGAGTTTGTCCAGGCTCATATGAACGAACCAAACACCCACACCATTTTGGAGGAATAACACTATGTTTTATGAAATTGCCGCTTCACCCAAGCTGCCACTTACCCCCTTTATCCCCTTTTCCCCTGCACGCTGCCGGGAATTTTGGGAGGCTCTTCCTTCTTCCCTTAAAAACAGGGCCGTGGAAGACGCAAAGGCCCTCTGTCCGGTAGTATGGCCTCAAATCCTGGCCTGTGACTTTTTAGAATACACCCGTTCTGGAAACAGGATCCGGTTTGAGGATAAGCAGTTTGCCCGCCGGACTGCCCTCGGAACCCTGGTTCTGGCAGAAGCATGTGACTATAAGGGAACTTTTCTGGATGATATCATAAACGGAATTTATCTTATCTGCGAAGAAACTGCATGGCAGCTTCCCCCCCATAATTCCTACATCCGTGATATGCCTTCCCTTCCTCTGCCTGATCCCTCACGTCCTGTCATCGATCTTTTTGCTGCTGAAACAGGGGCCGTGCTGGCTGTAGCTGTATGGCTTTTGAGGGATGAACTTCGCGCCGTAAGTCCCCTGATTGAAAAACAAGTGGTACGCTGTCTGAAGGAACGCATCCTTGAGCCTTATTTAAAGGAGCATTTCTGGTGGATGGGCGATGGGGTAAGCCCTATGAACAACTGGACTATCTGGTGTACCCAGAATGTGCTTATGACAGCAGCTCTGTGGGAAGAGGATGAAGAAATCAGTCGGGCCATTCTTCAAAAAGCGGCCAAAAGCGCTGATTTTTTCCTTGCCGAATACGGAGACGACGGCTGCTGTGATGAAGGGCCTCAATATTACCGTCATGCAGGCCTCTGCCTCTTTAACACCATAGAAATCATGAACGGTATGACGGATCATTCCTTTTCCTCCCTTTACCGCGAACCCAAAATCTGCAATATAGCCGCCTACCTCTCCAACGTCCATGCCTGCGGACCCTACTACATCAATTTTTCAGACTGTGCCGCTGTCGCAGGCCTGTGCAGTGCCAGAGAATACCTCTTCGGAAAGCGCACCGAACAGAAGGAACTGATGGAACTGGCTGCTGGCGACTGCCGCATAACACAGGATCCCCTTTTAACGCAGGAGCATAATCTTTTTTACCGGATTCAAAATCTTTTTGCACTGCCTGAAATCCTTTCTATCCCTCAGGGCTGTAATACAGAAAAAAAAGATATTTTCTATCCCAGTACCGGCCTTTTTATTGCAAGAGACAGCCGTTTCTGTCTGGCTGTAAAAGCCGGGGATAATGATGACAGCCACAATCACAATGATACGGGAAGCTTCACCATTTATAAAGACGGAAAGCCGCTCTTTGCTGATATCGGAGTGGAAACCTATCAGGCCAAAACTTTCTCACCACAGCGATATGAAATCTGGACCATGCAGTCTGCTTACCATAACCTCCCCTCCTTTATCACCGCAGACGGCCATGAACAAATGGAACACAACGGTCCGGATTTTAAAGCGGAACATGTAGACTGGGGCTTTGAAGCACAGGAAGCCCATATTTCAATGGAGCTGAAAAACGCATACCCCAAGGGTTGTATCACCTCCTTTAAACGCAGCGTTGTGTTTAAACGCAGCCAGGAAATCCTTATTACCGATCAGGTCTGCTGTCCGGGGCTTACTCCTGTCCTGAACCTTATAACCGCAGAAAAACCTCTGTATAAAGAAAGCTGTCTGATCCTGGGAACTCTGGCCGTCTGCAAGATAACAGGAGCTTTGACGGATGTTTCTGTGGAATGTCTCCCCATTACAGATCCGCGGCTGAAACTGAGCTGGAAAAATGACCTATGGAGAACCCGCATCACATTTAACCCCAAAAAAGAACTGGCGCTTCGGATCATATGATCCTGAGCGCCAGCTCTTTTTTTATTCCTCATGATTACTGATAAAACCCATAGAAAACTCAAATATAATATCCCTGTCTCCCGGTATCTCATATTCCGGATATACCGGAGCTCCCCAGCTGTCATTTCCTCCCACGCCTCTTATGGCTCCTGCGATCACTGCCCAGGTATGGCTCTGTGCGGGCAGCTCTTCCCTGTGGAGAGCCGTTTCGAGCTCTATGGGACTGTATGGAAGCAGGCTGAAGTGAAACGGCTTTTTCTCCGCCTCAAACAAAAGTTTCTCTCCGTCTTTTGTTTCCAGAACCAACCTCCGGGTATCCATATGCATCCCGCATTCCTGAGGCTTTAAATACCGAGCAAGCTGCTCTTTTTTTGTGCTTTCGTAAACTCCCAGCCCTGCTCCGGCCCTGCGGTCAGGATAATTCTCCCACGGCCCTCTTCCATACCAGGAAAAACGGCTGACCTGCTCTGGAAGCTCAAAGGCCAGTCCAAATACAGGCAGGGACGGATATCCCTTCTTTCCATGGAAGTGCGCTCTCACCCCAAGCATACCGTCCTTTCGCATCCTGTATGTAACAGTAGTATCCTCCCATGTAAATGTAAGCTCTGCTTCCTTGTCTGTTTCTCTGATCTCTGCCTTTCCTTTGCAAATTTCCGGAAATAATGTCTTTGCCAGCCACAGCCTGCTTTCCTTTGCAAAACCGTTTCCCCGGTCATTGTCTGTAGACGCCCTCCAGTATACAGGCACAGGAGGACGGATCATCCACTGTATGCCATCCTTTCTCTTTAAAGATACCAGACCGCCGTCTTGATAGGAAAACATAAGCTGCATCTCTCCCAGAATAACGCCCAGGTTTACATCGCCGTCAATCATTCGGGCCGGAATGAACCGTTTTCTTTCCATTTTCCAGTTTCCTGGAAGAACTGCTTCCGAAAAAGCAAGTTCATATCCTTTTTCTGCCCACAGCGTATCCTTTTCCAAATGGACGCTTACTCTTAGGATATATTCCTTTCCATCTTCCAACGCGGTATCGTTTGTAAAGCCTGTCTCATCAAAGGAATATACGGCGCACGTTCCCGGAGCAGCCTGTGCCTTAAACGGAAATGTTTTCCATTTTTTTCCATTTCTTAACACTGTCAGCACAAACGCAAGACCCGAAAGGTCTGAAAAAAGCTGCCGGTTCTCAATCTGTATCTGCCGTCTCTCCGGAGAAATCTTCAAACGCACCGCAGCATACTGAGCCTTTACCTCAGCAGCCTTTGGAGATATGGAACGATCCGGATACAAAATTCCGTTTCCGCAGAACTGCCAGTCTGTGGGACGGTCTCCAAAATCACCGCCGTATGCCGGATATTCCTTCCCGTCTTTTCCCTGTCTGGCAACCGCCTGATCGATCATATCCCAGATAAAGCCTCCCTGATAGGCAGGATATTCATATTCCAACGCCATATACCGGTCCATGCCTCCCAGGGAATTTCCCATGGCATGCATATATTCACACATAATAAAAGGCTTTTTCGTGTTATTTTCCAGAAATTCCCTTACACGTTCCGGAGGCGTATACATCTGGCTTTCCATGTCACTGATATCCTCAAATTCCCGGTTCCAGAAAACGCCCTCATAATGGATTAGACGCCCCGGATCTCTCTCCTTAAACCAGCGGCTCATCGCACGGATATCCTCTCCGGCATAGGACTCATTTCCGCAGGACCAGATCAGCACAGACGGATGATTCTTATCCCGTTCCGCCATAGACTTTCCACGGTCTGTTACACAGGCTTTCCACTGTGGCAGGCTTCCCGGTACATTCCATGACGGCTCACAGGCTCCCATTTTCTGCCATGAACCATGACTTTCCAGATTTGCCTCATCCATAACATAAATACCATAACGGTCGCAGAGCTCATACCACAGGGACTGATTGGGGTAGTGGCAGGTACGGACGGCGTTGATATTATGCTGCTTTAAAAAACGAATATCATAAAGCATATCATCGGCTGTGACAGCCCTTCCCCTGTGCCAGTCAAATTCATGGCGGTTTATGCCGTGAAAAACAATGGGGCATCCGTTTAAGCACATCTGCCCGTTCTTCAGCTCAAAGCTTCGGAATCCAACTGGCTGCAAAAAAGACTCCTTACAGCCATCTTCTCCCCACAGTTCTATATGAAGCAGATATCGGAAGGGATCTTCTGCGCTCCATGGATGTACATTGGGGATTTTTCCCAGTGATACGGCGCAGCTTTTTTCCATCCTTCCTTTTAAAGCCCCTGTTTTTATGATCCGGCCTGCATCCTCCAGCGCAAGCCTTATCTCATAGCTGTATCCGTTTGGATTTTCCATGGTAAATTCTACATCCAGAAAGCCATCTCTGTAATCATCCGTCAGATACGCCTTTATAAACAGATCCTCCACATGGATTTCCGGTATACAGTAAAGATATACCGACCGGAAAATCCCTGTAAAACGGAAGAAATCCTGATCCTCAATCCAGCTGGCACTGCTACGCTTGTAAACGCGCACCTCCAGCCGGTTTACGCCAGGATGAAGAACTCCCGTAAGCTCATACTCCGACGGTGTAAAACCGTCCTCGCCATACCCTGCAAACTGACCGTTACACCACACATAAAAGGCTGTTTCCACTCCCAGGAACGACACAAACACCCGTTTTTCCAGAAAATCTTTCTCCTGATCTGTGATAATAAATTCCCTTACATAGCTCCCGGCCGGAGCATTCTCCCAGTCAATGGCCGGAGGACGGATCTCTGACCTTCCATCCCATGGATACATGGTATTGACATAATGGCAGTTGTCATACCCCTGAAGCTGGACATGGCCGGGAACCTGGATCGTTCCCCAGTCCTTTTCCTCAAAAGCAGCTTTATAAAAAGCAACTCCGTCTGAATCCTCCGTTCCCCTGAGCGCATATTCCGGTGGCTGCTCCTCCCAGCAGAAATCCCAGACACCATCCAGAAGCATAAAACCGATTCCCTCTGATCCTGCCTCCTGAAAAAAAGGATATACATGATCTGAATGAGCATTGTTCCGGTTCACCTCAAAAACCTCCGGATTATCCAGCCAGGAAATCCTTGGATTTCTACTTTTCATCCGTATTTCCTCCTGCTTTATACTCAAAATTGGGAATGTTCTCCCAACGCTTTCTGAAATAGTGTGCTGCCAGCTTTGGCCGTCTTTCTCTTGTAAACAGGCCCTTCTTATTGCCGTCCACTCTCATGCAACCCTGAAATGCCGCAAAGTCCGCAAAATTCCAGACCTGCTCTCCCATAAAGAAAGACCTTTTATCAAATTCCTCATTCTGCCGCCTGTAATATTCCATCTGATATTCTTCACTGAACATTTCCGGTACACACTGATGGATGCCCGCCACAGCGTCTGCCCCATACTCTGTAATCATCACAGGTTTTCCTATTTTTTCCCAGAAGTCCAGTTCCATGTTCAGAGCATAGCAGGCTGCATCCAGATCTCCCGACAAGTTATACCATCCGTAATACCGGTTGATGCATACTACATCCATCGTTCGGGTCACAAGATCCTTTTCATAATTATTCTGGCAGCAGACAAAGGTCACTGGACGGTCCTGCGGATCCAGGGTGTGCGTATACTCATACAGGCTGTGCCAGTATTCATAGGCTGATTCCGGAAAATGCTCTGTATCCGGCTCATTTCCCATAGACCACATTACCACGCAGGGATGATTTTTATCCCTCTCGATCATATCACGGAGCACAGCCTCGTGATGCTCCCTGATAGGAAATGTCTGATAAGGATCGCAGTGCTCGCCAGCTCCGATTCCTACAGCCGGCGTTTCATCAATGATCACAATTCCCCCTCTGTCACAGAGCTGATACATCTCCTCCGCATAGGGATAATGGCTAGTGCGGAAGGAATTGGCATGAAGCCAGTGGATCAGGTTCACATCCTTTACATCCAGGCACAGATCCAGCCCCCTTCCATGAAATGGGGAATCCTCATGCTTTCCAAAGCCTTTAAAATAAAATGGCTTTCCATTAATCAGGAACTGGGTTCCTTCTACCTTCACTGTACGGATGCCAAAGGTTTCCTCATAGATATCTTCTCCAAAGGTAAATACAGCCCGGTACAGATAAGGCGTTCCCGGCCAGGGCCACCACAATCTGGCATCAGGTATGGTAATGGTTCCAGAAGCTCCCTCTGCCTCTGCTACCTTATTCCCCTCCACATCAAAAATTTCCACATGAACGGCGCCTTCTCCCTCTGTCTCAGCCTCATATTGAAGAATCCCATCGGTGTCGTCTATGTCCGGTATCAGGGTCAGACCGCAGATGCGGGAAACAGGTGTTGTATACAGCCGTACCGGACGGTTGATTCCTGCATAGTTAAAAAAGTCAAAATTGGGAAGATTGCCCTGTTTTCGCCATACCTTGGCTGCTTCAACCGAAGGCACACCTGGATTATCGGAGCCAAAAAAAGCGGTTCCGCCTTCATTTCCCACTGGAAGCGTGCTGTGGCTGATCCGGTTGTCCGCCGCAACGGTAAGCAGCAGCGTTTCTCCCGGAACCACAAGCTCCGTAAGCTCCAGCTCAAAAGGAAGAAATCCTCCCTTATGTTCCATTACAAAGGTTCCGTTTATATAGATCCTTGCCCTGTGTGTCACGGCATCAAAACGCAGAAACAGCCTCTGCCCCTTAAAAAAGGCAGGAACCGTGACCTCTCTTTCATACCAGGCCCATCCATAGTGATTCTTATAAGCCGGATCGTCCTTCTGATCATTATAGGATGCAGGGACAGCAATCCGTTCCCCTCCTGCAAGACGCTCACAGTTATCCCCCGGCGTCTCATAATCTCCAAGCTTAAATTCCCACAGGCCGGAAAGATCCATCACGGTCCTTGCTCTGTTCATCTTCGGATATAACATATCACTCTTCTCCTTCCTCTATACCGCCATACGCAAATCCCACTGCCACCAAAAGGCACAAAAAGGTGTTTGCTCTTATAGCATCATTATACAGGAAGAATTTCTCACATTACATATACTTTATCTCAAATAATCTGCAATCTTTTACACTTCCTCTTCCCTCACCAGCATGGTAGGATATCCGGCCTGTCTTACTCTCTGCTCCATCCGGACTCCATTGTCCATCTGCAAAAAAGCGCCGACCCGCACCTTATAAAGCCCGTCATCATATACAAGAAAAGCCGGAAATCCCCTGGCTGCAAGCTCCCTTACCAGAAACTCTGCCCGCGGCCGTTCCCTGTATGCTCCCACCTGAACCTGATAGTACCGCTTCTCTTCCGTCTCTTTCTTCAGTTGGGAAAAGGTGGTCAATATCCCGTCTGCAATCCCCTGGGCGATCTGATCAAATTGTTCATCAAAAATCCTGTTGTCCTCCGGGTGATCTAAAAATCCCGCCTCCACCAGCACAGCCGGCATCTTAGTCCGCCTGAGCACAATGATTCCGGGACGTTCCTGAACTCCCAGATCGTCAAATCCAGCTTTCACAAGATTTTTCTGGATATTTTCTGCCATCAATGCTCCCGGACCGGTATTTTCGTATACCAGGTTCAATGCTCCCTTTCCGGTTCCCGGAACAGGCATGGCATTCCGGTGAATGGATACGAAAAAATCAGCTCCCGATCCATTCGCAATCATGGCTTTTTCCAAAGGCGTGTCATATACGTCCGTGGTACGTGTATACATCACACGAATTCCATTATTTTCCAGTATCTCGCCTACAGCCACTGCCAGACGGAGCGTATCATCCTTCTCTTTGCGTCCTTCAAACATGGCTCCCGGCTCTGCCCCGCCGTGTCCGGCGTCTATGATCACACTTGTTTGCTGTTCCATAAGCAGCTCCTTTTACATATTTCATTTCCTTATACCATATGTAAAAATGAGACGGATGTTTCCTTGGCGCCGGCGGATAAACGGCCAGGATATCGTCTATATCTGATATGCGTGATCCACATCCACACCACTTGGCCCAACATGAGTGGAAAATACAATCTGGGTACTGGTCTTTCCAAACTTCTAAAGCTGTCCGATAAAGCCGTCCAGTTCCATCGTACTCTTAACGGCTGCCTTCTTCCCCGTCCTCCCAAAAAGGCTCTATGGCTCCGTTAAACACCTCCACTGCAGGCCCTGTCATAAACAGATGGCCGCTTTCCCGGTCCAGACGGATCCTTAAATCGCCGCCCTTAAGGCTTACAAGCACCTCATCCTCTGTTAATCCCAGCAAAATAGCTGCCATGGCGCTGGCCGTAGCTCCTGTGCCGCAGGCCCAGGTTTCTCCGCTGCCCCTCTCCCATACCCGCATCTGGATATGTGTACGGTCAATCACGTGGATAAACTCTGAATTTACACGATCCGGCATAAAACGCTCATGGAACTCAAAAGACGGTCCCATCTTCTCCAGATCCAGGCTGTCTATTTCATCCATAAAATACACTGCATGGGGATTTCCTACATCAATTCCCGTAAACTCCCATTGTTTTCCATCTACCAAAATCGTTTCCGGAAGCTGGGAAGTGAGAACTGCCTCTCCCATGTCAACGGTGAGCATCACTGCCCTGCCGTTTTCGACCTCCAGTTTTAACTCCTTAATCCCAGCCGGAGTCTCTACGGTCAGGCTTCTCCGATCCGGGGAAATAATCCCATGGTCATAGGCATACTTTCCCACACAGCGGATGCCGTTTCCGCACATTTTCCCCTGTGAACCGTCTGTATTGTACATTTCCATACGGCAGTCTGCCACATCAGAAGGGCAGATCAGGATCAGGCCGTCTGAACCGATGCCAAACCTCCGGTCGCTGATAAATCGGGCTGCTGCACTTGGATTTTTTACGTTCTCCTTAAAACAGTCTACATATACATAGTCATTTCCAATTCCCTGCATTTTTACAAAATTCATGGTTCTACCTCACATGTGTATTAAGCTGATGATCATCTGAGCAGTTTCGGTCAGGCTGGTGCCATTATCCATACTGCATTTTTGTATATATCGGTAGGCTTCCGGCTCGGTCATCGTATTTCGATCCATCAGGAGAGCTTTTGCCTTTAAAATCAGTTCCTTTTCCTCGGCGCTTCTCTCCTGAGGACGGGTCCTCTTTCTGCGTTTTCGCCGTTTTCTGGCCTCAAGCATCATTTCTATGGTGCTTAAAAGCTCATGTACCTTTAAGGGCATGGAAAGGCAGATCATTCCCTCCGTATCCCGTTTGCTCCATTTTGCCGGGGAAGCAATGAGAAGCATATCAAAGGAGGATGGGAGCAGGCGGCGCAGCTCCTCGCAGACCATATCTTCAAAGCGGAAGCCGCAGACTACGATCCCGCCGTTTAAACTCTCTGCCGCTGCCAGAACCTGAGCCCCGGAGGTGCACGCAAAAACTGGTTCATAGCCATTCTTCCTGAGTATGGCCCGGATATTTCCGGCATCCTGTGGCTTTGAAAATGCCGCGATTATACTTGCCATCCTTCCCACCTCCTCCTGCCAGGCTGCACACTAATATTGATACAGATATTGGGCGATCTCCCAGTCCGTCACCTGAATGCCGAACTCTCCCCATTCCTTCTCTTTGGCCTCCAGATATTTAATATAAATCGGTTCTCCGAGAACATTTTTCACAAAAAGACTGCCTGCATATGCCTCAATGGCAGCTCCAAGAGTGTTTGGGATCCGGTCAATCCCGCAGTTATTAAGTTCCTCCTGATCAGCCAACGATATCGGTTCTTTTGCACAGAGAGGCAGCTCCAGCTCCTTTTCAATCCCCTCCAGTCCCGCCTGAAGGCAGGCTGCAAGTGCCAGGTATGGATTCATGGCCCCATCCGGACAGCGCAGCTCAATCCCCTCTCCTCCCGGAGACGGAATGCGGATCAGGCAACTTTTGCTGTTTGAAGGCGACCAGGCAATATAAACCGGGGCATCATATCCAGGAACCAGCCGCTTATAGGAATTAACCGTCGGATTGGTAAGAAGCGTCATTTCTTTCATATGGTTTAAAATTCCTGCCATAAAATGACGGGCCGTAAGACTTAGTCCCAAAGGATCTGCCGGGTCTGCAAACAGGTTCTTTCCCTGTGAGTCTTTCAGCGACAAAACAAGATGCATCCCTGAACCATTAACTCCCTCTTTGGGCTTTGGCATAAAGGTGGCGTGAAGCCCGTGGCTCTTTGCAATCGTTTTGGCTGTCATCTTGAAGGTGAGAAGCTGATCTGCAGCCCTCAAGGCATCCATGGACCCCAGATCGATCTCATGCTGCCCCGGAGCAATCTCATGATGACTGGACTCCACCTGAAAATCCATTTCCTCCAGATTTGTCACAATATCCCTGCATACATTCTCTCCCAGATCCATAGGGAACGTATCAAAATATCCTGCCCGCTCATGAGTCTGGATCGTGGGCCGTCCCTCCTCGTCTGAATGAAAAAGGAAAAACTCACACTCCGGCTTTACCTCCATCACATATCCCATATCTGCCGCCCGCTTAACGGCCTTTTTAAGCACAAAGCGCGGATCTCCCTGAAAGGGCGTTCCGTCGGGATGGCACACATCACAGATCAGCCTTGCTGCCCGCCCCTGTCTGGAACGCCAGGGAAATATCTCAAAGGTATCCGTATCCGGATAAAGATACATATCCGATTCCTGAAGCCTCACATAGCCCTGAGTAGCAGAACCGTCAAACATACATCGGTTGTCCAGGGCATTTTCCACCTGTCCGGCTGTAATGGTCACAGACTTCATTATTCCAAACAGATCCGTAAACTGCAGGCAGATAAACTCCACATCCTCCTCCCGGACGATCCTGAGGATATCCTCTCTGCTGTATTTGTTCATGGTTTAACCACCCTCTCCCAGGGATGGCAAAAACCCTTTCCAATCCCTGTAAAATGTATCAGGGCGGGGATCTGATGCGATACCCCGCCCTTTTGCCTGTATCTGTAAAAAACTATAAACGCAGTTTTTTTATTTGTCAAGCGCCCGAAGCTGCTCTGTAAAATGATTTCCCAGCTTTATGCTTCCCACATATCCCACATCTCCGGTCATCAGCACATTTCCGTCCTCCCGGATTTCCAGCTCCAGAGTTCCTCCCGGCATCTGGACGATCATTTTCGGATCCGTAAGGCCCAGACGGTAGGCAGCCGCAGCAGCCGCCCAGCAGCCGCTTCCCGAAGCCAGCGTATAGCCTGCGCCCCTCTCATACACCTCAGTCTGAATATGGGTTCGGTCTAATACCTTCATAATCTGTGTGTTGATCTTTTCCGGGAACTGTCTGGCATTCTCCGAATACTTTCCGATCCGGCACACCAGCTCCTTTGAAATCTCATCCATAAGGATTACCAGATGGGGATTTCCTACCGATAAGCAGGTAACAGGATAGGGAATCCGTCCAAAGACCATGGTTTCATTGATAATCTCCCTCCTTGGCCCTGTTACCGGAACCTCATCGCTCCAGAAAGACGCCTTTCCCATAGAGGCCTTTAACCTTGTTCCTTCTTCATTCAGATAGTGGATGTCGATTTCTCCGCCTTCTGAATGGATGGTAAAATCCTTTTTCTGCACATAGCCTGCATCCTTTAAATATTTTGCAAAAATACGCACGCCGTTTCCGCTGTTCTCCGTCCGGCTTCCATCCGAATTCCAGATCACCATGGAAATCCTGTCATTCTCCATCACAGGCCCCTCCAAAATGCCGTCCGCTCCCACGCCGAAATTTCGGTTACATAAAAGCTGAACCCGCGAAGGGGTCAGGGCCAGTTTATTTTTATTGGGATCATATACCAGATAGTCATTTCCAAGTCCGTGATATTTTTCAATGGTCAGTCTCATAGCTTGCTCTCTTTCCCCACAGATACTTTTCTGCGGTTTTGCCGTATTCATGTTATAATTCTATTTTATCAGGCATTATTTTATAATAATATTAATTTTATGCTGTTTTATATTGCAAATAATGCTATATTAAAAGAAAGAATTCCATCCGTCAAAAAGGAGGATACCAACCGTGACTTCTCAAACTCAGCCGTCATCCCAGACTTCCCGCCCCCAGGGATATTTAAAGGAAGAATTCCGCTTTTTCCACCTTAAGGATCTGGGAAAAGGACCTTATGAATACCACCACCACGATTTTCTGAAAATACTGATCCTGATAAACGGAAACGTTTCATACTCCATCGAAGGCCGCTCCTATCGCCTCATGCCCTGGGATATGGTGTTGGTGGACCGGGGCCAGATCCACCGTCCTGAACCGGATCCTTCCTGTCCCTATGAACGCCTGATCCTATATCTCTCGCCTGCCTTTTTAGAAGCTCATAAACACGCAGACAGCGATCTGGCCCTATGCTTCAGCACAGCCAGCTACCGCCACTCTCAGGTTCTGCGGTTTGCAAAAGAAGAGCTCCGCCCTATGGCTGTCCTTTTAAAACAGCTTGAAAATGAAACAAACAGCCAAAAAGGAGACTTTGCATCTCCCCTTTTTTCCCGGCTTCTGTGCCTGGAATTTCTTATTTTACTCAACCGGTCCTGCCTCTCCTCCTCCGGCCCCTATGTCACCACCAGTTCTCTGGACTACCGGGTTTCCGGACTTATGGCCCATATCAACAACCATCTGGAAGAAGACCTCTCCATCCCTGCCCTGGCCTCTGTGTGCAGCTTAAGCCCCTACCACATGATGCGTGTTTTTAAGGAGGAAACCGGCTTTACGATTGGGAGCTATATCACAGAAAAGAGACTGGCCCGAGCAAGAGAACTTCTGGCTCTGGGCGTAAATGCCACCACCGCCTGTTATCAGTGCGGATTTCAAAATTATTCTACCTTTCTGCGGGCTTACAAGCGGCGGTATGGGCAGCTTCCGAAGGATTTTCGGTAGGATAACGATTGTTTTTAATATGCAGCTATGGCTCGCAGCCGAAAGGATAAATGATGGAGTTTCCCAGAATGGAGGATGAGCTGCTCAGTCCCATGATATTACTGGTCAAGGCGCTGAAAATTGAAAAGCTGCTCCAAAGCCATTCCCCTCATAAGGGGATTACGGCTTAAAAGCAGCTTTTTTCCTTTTGCACAGAATCTTCATCCTGTCGCATATTATGTTTTATTCCTGAGATGGGGTATCCTCTGCCTGTTTTTCCTCTGCAGGCTCTGTAACATCCATTGCCTCTGATTCAGACGAATGTTCCGGTCTGGCTTCAGGCTCACTTTCCCTTACTGCCCCAGCCGCATCATCCTCAGCCTTCAGATGCTCCGTATCTGGCAGTCCATTCTCCTCCTCCGGCGTTTCCTCAGGCTCCGGGATTCCCTTTACCTTGCGGAATATCTTCATAAACTCTTTTCCGGTGATGGTTTCCTTTTCAATCAGGAAGTCTGCGATCTGATCCATGGCGTCACGGTTCTCATTGAGCAGGCTCTTTGCCACTTCATAAGCGTCCTTTAAGACCTTCATCACTTCCTTGTCAATCTCAGCCGCTGTGGCGTCACCGCAGTTTAATATGGCACGGCCGGTCAGATACTGGTTCTCCTGGCTTTCTAAGGCCATGAGGCCGAATTTCTCAGACATACCATACTGGGTTACCATGGCTCTTGCCAGATTGGTGGCCTGCTGGATATCATTGGAAGCCCCGGTAGTAACAGTCTCAAATACAATCTCCTCTGCCGCGCGGCCGCCCATGAGCTCTACCAGACGGGCCTCCAGCTCCTTCTTGGTATTTAAGAACTTCTCTTCTTCCGGAACATTCATTACATATCCCAATGCACCCATGGTTCTTGGAACAATGGTGATCTTCTGTACAGGCTCCGAATGCTTCTGCAGGGCGCTTACCAGAGCGTGTCCTACCTCGTGATACGATACGATCCGCCGCTCCTCCTTGCTCATGATCCGGTCTTTCTTTTCCTTACCGACCAGAACCACTTCCACAGCCTCAAAGAGATCCTTCTGTGAAACAGCACTTCTGCCGTTTTTAACTGCATTGATAGCAGCTTCATTCATCATGTTTGCAAGATCAGCGCCCACAGCGCCAGAAGTAGCCAGAGCAATCTCCTTAAAATCAACGGTTTCATCCAAAAGCACTTCCTTGGAATGTACCTTTAAAATATTGATTCTTCCGTTCAGATCCGGCTTATCTACTACTACCCGGCGGTCAAAACGTCCGGGACGAAGGAGCGCGGGATCCAGGATCTCAGGCCGGTTGGTAGCTCCTAAAACAAGAAGTCCCTTTGTAGAATCAAAGCCGTCCATCTCAGAAAGAAGCTGGTTTAAGGTCTGCTCCCTCTCATCATTTCCGCCCATGCGGCTGTCGCGGCTGCGGCCGATAGCGTCAATCTCGTCGATAAAGATGATACACGGCGCATTTTCTGTCGCATTTTTAAACAGGTCACGGACACGGGACGCACCCACGCCCACAAACATTTCCACAAAATCGGAACCGGACAGGGAGTAAAAGGGCACATGTGCTTCTCCTGCCACCGCCTTTGCCAGAAGGGTCTTACCCGTTCCTGGAGGCCCCACCAGCAGTGCTCCCTTTGGAAGCTTTGCACCGATCTTTGTGTACTTTCCGGGATTGTGAAGGAAATCTACAATTTCTGTCAGGGACTCCTTCGCCTCGTCCTCTCCGGCCACATCCTTAAAGGTAATGCCGGTTTCCTTCTGGACATACATCTTGGCATTGCTCTTTCCAACGCCCATGATGCCGCCTCCGCCCATGCGCTTCATGGTGAAGTTCATAAGGAACAAAAGGATCAGGAACGGTACTGCATAGTTAAGCAGAGCGATAAGAAGTGCGTTGGTACTGCCATTTTCCCGATTGGTTATAACATTGTTCTCCAGCACACGATTTAAAAACTGGTAATCCCCTTCTATACGGACTACATAGTATTTCATCTGCTGGGAATATTCCGTTGCCTCTGCCTTTGGCATTACTTCAATAACAGCATCCTTTACCCGGATGGATTCCACTTTGCCGTCTTCCACCATCTGTACAAATTCATTGTATGACAGTTCCTTGCGCTGTCTGGATTCCACTGCGGAATTCATCCAGCTCACGATCATGATCGTCAGCAGAGCAGCCACCACCAGCATGGCAATGGTCTGCCAGTTACTGTTCATATTCTGGTTTTGCTTCTTGTTATTATCCATACTGTGCTATTTCTCCCTCTGAACAGGCTGCCTTCACACGCATAAAACGTGCCAAAACCCATTCTTTTCTATTATAGTGGCAGTCCATCCATAAATCAAGGAGCAGAAGTATAAAATTTCCCTTAAGATGGGTCATTTTCCTCATCCATATCCATTTCCCCGCTCTACCAGTTCCGGTCAAACCCCAGATATCTCGTTCCCTGAAAATGAAGCTTTCCCTTATCTCCCTCTGCCAAAAGCCCATACTCTCTTCCGCCCAGCCTGAGTTCCATCCGGTCTCCGCTTTCCACCTGAAAGGTAACATAGTAGCTGGAAGAGCTTGTATGGTTTTGATTTCTCATGGTATGTGTACGTTTGGAAACAACCGTTGCAGATACGTCCAGCCTGGGAGACCGGTTATTCTTCCCCCACTCTCCGATTCCACGCACGATCACCACAAGGATCATCCCGAAAATAAGCACAAATACCATCAAAAACATGATCTCAAATCCGCCCATAAAAAAATATTCCATCATATGCCGTACCTCCCCATGTATTCCTACTCTTACTATATCATAAAATCCCCCTGTCTTTTTTACATTTTGCTTACGCTTCCATAAACATTTTTCCCCGTTTCTTCCCCATTTTTCCACCTTATCTTTCTGCCTTTCCGCATAAAAACCGCTCTTAAATCCACACTATCAAAAGAACATGGTGATGCGTGTCAGGAGGTGACAAGAAATGGAGCAAACAAGACATCCAGCCGGCAGACATTCAGAAACTCAGGTCCATAAAAACAATTATGACATTGATATTCAGGCCTGTTCTTCCATGGACTGTACGGGTCTGATCCCGGCTCTTCCTGAGGATGAGGCCCAGAGAGAGGCTTATGAAGAGATTTATCCCTACATCACAAAGGCCAGGTAATTTCCATAGGGATGACAGCCAAAAAGCCCGGACGAACAGACAGCCTAAGGCTGCCCTTCATCCGGGCTTTCTCTTTACTATTCAGTTATAAAGCGGCTCTCTCATGCATAAACCGCCCCAGAAACTCTTTCGTCTGATGCTCCTTCGGAGCTCCGAAAATCTGTGCCGGTTCGCCTTCCTCCACGATTACGCCTCCCGCCATAAATACGACCTGGCTGGAAACATCTCTTGCAAAGGCCATCTCATGGGTCACGATGATCATAGTCAGTCCCTCAGAGGCCAGCTTTCTCATAACCTCCAAAACCTCTCCTACCATCTGCGGATCCAGAGCTGAGGTGGGCTCATCAAACAGCAGAAGTTCCGGCTCCATAGCCAGCGCTCTGGCAATGGCGACTCTCTGCTTCTGTCCGCCGGACAGCTGCTTTGGCTTTGCATTAATATAGGGAGCCATTCCAACCTTTTCCAGATAGGAAAGAGCATTCTTTCTGGCGGTTTCCTTATCCTTTTTCAGTACCTTTACCTGTCCTACCACGCAGTTTTCCAGAACTGTCATGTTGTTAAACAGGTTAAAGCTCTGAAATACCATTCCCACTCTTGATCTGTATTTGGCTGCATTTACCTTTGGGTCTGCAATGTTATTTCCATGGTACAGAATCTCTCCCGTGGTTGGCGTTTCAAGAAGGTTCAGACACCGCAAGAGGGTGGATTTTCCGGAACCGGAGGCTCCGATAATACAGGTTACATCGCCTTTATTGACGGTAAAATCAATATCCTTTAAGACCAGATTCGTGCCGAAGGTCTTGCTTAAATGGCGGATTTCAAGTATCTTCTCGCTCATTATACCCCCTCCTTTTTATCTCTGTCGTCGGGATAACGGTACATACCGCTGGTATATGCCAGCGTATCCGTTGTTGCCAGATCAAAGTTGTCCGCGCCGTCCATCTTCTTTTCCCACAGGCGCAGCAGACGGGAGCATGCAAAGGTCATGATAAAGTACATAACCATGGTAATGGTGTACGTTTCAAAGTTCATATACAGCGCACCTGCTGCGGCCTTTGTCTTATAAAGCAGCTCTGCTACACCGATCACGGAAAGAACGCAGCTGTCCTTGATATTGATGATCAGGTTATTTCCAATCTGGGGCATCAGGTTTCTCAGCGCCTGAGGCAGGATCACATACAGCATAGTCTGCACATGGGTCATTCCGATGGACATGGCTCCCTCGGTCTGTCCCTTATCAATCGAAAGGATACCTCCGCGGACAGTCTCCGCCATATATGCTCCGGTGTTAATGGAAAGGATAAAATAAGCGGCATTTAAAATAGAGCTGTTGATATTTAACAGGGGCATCAGTCCATAGTAAATAAACATGGCCTGAGCCATCATGGGAGTACCTCTGAAAAACTCCACATATATATTTAAAATAAGCTTCACGATCCACAGGATTCCCCGTTTGATCGGATTATCTCCCTTTTCTGAGGGTATGGTCTGGACAATGCCCACTGCAAAGCCAATGACACAGCCTGCAATGGTTCCCACCAAGGCAATCTGTAAGCTGACGCCTGCGCCCTGAAGCATGGATACGCCGTAACGGCTGAACACAGCCATCACACGGCCAAAAAAATCGGTTGGCATAATATTCTCCTTATTTGTAAAGCTGCCGGGATCTGCCGGCAGAGATCATCAGTTTACAAGAGGCTGTACGGAAATGGCCTCATCCATCATTTTGGAGAAATCCTCTTTTGTCATCTTTGAAAGCACGCTGTCAATGGCTTCCTTCAGTTCAGTATTTCCCTTCTTTAGAGAAATTCCGATGTTGATATCCTCATCTGTTACCTGGAAATCATTCTCTCCACCGCCAAACTCTATGAGCTTGAAGTCAGGGTATGCGATCAGAGCGCCCTTGCCGGTAGGCTGATCCGTCACTACCAGATCGCACTTGTCCGCGTTAAGAGACATCAGCATATCAGGAGCATTGGCAGTGGCTGCCAGAATATTGGCATCCTGGATCTGGGGCAGGCAGGTGTTGTACCAGATGGTGCTCTGCTGGGAGGTACAGGTAGCGCCTGCCAGATCGGCTACGCTCTTGGAATTTTCATATTTGCTTCCTTTTTTTACCAGGGTAACAATACTTGCATAATAATAGGGAACGGTAAAATCAACGGCCTGAAGACGCTCGGAAGTAATGGACTGTCCTGCGATCACACAGTCTGCCTGTCCGGTCGTAACGGCTGGAATCAGAGAATCCCAATCCAGACGCACAATCTCAAGGTCATATCCCAGTTCCTCACAGATTTTCTTTGCCATCATAACATCGTAACCGTAAGCATACTCATTGCTTCCGGAAATCGGAACTGCGCCGTTGGAATCATCGGGCTGTGTCCAGTTGTAGGGAGCATAGGCGCACTCCATAGCCACTTTAAGGGTTTTCTTTTCACCAGAAGCTGCTGCGCCTTCTGTCTTTGCCGTATCTGCTCCGCCGCCGCAGCCGGTCAGCGCCCCTGCTGCAAGAATGCCTGCTGCTGCAAGTGCCATCATTCTCTTTACATTCTTCTTCATATTTTCTCTCCTCATTGTTTTCTTTCTTCTAAAGCATGATCAAATCTGATGCATATACCAAAAAATGGAAAACAGACAAAAAAGTCACACCCATCCCTTCAGGTATGACTTCTTTGTCACGAACCATTTTTAATACTGCACACATACTTCTGCATGTTTCTGATGCGTAGTATATCATAACATTTCCGGTTTTCCAATACCTTATTTTCCATTTTCATCGGAAATATTTTCCGCTGCCTTAAGCTTTTTTTCCAGAACAGTCTCCATCTTTTCTTTATATTCCTCATCCATGGGGATCTGATTGCCCTCCTCATCCACCTCTACGGCAAAAAGAAAGGTTCTGGCATCATTGATCTCATAGCTGCAGGTTACCAGAGTGAAAATACTTCTGGCCGGATATTCCACCTCTTCCTTATAGGAACAGGGTTCCACCATTGTCCTTACAAATTCATCAAATGTCTCCTGGGTTTTAAAGCCCGTCATGCGTACAATGGGCTTGGCTTCTCCATAGTAGCAGGACACAGCTTTTAAGCGGATCTCACGCTCCGGCGTGTAGATGCTGAAATACTGATGCTCCTTAAAATACTCCGTATCCTTGTAGCGGTTGATATCCTTAAACATGCTTCCATTCTTCATATTGTGGCCGTAGAGGATCTGATTGCGTCCCTGCAGATCCGCTTCGCTTTCAAAATCCAGATAAATGGAGCCTGCCGCACTTTCCTTCCCATAAAAATCGTGATCCAGATAAAAATCATTATCCGTTCCCTGCACGATGGGATAATCCACATTTGTATCAGGGATCCTGATCCATCCTATGGTGTCCGGATTTTCCGCAGTCAGCGCCTCAAAATCAATAGGAGAGACATACGCTTCCTCTAACGGCTCTGTTTCCTCCGTTTCAGGCTCTGTAGGAGCTTCTGTTGTCTGTCTGGCCGCTTCCTCTGCCAGTCGTTCATATTCTTCCTGGATCCGCTTATCCTCTAAATACTGATGTACGGTCAAAGCGCCGCTTATAAGAAATACAGCCAGCAGAATAAACATCAGCACCCGCCGCTTTCCGCCGCTTTTCCTTTCATTCTCGTTCATACTGAAATGTTCCTTTCCTGCTGTTTCCATTCACCAGTACGCCCCACGGCCTCCTGCATCAGCAAAAGAAGCTCCATAAAGCTTCTGAAATTTACCTGTGAACGCTTTTCCCTCCAGCTGACAGTTCCCTGCCAGGTAGCATTGCGCCGGAACAGAATACGAACCACAAATGTTGCAGGGCCGTAATTTCCAACTGCCACATGAAAGCTTCGGGGGATAATGATGCCATCCGGCCGGCTTCCCTCCGGAAGCGGATCCAGCATGGCCGCGATCTCCTCCTTCAGATCAAATTCGTTGATAAAGGTTCTGCGGTCTGCTACTGCCGGGTGTGATACATCGCCTCCCATCTGACAGCCCTCATAATTTCGTACCGTTACCTCACACATCCGCTTTCCAAGACCGGTTCCTCCGGGACGGATCTGGCAGCCTAAGGAAACTGCCAGAATATCCATAAGCTCCATCAGGCTTAAAAACGACTTCCGTTCCCCTGTTCCCAGATTGGTAATGCTCCCCTGCCAGGTAGCATTGTATCTGTATTTTACATGCAGCGTAAAATCAGCTTTTTTTCCCTTTCGCTCCGGCAAAAGCTGTGAAGCCTCCATTTCTCCGGTCTCGGCCTTCAGCTCCCGGCTTTTTCCTGAAAAATTTCTATAGTCAACGCTCTTTATTGGATAGTGGATCTCATCGAATAATTCCTCCAGGATCAGTATCATCTCCGAAAGGCCGATGAAAGGCATACCGCCTTCCCGGCTGTCATGATAGAGTCTCCCCTTCAGTATACGGTCTTCAAATCCGTCTGCTGCAATATGGATAAACCGGTATGCATTCGGCAATAAACCTTTTTTGGTCATTGGCATTTTTCATCCCCTTTTTCTGTCACTTTTTTCTAGTATATCAGTTTCCGGTTACAATCCGGTTACAAATCGGGCTATTTTCTCATTTTTCTTTTTCTTTCCGGCAGAAGATGTAGACATTTTCCCCTTATATGGTTATACTTAACATATATTAGTATGAAGGAGTTACAAAAGATGCCATCAGCATTTGACTTAAATCCTACAATTTATATACATACCTTGGGAGGCTTTTCAATCGAAGCCGGGGGGAAGGTAATCAACGACAGCAGCAATCAGTCAAAAAAGCCATGGGTTCTTTTAGAATATCTGGCAATCTTCCAGAAAAAGGATATCAGTCCGGCAGAACTGATTCAGGTAATATGGCCGGATGATCCGGGTGTTAATCCTGCAGGAGCGCTTAAAACCCTGATGTTCCGCTCAAGAAAGCTTTTAGAGCCTCTGGATATTCCGCCTCAGAAGCTTTTAGTCCAACAGCGCGGAACCTATGCCTGGACCAAAGAATATACTACTGTTTTAGATATTGATGAATTTGAAACGATCTGTACCCGTGTGTTAAATGAATCTCTGCCGGAGGAGGAAGCCCTTTCCCTCTGTTTTGCCGGCGTTGAACTTTACAGGGGAGATTTTCTTCCAAAAGCGGAGTACGAATCCTGGGTCATCCCGATCAGCACCTATTACCATACGCTGTATCAAAAGCTGATCCACTATACCATTCATCTTCTGACTGCAAAGAAAGCCTTTTCCCAGATCACCGCCCTGTGTCAGACCGCTATTGCCATTGAACCCTTTGACGAAGAATTCCGCTATCAGCTGGTTTATTCTCTGTATCGGGACGGCCACACCCATCAGGCGCTGGAAGAATACAACAACACTCTGGATCTCTTTTACAGTGAGTTTTCCATCTCCCCCTCTGATCATTTTAAGGATCTTTATAAGATCATCCGCGATGACGAACAGGGTGTCAACCTGAACCTGGATCATATCCAGCACGCCCTCAGCGAAGAAAGCTCCGGCGGTGCCTTTTACTGCGAATACCCTGTATTCCGTGATCTGTTTCAGCTGGAGCGGCGGGCCATTGACCGCACCGGCGATTCCATCTATCTGTGTATGCTTACCGTAACCGGTCTGAATGGAAAATCACTTAAAACCCTGATCTTAAACAAAGCAATGGAGCATCTGGAAGCATCCATCCGAGGTTCCCTAAGATGCAGTGATGTATTTACCCGTTACAGCATCAGCCAATATCTGATCCTTCTTCCTACGATTACTTCAGAAATGGCTGAGATGGTGCTGAAACGGATCATCACCAATTTCCGGAAAGTTTACAACCGAAAGGACATGACTGTTGAATTCCGTTTACAGCCCTTAAAGCCCTTGAATCGGGATGAAGGGTTCTGATCCTGCCTTCCATACAATTTTTATCACCCGCCCGGAGAATGCTTCTGATCTCCGGGCGGGTCATTTTATGGAGTACAGAGTACCGGGATCCCCTTATACACCAGATCATACAGCGCCGGAGCCTTTTGGGGAGGAAGATTGATGCAGCCGTGGCTGCCTCCGGTCTGATAAAGCGTTCCGCCAAACTTGCTTCTCCAAGATGCGTCATGAAGGCCGATCCCGCCGTTAAAAGGCATCCAGTAATCTACATGGCTCTCATACTCATAGGTTCCGTCAGGCTTTTTCTTTCCTCTGAGTATCCGATCCTTTTCCTTATAGGTCAGGCTGTAGATTCCTGAAGGAGTAGTATAATCCTTTGACACATTTCCTGTGACACAGGGAGCATCCCATACGATCTGGCCCTCTTTGAACATATAAACGTGCTGGCCTCCCAGATCGACCTCAACATAGGTAGTTCCCCAATCCGTTCCCTCTCTGGACGCAGCCTTCTGGCTGTAAACAGGCTCTCTGTCGGCCTGAGCCTGTCCTTCGCTCCAGCAGCTTCCCGAAGAAACCAGTTCCATAAGGGCTGCCGTCTCTGCTGCCTGATCGATCTTCCAGCCATAGGGTCCTGTGATCTCTGCCTGACCTCCTGCTGCCTTTGTTACGGTTCTGGCTGTTCCAGCTGTGTCATATAGGGAAGCCAGATCCTTTACGAAAGCCGCTGCATTTTCCTGATCAACAGTAATCTTTCCCTCTGATACCCCCGTGATCCAGCTGGCCATGGTTTCTCCTGTCAAAAACTCCTCTGCCTCTCCGAATACATAACGGAGCTTTTTTTCTCTCCGGCTGTTCATGGCATCACAGAGATTCTTCAAATGTTCATCACTTTCCCACAGGCCGACGGTTCGGTAGCAGCCTTCTGCCTCCAGATCCAATTCATTTCTTCCTGCCTTTACAGCCTCATTTACTGCCAAAATCGTTTTTTCCCGATCCACATCATTTCCCTGTACTGCGGGAACAATGGAAAATGGCTTTCCTTCCTCATAGGGTGAAATCGAAGCATCCTTTGTAACTGTAACAGCGCTGCTGTTTAATACGGAAAGTGCTTCAATGGCCTGATCCAGCTTTTCCTGGCTGTAGGAGGGAGCAAGCGCTGCCTGATGTGAATTGTCTACCGAGGGGCCGGATTGCCTCCCCCCTTCGTTCTGAGCCTTCAGGATAGCATCCAGATCATCTGTCAACGCAACCTGATAATCAATTGCTTCTCCCCGGATCACCTCCCTGCTCCCGTCCTTTTTTATGACAGAAAGCTCGTATTCGCCGGCATAAAATCCCTGGATCCGTTCTCTGGCCTCCTCCGGTGTGAGTCCTCCCACACCTACGCTGTTGATCCTGGTACCGTCCACAAACCGCGAAGCGTCTTCCTGAGCTCCCGGGGAAGAAACGGCAAAAAAAGCAGACAAAGAAACGGCTGCCAGAAAAAGAGCAGTTTTATTTTTACGCATAAAAACATCCTTTCTGATATAAAATCTCATATTTTATTCTAGCATACTTTTCCTTCTGTGCATCTTACAATTGCCTACAATTTTTATTAAAAAATGTAAAAGAGACCCCCCTTCCCGAAAGATCTCCTTTGAACTTGATCAGTCAATGACCTTAATGCTGTCGATCACCGGCTGATTATCCTTTGCAACTGTACCATTATTATCCTCTACCTGAGTATCCTTACAGATTGCGTCCACAACCTCCATACCATCGGTTACATAGCCAAAGCAGGCGTATTCACCGTCCAGGAACGTACTGTCCTCATGTACAATAAAAAACTGGGAGCTTGCACTGTCCTTCATCTGGGAACGTGCCATGGAAATGGCGCCTCTTGTGTGAGATAAGTCATTCTCTACACCATTGGAGGAAAATTCTCCTTTGATTTCCCGTTCTGAGCCTCCCATACCATTTCCCATGGGATCTCCTCCCTGAATCATAAATCCGCTGATGATCCGATGGAAGGTAAGTCCGTCATAAAATCCCTGTTCTGCCAGATCCATGAAATTTGCCACTGTGATCGGGGCGCTGTCTCCGTCCAGCTCTACGAAAATGGTGCCATAATCCTTTACATTGATCTCTATATGGTGCTTTCCGGCTGCAGCCTGCAGATCCAGACTCTCCTTATGACCTGCTGTACTCTTTTCATCTGCCTGGGCTGTTCCGTCTTCCGCTGCTGTCTCTTTCTCAGACTCTGCTGCTGTTTCTGCCTTTGTGGTTTCTACCTCTGAAGAAGCCGCTGCTGTCTCCTTTGCTGTTTCCTTTGCATCTGGTGTACTGCCGCATCCGGCCATAAATACTGCTGCTGTCACTGCGGCCAGGCAGACTGTCATCCATTTTTTCATCCTGTATTCCTTCCTTTCCCGTCCGTTCATCTGCCCCTTTTTTCTGATAAGAGGCAGCCAGATCATTGTACCATTCCGGATATCCACAAGTAAAGGACTTTATAAAAATATCACAGTTTAGTCACAATTTGCCTAAAACACTGTGCTTAATATTCTCCCTTGACAGCAAAGCCGTGATCCATGGGGCCGCTTCCCCTTCCCAGATCAAGCTGTGCTTCCAGGGCAGCAGAAAGATACCGCTTCGCCTGAGCGACTGCAGCCTCCAGTTCCATTCCCTTTGCCAGGTTGGAAGCAATGGCGCTGGACAGGGTACAGCCGGTACCATGGGTATTGGGATTGTTGATCCTTTTTCCGTAAAGCCAGATTCCATGGCCCATTCTGTATAAATAATCATTGGCATCATTGATCCGGTGCCCTCCCTTTAAGAGTACACTGCAGCCATATGTCTGTGAAATGATCCTGGCCGCTGTTTCCATGTCCTCTTCAGACCGGATTTCACAGCCGGAAAGCACCTCTGCCTCCGGTATATTGGGCGTCGCCAAAGCTGCCAGAGGCAGCAGCCGCTCTTTCCGCACATCCCCCCCCTGAGCGCCAT
>OBYP01000047.1_pt1 | contig 170798 bp, 159 predicted proteins | sample 1501461 | NCBI WGS metagenome assembly OBYP01 (sample SAMEA2580201, study PRJEB22360) | human gut metagenome | biome: human gut; feature: human-associated habitat; material: faeces | place: Denmark | collected 2008/2010 | reverse complement strand
AAAATTATAAATTATTATTAGAAATCTAGTTCGGAGAACTAATTCATGAAATCATCCAAAAATTGTAAGGTTACTGCTGCATTTCTTGCCGCAGCTGCGCTGGGTGGTGTTGCCCATGCAGAGCCTACACTTAACATGAATGATTTAGTAGGTACGAGTACCAGTGCTGAATCAACGACACAAAGTACTACAAGTGTAGCAACTCCAGTCGTGAAACCAATGGCAACTCAGCCAGTCTTACCAACTACACCACAACCAGCCACCATTGTACAACAACAAGCACCACCGATGGCACAACCTCAACCATCCTACGTGATGCAACCAGCAACGGTTAGCCCTATACAAACTCAACAAGTTACACCATTACAAGCAGTACCGCAACAAGTAGTACCAATGCAATCTCAACAACAGGTTCAAGCTCAACCTCAGTATGTTGTCAATAAAGATACAAAGGCTGTCATGGAACCTACATTAGCAATGCACAGCTTGATAAATGTACAGCGAAAAACTGAACCTGTTACTGTAGAGAAACCAGTAGATGGTAAGCAACAAGTACAAACTACACAAGTACAGCGTACGCCTGTTGTTATTCAACAAGAATCCATAGCGCCATTAACTGTATCTAATACTACAGTAACAAAAGCCGTAGTAGCAAAACAGAGGCTTACGATTCGAGATATTCAACGAGCTGAGCGTGAACGTTTAGCTCAACTAGCCGCGGAAGAAGCAGCTCAACAAGAAAATGTATCACAAGTTGATCAACAACAACTCGCTCAAAAACAAGCTGAAGCTCAACGGCAAGCAGCACTACAAGCACAACAACAAGCAGAAGCACAACGGCAAGAAGCTTTGCGGGCGGAACAAGAACGTGTGGTAGCTCAGCAAACCGAGGCACAACGACAAGCGGCTTTACGTGCTGAACAGGAACGTATTGCGGCTCAACAAGCTGAGCAAGCTCGTATTGCAGAAGAACGCCGTCAAGCGGCTGAGCTAGAACGCATCCGTATCCAAGAGGAACAACGCCGTATTGCTGAGCAACAAGCAAATCAAGAACGTTTAGCGGCTCAACAAGCCGAGGCGCAACGCCAAGCTGCTATTAGAGCTGAGCAAGAACGTATCGCCGCTCAACAAGCCGAGGCGCAACGTCAAGCGACTATTAGAGCAGAGCAAGAACGTATCGTCGCTCAACAAGCCGAGGAGCAACGTCAAGCGGCTATTAGAGCTGAACAGGAACGTATCGCCGCTCAACAAGCTGAGGCGCAACGACAAGAAGCTTTACGCGCTGAACAAGAGCGTATGGCGGCAGCTCAACAAGCTGAAGCTCAACGTCAAGCGGCTATTAGAGCTGAACAGGAACGTATCGCCGCTCAACAAGCCGAGGCGCAACGTCAAGCAGCTATTAGAGCTGAACAGGAACGTATCGCCGCTCAACAAGCCGAGGCTCAACGACAAGCTGCTATTAGAGCGGAACAAGAACGTATCGCCGCTCAACAAGCCGAGGCTCAACGCCAAGCAGCTATTAAAGCAGAACAAGAACGTATCGTTGCTCAACAAGCCGAGGCTCAACGCCAAGCAGCTATTAAAGCAGAACAAGAACGTATCGTTGCTCAACAAGCGGAAGCTCAACGCCAAGCGGCTTTAAAAGCTGAACGTGAGCGTATCCTCGCTCAACAGGCTGAAGAAGAACGCTTAGCGGCTGAAGAAGCAGCTCGCCAACGTGCTGAAGCCGCCGCTAAAGCTGAAGCCGAACGACAAGCAGTTATTAGAGCAGAACAAGAACGTATGGCAGCTCAACAGGCTGAAGCTCAACGCCAAGCAGCTATTAAAGCAGAACAAGAACGTATCGCCGCACAACAGGCTGAATCTCAACGGCAAGCAGCTTTAAAAGCTGAACAAGAGCGTATCGCGGCCGAGAAAGCTAAAGCTGAACGCGAAGCCGCTATAAAAGCGGAGCAAGAACGTATTGCTGCTAAACAAGCGGAACTTGCAAGACAAGCTGTGATCCAAGAAGAACAAGAACGTTTAGCTGCTGAACAACTAGCAAAAGAAGAAGCGGCAGCTGCAGCTAAAGCTCAGGCTGAAGCAGAGGCAAAAGCTAAAGCAGAAGCAGACGCTGCAGCTAAAGCTCGGGCTGAAGCAGAGGCAAAAGCTAAAGCAGAAGCAGACGCTGCTGCTAAAGCGCAAGCTGAAGCAGAGGCAAAAGCTAAAGCAGAAGTAGATGCTGCTGCTAAAGCTCAGGCTGAAGCCGAGGCTAAGGCTAAAGCTCAATCTGAAGCCGAAGCAAAAGCTAAATCTGACGCAGAGACTAAACAGGTTCAAGAAAGTAAATTACCGCAATCTTATGTAAACGCTCGTAATGAAGCTTCCACAAAGGGCTCTACTGTTACAGAAGAGAAAAATATTCTCTCCCAACCAATTGAACCCCCATTGCAAGCTGATGCGTCTGCAAAGATTAGTCTTGCTTTCGACGCGAAAAATTATGAATCCATGTCTACCACAGTAGATAATAAGGAAATTAAATATCGCGCCTTCGAGTATATCCCTTACGTGGCTAATCCAATCGACATAGATCAGCAATACATGAACATTTATGTACCAGAGGAATATTTCAACAACGGTACAATCAATGGTTACAATACCCAAACAGCCCCTATCTTCATGCCAAATGCAGTAGGTGGTTACATGCCGAGCCAAGCTATGACGCCTAAGGTGGAAAATGGAAAACCTAACAGTGTTCTTTACGCATTATCCCGTGGTTATGTAGTAGCTTCCCCATCTACTCGTGGTCGTACCAATAAAGCTTCCGATGGCAACTTCATCGGTAAGGCCCCGGCAGTAATCGTTGACTTACAAGCGGCTACAGCCTACTTACACGCTAACGATTCCGCTATGCCAGGTAATGCAAACCGCATTATCACAAATGGTACAAGTGCAGGCGGTGGTGTATCCTTGTTACAAGGTGCAACTGGTAACAGTTCCGACTTCCAACCATATTTACAAGCATTAGGTGCAGCTACAGCGGCAACTAATGTATACGCAGTATCTGCGTATGCCCCTATCACTAACCTTGATGCGGCTGATATGGCTTACGAATGGAGCTATAATGGTATCACATCCTTTAACAAAGTAACTATGGGCCAAGGCGAATTACCACAAGCTAATGTAGGTGGCAACTCTGCTCCACCACAACGCACGATGCAACGTGTAAACTTGAATGCAGACGATCTATCATACTCTAAAATGCTCAGCGAACACTTCCCTGATTACGTAAATAACTTACAATTACGTGACTCTCTAGGTCGTGTACTAAAACTTGACAAGAACGGTAACGGTACTTTCAAAAATTATGTAAAAGAATTTATTGTTGCTGCCGCTAATAAAGCAGCAGCTAAAGGTACTGATTTATCCAAGCATACATACCTTGTACGAGATAATAAAACAGGAACTATCAAAGACATAAACTGGGAAGCATATAACCACTTTGTAAGTCGCTCAAAAGCGCCTGGTGCCTTTGACTCTCGTGCTAATGATACAGGTGAAAACAATCTATTTGGTACAAGTACTACAGATAATAATCACTTTACCATTACTGCTGCATTACACGATTCAACAGCTAACCAAGATGTATACGTAGAAAATGCTAAGATCGTTACTATGATGAACCCAATGAACTATCTTGGTTCTCCTGCTGCGACAAATGCACGATTCTATCGTATTCGTTATGGCACAGCCGACAGTAATACATCTGTTGCAATTCCTTTAATCGTAGGTACACGTGCTCAAAACCTTGGGTACAGAGTAGATATGGCAACACCATTTAATGTAGATCACTCTGGTGACTACGATTTAGAAGAATTATTCAACTGGATGGATAATATCGTTAAAAACGGTAGATAATCACAATTAAATACATACCAAAATACTAAAGGAGCTACCTAGTAGTTCCTTTTTCATATACAATTATAAATTTTCTTGTGTATTCAATTATAAATGTTATTGTGAAAGTCCCTCTCCGACTATGAATAATCTGCACCATTATTTAATCAGTACATCACCCTATTATAATAATAAAAGAATTCAATCAAAAAAGGATGCCCCCTGTAAAATACAGGGGGCATCTATGTGTTTGAGCCAGGTAAAAGCAATTATTATGCTTTCACCATGATAGGCGATTAAACTTCAGGGAACAATGCTGTAGATAAGTAGCGTTCGCCTGTATCAGGGAGAATTACTACAATATTTTTGCCTTTATTTTCAGGGCGTTTTGCCAATTCTTGAGCCGCCCAAAGCGCAGCACCAGAGGAAATACCTACCAATACGCCTTCTGTGTGACCGAAAGCTTGAGATGTAGCAAAAGCATCCTCGTTAGAAACTTGGATTACTTCATCGTAAATGTTAGTATCCAATGTATCTGGAATGAAGCCAGCACCTAAGCCTTGGATTTTATGAGGGCCTGGTTTACCATTAGACAATACAGGAGAATCTGCTGGTTCTACGGCAACCACATGTACATCAGGGTTTTGTTCTTTCAAGTAGCGACCTGCACCTGTCAACGTACCGCCTGTACCAACACCAGACACGTAGATATCTACAGTACCATCAGTATCTTGCCAGATTTCAGGTCCAGTTGTTCTGTAATGAATTGCTGGATTAGCTTGATTTACGAACTGACCTGCTTCAATAGCACCGGCTGTAGCCGTTACGATTTCCTTAGCTTTTGCAATAGCGCCTTTCATGCCAAGAGAACCGTCAGTCAATACGAGTTGCGCGCCATAACCAAGCATTAATTTACGGCGTTCAATGGACATCGTTTCAGGCATTACGATTACAACTTTATAACCAAGCGCAGCACCTACAGCAGACAAGCCAATACCAGTATTACCAGATGTAGCTTCTACGATTGTGCCGCCTGGTTGTAATTCACCAGATTCAACTGCAGCTTGAATGATTGCTGCTGCGATACGGTCTTTTACGGAACCGCCTGGGTTGAAGTATTCCAATTTTGCGAAAATATTAGCGTTTGCACCATATTTTTTACCAAAACGTGTAGCAGCTAATAATGGTGTTTTACCGATTAATTCAACAAAAGATTTTGCAATTTTAGACATAGTGGTCACTCCTTATTAAATAGAACCATCCCAATTATCATATTTTGTATCAAGTTTAGCATAGGTCCCATCGATTACATCTTGAAGGGTTACGTTTTCTAAATAATCATGAATATAGTTTTGTAATCCTGCCCAGAAACCAACAGTCCGTTCGTTGATCACTGTATCAGTACTCACCCCTTCATCAAGGGTAGAGATGATAGCCATAGATTCCTCTGTAGCAAGCAAAATTTCAATAATTGTATATTCTTTAGGACTTTTAGATAAGCGATAGCCGCCATACTTACCGCGGATACTATCCACTAGTTTTGCAGCGCCTAAACGAGCTACGATACCTTCTAGGTATTTTTCAGATATGCCTTGTCGTTCTGCCACAGATCGCAAGGAGACAGGTTTATCTTGACCTTGCTCTGCCAAATCGATGAGGACCATCAATGCATACCGACCTTTTGTGGAAATCCTCATATATTTTGCCTTTCTTTGTAAACGTTAGTGTTAAACACACCCCATATTATAAAGTACTTATATTATATTTATAAAACCTTTCATATTAATAGGAATTAATTTCATTATAGACCACTCACTATAAAAATGCAAGAACTTATTTCCTACTTTTATAAAGGGATATTTACTCATTCTATATTTATTGAGTTTATCCTATATTTTAACTTAATAACTTGCCTCGTAGAAAGCTCAAGTTATAATACTTTTGTTAATTCGCAACACAACGAAGTAAGGATAATCTTATAACACAAAAGGACCAGCCCGAAGGCCAGTCCTTTTGCGTATAGTTTGTAGTTTGTTATATGAGGTTTACCATGATGAATTGGAGAGGGTTCATCTGGTATTGGGACTTACCGTATCGTCAGGAAAACGATGCGCGCCCGTGTTTATGTCATTTGAGGAGTTGTCTAGATTACTCTAGCATTTAAGTATAAGTTTCTTAATTAGATTTTACCTACAAGATCAAGACCTGGTTTCAAAGTATCTTTACCTGGTTTCCAACGTGCAGGGCACACTTGATCACCATGTTTAGCTACAAATTGAGCAGCTTGTACTTTGCGAACTAATTCTTCAGCGGAACGGCCGATACCCATATCATGAATTTCTGCTGTACGCACGAAGCCTTCTGGATCTACTACGAATGTACCACGGTAAGCCATAGCAGATTCTTCTTGGAATACATCGAAGAAATCAGCCAATTCATGTTTTTTGTCAGCCAACATGTAGTACTCGATTTTATTAATGCTTGGAGAGGCATCAGACCATGCTTTGTGAACGAATTCGGAGTCACAAGATACGGAGTAAACTTCGCAACCCAATTCTTTCAACTCTGCATAAGAATTTTGTACGTCTTCCAACTCAGTAGGGCATACGAATGTGAAGTCTGCTGGATAGAATACGAATACAGACCATTTACCCAACACGTCTGCAGTGCTAACTTTTACCAATTCAGGTTTTTTGAAAGCATCAAGTGTAAATTCAGGAAGTTGTTTACCAATAATAGACATGTTATGTCCTCCTTATTTGAGTTCCATATGTAACGAATATATTTACATTGGTGTACTTAACACCATATCTATATCTATCTTTGTCTATATAATAACAAATATCATTCAATATTGCAAGCGTTATTTTTAAATTTATCGATATATTTTTTCCAACTTTTTTCGATGTAAGCAAAAAAGAGAAGAAAGATGCTCATTTCTGAGCATCTTTCTTCTTTTTACGTACTATTTTTTTAGTTCTAAGATTGCATCTACGAAACCACGGAATAATGGATGTGCATTATTTGGACGAGATTTAAGTTCTGGATGTGCTTGTGTACCAATGAAGAATGGATGATTTTTTACTTCAATACTTTCAACGAGACGGCCATCTGGAGATGTACCAGAAATTACGAGGCCTGCATCAGTCAATTGTTGACGATATTCATTGTTGAACTCATAGCGATGGCGATGACGTTCATAAATCAAATCTTCTCCATAAGCCTCGTGAGTTTTCGTACCGGCTTCCACTTTGCATGGATAGATACCTAAACGCATTGTACCGCCTTTTTTATCTACATCAACTTGATCACTCATCAAGTCAATTACTTTGTACTTAGCATTTTCATCGAATTCGCTAGAGGTTGCTCCTTCCATGCCACATACGTTACGAGCAAATTCCATTACTGCAGATTGCATGCCAAGGCATAGGCCAAGATATGGAATATTGTTTTCACGAGCGTATTGGATTGTGCGAATTTTACCTTCTACACCACGGGAACCAAAGCCACCAGGCACGATGATACCTTCAACACCTTCAAATACCTCTTTAGGATCTACAGAAGTATCATCAAGTTCTTCAGAGTCAATCCAACGAATATTCACTTTAGTACCTGTAGCAATACCAGCATGATCTAGAGCTTCAACTACGGATAAATACGCATCATGCAACGCTACATATTTACCAACGATAGCAACTGTAATATCTTTATTAGGATTCAAGATCTTATGAACCATTTCTTTCCATGCAGTCATATCACATGGACGATCTTCAAGACCTAACTTTTTGATAACAATATCATCAAGACCTTGATCTTGCATCATCAATGGCACTTCATAGATAGAGCTACAAGTTTGATTTTCAATAACTGCTTCAGGTTCTACGTCGCAGAACAAAGCAAGTTTTTCTTTCATATCATCAGAGATATGTTTCTCACTACGACATACCAAAATATCTGGTTGAATACCAATGCTACGCAATTCTTTTACACTATGTTGTGTAGGTTTTGTTTTCAACTCGCCTGCGGCATTGATGTAAGGCACTAACGTAACGTGAATGTAAAGTACATCGTTACGGCCTACTTCTTTTTTCACCTGGCGAATAGCTTCCATAAATGGCAAGCTTTCAATATCACCTACAGTACCGCCGATTTCTGTAATAACTACATCAGCATTATCCTCTTTACCTACACGGTAAACATTTTGTTTAATTTCATTTGTAATATGTGGAATTACTTGTACAGTGCTACCTAGGTAATCACCTTTGCGTTCTTTATTGATTACAGACCAATATACTTTACCAGCTGTAATATTAGAACGTTTGCTAAGGTTAATATCGATAAAGCGTTCATAATGCCCCAAATCAAGGTCCGTTTCGGCGCCGTCATCTGTTACGAATACTTCACCATGTTGGTAAGGGCTCATCGTACCAGGATCGATATTAATGTATGGATCAAATTTTTGAATCGTTACATTGAAACCGCGGTTTTTTAGTAAGCGACCCAAAGATGCTGCTGTAATCCCCTTTCCAAGAGAAGAAACAACGCCGCCAGTTACGAAAATATACTTAGTTGCCATGATGCCTCCCACCTATTACATTTTTTCCGGAGCGGAAATACCTAAAATACCCAAGCCTTGACGAAGAACGAGGGCAATCGCTGTGATTAATCCAAGACGAGCTTGTTGCAACGCTGGATCTACGCCAATGATACGACCTTGACGGTAGAATGAATGGAACATGCTTGCCAAATCGTATAAGTACCGAGCAATACGATGAGGTGCACGATGTTCAGCAGCTTGAACGACCTCTTCCGGATATTCAGCTAATTTCTTAATTAATTCTAATTCCATTTCACTTGTAAGTGTTGTGAAATCAGTTTCACTATAATCGCCAAATGCGATGCCAGCTTCACGCACTTGGTTGTAAATGCTGTGAATACGAGCATGAGCATATTGGATATAATACACCGGGTTGTCATTACTGCGAGATTTTGCCAAGTTAATATCGAAATCAAGTTGGCTGTCTAAGGAACGCATCAAGAAGAAATAGCGAGACGCATCTACGCCAACCTCTTCAATCAATTCATCTAATGTAACGCTATCACCACTACGTTTAGACAATTTAACAAGTTGTCCGTCACGGAACAATGCTACCATTTGTAATAACAATACTGTTAATTTATCAGGGTCATAACCAAATGCCGCCATAGCCGCTTTTACACGACATACATAGCCATGATGGTCAGCGCCCCAAATATCAATCATTTCTTTAAAGCCACGATCAAATTTATTGCGATGATACGCAATATCTGCCGCCAAATATGTAGGAACCCCATTATCACGAATAACTACGCGGTCTTTATCATCACCATAATCAGTAGATTTTAACCATAAAGCACCGTTTTTTTCATAAACTTTGCCAAGGGCCTTTAATGCCTCTACGGAATGATGAATCTCATCCGTTTCATGAACTGTACGTTCAGAGAACCAATTATCAAAAGTAACGCGGAAGTTTCTTAATGTTTCCTCTAAGCGAGCTAATTTTTCTTTTAAGCCCTCTTCCTTAAACAAGGCTACACGATCTGCTTCGTTCATAGCATTTAATTTATCAAAGCCTTCGCGTTCTGCAATCGCTTTCGCTGTTTCAATAATATCTGGGCCACGATAGCCATTTTCAGGGAACACTAAAGCCCCTTCTGGAATATCGAACTCAGGCATAGAACCGTCTTCATTGCGTTTAGGTGGGAATACTAATGTAGCACCTTGTAACTCTTGGAAACGGTACTCAATGGAAATAGCCATGTTGTCGATTTGATTACCTGCATCATTGATATAGTACTCGGATTGTACATTATAACCCGTTGCACGTAACAAGTTTACAAGAGCACTACCGTACGCAGCACCGCGACCATGACCAACATGCAATGGACCTGTTGGGTTTGCACTTACGTACTCTACTTGAATTGTATCGCGCGCACGCAATGGTTGAACACCATACTCAGTACCAGCATTCAAAATGGCTTTTAACGTATCGTACACCATATCAGATTTCAAAAAGAAATTAATAAAACCTGCGCCGGCAACCTCAGCACGTTCAAGCCAATCAAAATTCATATGACTAATCAAAGCTTCAGCAATGGCTCGAGGATTTTGACGAGCTACACGAGCGGATTGCATAGCGATGTTTGTAGAAAAATCACCGAATTCCTTTTGAGGTGGCACTTCGAGAACGATTTCTGGATATTCCCCAGCCGGCAAATCACCGCTGTTAATCGTATCTTGTAATGCCTGTTCAATCCCCGATTTCAGGATTTCCTTCATGTCCATGCTCTATATCCTCCCGCACGTCTATATCTAACTGATTATAAAATTGCCATTCACCTTCAACGGAAATATCATATCCTAAATGAACATGACCTACGCCATCATGAAAGTCTACTGTTAATTCATGAGTATTTACAGCCATATGTAAATCACCATATGGTGTTTCATATACGGCTTCACGTTCTTCACCACGGACGTATTGATGACGCATATTGACAGCCCCTGTTCGGAGCAACACGATAGAATCATCATGAATTTTAATGGTCGTCTTAACCCCATCCAATCCAGTCACACTAGATTCTTCATAACGCACATATTGAGCATTACCTTTTTCATGTGACGTACCTGGGGAAATCAGTTCCACTACGGTATCCTTGCCATCCATATCTCGTTGTACACTCTTTACGGACACTAGAACCCGCTTCATTTTCAACCTCCATGGTAGTAATTAATCATCATATTATACCATAATCAAGGACTATTTTGCACCCTTAATGAGTCCCAATTTCTTAGTCTTCGTCATCCGTTTAATAGCATATTCTCTGCGTTGTGCTTCTTGTTTTTGATGAAAGCTTTCAGAATATACCAAGGTCACAGGACGACGTCCTCGCGTATATTTTGCACCACCTGGGATATCTCCATTGTGAGCATCTATTCGACGTTTGAGATCTGTAGTCCATCCACAATACAAAGAATCATCTGCACATCGCACCAAGTACACATAGTGCCGTTCTTCAGACTTAGCATCCTTATTTGCCATTTTTCGCATCATCAGTGATTGGTTCCAATGTGATAGAATTGATAATTACTGGTTCAACTGGTTTATCATTGCGACCAGTCTTAACCTTGCCAATTTTTTCAACTACATCCATACCTTGTACTACAGTACCAAAGATGGTGTGTTTATTATCTAACCAATCCGTAGGTCCCAAGGTAATGAAAAATTGAGAGCCTCCTGTATTAGGGCCACGGTTTGCCATGGCAAGAACGCCCATTTTATTGAAATGTAAATCATTGGAGAATTCATCAGGAATTGTATAGCCCGGTCCACCGGCACCTGTGCCATCAGGATCTCCACCTTGAATCATAAAGCCTTCGATAACACGGTGAAATGTCACACCATTATAGAAGCCTTTTTTCACGAGATAATCAAAATTTTTGACCGTAATCGGTGCTTTAGACCCTAACAAACGAACCTTAAATTGACCATAGTTTGTATCAAAGATAGCATATTCATCAGCAATTGGTGCGTTTGTAAAATTGGGCATAGCTACAGTTTCTGCTTTCACGGTGTTACCTTGTGGTTGTTCACCACTGTTTGTACCGCATGCAGTTGTACCAAGCACTGTAATCCCCAACATTGCGCATAAAGCCAAGCGTTTCCAGTTCATATGTCCCCCAAAATACTAATATTATATTTAACTAAAATGTAGATTTAAAATTTACATAGAAAAACCGCTCAACCCATGAGCGGCTCTTTTTTAGTATATCATATTATGGCACTATTGAGATTAAAAATATAAAAAAATAATATAACAATAAATAACAATAAAAAACAGAGCTTCAAAGGAGCTCTGTTTTTGTAATCCTCAAATAATCACGTAGTTAATTCGATTATTTAGAATCAAATTGATCTGGAGTTGTATTGTTATAAGACTCAATATAATTATTGAAATTCTCAATCATGTCGTTAAGGTTGTTTTCATTTGCATCGTTAAGTACTTGACGAACAGAACCAACTACAGAGTTATAAGAGTTAACAAGCACTTCTCCACGATCATTATTTATGCTCTTAAGCAATGTTTGAATTTCATTAAGTTCTTTTTCTACAGCTTGTTTGTCTGCATTTCTAGGAGCTTTTTCTACGTTTTCTACAAGAGTAGTCAAGCGAAGCGTAGATTCCATTGCTGCAGCATAGCCTTTTTTACCGTCTTTTTTCAATTTTTCGATTTGTTTCTTAGTTTGTTCGGTATTAGCTTTGTTAAGAGCATCATTGAACTTCGCATAAGCTGCATCAAATTTTTCTACTTGTGCTACGTATTTAGCTGCTAGTTCTTTACCTTTAGCGCCACCATCGTTCATGTAGGCTTTAGAATCATCATAAGCTTTCAAATCTTTGAATGTTGGTACTAATTCATTAAGAACATTTAATACATTATCGCGTTCTGTATCAACTTCTTTGAACGTAGAACCCTCTTTTTTAGATTGTTCCAAAGCTTCTTTTAAAGTATCATAGTGAGGTTGACGACCAATAGCACCTTCTTGGAAACCACCTTTTAATTTAGCCAAACTGTCTGCATAGTTTTGACCCCAAGTAGCATTGTCACCATTGAAGCGATTTGTTGCATCAATAAGGGTATTAAGCTTAGCAGCTGCTTTCTCATCGCTACCGCCATCAACTACGGAGGATACTACGGAGCCAATGCCACCCGCTTTATCACTGCCGCAACCAGAAACAAATAAACCTGCTGTCAATGCTGCTACACAAAGTAAAGTTGAAAATAATCTGCGTTTATTGTTCATATCTTCTCTTCTCCTTTTAACACATGAATATTGAACTAAGCGCATTATACTAACTATACTACACCAATTCTGTAGCCACAGCTACAAAAATAAATCTTCATATAAGCTTCACCTAACTTAGAGGAATTATCAATAATTAATCGATCCATTTAAAATGCTTACACGCATTATAAATGCCATCTTTATCACAGTCTGTAGTAATATAATCAGCCTTTGCTTTTAATTCAGGGCGCGCATTACCCATAGCAATATTTAGCCACTCAGGTCTAAACATAGACAAATCATTATACCCATCACCAAATACAACGGCTTGATTTGGCTTCATTCCAAAGTGTTCAAGCATATTACGAATACCCAACGCCTTTTCCATAGGCTCATATAGAACACAGCCATCACCATAACGAATGAGCTTATGTGTCATATGCTCGATATCCTTCTCCTCTTCCTCTCCTTCCTTGAAAAACACATAAATCTTATAAAATTCTTCAACACTATGAAAATCAAAATTAGGATCTACAGTTGTTTTAAATACATCCCAATTAGGATGCCACTCTAGAATTTCCTTATATGGCGTAATACGACCGAGTTTATTGCGATCAGTTACGGCCCAAGGAATATTATGTGATTCTAAATACTCTAAATATTTAATACATGCATCACGATCCATACCTATCATAGATACCAATTCATTATTAACAGTGATACTGTGACCACCATCTGCTACAAAATCAGTAAGGCCCGCTTGCTCTGCGAAACGCTTAGCATCCACTTGAATACGACCAGTTGCTAAGGCTACACGATGACCACGACGCTTTAACTCATCTAAACTGTATTGAGCACTTTCAGGGATTTTACCTTCAGGCCATACAGCTAAGGTATTATCGATATCGAAAAAGAAAAACTTCTGTTCCACAGGCCCTCCTAATCGCGTCCACTCATCAGCTTAAACCGCTCTTTTTGTTTTACATCTGGATATTTTTCATGGTCCACATCACTCAAAAACATATCTAGTGGTCGTACATATAAGTCACGTTGATCATATAATTTTTGATATACCACGAACTGTTCACTCGTTTCCGAATGAGTTGCAACATCTAACACATAATAGTACATGCCTTTAAAATGACGATATAAGCCACCCTTTACAATTTCTTGCATTTATAACCTCATCACATAACATACACAAATAGTTACAAACCATATTAATCAAGAGATTCCATATATTGAATAGCCTTAGTCAACATATCTGCTGTAATTTTATATGGAGATACATCAATATCATGAACAGATGTAGCCTTTTCAACAATTTGAGGAATATGCGATGCAGTAAGATCTAATTGTGAAAGTTTAGTAGGCCAACCTAATTCGCGATATACTGGCAACCACCGTTGTAACTCATCCATTTGTTGGTCAACGGTTAACAAAATAAGTAAGCCATAAGCTACTATTTCACCATGCAAATGATTTTCTTCTGTTTCTTTATTAGTAACACAGCCATAACATACAGCATGAGCCATGTTGCTATTATATGCCATAGGAACACAACCTGATACAACACCGGTAGTAAAGATAACAGTCATAGCAATGGTATCAAAGGCATCACTACGTTTATTAGCTTGACTATCTTTATAGGCTTGTATACCATGTGCTAAAATTGGTTCACTACACATAGAAGCTAGAGTAAGGCCTAACTGAGTATTATAGTCTTGCTCGCGACTGCGAGCAGAAAGATGAGTTTCATAGTGTTTTGCAATAGTATCTCCCATTCCTGCCCACAAGTAACGGCTTGGTGCTTCTACGAGAATATCAGCATCAATAAAGCAGTGCACAGGAGGATGATTTACAAAAGCTACGTCATCAAAAGTATGATCTGCCGTGTATACAGCTGCCACTTCTGACGTTGCCGCACAAGTAGACGCAATGGTTGGAATTGTAAAGAATGGTTTATCATCTAACTCTATAGCTACTACTTTTACCGTATCCATGGCCTTACCACCACCAACAGCAAACAAAAAGTCCGCATCTTTTACAGATGCCATTTGTGCAATTTCCTTGCCTCGAGCAAAAGTACACTCTCCACCAAAGTGGATAATATCTAGCACCTTAATCCCCGCTTTATCAAGCACTGGACGAATGTGTGGCAAAGCTTTAGAAAGAGCTGTTTCGCCACCGATGATAGCTACAGACTTGCCATATAATTTTGTAAACTTTGGAATAGCGTCAAATACATCATGACCTCCAAAACTATAACTAGGTAAACAATGAGTACTACGCATAAAATTTCCTTCCTTCTTTTATCATTTATATCCTTATTTATCCTTATTATAGAAACTTCTACACACAAAATCAATTTTATATGACAACAATCAAAACATAAAAAGGCTCTATACTCTCACAAAATGAAAGCATAGAGCCTTTATCTTTATTACTTATTATCGGAAGCAAGACCTTTATGGATAAGACCCACAACAAAGCCTAATACCGCAAAGCTTACCCAGCCCATACCAGCACTTTGGAATGGAATATATTGAGCAAAGAGCTGTTCCAAAGCTGTAGGTGCAATACCTGCAGTTTCAAGACCAGTCATGAGGGCAGAGATCATTGTGAATGCCACAGTCCATACATATACGCAGCGACGGCCCCCGAACACATTATGGAGAAGCGCCAACAAGATGATTACGATAGTCAACGGATACAAGAGCATCAACACAGGAATAGCTGCACTGATGATTGTTTTCAAACCAAACATACTAAGACCAAAGGCCGCTAGAGAGAAAATTACTACATATAATTTGTAGCTAATCTTTGGAGTCAGCTTGTGGAAATACGTACCGCAAGAAGTGATAAGACCAATGCTTGTAGACAAACAAGCTAGCAGAACGATGATAGCCAAGATGATTTGACCAAACTCACCAAACAAATAGTTAGCACTTACGGATAATACAGGAGCACCTGTTTCGAATAAACCAAAGCGTTCAACACTTGTGGCACCAATGTTAGCAATAAATACGTAAACAATCCCAAGAAGGCCTACCGCAATAGCACCTACCTCCATTACTGTTTTTGTAATCACAGCACGAGATGTAGCACCACTAAGGCGTACAAAATCGATTACAAGAATAGCAAAAACTACGGAAGCCAAGGCATCCATTGTATTGTAGCCATCCAAGAAGCCTTGCAATACAGCCGTTGGTGCATCACCATATGACGGCTGTGGCACCGCATAGCCACCGAGCGGAGTAATAAAGGATTTAACAATTAGCAATAAAATTACAAGAAGCAATGCTGGTGTCAAAATGTTGCCAATACGGTTAACAAGCTTTTGCGGACTAATAGATAACCACAAAGAAATTCCAAAGAATAAGGCCAAGAAAATTGGTTCCATATTCATATGCAAGCCATCAGCAAAAGGTTTAATGGCAATTTCATAAGCTACAGTACCAGTACGTGGCGTAGCAAACATAGGTCCAATGCTCAAGTAAAGAGAAATCGTATACAACAAGCCATAAATTGGATGAACTCGGCTTGCTAGTTCTTCAACATCTTTACAGGAAGAATAGCCCATTGCTACAACACCTAAGAGTGGAAGTCCTACACCAGTTAACACAAAGCCAAGCAAAGCCCAGCCTACATTATCACCAGCATGTTGCCCTAAAGCCGCTGGAAAAATCAAATTCCCTGCTCCAAAGAATAGAGCAAATAACATCATACCTATAGCCAGATAGGCACGGGTCGACAAATTGTCGTTACCATTCATAAATGTAACCCCCTTTAGGTCATATAAAATAATATTACTATTATAATCTAAAGGAACTCGGGTATACAAGAAAAATATCCTCACTATTCTATATCCGTATAGAGTTATTCCCATAAGTAACAAACTTTAACTTTTACCTATAGGAATAAGTAGATAGTTCCCTATTTTACAGTAATCATTACAGACTATTAATTGCTCATTCACTACGAAAGACTTCTTATATGAACTTGTACATCATAAAAGGTGCTACCCCATCCCTGATCTGTAGGACGAGCTGCGGTAAGCGCATTGATTGCCACGTGAGGATCACTAGATTGAGATTGCCACCATACACCTAGTGTTACCAATGTACCTCGCTGTACCTCATCGTCGTAGTATGCTTTAATTTTTACGCTGCCACGATCGTTATAGATTTCTACTTCATCCCCATCGTTTATGTTATACATTTTGGCATCTTCTGGATGGATACGAAGTTTCATCAACTCAGGATCATTAAATTCTAGTTCGCAGAAACTAGAGTCCAAAATTCGAATATCATTACCGATTATGAGCCAAAACGGTGCATTGTCACCATATGGAGGCATATACCGAATTAATGGTTCTACATCTTGCGGATTATATAATTCAATTTTTCCAGACGGTGTTTTGAAATCCATCTTATAATTTTCAGGTACCGTCATCTCCACAGGCTCACCGTTTAAAATCAACTCTTGGTCCCTCTTGGATATACGACTCGAAGTGTGCACAATTTGTTCAATAAGCTCTCTTTCACTAAGGTTAAAAAATGCATCCTCCAACCCCATACGTTTTGCTAACTCGGCGATAACTTGCCAATTGGAACGAGACTCCCCAACTGGATCAATCAATTTGTAACCCGTACCAATTGTGTAATGACCATAAGAATTATAAATATCATCATGCTCTACAGATGTTGTGGCCGGCAAAATAATATCCGCATATTTACAGGTATCCGTAAAAAAACGCTCATGCACAATTGTGAATAAGTCATTACGCATCAAACCTTTACGAACCACATTTTGATTAGGTGCTGTAATAGCAGGATTTGAGGAAAACACATATAAGCTATGGACCCCAACTCTTTCGGGATTTGTAAGCATCTCCCCAAGTTTAATCATAGGCATCAATCGTTTAGCTGGCGCATGAACATGAGCCTGTTGCATCATATCTTTGCCAATAAATTTACTACCACTAGCACTCGACAACAATCCCCCCCCAGGATATTGCCATGCTCCAACCACAGCAGGCAAGGCATTAATAGCACGGCATGTCATAGCACCATTACCATATCGAGACAAACCACTGCCGAGACGGATAAACGGCGCTTTTGATGTAGCGTATGCATGAGCGAACTCAGTCATACGATCCACGGAAACACCACAAATATCAGATGCTTTCTCCGGCGTAAAATTAAGCAACACCTCTTTTACCAGCTCATCGTAGCCTTGGACATGTTCCTTAATAAAATCTGTATCCGCCAAACCGTCACGATGAATGATATGGAGCATACCTAATGCTAGCGCTCCATCACTACCTGGTTTAACGTAAATATGCTCATGAGCTTGGCTAAAAGTATAGGTTTTATGAGTATCGATAATCCAAACGCGGGCACCATTCTTTTTTGCTATGTTCACATCGTGTAAAATATGAACATCTGTAGCTGTCGCATTTATCCCCCACAAGACGATACAGTCGCTATGTTGCGCCTCTTGTGGTTTAATACCTAATGTTTCACCATAAACGGACCGGAACCCCGCTTGTTTAGCAGGAGAGCAAATACCTCGATCTTGGTCTGTAGCACCAATACGGCGAAAAAAATAATCTGCTGCAGGACTCTGAATAACCCCCATTGTTCCTGCATAAGAGTAACGCAAAATACTTTCACTGCCATAAGTATCAATAGTTTCTTTGAAATTATTGACAATTGCATCAAGGGCTTCATCCCAACTAATACGAGTGTACTGAGCTTCACCAATTCCCTTTTTACCGACACGCTTCATAGGGTACTTCAAGCGCAACGGAGAATGGATTACTTTTTCATAATGTGCCATCTTAGGGCATAGTGTACCTCTTGTGAAAGCATGTGCTCTATCCCCTCGAACAGATATTACTTTATTATTATCGACTGATACAATGAGTCCGCATGCATCAGGACAATCGTAAGGGCATACAGATTTATATTCTTTCATGATAAGCACCTCGCTTATAAATTGTATAAACTATAGGATGTATATTTATATTATATTATAGTATGACTCGTATAAGTATAACCTTTTGCACATATTCTGAATTAAAAAGGTTTTAGAAATGATTATTTTATGTATATCAATGCATTCAATTATCACATTACATTTATGACCTCATCATTTATTTTGATATATGTAGTTAAACATTTCAAGTTTTATCGATATCTATCCATTATCATTCTTGTCCAATGCCTAAACAGATATACTAATAAGTTCTATAAAAATACCAAAATTCTTCAAAAAAATCATGTAATCATTACTAAAAGTCATAACCATATAGTTTTAGGTATAATCAGACATTTTAATAGTGTCGTATAGATTATGTGACAAAAATCACCGGTACGTATGCGTATTTAGTAATGTCGTTCAGACTGTAAGACTATTCAATCTCACTTGTTTCTGTGCTATACTGACAGTGTCATTTGAGAGGATATAGAACTCACAAGAAATCATTTTGAATTCATGGTTATCTAATGTGAAGTAGCTATATCAGGTACATATTTTCTGAAAAGAGGTTTTAACGATGGCAGACGCAAAAAACACTGTGTTATTCCCTTATGAAACACTAAAAAAATTGAGCATGGACGCTTTCCAAAAATTTGGTTTCTCCGAAAAAGAAGCTGACATCATCCAAGACGTACTTTTGACTTCTGACTTGTTCGGTATTCAAAGCCATGGTATGCAACGTATGGTTCGTTACCATAAAGGTATCACTAATGGCTTGATTAAAATCGACGCTAAACCTGAAATCGTAAAAGAAACTCCAATTTCTGCAGTTATCGACGGTCATGACGGCATGGGTCAATTATTGGGTCATAAAGCTATGGAAATGGCTATCGAAAAAGCTAAAAAATCCGGTGTTGGTATCGTATCTGTACGTAACTCCAACCACTACGGTATCGCTGGTTACTATGCTAAAATGGCATCCGACCAAGGCTTAATCGGTTTCTCTTGTACAAACTCCGAAGCAATCATGGTTCCTACATATGCTCGTAAAGCTATGCTTGGTTCTAACCCTATCGCTTGGACTGTACCAGCTGATCCAGTTGACTTCTTCTTCGATTGCTCCACTACAGTAGTAACTCGTGGTAAACTTGAAATGTACAACAAAATGGGCAAAGCTACTCCAGATGGCTGGGCTGTTAATAAAGACGGCGTTCCTTCCACTGATGCAGCTGAAGTATTGGGCAACATCTCCCGTCATGAAGGTGGCGGTATCCTTCCTTTAGGTGGTGCTACAGAAGTTCTTGGCGGTCACAAAGGTTATGGTAACGGCATGATTGCTGAGTTGTTCTCCTCTATCTTGTCCCAAGGTGGTACTTCCAACAAATGTATGGTTGGTGGTAAATCCAACATCTGTCATGGCTTCATGGCTATCAACCCTGAATTCTTCGGTGACCCTGCGGAAATCAAAAAACACTTCTCCCAATTCTTACAAGAATTACGTGAAGCACCTAAAGCTCAAGGTCAAGATCGTATCTATACTCATGGCGAAAAAGAACATGAATCCGTTGAAAAAGTTAAAGCTGAAGGCATCCCTGTACTTAACGGTACAATGCTTGAAGTTCAAGACCTTTGCAATGAATTAGGTCTAGACTTCAAATCCTACTTCGGCGATTATGTACCAGAAGCTCCTGCTACAATGTTCAAAGGTAACTACTAATACCTAAACTTAGTAATGGCCCTAACAAGGACTTGTAGTTAGTACAGAAGGGGACATAAACACTGTTTATGTCCCCTCTCTTATGTTTTTAACCTCATAGGCTATGAGGTTAAAAAATTTTATGTACTATATCAATTTTTATGATAAGTATATCTGTTATTTTATTGTAAGCTTTTATTTTAACTGAACTTTTACAAATTAACATCATAGCGATTTATTCATCAATTAAATTGATTAAACTACGTCGTCCTGTTGAGCATATATTTTTGTTTTACTTGAAAGGATGATCTTAGAAATGAGTGCTATCACCGTTCTATTAGCGCTATCTCCAATCATTTGGTTGATTGTAGCGTTATCCATCTTGAAATTACCTGCATGGCAAGCAACAAGTGTTGCTGCGATTGGTTCTTTCATTATCGCTATTACAGCATTCCAAGCTGACCCATTTATTATGGTCACTGGTGCCCTTGAAGGTGCCGCATTGGCAATCTGGCCAATCCTATTAGTTATTACAGCTGCTATCTTCGTTTATAACTTGGTAGTACATACGAAAGCAATGGAAACTATTAAAACCATGCTTTCTTCTGTAACATCTGATACTCGTGTACTTGCATTACTACTTGCATGGGGCTTTGGTGCCTTCATGGAAGGTATGGCTGGCTTCGGTACTGCCGTTGCAATTCCTGCAGCTATGATGGTTGCCGTAGGTTTTGACCCACTTAAATCTATCATCGCATGTCTCGTTGCAAACTCCGTACCAACAACATTTGGTTCTATCGGGATTCCAACAACTACATTGGCATCCTTAACAAACCTTGATCCAAGCCATTTAGGTACATTCATTTCCGTACAATTGTTCTTGCTTAACCTTATCGCTCCATTCTTTGTTGTTATGATTATTGGTGGCGGTATTAAAGCGTTAAAAGGCGTATTCCTTGTAACATTGCTTTCTGGTTTAGCATTAGCAGTTCCTGAAACTGTAATCAACGCTGTAATGGGTCCAGAATTATCCGTAATTTCTGCATCCATCGTTATCATGGCAGTTATCATTGGTTGTGCAAAAATCATGCCTCCTAATGATCCTAAATACGCAGTTAAACAAACTGGCGAAGTCCCTAAAGTTTCTGGTGGCGAAGGCCTTGTAGCTGCAATGCCATTCATCTTAATCTTCGTATTATTGTTATTAACTTCTAAATTGTTCCCTGCAATTAATGGTCCTCTTGCGTCCATTAAAACATCTGTACCTATTTATCAAGGTGCTGGTGCAAAACCTTACACATTCGTATGGATTGCAACTCCTGGTATTATGATTTTTATCGCTGGTATTGTTGGTGGTTTCATCCAAAAAGCAAAAGCTGGCGAAATCTTCGGTACATTGGGTAGCACAGTTAAAAACTTGAAATTCACATACCTTACAATCATCACAGTTGTTATGACAGCTAAATTGATGACTTACTCTGGTATGACTGCAGACATTGCAAAAGCAATGGTTGCTGGTACAGGTACATTGTATCCTCTATTCGCTCCTATCGTGGGTGCGTTGGGTGCATTCTTAACTGGTTCTGGTACAAACTCCAACGTATTGTTTGGTCCACTTCAAATCGCTGCAGCTCAAGGTTTAGATCCTACAAACTTCGAAGACCTTGGCTTCTGGTTGGCAGCAGTTAACTCCGGTGCAGCTGGTATCGGCAAAATGTTGTCCCCACAATCCATCGCGATTTCTATTGGTGCCGTAGGACCTGCTTTAAAAGCATACCTAGAAAACCACAAAGAAATCAGTGCTGAAGAAGCTCATAAACTAGAACATGAAATCGAAGCAAGCGTTATCATGAACAGCGCATTCAAATACTTCTTGATCTTCATCGTTATGCATGGTTGTATCTCCTTCTTCGGTCAACATTTCATCCATGAAATTCACCACTTCTTCTTCTAAGAACTGGTAACAAAAAAAGAACAGCTCTTCACGAGCTGTTCTTTTTTGTTGCCACATATGAGAATACTACATATAACATGGTTTAATGATATTGCTTCTACAGATGAAACCGTAGCTGTCCCGATTACTACTATTGCAGCTAACACAAAACCTTTTAGTTAATATTTCATATAATTCTCCCATCGCCAATAAACACATTGATATTTTTAGATATAATTAATATACTAATTGTAATCTATAAATAGAGATATAGCAAACTCAATATTTCATATAGATATTTTTTCTCAATCATGGTAAAATACATCGTATCAAATAGAAAAAATTAAATGCAGTCTGCGAAGTGCGATTCGCAGACTTTTATTTTTCTCACTTTAGTATAGGAGGGTTTTATGACTCAAGAAAATTCTGCTAAGGTCTCTTTCATCTTAGTAGTATTCCTTGGTCTGTTGACAGCCATCACACCACTTGCAACAGATTTATATTTACCAGCATTACCAATTATGCCTAGTGAACTAAATACATCTGCATCAAATATTCAAATGACCATTGGTGTGATGACTTTTGGTGTTGCATTAGGTCAATTATTTGGAGGTCCTATTAGTGATACTATGGGCCGCAAGTTGCCTCTTATAACAGGCAACTTACTTTGCGTTATCTCTAGCATAATCTGTGCTTATGCACCAAGCATTGAAATACTTTTACTAGGACGCTTTCTACAAGGTTTAACAGGATCTGTGGGCGTTGTAATTGCTAAGGCCATCGCTCGAGATTTTGCATTTGGTCAAGAATTGACTAAACTCTTTGCATTGCTCATGATGGTTAACGGTTTGGCGCCAGTAATCGCTCCGCTCATCGGAGGTCAATTATTACTATTCACTACATGGCGCGTTATCTTCGTTATTTTAGCAATATTTTCTGCTATTCTATTAGTGGGATCTCTTCTCTTCCGTGAAAGCTTACCTAAAGAAAAACGCGTTACAGGTGGCGTTGCAACTGCTACAAAGAACTACATTACGCTTATTAAAGATAAGCGATTCCTTGGGCAAACACTAATCCAATTCTTTGCTTTTGGTGGATTCTTTGCGTATATCTCAGGTTCATCCTTTGTATACCAAAACATCTTCCAACTATCTGCACAAGAATTTAGCTATCTCTTTGGTATCAATAGCTGTGGTATTATCTTAGCTAGTGCCATAAGCGCTAGATTAAGTAATGTAATCACAGTTCGACAATTACTAACATTTGCCCTCTGGCAACTAACAATCGGCTCCTTGCTATTCTTAATAGCTATGCTTTTCGAATGGCCACTTATTCCTGTAACGGCCATTCTATTCTTTACCGTATGTACAGTATCCCTATTTGGCTCTGCCTCTTTCTCTATGGCAATGGCTAAATACGGTAAAATGGCTGGAAGTGCCTCTGCAGTACTTGGCTTTGCTAGCATGTTCTCTGCAGGAATCGTATCTCCATTAGTTGGTATTGGTGGGGAATATACGGGGATTCCCATGGGGATTACAATGCTAGTATGTGCAGTGCTTTCCTTATTGTGCCTATATGGTTTGGTAGAAAAAGATTAATCTCTTTTACACATTTGTATAAGCCCCACAATGGGGCCCGACTACAACAAAATAATATTAGTATATAAATACGATACCCCTTTCCTTGCTCAGTACTTCGTAAAATCGCTTCGGAAAGGGGTATCGTATTTATATTAACATTATCTATAGAGGCGTCCCATTGTTGGGCTTTACAAGCATATTTCAAAATAGATTAATTCTTTAACTCTACAAACACCTAGGCATAATAACGAAAACCACCTACACAACTGATTGTAGGAGAAAGGAGATGTGCCATAGGCACATCTCCACATTTCTTCCCCCTCCTCTATCCAGTTATATTTTCAATGGGACATCTTCATAGCGAGCGTTTATAGAAAAAAACACAGCCCTCTCTCTTCTTTTTCCGTTAGATGTATTGCGAATTTTTTGTGAATAATGAGATAAAAAAACGATGGAGCTATTAGATATACAGTAGATTGAATCATTTACATTTTATAATGGGACATCTTCATAATTAGCGTATATAGAAAAGAATACAGCCCTCTCTGCAGCGATTTTACGGAACGTAGTAACGTACTGAGCCAAGAGAGGGCTGTATTTTTTCTATACTAGTAATATGCAGTTGTATTCGGGCCCCATTATAAAATGTAAGGGACCTTATCACTTATTTACAGTAGCTCCATCGAGTTACACAACTATTAGTTTAGCAAAAATTCGCAATACACTAACTACTTACTCGAACATTGTCGATAGTAGTAGTTTCAATCGGTTTGCTTGGTTAACCGCACTGGATCCTGGATCGTAGTCGATAGCTGCGATTCGCACGTCTGGGTAGGCAGCGGATAGTGTTTTCACCATGCCTTTACCTGTTACGTGGTTTGGTAAGCAGCCAAATGGTTGTAAGCATACAATTTGCTTAGCTCCTTTTTCGATAAGGTCAATCATATCTCCTGTGAGGAACCAGCCTTCACCACATTGGTTACCAAGTCCGATGAATTGGGCTGCTTCTTTTGCTACTTCTGTCATACGTTGTAGCGGGTCAAAGTGTTTTGACGCTGCTACGGCTTTTGCATATGGCAAGCGGTAGAGCTCAAGGGCTTCACGAGCCAATGTACCAAAGAAGCCAGATAGCCATGTACCATCAAGGTGCTTAGCACGGTATGTGCTATCCATTGCACAATACAAGAAGAAATCTAGCAAGCCAGATGTAACGACTTCGCCGCCTTCCTTTTCGATAAGCTCATTAATATGATTGTTAGCACTTGGATGGAATTTAACATAAATTTCCCCTACGACACCAACACGAGGTTTTTGTACATCTTTATTAATTGGTAAGTTATCAAAATCATGGATGATTTCTTTGATGTACTTATTATATTGTCGAAGACTGGCAGATGTAATATTATCACGTAATTTTTTAATCCAATAATCACATAATGCATCGGTAGAACCAGGATTTGTCTCGTATGGCCGTGTGGCAAGAACACATTGCATGAGCGCATCACCGTATACAACAGCTTGAATCATGCGATGTAAGAAACCTTTTGTCAACTTAAAGCCTGGTTGGCGTTCCATATCACTCGCATTAAGAGATAGAATAGGTACTTGTTTCATACCAGCATCAATCAATGCTTTACGTAAGTAACCGATGTAGTTTGTAGCACGACAACCACCACCAGTTTGAGAGATGATAACAGCCGTCTTATCTACATCATATTTACCGGATAATAGTGCGGACATGAGCTGCCCTACAACGATAATCGCTGGGTAACATGCATCGTTATTAATGTATTTTAAACCCACTTCGATATCGTCACGCGTAGGCGCTGGCAACATTTCAAAGTCATATCCTTCATTTTTGAGTACTGGCTCTAAAAGGCTAAAATGCAATGGTGACATTTGTGGCACCAAAATTTTATAAGTCTTACGCATTTCTTCTGTGAAGACAACGCGATTGTAATCGTAAGTTGGTAATTTCTCTACCACTACCTCTTCCGGCGCCTCAGGATTATGATGACGACGCAAGCTACGTTCCATTACAGATTGCAATGAACGCAAACGGATTGTCACGGCTCCAAGGTTTGTACCTTCATCGATTTTGAGCAAGGTATGGATTTTATGATTTGCTGAAAGTATATCTTTTACCTGATCTGCTACGATAGAATCAAGGCCACAACCAAAGGAGTTAAGCTCTACAATTTGGAATCCTTCAGTTCTACTTACAAATTCAGCGGCACGATATAGACGGCTATGATACGACCATTGGTCTACAACGCGTAAATGCTTGATATCATTACCGAGTGGCGCAACGCCATCTTCCGTAAGAACAGCCATCCCAAGGGATGTGATTAATTCTGGAATACCGTGGTTGATACCGGAGTCCAAATGGTATGGACGACCAGCTAAAACGATTGTTGGAATTTGTTCTGCTACGAGGCGAGATACAGTTTTCTTTGTCGTTTCACGGTAAGACGCTTTACAGTTTTCCTGCTCTTCCCAAGCGAGGTCTACAGCCTTAGCAATATCCTTCTTCTTTAAGTTTAAAAAATCCAATGCTTTCACAAGGGCCGGAACAAGGGATTTTTTATCAGCTAACGGCAAGAATGGTGCGTGGAATGGAGTATCGCCCAATACCTCTTGCATATTATTTTTGATAAGTTCTGGATAGGAAATAACCATTGGACAATGGTAATTATTGTCGCGACTAAATTCCTTAGGGCCATGTTGAATACAAGGGTACCAAATAAAGTCTACCTGTGCATTCGCTAAATCTCGAATATGACCATGTACAGCTTTTGCAGGATAGCAAGCTGTATCGGATGGAATTGTATCGATAGCCTTATTGTATTGCTCCTTAGTCGTATAATCTGAAAGGATTACTTCATAACCCAAGCTATTGAAGAATGTGAACCAGAATGGAAAATCCTCATACATGTTGAGAACGCGAGGAATACCTACGCGCATTTTACCTTCAAACTCGGGAATATTTTTCTTCAAGTAGTAATCAAAGTAACGACGTAATTTTACATCTACCAAGTTAGGAACTGGCTTACGTTTCTCTTGAATCATATCGCCAGCGCCACGGTCACAACGGTTGCCCGTTACGTATGTACGACCATCGGAGAAAGCATTGATAGTAAGCATGCAGTTATTTGGGCAAAGACCACAATTGCGCATTGTCGTAGATACTTGTAAAGAATTAAGGCCTTCACTATCTAGCAATGTACTTTCACCCTTTTGTAACTCTTCCGCCGTTTCCGCTGCAAGAAGAGCCATACCGTATGCACCCATCAAGCCAGATACATCAGGGCGAATCACCTCTACGCCCATCAATTTCTCAAAGGCACGCAAAACAGATTCATTATAGAACGTACCACCTTGAACAACGATATGATCGCCTAATTCTTTAGGGTCTTTCACCTTAAGAACCTTATAAAGGGCATTTTTAATTACAGAATAAGCAAGACCTGCTGCGATATCTTGTACCGTAGCACCTTCTTTTTGAGCCTGCTTAACCTTAGAGTTCATAAATACAGTACAACGAGATCCTAAGTCGATTGGCATAGGTGCCAATAATCCTTCTTTTGCGAATTGATCGATAGGAATGCGTAGACCAGATGCAAATGTATCAATAAAAGAGCCGCAACCAGAGGAGCAAGCTTCGTTCAACACGATATCTTCGATGTACCCATCACGAACCTTACAGCATTTCATATCTTGACCGCCAATATCCAAAATAAAGGATACATCAGGGCAGAAGAATCGGGCCGCACGATAGTGAGCCATCGTTTCTACTTCACCAATATCGATGCCGAGGGCGCGTTTAAGAAAGGCCTCACCGTAGCCAGTTACGCCAGAGTGTGCAATATAGGCGCCTTTTGGCAATAATTCATATATTTTCTCGATGATTTCACGAGATTTTTCTAACGGTTTACCATGGTTAGGACCATAGTGAGAGAAGATAATTTCCTTGTTGCTATTGATAAGAACTACCTTAAGAGTAGTAGAGCCAGCATCAATACCAAGGTAACAAGGACCTTGAGCATCCTCGATATTCGCCTTTGGCGTTACCGCCTTAGCGTGACGAGCTCGGAACTCTTCTAATTCTTGTTCATTTTTAAACAGCGGATCCACACGGTCTGTAGCTTCCATAGGAATACCAATAAGTGCACCGATTTCCTTTGTCAATTGACCAACCGTAATCTCACGGCACTCATCTTTCATCAATGCCGCCCCTAAAGCGATGAATAATTCACCATTTTCAGGGATAATGCGATGCGCTTCATCTAGCTCTAAGGTATCACAGAAGCATTGGCGTAATTCAGACAAGAATGTCAACGGACCGCCAAGGAACGCTACATTACCTTCGATTTTATGACCGCATGCAAGGCCAGCAATCGTTTGATTTACAATTGCTTGGAATACAGATTTTGCAATATTTTCATGAGATGCACCTTGGTTTAACAAAGCTTGTACGTCTGTTTTAGCAAATACGCCACAGCGTGCCGCAATTGGATAAATCGTATCAGCATTCATGGCTAATTGGTTAAGGCCAGATGCATCTGTCTGCAATAAAGTCGCCATTTGGTCAATAAAAGCGCCCGTACCACCAGCACAGGAGCCATTCATACGATGTTCTGCAGTTTGACCTAAATACGTAACCTTCGCATCTTCACCACCAAGTTCGATGATAACGTCTGTCTCTGGATAGAGGGCTTTCACAGCTCGCGTTTCAGCAATAACCTCTTGTACGAATGGGATGCGCACCTTTTCGGCCATAGCCATCCCACCAGAACCAGTAATACATACATGAACAAAAGCGTCTTCATGACCAACTTGAGCCTCTTGTAACAAGGTATATACTGTGTCCAATATGTTTGCATAATGGCGTATGTACTTTTTATACAAATAATTATCGTGTTCGTCCAATAATACAACTTTAACCGTTGTAGACCCCACGTCAATCCCCATGCGTAGCATGTGCTGCATAAATACCTCTCTTTTTAACGACTGTATGACCACCTAAGTGACCATACTTATTTTTGTGAAAGTCTCACATGTAATATGTACAACATATATACTGTACTAAGCATCTAAAATAAAAAATTAAAATAGATAAGGATATAATACTTTCACCAAAATATCTAAATTTTTAAATATCCTATCTTTATTATACAACAACAGCAGTTAAAATCTAAGTTATTTCTATATCTAAAATGTTATAGAAAATATATTAAGATTTGAATTACAAAGTCATATATATAATAGGATGTAAAAAATATTATACCATTTTACAATGAAAAATAACGTATCTTTTGTAACATAACAGGTCAAATCAAATATATTAATTGCATCAGACAATATGTAATATATAAGAAACTAACCCCAAAATTGATTCCAATTTCGGGGTTAGTTCATAAGACAGTACGTCTTATTCATATCTATAAAGTTATGTCATAAGAGAGTATTAAATTTAATACATATATGTTATTCCAATCATTGATTAGAACGCTGGGATGATAGCCCCTTTATAATGTTCTTCAATGAACTTCTTAACTTCTGGAGATTGTAATGCTTTAGCTAATTTTTGGATAGCTGGTTTGTTTTCATCACCAGGATTTACGGAAAGAAGATTTGCATATGGAGAATCCGCTTTTTCTACGAATAAACCATCTTTTGTAGGATTAAGACCTGCTGGCAATGCATAGTTAGCATTAATTACAGCTGCGTCTAAGTCTTGAATGGAACGAGGAATTTGAGCTGCCTCTAACTCTGTAATTTGGATGTTTTTAGGGTTGCTAGTCACATCAAATGGTGTGTTAGTCAAACCAGTTGGGTCTTTCAAAGTTACAAGACCTGCACTTTGTAACAAGAGAAGTGCACGAGCACTGTTTGTTGGATCAGATGGAATCGCTACTTTTGCTCCATTAGGCAAATCTTTTAAATCTTTGATTTTTTGAGAGTAAATGGCCAATGGTTCGATGTGAACTGGGGCAAAGCTTACGAAGTTTGTACCATGATCTTTATTGAAGTTATTTTGGTAAGGCACGTTAGCAAAGAAATTTGCATCTACTTCTTTACTGGACAACGCCATATTTGGTTGGATGTAGTCCGTAAATTCAATGATTTGAAGATCTACACCTTCCTTAGCCAATAAAGGCTTAATTTGATTTAAGATTTCAGCATGAGGTACAGGGTTCGCTGCTACCTTTAACACCTCTGCTTTAGAACCACCAGCACTACTGGAACTTGCGTCATTTGTGGAAGAGCCACAACCACTAATCAATAAGGACGCGCCTAATACGGCCGTCGCTGCTAATGCTAACCATTTTTTCATGTAATCCTCCTATCTACGATGAACACCTACATCTATTGACGAGGACTCACGCGTATACAACACACGTAGATATTGTAATAAATTTATATTTTCTTATTCATGTATCTACATTTAATTATTTAATAATTTCGATGTTGTAAGTATAGCAATTTAAATCCTACTTGCATAATAGATTTTATATATTAATCTTTATAACTAAAATCTATAGCAAGGATAAAATAATAACGTTTAACTATACCAAGCAAATAAAAATGGTACTAAGATGATTCCCCGTACTACTAGGTAATATACCTAATAGCTAAAATCAAACTTAGTACCGTTATAAATGTCGCTCTATATAATAAACAATCTAATCAAAATCAAAAAATCAACTTATAGAGTTGACGTTGTTTGCTCGATAGAAATAGTTACAGGTGCTGATAATTTAGCCTCTAGCCAAGCTTTTATTCGTTCCAAATCTGCATCAGATACAGTGGACGTGGTATAGATAATCACCATATAGCGACTCGCTTTAGGCTGTTCTAAATTATCTATCAAAGGCATGCCTTCCACTTTACTTACAAATGGGAACAACGCCTTTGCTTCAGCTTCTGTCGTTTTCATAGTGTTTATAGTTTCACTTACTAGTTGATAAGTCGGCTGGTACAGATTACTCAAGTTTTTATATGTTTCAAGATTCTCTGAAGATTTATTCAAGTTCGTCTTATCCATAGTAGATTTTTTCTCATCTACGCTATTAACAAATCGTAATGTATAAGGCTGCAAGTACTCATCCTTCTGTAACTTGTCATCCAACTGGGCTTGCTCCTCTAAATTCACAGGAGCTCCTATAACTACTAAGTCTACTAGCTTATTCGTTCGATCCAATGAATAATCAATCACTTGTCGACGTCCATCTTGATTAATATCATTCTTAATAAACTGCTCTATATGATTTGACTCAGAATACTTGATGGTCATATCATAGCCTGCATAAATACTTGGTATAGCCATAATAAGACCAATCACAAGAAATATTAGCTGATTACGACGAATAAGCTCTTCTGCTTGTTTATGGAATGGCAAACTATATACACCCTTTAAAACAATAAAAGATACAAAGAAGATAAAGAATGCATTTATAAAGAATAGATAGCCAGCCCCAAAGAAATAGTTCCAATTTCCATTAGCAAGGCCATACCCTGCCGTACATAGTGGTGGCATAAGTGCAGTTGCAATCGCAACCCCTGGTATAACATTATCTAAGGTCTTACGCGTTTGCCCAATAATCCCAGCTAACCCACCAAATATAGCAATAAATACATCAAAAATACTCGGTTCTGTACGCGCTAATAGTTCAGATGTAGCCGTCTGAACGGGGGAAATATAAAAATATAAAGTAGATGCCAAAACAGCAATCGTAATCTGTAAGGATAATCTTAAAATAGCGCTTTTCACAACTGTAAAATTAAGCGTAGCGAAGCCAAAACCAGTTGCTAGAATAGGTCCCATCAACGGCGATATAAGCATAGCACCAATAATAACTGCCGTACTATTCATATTCAACCCAATAGAGGCAATAAACATGGAGAGGATCAGGATAACCAAAGCAGGTCCCTTAATCTTAGCCCCACCTATCAACCTTTTAGCAATGGTTGCATCATCGGCTCGCTCAAAATGTATATCAAAGTATTTATTTATTTCCATTCTTCTTCCTTATAATTTCATTAGCTCTGCAAAGGTGCCCACATTTACAAACATATGCTGCGTTGTTTTTAGCATTTGAACCATCAAGATGGCCCCCGTGCCTTCTCCCATCGACATTTGTGCTTGAATAGGAACCATGTCTTGAGTGATCCCCACCTCAGCCAAAGCGATTTCCGTACCTTTTTCTTTAGAATAATGCGATGGCAATGCATAGTCCTTAATACGAGCGTTTATGTGCGTTGCACAAGCAGCTGCCACAGATGTTATAAAGCCGTCAATAACAAAAGGCTTTTCAAAATCTACACAAGCTAGCATGGCTCCAAGAATAGCCGCAATATCAAAACCACCTACATGAGCTACGATTTCACGAACTCGGTCTGGTTCACTTTCAGAATCAATACTAGCCTTGTGCTTGTCTAATACAGAACGTACAAAGTCAATTTTTCGTTTCATCAAATCTGGTTTATCTGGCCAGGAACCAGGGCCCACGGTTTCCGTCGGATCAGCCCCCGTCAATGCAGACAGCACACACGCAGAGGTTGTCGTATTCCCTAACCCCATTTCACCAAAGGAGAACAGATTGATTCCTTGTTCTACATAATGTTGAATCCGTTCATATCCAGCTTGAAAGGCGCTATTAAATTCATCCTCAGCCATGGCAGGATGGTTCAAAATATTCTTTGTACCCTTCGCTACTTTGCGATTCACACCAATACCATCATCTGAGGCAATTCCTACATCTACAACCTCATAAGGAATATTGTTAAAGTTACAAAATTGTGTCGCCGATGAACCACCGAGTAACATATTACGAGATTGCTTTTGTGTCACCTCGTAGTTATAGCCTACATAACCTTCCATATTACAACCATTATCAGCAGAAAATATGATATGCTGTGGTCGGATTTCACCATTAATCTCGCCCCAAGCCGCGCAAATCTTACGGAAATATATTTCCCATAAACCAAGACCACCTGGGATAAGGCATTTTGGTTGGAGAAATTTATTTAATTGTTTCTCTATCGGTAATACTGACTTATCTTTCATTTTATTCTCTAATCCGCACCTAATGTGCCAACTAGCCTTCTATTAATTCGATATTATTCTATATGAAAGTATAGCATAAATTATATATCTAGTAATGTGACTATTGTTAGTTTTTAAAAATATAATTTAGTTTTGAATTTTAGTCTTTTAGCATCTATATTTTTAGTTGAAATTATCATTATATAATTACAATCAATCTAGCAGATAAAAAAGGTTATCCCCTCACAGGATAACCTTTTATTTGAGTTATATAATTAAGTATTTTCTTAAGCTTATCTAACCTACGAAATTAAGCACCTTGGAATTGAGGCATATCGTCGCCACTAAAGTCGTCCAATTTACCTTGAAGGTCATGGTCAACCATGGCACATACAGATGCATCAGACCATACGTTTTCAGCGGTTTCAATCATATCGATAATCGTATAGATTGGCAAGATGATACCAAGCAAACCAATTGGTGCACCGATGGAACTCATCAAGGACAAGGTTAAGAAATAACAACCCATTGGAACGCCTGCATTACCAATCGCAGCGAGAACAGCAATAAATAACCAAGCCACCATTGTGCCCATAGTTAATTCCATTCCTGCATTTTGCATTACGAATAAGGATGTAACAAGAATGAAAGCTGCGCAACCATTCATATTAATAGTTGTACAAATTGGCAATACGAAACGAGCTACTGCAGGATGAGCTTTCAAATTATCCTCAGCAGATGCCAATGTAACAGGCAATGTTGCTGCAGAAGATTTTGTGAACAACGCAACGGCTACAGCTGGAGACATTTTGCGGAATACATCCACAGGGTTCAAACCGCGGAATAACAAGAACAATGGAATTACGATAAAGAATTGAATCAAGTTACCGCCAATAACAACAGCCGTATATTTACCTAAGGCACCAACAATGACGCCTGCTTCGATTTGTGCAGATAATTGACCTGCAAAAGCAAAGATGCCGATTGGCAATACATAAAGCAATGCTTTAATCAACGTGAACAATAACTCTTGTAAACCAAATAACACTTTCAACACCGCTTCACGATTTTCTGTGCGTGGCATGAACGCAAAGGCTAAACCAACGGAAGCAGAAATAAACATTACAGACAATACATTGGCTTGTAAGTATGGTTGCAAAATATTGTTTGGAATAACAGATAAGAAATGATCATAATACGTAACATTGCCAAGTTTTTCAGGCACTTGAGCTGCACCGGCACCGATTACATCAAGTGGTAAATTACCTGGTGCAATCCATAGGAATAAGCCAAGTCCTACAGCTGCTGCACAAACTGTAGTAAGCAATGTGTATACTACGGCGTGTCCAAAGATACGGCCTGTATCCTTTTTAGCTCCTAGCATGGATAATGTTGTAATTACCGCTAAGGATACGGTTGGAATTGCGATAAATTGGAACAAACGGGTAAAGACCGCTGCAATAAAGTTAAAGAGCTCATTTAAAGCCGGAATATGTTGCCATCCTAAGATAGCACCAATGATGAGTGCCCCCATCCATAAAATGAACTGACGCAATTTACCTTGACCACGACTTTTTAAGGTAATCTCTTGCGCTAAGGCATCCACATTCTTGTCGTTTTGATCTGCCATAATAACACCTCTCTACAAACTAAACTACTAGAGACTAAAAAAAGAAATCCCAGCCCTAGGGCTGGGATAATGAATATCCGAGTCTCTCTTTAATTCACATTATAGAGATATGATTTAAAATTGTCAATTCCAATATTTGAACACATTATAATATATTCAAGTATTATTTCAATTTTTATAGACATTCTAATAAAAACTAATGATACATATCTATATCTACAGTAATCATTCGCGTTTGCTCTGGATTAAACATAAAGTAAATGACTCTAGGCTGGTCATGATCAAAGTTATGGTAAACAACATATACTATATATTTCTCAGCTGATATCCGAGTACTATAATAATAATCTTCCTTAGGATCATCACCGACACTCTGTGTACCATCAATTACCCAGGGAAATAATTTCCAGTTTTGTCGTTGAACGGTAATAATCTCATAATATTCATTCACGTCACTAACTAATAAATTTCTATCCTTTGGATATGTAAATGAATTAAGTGCTTTAAAGGTACTATCATTTTTCCTACCATTTACAAACGAATACCAAGCATGGGATTTAACAGTTTCCTCATACTGTGAAATAGTAGTTTTATCACCATCTAATACCAAGCAACTATAACTCCCACCCAATCCAATTACCTCAGCAGAAGAAACCACTTTCAAGCTCTCTGGTAAAGACTTAGGTGTTTGTAATGGAGCCGGAATATACCCCGCTTTAGATGAGGGCCATGTAGAGTGCCACTGTTTTGTATCATAATGAGATACCCCTATAGCAGAAAATGCTAAATTAACAGCTAATGTAGGAAGCATACACAGGAAAAAGATTACATAAAAATATGTTAAAAATCTTTTTCGTATAGCTTTCTCACTATCGATTACTCCACATTTTTCAAGCAATAACACAATCGTAGCTACTAACAAAATCAGATAGTATAACCCAGAATATGATATCTCATCCGAAAACAAAAATGTTAGTATCCAAAGAATTATAAAGAACCATATACTTTTTCTATATGGAGGCTCAGTAAACAAATTCTTTAAATACATTAAACACTGTCGCATATACACTCTCCACAACAACACCTATTCAAGTTACTTAGATTGATAAAACACAGCTCGAGTCCCATCATCACTAATCAAAAGTTCCACAAAATGAGGTCTCTTTGTATTACCATCATCAACAAATACATATAATCTATGATTCCGCGTAGAATTATATGTATCCTTGACTACTGTTTTTGTTTCTTTTCGAGGTGCAAAGCGCAACCACTCTATAAAATTCCGTTGCGGCAAATTTAAAGGTTCTTCTCCTATACTTTCTATAATGTTATAGCTATTTGGGTGAGATATAAAGCGCTTTTTCTCCCCAGTATCTAAATCACGCAATACACCATCCGCATCAATTTGCGCTGTATAAGCTGCATTTTGCTTAGCTATCGCTTCATATTGTGAGATTACTTTAAGGTCTCCTTCAAATACTGTATATCTTTCTCGATATGCATTAGCCCATACTAAATCACTACGAAAAGCAGATGCTCTATAAATACCTTCTGGAAGTTTCTCTGGTCGTTTTAACCCCTCCGGCAATTCTTCACTATTAGGCCAACCACGTTTCCAATCCATCGTACTAAACTCAAAACCATCAGTTTGATCACGAGTCGTTTGAGTATCATATTGAACCCAATCAGCTACAAGCCAAGATATACAAAGGGTTATGACAATAAATAAACCACAAGCTAGTCGGCTATGGGCTCTTTCAGATATGGTTTGTTTCTTAAAGCGACCATATTGCAGTAACACACTCAATACTATGGCTATACCAAAAACCATGTATGTAATAGGTGCTATGTTAAATAGCGCTACCACGATTGCAAACAACACGCATAGCATAACCGTTAATAAACCATAAAATCCTTGAAACAAAACTCTCTCCTATCATGACAATACTTAGAACATTTTCTTATACAACATTTCTATATCTTCCTGACTCACATCAGCCACTGTATTAGCAATATTGCCAGTAGCTACGACATACACGTTATCGACAAGCCAAGGAATGTCTTTTTTTGTAAAACCAAGTTCTGTAAGGTTTGTAGTAAGGTCTAGGTCATGTACAATCAAGCGTAATGCTTCACCTAGTTCGGATCCATCTCCGTGGTTGAATATACGAGCTAAGGCACCAAATTTATCGGGGTTTGCACTCCATGTATATTCCACCGCAACAGGTTCAATAACGGCAAGGCCTACACCGTGAGTAATATCCTTAAGCCCACTGGCAGGGTGTTCCATGCCATGAGCAAGTGTTACACCGGCGGTATTAATAACCATGCCTCCAATTGTGCTAGCCAATGTAACGGACTCCCAAGCTTTTGTAAGTTGAGTTTCGTTGAGAACAGCTGATTTGCCTTCAGCCATTGCTTTCACATGTTTATATAGTGGCACAAGATATTGTGCTAATAAGGTTACCGCATAATGAGCTAATGCATCGGTAAAAGGTTGTGCCGTTTTAGAGGTATACGCCTCGATATTATGACAGAGTGCATCAAAGCCCACAGATGCCAATACATAAGGAGGCATTGTACCCATTACAGCAGGGTCTACAATGGATACCTTTGGTACGATGGCGTTACATCGCAAGGATTTCTTGTCTCCTGTTTTGGGATTAGTAAGTACACCAAAGCCATTACCTTCGGAGCCGGTGCCACAGGTTGTGGGAATTACAATAAGAGGCAACGCCTTATCACTGGTTTTACGGTTAAATATATAGTCGTTAATGTCACCATCGTTAACGGCCATAAATGCAATGCCTTTTGCACAGTCCATGATAGAGCCGCCACCGATGGCAATGACCATATCACAGCTTTCAGATTTAGCTAAAGCAGCACCGTCCAACGCAGTCGTCGTTAAGGGGTTTGCATCCACTTGGTCAAACAACACATGTTCGATATGTGCCGCATCAAGTTTAGCCGTCACACGGTCATATAGTCCAGATTTTTTGGCACTTGTCCGCCCTGTTATGATGAGTGCTTTATTGCCATAAGGCTTAACAAAATCAGCAACACTATCGACCTTATCCCAACCAAATTGGATATGTACTGGTAAAAAATAAGAGAACTCCATGTGAACGACCTCTTTTCTATAAATACTAGCTCTTAATGTTATTGTAATGTAAATTCAGACGCCTGTAAAACCTCATAGGACTTTCACTAGAAAACATGTATACTACAGATAAGAGGGGGGCATTTATTTTTATAAAGGGAGAGAATCTATGAAATCTGCAATTACACATTTATGGTCTTCGCTGCGTGACCTAGCAACGCAGTCACCTATATTACTGGCATTAATTGCCGTATTTTCATGTACACCGTTTTATCTAGAGCAAGATTGGTTTGCCGATATAGACCTTTGGTTCTATGGGCTGTATTTCTTCATCGTCATACTACAATCATATATAACACGAGATCGAAAGTTCTCCATAGTATATACATTATTAAGCATAGGTATCAGCGTTGGTCTATATACGATTCATGAAACGTACCATCACATACGAGGCATAGAGCTAGCCACAGAAAACATATCATATCTATGGCTGTACTCTATGATTGCTCTGTATTTTACATCGCCTGGAGAATACTACATCGGCGAAATCATCAATCGCCTGAAACGGATTGGTATTACCATTGTTACATCAACACTGTACAATGTCGTCATAATCATGACTCTATGGTTTTTCTTCATCATTCTGAACAAACCATTTACCTTTGATGATTTAATCTTTAAAGTATTAGCCGCTATTAATATATTTATCTGTATGTCCATGCTGTGCACTTACAAAGAGGAGCCTGATGGACCACCAGAACCAAATACATTCTATAATGTTGTTTTTGGAATCATACTACCAAAGGCTTCCATCATTACAGGTGTTCTAGCTAATATCTACTTGGTATTGATCCTCTTAGGCCTCCGCGAAGATGCGCGATTCCTTTACACATATTATCCGTATGTAGCCATTTTCTATCTATTTTACTTGGCTAGTTTCAGGTCTAGTGAAAGCAGCAAGACACAAAGGATCCTATGTTTCTTATTTATTACGATTACAATATTGTGTTTAATCCTGATTGGCAAGCGCGTAATAAATGAGCCCGTACTCTGGCTCAATACGATTTACGTAGCCACATTCAATCTAATCTTCTTAGCACATAATGTATACTCCTTTGTAAAGCGTTTGACTCCATCGATCCATACAACGATTATGGCGCTCGCCCTAGGTGCAGTCCTTTTAATGCCTTTTATCGGTTACACATCCCATCGAGAGTTTACAAACTATACGAAAATTGACAGTCAATGGCACGTATACTTGCCTATTACAGAAACATTTAACCCTGATTTTACAGATTATGGCAGGACGATTATACAGGGGGATTCTTCAAAACCAGGAGCAACGGAAATATATAAGGAACGAAATATTCAGTTTATCAGTTTTACGGCCGTTGAAGAACCTCATGTTATTTCGCTTGTAGGATATAATAAATTCATTTCTAACATCGAATTAGAAGTACGTGAGCCTGCTGATAGTACAGCTGACATACCAACAGCATCCTATGAATCTATCAACTTTAGATTCATCAATGAAGGCCTTGATTTAGAGGTATCTCTACCAAATGGCGTGACCGAGGTTCATCATATATATGAAAAATTTCTCACTGTTCCTAAAACGGCTTCAGATTCAGTCATTATAGAAGGTACGGGATACAAACTCTTAATCCACTCCTACTATGCATATCAAGACAGCGCACGAAGAATTATTTTTAGCGTATTATATAATTAATTATGAAAGCTAGTAATTTAAGGCATCTTCAGCCATATCGACATTTTTTGTAAAACTATATTAAAAAATTTCCAAATGTCAATATTGAATATATAGATTTTTTTCGCTATAATCGTAACATAATGTATAAGCCAAATAAGAAAACTACCATATATAGTAGTTTTCTTATTTTTCTGATTAGACTCAACTTAAAGATATTTTATATAATTCATTCTAATCTTATATATGCTTATACGACTATATTAACAGTTTTATGACTTTTTGCTCTCAAGGGGAACAGTAATGGAGATTATGATCAAGAAACGGGATGGCCATTTCGAGCCGTTGTCCGTTGAAAAAACGAAACGAATGATAGCCTTCGCATGTTTGGGGTTAGATTCTTGTGATCCACTAGAATTAGAAATGGATGCGAAGTTGCAATTCGTTGATGGCATGACCACTAAAGAAATTCAAAAAACTTTAGTCCAAACAGCCATCGAAAAAGTTATATCTAAAAAAGACGACGGCTTTGGCAACCAAGTTAATAAAATGAACCAAGATTGGCAGTTCGTAGCAGCCCGCCTATTCTTGTTCGATCTCTATAAAGAAGCCGCTATTACTCGTCGTTACAAAGCATTTGGCTACGGAAACTTCCCAAATCTAGTCAACATGCTTGTAGAAGAAAAAAAATACGCAGACTTCTTCGTTACAGAGTACACAGCTGACGAATTGCAAGAATTAGGCGATTATATCAAACCTAAGCGCGACTATCTCTTCAACTATGAAGGTCTCAAATTATTGGCTGACCGTTACTTGGTAAAAGGCTTCAACAAAGAAATCTTTGAATTACCGCAAGAACGTTTCATGGCTATCGCAATGCACTTAGCTCTTGTAGAAGGGAAAAACAAAGTAAAATATGCTAAGAAATTCTACGATTTGATGAGCCAACTAAAAATGACGACAGCTACCCCTACGTTGGCAAATGCGGGCACACCATTCCATCAACTGTCCTCTTGCTTTATCTCTGGTGTAGATGACAACTTATGGTCTATCTACGATGTAAATAGCAAGTTCTCTCGCGTATCTAAACACGGTGGTGCTCTTGGTATCTACCTTGGTAAAGTTCGTGCATTGAACTCCGATATTCGCGGCTTCAAAAACTCCTCTGGTGGCGTTATTCCTTGGATCCGCTTGTACAATGATACTGCAGTTGCAGTAGACCAATTGGGTAAACGTAAGGGCGGCGCTACAGTAACACTTGATATTTGGCATAAAGACTTCTACGAATTCGTAGAGCTTCGTACAAATAATGGTGATGACCGCCGTAAAGCGCACGATATCTTCCCTGCTATCTCCGTTCCAAACATCTTCATGGAACGTATGTTAGCTCGTGAAAACTTCACCCTCTTCGATCCTCATGAAATCTTGGCTGTAAAGGGCTATTCCTTAGAGGACTACTACGATACTGATGACAATAAGGAATTCACAAAACGTTACCTCGAATGTGAACAAGATCCTAACTTACACGGCATCGAAGTACCAGCATTAGATATGATGAAAAAAATCATGCGCTCCGCTGTTGAAACTGGTACACCATTTATCTTCTTCCGCGATACTGTAAATGCTGCCAATCCTAACAAACATGCAGGTATGATTTACGCATCCAACTTGTGTCATGAAATCGCACAAAACGTTGGCTTCACTAATCTTGCTGAAGAAATCATCAACGAAGACGGTACAATTACTACAAAAACAAACACAGGTGATATGGTTACATGTAACTTAAACTCCATCAGCCTCGGTCGCATTACAGACGAAGAGTTGGAAGAAAACATTGCCCTTCAAATTCGCATGTTAGACAATGTTATTTCCATCAACCAAGCACCAGTACCAGAGTCTCGCATGACTTCTGATAAATACCGTGCTATCGGTCTTGGTACATCTGGTTACCACCACTACCTCGTAAATCATGATATCCAATGGGAATCCGATGAGCACATCGAAGTAGCGGACAAATTATTTGAAAATATCGCATTCTATGCGATTAAAGCTTCTATGGAGCTTGCTAAAGAAAAAGGTGCGTACCCTGCGTTCAAAGGTTCCGAATGGGAAACTGGTGAATATTTCACTCGTCGTGGCTACACATCTGATCGTTGGAAACAACTGGCTGCAGACGTTGCAAAATACGGTATCCGCAATGGTTACTTAATGGCCGTAGCTCCTACAGGTTCTACATCTAACATTGCAAATACAACAGCTGGTATCGACCCTATCTTCAAAAAATTCTTCATCGAAGAAAAGAAAGGTTCTTTCACACCAAAAACTGCACCAGATTTGAACGACAAAACATTCTGGCTCTACAAAGAGGCGCATACAATCGACCAACAATGGTCCATCAAAGCTTGTGGCGTACGTCAACGTCATATTGACCAAGCACAATCTTTCAACTTGTACATTACGCCTCAAATGAAAGCGAAAGAAATTCTTGACCTTTACGTAGAAGCCTACAAACAAGGGATTAAAACAATCTACTATATCCGTAATCAATCCCTTGAAATGGACGAATGCACTAGCTGCTCCTCCTAATATTGAAAATATAATTGCTATATTTTGCAAAACCTATTCACTATAAATAGAGAGTACCGATTTCGAGAAGGATACTTTCACCAGCACTATAAATCTGATGACGACCTATAGCCGTATAGGTCGCATCGTTGTATAAAGGAGTCCTACTATGGATAAAAAACTGATCTTTAACGAACATGGCGAACGTGGCACTCAATCCATGATTGGCGGTAATACCACAAACCTTCGCGAATGGAACCGTATCAAGTACGACTGGGCAAATCAAATGTACCGTACAATGCTCAACAACTTCTGGATTCCAGAAGAGATTTCCTTGAACGAAGATGTTAAACAATTCCCATACTTAACAGATTACGAGCGTCGTGCCTTCGATAAAATCATTGCGTTCTTGAACTTCCTTGATTCCATTCAATCTGAAAACTTGCCTAATTTGAGCCGTTATATTACAGCATCTGAAGTGGCATCCTTATTGAATATCCAAGCATTCCAAGAAGAAATTCACGCTCAAAGTTATTCCTACATTTTGGACACTGTAACAAATCCGATTACACGTGACAAAATCTATGACGAATGGCGTACAGACAAAACATTGCTTGAACGTAACCGCTTCATCGCCGATGCATACCAACGTTTCAGCGATGATCCTAGCGAAGCAAACCTTATTCATACAATCATCGCTAACTATATCTTAGAAGGCATTTACTTCTACTCTGGCTTTAGCTTCTTCTACACATTGGCACGCCAAGGTAAGATGACAGCTACATCCACAATCTTCAAATATATCAACCGCGATGAAGTAACTCACCTCGTATTATTCCAAAACATCATCCGCGAGTTACGTCGTGAACGTCCTGACTTGTTCACACCTGAACTAGAAGCAAAAATCACGGACATGATTCGCCAAGGTGCAGAGAACGAAATCGCTTGGGGTCAGTACATCACTGATGATAAAATCCTCGGCCTTAACAATGTTCTTATCGAACGTTACATCAAATACCTTGCAAACATCCGCTTAGAAGCAATCGGCTTGCCTCATCTATATCCTGAAATCAAGGAAAACCCTATGGAATGGATTGAAAGCTTCTCCAACTTGAATAGCACAAAAACTGACTTCTTCGAAGCAAAAGTTACAAACTATACAAAAGCGGCAGCATTTGACTTTGACGATTTAGAATAATAGACGTTATAAAATACAATATCTAAGGACGTACGGCCCAATAGAAAAGAGCTAATAGCTATAACGCTATCAGCTCTTTTTTCATGATTATTTAAACCTTAGTTATGAGGAATTGCTGCAAGTTTAAACAGCTCTCTCCTATTTATCTCTAAAAAAACAAAATACTATCATATCAGTCTATCATATCAGTGTATATGTTGCTAGAAATATAGTCCCCAAACGCCACCCTCGTTTTTACAGTTGACACATGGTTATACATTGTAAATTGTATCAATACATTTGTGCGCAAATAGGCCTACACCGTAGATTTTCATTCGCCCCATGAATGTATTCATAATAAGCTTGGTAAAAGCAAAAGTTTTTGTGTCCACCCTGTTTCAAACTACCAACTATTATTAGCTTTCAATCAATTCAGTTGTCCAGTTAGCAGACTGCAATAAATTGTCTAATAAGCGGACTTGTTTTGCGATATGATCAGCTTCTTTTTGGACGTCTGCCACATTCACGGTCGGCATTAGCTTAATCTCGGACCCTCTCGCACGGAAATTGATACTACCTGCGCTAGATGCCAAAGTTCGATAAGCAGTTAGACGCAAAGCAGCGCAATCTTTTTCGGCAATGATTTCAGTAATAGATCGACCTTCTATAATAGTTTTGCAATTTGTTAAATTAATATCTGCAATTAATTTTTGAAGTCTATTTACACATTGTTCTAATGTTTTCAAAAGTTCTTCAGGGTTCTCATTCGGTACTTCCCCTTCTTGCACTAAACTGTTTTGAGTTAAGCGAAGCTCTAAATCGCTTATTTTATAATTTAAATCAGATCGTTCTTGTAATGCTTCTGCTAGTTTCATAAACTCTCACCTCTCAAAAAGATATATCAATTTACTTATAAAATACTATGTACAATAATAATATATCCATCAATTCTTATTATACAACACTATTGAACGGCTTATAATATTTTCCGCATCATCACATGTGGACAGCCTTCATCAAGGTATTCGTCCCCTTCAGCACGATATCCAAGGGATTTATAGAATGGTTTGGCCTGTACTTGCGCTGACAAAGAGCACGTTTTAAAGCCGTCACGACGAATAGCATTTTCGGCGGCCATCATGATCTTAGTACCTAAATGTTGTCCACGATACAACTTACGTACCGCCATGCGCCCAATATGTGCATCTCCAACTGTGTCACTTGGAAAATATCGACACGTACCAGCCGCTTTACCATCAATGGATAAGAGCACAAACTTTGCAGTCTCATCGATTTCATCAAACTCGTCTTCAAACCCCTTTTCTTTCATAAATACATCGATACGAATTTGTTTTATTTCCTCTGTTATATGATCTAAGATTTGAATAATCATAGGTGCCCTTTCTGATTATAAGTATATTTATAAGAATCGATTTAGGCGTATTACGAAATATCCTATAAGCAATAAAAGCTTCTTATTTTTATTATATCAAAAATACGCTTAATGCCACAAAACGTCTCAGTACCTGTTAATTCCCATATCAAAAACATTTTAAAACTTCCATGAAATTCATTTTTAGGTATTGCATAATTTTATCATTTGGGTTTATACTATACCCAACATTTTAGAAAGGAGCAACCAAAGATGACTAACCAAATTAGCCTCACAGCAAAACAATACTTTTATTGGTTCTTTATCCAACGTACGGGTAAGGAACTATTTGTGATGCGCTAATAAAGGATTATTCAACATTAGTTGCTTAGAATAGTAAAAGGGCTACCCGTATTAGATTACGGGTAGCCCTTTTTGTTTGCTATCCGTATGGTCAGCCCAACTATTCACTGTAGTTACAAGGAGGAATTATCATGATTATTACATTGAAACAAAATGCAGCAGCGGAAGAAGTATCTCGTTTACGCAGTGAATTAGAGGCCCAAGGATTTGTTATCCACCCAGTAGAAGGAACGCGATACAATATTCTAGGTCTGATTGGTGATACTGCATCTCTTGATGCGCGTCAAATCGAATCTCTAGATTTCGTAGATAAAGTAACTCGCATTCAAGAGCCATACAAAAAAGCAAACCGCAAGTTCCATCCAGATGACTCTGTAATCAATGTAGGTGGTGCACTTATCGGTGGTGGTAACTTCGCAGTAATGGCCGGTCCTTGCTCTGTGGAAACACCCGAACAAGTATTAGCCACTGCAAAAGCATGTAAAGAAGCTGGTGCCACAATCCTTCGGGGCGGCGCTTTCAAACCTCGTACATCCCCATACTCCTTCCAAGGCATGGGGCCAGAAGGCTTGGAATTGTTAGAGCTTGCTAAAAAAGAAACAGGTCTTCCTATCGTTTCCGAAGTTATGGATATCTCCCAATTACAATACTTCGATAATGTAGATATGCTTCAAATCGGCGCTCGTAACATGCAAAACTTCACGCTTTTAAAAGAAGTCGGCAAATTGAATAAACCAGTTCTATTAAAACGGGGTTTATCTGCCACATACGAAGAATGGTTGATGGCTGCTGAGTACATCATGTCCGAAGGCAATGAACAAGTTGTATTATGCGAACGCGGTATCCGCACATTCGAAACTAAGACTCGCAATACCTTAGACGTAACAGCAATTCCTATGATGCATGAATTATCTCACTTGCCAATTATCATGGATCCTAGCCACGCAGCAGGTATGAGCCGCATGGTTCGCCCGCTTTCACTTGCATCCGTAGGCGGCGGTGCAGACGGACTTATGATCGAAGTTCACAATGATCCTTCCAAAGCATTGTGCGATGGCCCTCAAGCATTGCGTCCAGACCAATTCACTAGCCTTATGAAAGAAATTATCGCATTGCGCCAAGCATTGGTGGAATGCACTAAATAATCTCAAATATCACACAAATAAGCTAGTATCCGTTATAATAGATACTAGCTTATTCTTTTATGAAAGGAACCATCATGACTCGCATCCATATTAACGCGTCCACACCGTATGACGTTGTCATCGAGGAAGGCGCTTTACAACGCATCACCGATTATATTAAACCATTAAAACCAAATTGTCGTGTTATCATCGTCAGTGATAGTAATGTAGCGCCCCACTATTTGGACTCTGTGAAAGCTAATATGGAACATGCGGGTTATGTTGTTTGTGATTATGTGTTTCCTGCTGGTGAAAGCTCCAAAAATGCTCATCAACTCATCGATTTAGTAGAATACATGGCGGGCCAATCATTGACTCGCAAAGACTTGCTCATCGCCCTTGGGGGCGGTGTTGTAGGCGATATGGCGGGCTTTGCAGCAGCAACCTATTTACGTGGTATCGACTATGTTCAGGTTCCTACATCTCTATTAGCCGCAGTAGACTCCTCTGTAGGTGGTAAAACAGCGGTCAATCTCGAAGCTGGGAAAAACCTCTGGGGTGCTTTCAAACAACCTATCCTCGTCCTCTGCGATCCAGCTACACTCAATACATTACCTGATATGGAATGGATTAATGGGTGCGGCGAAATTATCAAATACGGCTTCCTCGACGTACCTGGTTTATTAACCCAACTAGAACATAAACCATTAATTAAACATCACGATAGTGTTAGTACTGTCATCGCTCGTTGCGTTCAAGCAAAAGCGGATATCGTGGAACAAGACGAACGCGAGTCTGGCGTTCGTGCCCTCTTAAACCTTGGTCATACCTTTGGTCACGGTATCGAAAAAGCGAGTCATTTCAAGGTACATCACGGTTATGCCGTTGCTATTGGTATGGTGCTCATGGCACAAGGTGCTGTCAAACATGGAGAATTAGATGCGGAAGCTTTAGAGAAATTAAAGACCCTTATCAAAGCACACGATTTGCCAACCACAACAACGATAAGCAAAGAAGAAATTCTAGCTGCCGCTAAGCACGACAAAAAAAGCGAAGGAGCAACCATTAAAATCGTAGTACCTACTAGCTATGGTCACAGCGAGCTCAAAGTGGTAACACACGATGAACTTGCAACCTATTTAGACTGAGATATAAAGGAGATTTATATGCATTCCGTAACGAACGCCATCCCTACAGGGACTATCGCGTCCATTCCTGCAAAAGCTCATGCGCACCGTGCGCTGATTTGCGCAGCTCTCGCAAACTCGCCATCTACCATACTACTGAGCCGCACCTCTAAAGACATCGATGCAACTATGGACTCCTTGCGAGGCTTAGGCGCACATGTTGTGTATGAAAACAAAGTTGTCACTGTTACACCTGGTCCTGCCCCAACAAAGGGCAATGTAGTTCCCCACGAATCCGGTACTACATTGCGCCTCTTATTACCAGTGGCAGCGTCCATTTGTAATGAGGTAGACGTGGATGCGAAAGGGCGTTTACCAGATCGTCCTTTAGAGCCCATGCTCGGTGAAATGAAAGCTCACGGCGTAACATTCTCCCAAGATAAACCACCATTCACTATGACAGGTCATCTACAAGGCGGTGAGTTCGGTATGGTCGGAGATGTGAGTAGCCAGTTCTTCTCTGGATTATTATTAGCAGCGCCACAATGTGGAGGTGCTACAATCACATCTACTACACCACTTCAATCTAGCGACTATGTAACATTGACGACTACAACGATGGCAGACTTCGGCGTAACAGTCGACCATACACCCGCCTCTGGCACAGTCCAAGAGTCCTTTGCAGTAGCGGCTAATACTACTTTTAAAGGTCAAAGTAATTACCAAATCGAAGGCGATTGGTCCAATACGGCTATTTGGATGGTAGCAGCGGGCATGACAGGTAAACCAATTACCATTACGGGTATGAACAAAAATTCTGTGCAAGCGGATCGTCGCATCATGCAAATTATGATTGATGCCGGTTGTGATGTAGTATGGGATGGCATGAACGTAACCGTTATGGGTCGTGCAGTAAAACCAATCCATGCCGACCTCGAACAAATGCCCGATATGTTACCAGTTATGGCAGCCCTCGCTTGCTCTATCCAAGGTGAAAGCTCCTTTGTTAAGGGTGCGCGCCTACGCTTGAAAGAATCCGATCGCCTCGAAGCCGTTGCTAATCTGGTCAGAGATTTAGGCGGTACGGTTCGCGAAGAAGGTGATGACCTATATATCATCGGTAGTGGTATACTAAAAGGAGGACAAGGTGATTGTGTTAACGACCATCGCCTTGTTATGGCAGGTACATTGATGGCACTCATCAGTGAAAATCCTGTGACATTAAAAGATAGCGAAGCTATCACAAAATCCTATCCAGACTTCTTTGAGGACTGGAACTTACTAGGAGGTAATGCTAATGGCATCTAATTTCGGTAAAACCATACAAGTATCTACCTTTGGCGCGTCTCATGGGTATGCCATCGGCGGTATCGTGGAAGGCCTCCCTTGTGGACATACCATCGACATCGATGAGCTACAAGCCTTCTTAAAGCGCCGTGCGCCAGGTCAAAACCAATTACAGACGCAACGTAAAGAAGCCGATATACCTGAATTTTTAGCAGGTATGGTAGATGGCATGCTCAGTGGATCTCCATTGGCATTTATGATTCGCAATACCTCTCAGCACTCTAGCGATTACAATAACTTGCGCGACATACCTCGTCCATCGCACGCAGACTTTACGGCTCGCATGCGCTACGGTGACAAGGTAGATATGCGAGGTGGTGGCCACTTCTCAGCGCGTCTTACAGCACCTCTTTGCGTGGCTGGTGGCATCGCCCTTCAACTACTACGTGAAAAAGGTATCGAAATTCACGGTCATTTAAAACAAGTTGGTACAATCCAAGATACTCCTATCGATATGGTTCATCCAGATATGAAAGCACTTACTGAAATCGCTACAGAACCAATTGCTATGGTCGATGCAGGCAAGCGTTCTGAAGTAGAAAACTTGGTCATGAAACTCAAAAAAGATGGCGACTCTACGGGTGGTATCGTTGAGGTTGTGGCTACACGTCTACCAATCGGTCTTGGCAATCCAAACTTTGATGGCATCGAGAACCGATTAGCTCGCGTTATCTTTGGCATACCTGCCATCAAAGGTGTGTCCTTTGGAGGTGGCTTCGACATGTGTTCTCGCCTTGGCTCCGAGGTGAACGATGCTTTTACAATGGATGGAGATACAATCACAACAACTACCAATAATAGTGGTGGCATTCAAGGTGGTATCACCAACGGCTTGCCCCTCGTTATGCAAGTGGGCATTAAGCCTACTCCATCCATTTATAAGGAACAACATTCTGTGTCACTTTCACAAAAAGAGGACACATTACTCACCATCAAAGGTCGTCACGATCCATGTGTAGCACTCCGTGCAGTACCTGTTATCGAAGCCGTTACGGCCCTCGTCATTCTTGATTTCTTAGGAGATATTGACCATGAACTTAGATGAAGTACGCGTTAAGATTAACGATATAAACGACCAAATGCTCGCCCTCTTCAAAGAGCGTATGGAACTCTCTAAGGACGTAGCAGCAGCAAAAAAGGAAATGAATAAGGCCATTTACGATGCCAAACGAGAGCGCGACATCCTCGACAAGGTAACAAAAGATGCAGGTCCAGACCTCGATTTATATGCACGCCGTTTTTTTGAAGCATTATTTAGCTTAAGTCGTACCTACCAATCCGAACAACTATTCCAAGACAATGAATTTACTTTAAAAATGAAAAAAGCCATTGAGCAATCCCCTACTTTACCACCTCAACGGGGCAGTGTAGCTTGCGCCGGCGTATTTGGTAGCAATGCTCAAATGGCGTGTGATAAATTATTACCCCTCAGCCAAATCCATTATGTAACAGGTTTCCGTTCCGTATTCGATGCCGTAGAATCCGGTGAATGTCAATTTGGTGTATTGCCTATCGAAAACAGCTCCAATGGGTCCGTAAAAGAAGTATATGACCTATTAGAAGAGCGCAAATGCTATATCGTTCGCGGCACGCGCCTTTGGATATCTCACGACTTGCTCGTGAAAAAAGGCACAAAACTAGAAGATATTCATACCATAATTTCCCACCCTCAAGCGTTGGGCCAATGTAGTCACTTCCTAGATAAGTTAGAAGGCGTAGAATTACGCTCCTATGACAATACGGCTCGAGCTGCACAGCTCGTAGCGGCTAGTGATGACCCTGGAGTAGCGGCTATCGCAGCACCTCAATGTGCAGACCTATATAATTTGTCTCCATTATTGAGAAATATCCAAAACAGTGATAACAACTATACGCGCTTTATCTGCATTAGTAAGGATTTCCACGTATACCCAGGAGCCAATAAAATCTCAGTAGTAACGACTGCAAGTCATGCTCCAGGCGGGCTTGGTACATTGCTCACCAAGTTTGCTAATATCGGTGTGAACCTTACAAAACTCGAGTCCCGTCCGATCGTAGGACATAACTTTGAATTCTTGTTCTACCTCGATTTAGAAGCATCCTTGGCAGATCCAAAAGTACTTTCCGTATTAGCAGAGCTCCACGCATCGCAAGATAAATTCCGCTTGCTCGGCAATTATCCTGAAAATTGATATTTTCCTTTATGGTAGTGCTTATTAATGGCATATATAGTACAATGGATATAGTTTTAAAACTCCAATGGCTAATAGGTGACAGCCTATTAGCCATTTTGTGTATATTGACCTAGGAGGTCCTATGAAATTTGGTTTACTTGGCCGTACGTTGGGCCATAGCTTTTCCCCACGCATCCACAATGCTTTGGGAAATACTAATTATGAATTATTTGAACGAGAACCGAGCCAACTGCAAGAGTTCTTTGCAGACCAAGAATTACAAGGTATTAATATTACCTTCCCTTACAAGGTTAACGCCCTTGAAGCTTGCGATGTAGTAGACCCTCGCGCAGAACGCATTGGCTGTGTAAACACGATGGTCCGTAAAGACGGCAAATGGCACGGTTACAATACAGACTACGATGGATTTGTATTTACTCTAAAACACGCTGACATCGATGTATCCGGTAAAGAATGTATCATCCTTGGCGATGGTGCCTCCTCTGCTACGGTTCACGTGGCTCTTGAAGATCTAGGTGCTAAGAGCATCACGCATCTATCTCGTAAAACAGCTCCGCTCTATACTGATGCGCCTAATTACTATGAAACAGCGCAAATTATTATTAACTGCACACCTATTGGTATGTATCCGCATAATCCAGCTAACCTCATAGATATTATGCAATTTTCTAAATTAGAAGGCGTTGTGGATCTCATCTACAATCCGCGCCGTACAGTTTTGCTTTTACAAGCAGAAATGATGGATATTCCGTACTGTGATGGTCTACCTTTCCTCGTGGCACAAGGTGTTAAGGCGGCTAATCATTTTCAAGGTGAAAGCTTTGGTACCAAAGAGATAGAACAAATCTTGCGAGATGTGCGCCGTGAAAAGGAAAATATTATCCTCATCGGTATGCCTGGTGTTGGAAAAACAACAGTAGGCAGAGCAATCGGTAAAGAGATGGGCCGTACTTGGTTTGATGTGGATCACGAGCTAGAAAAAGAAATTGGCAATGTTTCTACCTATATTACAGAACAAGGAGAGGCTGCGTTCCGTGAAAAAGAGGCAGAAATGATTGCAAAATTAGGTACAGAAACTGGCCTTGTCATCTCCACTGGTGGCGGTTGTGTAACAGTACCTAAAAACTATGCACACCTACGCCAAAATGGTCGTATTTACCAATTAACGCAACCTGTAGAAAAACTATCTACTTCAGGTCGTGTTCTATCTAGTGGCGGCATAGAACGTTTACGTGAACTCGAAGAAACTCGCACTCCAATGTATGAAAGCTTTGCACAATGCATCGTAGAACATAATCGCAATGCACCAGAAACGGTGGCGGCTATTCTCGAAGACTTTGAATCAAACTTATTGTAAGAGTTTATATAACTGTATTTATAAGATTGTTTCCTCTATATAAGTAAGGGCTTCTACATCTTTAGAAGTAAGAGCATTTACATCTGTATTTCTATATAAAGTCATTAATAAAAACATATATATTTTTTATATTCACCCTTCAAAAATAAATATACTACAAGAAATACAAAACATATAAAAAAGTCGGCTTTCGCCGACTTTTTTAATGTACTTTTACGCGTTTATGTTGTTGTTCATCAAATACGCCATCTACGTCGATGGTATCTAGAATTCGTTTTAAAGCATGTACATCGATTTGCCCTGGTGCTGATGTTTTACCAGCAGAAGCAAAGGTCATGGCATTTCCAAATAGAGCACCTGCAGTGCGTGTAACAGCACCTAGTTCTCCCATTGCCATCGTAATAATTGGATCCGAAGGATACAAAGCCTTTACTTCGGCTGTTGCTTCAAGGAGCGTCAATACATCACCAGTTGTGTGAGGCATAACGGCAATCTTTGGCACATCCGCTAAGAACTCTTTCATTTGAATGAGTCGATTTACAATGACTTCACGACTCGGCGTACCATGGAAATCATGATTGCTCATGATAATAGTAATTCCATGAACCTTAGCAAACTCTATCGTTTTAAGCATTCTATCTTGATCAAAGAATAACTCAATATCGATAGCATCCACCAATCCGGTAGGAATCAAACGTTCTAGCATTGTAAAGTAATCTTGTGTGGAAATCGTTCTTTCCCCACCTTCACCTTTTGTACGCCATGTAAAGAGCAACCCACGACCTTTCAGTTGTGGCTTGATGAGCATTAATAATTCAATGATAGCGTCAATGGAGTGGGCCCGCTCATAATAGTCAATGCGTAGCTCCACGACGTGACACGGTGTATTACATGCTACCGCAGTGGCATCTAGAATTTCTTTCATTGTTGTGCCCACAATAGGCACACATATTTTTGTACACTTTTCGCCGAGTACAGTATGACCGATACGGACCATAATAACTCCTTTCTGTCCCACACGGTGAGACTAATGACTTACCTTAAACTAACTATATACCAATATTTTTGTAAAAGCAATCAATCCACCCATATTGGATTGCTATTCACTAAAAGTGTATGAAAGCCTGTTATTATGCACTAAAACAGTATTCTTAGATTAACGATTAATGTCATTTTTTGTTATATCATGTCGCACGGATAGTTTCCGTGATTGGAATCCCATATAGAGTAATAACAAACCTGTAATACTAAATACATAGGATATCCCAATGTAGGTAGATACAATACTTGCGAACACAGGCCCTACCATAGAACCAAATTGTTGAGCTGTCGTCGTCATACCAAACATGCGACCTCTAAAGCTTGGATCCGTATTGAGAGTTACGGCTGCACTCAAAGATGGGTTGATGCCCACAATACAAGAACCAATTAGCACTTGTAGTACACCAAACCACCAAATACCTACTGGTAAGCTTTGAAGTAAGAGAACAACACCACTACCAAGCATACAGTAGGAAATGGTTCTAAAGTAGCCACGGTGCTCACCAAGGCGCACCCATAAGTTAGTCGTTAAAGAACCAGCTAAACCACCGATACTAAGAATTGTACCCGAAATGATAGCAGCCCCTTCCATAGTGCCTTGCATATCACCTACATAAAGCGCCAAGATAGGCTGTAGCATCATGATCACACATTGCATAAAGAAGAAAATCCATAAAAGTCTTACTAATACAGGTTGTTCTTGAACTACTTTAAAATCCTCTCGTAAAGATGTAGATTTTACCGGTTTTGAGGACTGTTCATTAGAAGCTATATTTTCTACATTTAGCTTTGGTTCTTTTACAAGGAACAATACTGCCAAAGTAGCAATGAATACGGCTATACCTGAAATATAAAACACAGGACGCATACCTACAACACTTTCAACGGCACCGCCCAAAAATGGACCGACGACATTACCTAAAATTAGACCTGTTTGGAATATGCCGAGGGCACGGCCTACCTGTTTTTCATCCACACTGAGGGAGACCATGGTCATCGCCGCAGGATAAAAGCCATTAGCAAAACCTACTAAAGCACGGCCCATCAACAATTGGTACTGATCCGTTACCATACCGATGAGAACATAACAAAAGGCAATTGCGAAACCAGCTCGTAGAGCCATCCGTTTCTTGCCCTTGTTATCTGCAATTTTCCCCCAAATTGGCGCCATAATGCCAGCGATTAGGAATGTAATACCAAAGACGAGGCCTGACCAAAGTGCCACATCATCCTTAGGAACACCGAGTTCCAACAGATATATAGGCAAAAAAGGAATTATCATTGTATAACATATGGCTAACACCGTCATACTAGCTGTGATAATCCACACGTTGCGCATGCCACCTCGAGCATCATATACACTTGTACTCATGGTATCCTCCCTTCCGCATAAAATCGTTTAGATAAACTAATATACACATAAATCACTTTAAATTACAGTTCCATTTAAATTACAGTTCTACTTAGATTTCAATCTATGTTACTATTCATAAAATGTTTTTACATTTTAATTTCATATATAAAGAAGAGCCGCATACGAAACGCGACTCTTTCCATAAAAACTAACTTAAAAGATAGCTATACAATGTAGTAATTCGCAAAAATTGCTCATACAAAAACTTTAAAAGCTATCAATTATTCCGTTGGAAATTTGTGATCCATTACATCTTGCAAGGAAACATGTTCCATAACATGTCGGAACTCATCTTGTAAATACTGCCACAATGGAGCTGTCAAGCAGTCATTAAACATAGGACACGGTTCTACATCATCTTCTAAACAAGACACGAGAGCAATGGAGTCCTCTGCGGCATATAAAATTTCATATACATTGTATTCAGCCGGAGATTTCACCAAACGATATCCTCCATATTTACCACGTCCACTTTTAACAAGGCCCGCAGAGGATAAACGAGATACAATCCCCTCTAAATATTTATCGGAAAATCCTTGGCGTTCTGCAATCTCACGAATCGGTACATTTTTTTCTACCCCGTGTTCTGCAATATCCGCCAATATCCGTAAGGCATAACGCCCCTTTGTAGATATTTTCATAAGTTAACCTCTATATCATTCATAATATATTAATAGTATATCACAAATTCATACAAAAAATGGTGGGAAATATGATACACTATACATATATCGAAATATCTTTATTTAGGTATGATTTTAATTTCATATAGGGAGGATTTTATCTAATGTTAGATAAATTATTTCAACTCAGTGAGCGTGGCACAACCGTTAAAACAGAAATTTTAGCAGGTATCACTACGTTTATCACGATGGCGTACATCCTTTTCTTGGCGCCAAACATTCTTAGTCTTGCAGGCATGGATAAGGATGCGGTCCTCATTGCCACAGCCTTAGGTGGAGGTCTTGTGACGATTGCTATGGGTTTATTCGTAAACTACCCAATTGCTCTCGCTCCAGGGGTTGGCCTCTTGGCATTTTACTCCTTTACCGTAGTTCTCGGTATGGGCGTATCTTGGCAAACAGCATTAGGTGCGGTATTCATTTCAGGTCTCGTTTTCCTCGTATTAACATTGACATCAATACGACAAATGATCGTTGAAGGTATCCCAGCCTCCATGAAAATTGCCATTACCGTTGGTATTGGTCTTTTCATTTCTATCATCGGTTTAAAGTTATCCGGCTTGATGGCTATCTCCATAAGTTTGTCTCCAAACTCCTTGGGTCAAGTCGTACAGACACATGGTAATCTAGTTCCTCCAGCATCTGAGGCACTTTTAACGCTCGGTAATTTGCACAGTGGTGAAACATTGTTGGCACTATTTAGCCTCATCTTTACAGCTTTATTGATGGCTCGCAAAATTCAAGGTTCGCTCTTGATCGGCGTTTTAGTAACAACAATCATCTCCTATGCGACAGGCCTTTCCACAATGCCTGAGAACTTCACCGTATTGGCCGTGCCTGATTTCTCTAAAGCAGCATTCTTGCAATTAGATATTCCTGGTGCTCTTCACATGGGCTTAATTACGATTATCTTCTCCTTCACCTTTGTAGAATTATTCGACTCTATGGGCACTTTGATTGGTACCGCTACAGAGGCGAAAATCGCAGATCCTAAATCTGGTAAATTCCCGGGTCTTGGTAAAGCCATGACCGTAGATGCTATTGGTGTTAGTGCCGGTGCATTACTCGGTACTTCTACAATTACGGCTTTCGTTGAAAGTGCGGCAGGTGTAGGGGCTGGCGGCCGTACAGGTTTAACAGCTGTCACAACAGGCGTACTTTTCTTAATTTGCTTATTCTTGGCTCCATTGGTATCCTTGGTTCCAAATGCAGCCACATCTCCTGTTCTTATCATCGTAGGTGCCCTCATGTTAGGTGCCATTCGCAACATCGACTTCGATGATTGGACTGAAGGCTTCCCTGCATTCCTCGTTATCGTATTAATGCCGTTCACATACAGCATCGCTAACGGTATCTCTGCAGGTATTATTGCATACCCTCTACTCAAAATCATTGCAGGCCGTGCAAAAGAAGTTAACTGGATTATGTACGTATTGGCGATTCTCGTTATTATCCGCTACGTATTCTTCTAATTAACGTATACTCATAATGATGCTATTAGTGAAAGCTACTTTATATTCGATAGCTATAAAATCACTAATACCTAAAAGCAAAATATATGTAAATTACATACACTAAAAGAACCCATCTCCAAAGATATTACTCTAATATCTAGGAAATAGGTTCTTTTTATTATGTGCTCTTTTACTAAACGCTAACATCGTATGGCATCACCGAATCGTGCTATAGAGTCTTATTAGGGTTTAGTATTAACGAATCGTTTTTACACCGATTAAGTCTGTACGACTTGAATCAATATCTTTTAATGGTACTACATGATCTTTATAAAACTCTGCTTCAGATGCTTTCACAGGCACTTGGAAGAACAAGAAATATGCCATGTTATCTTTGCTCCACGCAACACTGCGTACTAAGCCCTTATCTACATTACCTGTATACTGCACATCACCGGTTGGCGTAGAGTCAATCCACTGTACGTCATGGTATTCCGTTGGAACATATTCTTTAGGCCATACCGTATCCATAGAGTGGCTCATGCGAAAGGCCATCGTATGATTTACCCAACGTCCGCTGCGTTCTTGATATTCTTGACCTTCCTTCCAATATACAGTTTCTAATACATCATTATCATAAAAATGTGTAGCATAGTATGTATAGCCAAGAGGCAAGTAACTTGGTACAGATACGTCATAGGACAGCTTACGAGATGCATCAATTACACCGCTAGGTAAGCCGATGGATTTACTCGTAAGTATAGGCCACTCAGAATTCGTATGTGTACGCAGTGGCAAACCAATAGTTTCAAAATGAGGTCTATCTTGTTCACCATTTTGTTTAACACTTTGCGCATCGTTTTCTTCAACATGTTGCTTATCATTGCGTTCACCACGTAATCGAGTATCATCAGCGGCTAGGTTAGTAAGAGGACCTACAGAGTCTACAATTTTGCTTACAAAGTTTTGGTTTCTTGTAGAGGCAAAGTAGAGCATATATACTTTATTATCTTTTTCCCAATAAGCAATTTGAACAGAGTCGTTGCTAGAGCCTAAAGTATGTACAGGGACTCCATTAGGGGTAGTAAAGCTAATGGCATCATCAGCATCGTATTTTGTCTTTTCCAATATAGGCTTTACCACGGTATCGATAGCCCACCCCATGCGATACACAATATCTGTATTAGAGAAGGTTAATTTCTGACCATATTCTCCATTATGTCCCGTTTCCGTATACACGATTTCTAATACGTCATGATCTCTTGACTTTACATCGCGTACTGCATAATCTTCAGGCATATAAGACGGAATTTGTAAATTATATCCAAAATAATTAGTAGTTGCCTCAATATTACGCTCTAGGATATCACCATTATCAAGTTGATCATACCACCGATAGCGATTCATTAGTTCTTTATTCTTTTCCACTGTATCAGTAGTAACTGTATGTCCATTTTCATCCACTAAAGGGGATAATGCACTAACTGATTGTACTCCAAAGCTGCCTATCACGGTAGCTAGTATTCCCATGGCTAATAATGATTTTGTTGTTTTCAATCTCATAATTTCTGCTCTCTCTAAATTTAGATATTTATAAGTATATATTACCGAAGTAATCATATATCTATTACATTTTTTAACTCAGATCACTGACTTTCAAGAGTATTACGTGCCCTTAATAAATCACGCCAGTCTATGCTTTCATAGGCACTACATGTTCCTGTTTCATTTCTTCAATAGTTTTAGGTTTAATCGGTGTTGTCGGATAGTTACCAACTAGTTCATAACGAGAGCTATCAATACTCTTCAACGGTACTACATGCTCTTTATAGAATTCCGCATCAGCCTCTTTCATCCGTTCTAAGAAGAATAGAGAATAAGCCATACCATCCTTCGTCCACGAAATGCTGCGAACCATATGTGTTTCAGGATTACCTGTAAAATAAACATCACCAGAATCACCTGATTTAGACCATTCGAGATCGCCGTACTCAGATGGAACATATGGTGTATCTCTTACGGTATCCAAGGAATATCCCATTCTATATGCCATAATACTATCTATATATTTTTTCCCATCCCGATAGATAGTCACACCTTTTTTATAATATACAACCTCTAATACATCATTTTGATCTTGACGCGCTGTATAGAGCTGATAACCATAAGGTATATAGCTAGGCGCCTTGACCTCATACGGCAGTTGCTGTGCAGCTCCTACTATTCCTTTCCAATTACGAGCTCCTTCTTGAGTTTTCATAGGCCACTCTAATAAAGTCTTTCTTGGTAATGCTTTGATTGCTGAATCAGGATGAACTCTAGGCATATCATTTGTAATGGTAGCGGAAACGCCAACATTATCGGTAGATATTGAATCATTAACAACATCAGCTGAAACATATCCTGCACACAATAATCCTACAGCCATAGCAGATAAAACGGACTTAACTAGAAGCTTCTTCATGATCTCTCCTTTTATAAAAACTTGATATATACTTTACACATATAATGATATATTTTCTTATTTATATCAAAAACATGCCACCGATTCTGTTGCCCTAGCTACTTCATAAAACTTTTATCTTTCCTATTGTGAAAGTATAGTTATGAGCCATTAGCTACTTTAATGCTAACTAGTTATACATAATAAAACATCCTACTAAACGCTATATTACAATAGAGTTCAATAGGATGTTTTGTCATTATTTAGTTAATGGAGGCATAATAATATCTTGTTCAAGTTGTCGTCGTCTCTTTGCGGTATAGTCTACAACTTTAATTTGAACTACGCCCACAGAGTTTACCATAGCATCGGTAAAGGTAAATTCTCGACCAGTCTGATGCTTCATCAACACTTGTAAACCATGAACTTTTTCATCAATATTCTCTAAATAAGCAGCCTCTCCTCGTCCCATTACACTGGAATAGACTGAACTATATTTACAAGGAATATCTCCACCTGAAACGAGAGCCTCATCATCACCGTCAATTTCGATAAATACATGGGGATTCGCTTGCATCAAACTAAACTTCTTCCCCTCATGATGTCCATGCACAAAAATATGAAGTACATCATCTATAAATTCATAGCCGAAATGCAAAGGTACCACGTAAGGGTAATCACCATCCATCATCCCTAAGTGAATGATGCGAGTGCTATTTAAAATACCTTTAATTTCATCTATATTTGTAACCATACGATCTTGACGTCTCATAATAGCCTCCACAAGAATCGGAAAATTGATATACCTTACGCTTCATGTAATCTGCCAAGAAGATGTTTAAATTGAGCCTCATCACTATTCAGCTTTCCGAAAAAAACTTCATCAATTTGTTCAACTAATGGAACTGCTTTTTGTAATATTTCACTGCCCTTTTCATTTAAAAGAACAGCTTTCGCACGTGTATCTCTAGAGTGCTCTTTTCGCTCTACAAAACCACGTTTTTCCAATAAGCTCAATATTTGAGATACCGTCATAACATCTATCCCTGAAAGTTTTGAAATCATAACTTGTGTAACTTCGTTATCATGTTGTGATAAATACGCAAGAGATGCTAAAATAACAAATTGAGGATGTGTTAAGTTCAACTCTTTTAACGCTTGTTTTATAGTAAAATGCCATTTATTGTACACCCTCATGAACAATAATCCTGTTGATTTTTCTGAATTGTCTTTATATTTTGATGTAAACAAACAGCAATCACCTTATCTTTCTAAACAATTTTTTAGAATAAATATAGATTGAGGAACATCCGAAAAAACTTGACTTAAAAATTCCAAATGTTGCTTATCTTCACTTTCTAAACTTACAGTATGTTTTACATTTACACTTCCATCATGATTATCAATTATTTGATGTCCGAAAAGTATAGCTCCAAATGGAGTTTCAGTCTTATCCCAAAACTCTTCAAAAGGTTTTACAAGAGTAAGCTGATATTCCATAGGTGGCATGCCTTCAAGCTCCATTGTACCACATGAACCAGTCTCAAATTTACCGTTTAATGTAATATTTTTTAGATCCTCTTCCCAGTCATACCATTTTTCGATATTCGCATAGTACGCCCACACAGCTTCTTTTGGCGCTTTTATGTTCAAACTAAAACTAAATTCCATTTTATATCCTCCTTTTTTATGAGTGCTTTATTATAAGTATACTTATTATAAATTATTTTATATTATTCGTCAATTAACTTCATAATAAAGATATTCTATAAGTTCATCAATATAAGGGTATACTCTCATCAGAAAATCATCAGACCTTTTGTCTACTGCAAAAATACATTTGACTTTTTAGGATAGATACTGTATTATAAAAAAATAGTTTTAAAGATTCTATAGATTGTTAAAGCTATGGTAATCCATAGCCTTTATATTTATAGATAGTTTGTAGAAAAGAGGTCTTTATTATGTCTGATACGCATCAGTTAAAACGGGGTCTTAAGAACCGGCATGTACAGCTGCTCGCCATCGGCGGTGCTATTGGTACAGGCCTATTCTTAGGCTCTGGTCGCGCCATTCACTTGGCTGGTCCATCCATCATATTCGCCTACCTAATAACAGGTGTTATGTGCTTCTTTATTATGAGAGCACTAGGCGAGTTATTGTTATCTAACCTAAATCACCACTCTTTTATCGACTTTGTAGAAGATTACTTAGGGGATCGAGCAGCCTTTATCACGGGATGGACATACTGGTTCTGCTGGCTTTCACTAGCCATGGCAGATTTGACAGCCGTAGGCCTCTACATGCAATACTGGATACCGTGGCTTCCTCAATGGATACCAGCCTTACTTGTTCTAGTCGCCTTGCTGTTAATGAACTTAACAGCGGTAAAATATTTTGGCGAAATGGAATTCTGGTTTGCCTTGATTAAGGTAATCGCTATCATCTCTCTTATCATTATCGGTATCATCATGATTGTTACAGGTTTCACCACAGATGCTGGCGTCGCCGCCTTTAGCAATATGTGGAATTACGGAGGATGGTTCCCTAACGGAACGATGGGCTTTATTCTATCATTCCAAATGGTTGTATTTGCTTTCACAGGCATAGAACTTGTAGGTTTAACGGCTGGCGAAACGGAAGATCCTGAAAAGGTTATTCCGATGGCCATAAATAATATCCCATTGCGTATTATTTTATTCTATGTAGGCTCTTTAGCCATCATTATGAGTATTTACCCTTGGACTGCCGTTAACCCTGCTGCAAGCCCATTTGTAGCGGTATTTACCGCCGTTGGTATTACAGCCGCTGCAGGTATCGTAAACTTCGTGGTTCTTACTTCTGCAGCATCCGCTACAAACTCCGGCATCTTCAGTACCGGTCGTATGATTTATGCCTTGGCAAAACGCGGCCACGCCCCGAGTTCGATGCGCCGCTTGACTCACAGCAGTGTGCCATACCAAGCAACGATTTTTTCGGCAGCCGTATTATTGATTACGGTTGTACTCAACTACGTAATGCCTGAAGCAGTATTCGTTATGATTACATCAATCTCCACGTTCTGCTTTATCTTTATTTGGGGCATGATGGTTATTTGCCATCTCAAATATCGCAAGAAAAATCCTGAAGTAGCGTCACAGTCTAAATTTAAAATGCCTCTATACCCTATAATGAATTACATCATCCTCGCTTTCTTCGTTTTTGTTCTAGCCATCCTAGCCTTAAATGAAGATACGCGAATTGCCCTCTTGTTCACACCAATTTGGTTTATTATTCTTTGGGCGTTCTACTCCATGCTTAACACAGACGATGAAGATGCCCTTGGGGAAGAACTCATCGAAATGGCTGGTGTAAAAGAAATTTACAAAAAACCTAAGAAAGACGATTCCGATGATTACGTAATCTAACAAAAAAGCTCGTGCATAGCACGAGCTTTTCTTTTACTTCATAGTAGGGAAATTCTGTTGTTCATATTGTTCTAGATATGCTGGTAAATTACTTGTATCTTCATTGTAATTAAAAATAGTCTTGATGCGATAGCCTTCTTGAGTGATCATGATATCAATAGAGGATGGTACTTCTTGACCATTCTGTTGCAAGTGATTAACTAATTCTTGCAAGGCCTCTATTTGACGTAAAGAACCAGCCATATATTTACCCTTGGATAGGCCTGTATTTCTAATGACTTGACCATTGTATACTTGACCTCTATTATCTTTGTAATAAAAGCGTACAGCATCCTTATCTCCCGTAGGAACTGCTTTAATATAAATGATCTTCCAATTCTTTTTAATCATCACTTTTGTAGCTTCTGCTAAAGTATTAGACAAACGTCGTGTTTCTTTATTTGTTGATTTAGAAACACCATTAACCTGTTGAATCTCATCATTCATAGGCATATCAATAGATGCCACTACTGGATCTTGTTCTACCTTTTTTGCATCTGCAGGCTGAACCGCGAACACACCAACAACCGCCATTACAGCTAATGCGGTAAGAGCAATTTTTTTCATTCCATCTCTCCTTAGAGAATTTATCAAAACAAATTACAATTTATAAAATTAGTTACTAAAATCCGTATCCACAATAGCGAATTGTGTATAGTCAGGGTAACGTTTTTGCATTTCTGCCTTAATTTTTTCCAATGTGCCATGCGGATCTTCTTCGTCAAAGTCAAAGATAATATCGTAGTAAATAACCTTCTTTTCTTCTTGTACGTAGAAGGCATGTACTTGTACTACATGTGTATATAAACTAATAACTTGATCAAGAGCTTTTCTAATTTCAAGTACTTCTACACTTGGTTGGTTTTCAGCATATACACCAACGGTCATATTGATGCCAAACTTTTTATAAAGATGAACCGCAATGCCCTTTGTTAGGGGATGAACTTCTGCCATTGTCATCGTATCTGGTACAGAAATATGAACAGAACCAATTGTTTCTCCCGGACCATAGCTATTTAATACCAAGTCATATACACCACCCACATTCGGATGCTGTGCGATAGTTTCTTTAATATTACGGATTAAATTATCATCTGCTCGAATACCAAGCAAATGGTTGTACATTTCACGTAAAATATCATACGCCGCTTTTAAAATTAAAACAGAAATAACAGCGCCCACATAACCTTGAATATCAAAGTTAAAGAAAAATACTAAGCCTGCAGATACCAATGTGGCAAAGGTAATTACCGCATCAAAAAGGGCATCTATACCAGATGCTACGAGCGCATCGGATTTATATTTTTCACCTTGTGCCTTGATATAACGGCCCATCACGATTTTCACCACGATGGCAACAGCGATGATAACAAGGCCTGGAATATCAAAGGTAGATACCTCAGGGTGAATAATTTTTTCCACAGATTCCTTAAGGGATCCAATGCCAGCACCGAGAATGATGAAAGCTATGGCCATAGTAGTCATATATTCTATACGACCATGACCAAATGGATGCTCCTTATCAGCCCCTTTGGCGGCTAATTTCGTACCCACAATAGTTAATACAGAGGACAATACATCTGTTAAGTTATTTACTGCATCAAGGATGATGGCGATGGAATTAGACGCAAGGCCCACAATCATTTTAAAAATAACGAGAACGACATTACCTATAATGCCTTTTATACTAGCAAGCGTAATCCCCCGATTACGTGCTGCACCATTATCTTGTAAAATCATACTACACCTCTTACATTCTGATTTATAGTTTATAAATAGAACTATATCGATTTACTTATAATCCTATTATAGCTTATTGATTATCATTTGTCATTATTTTTCTTGAAAAATATTTTTAAACTTATTGATTTTGCTGAATTATCAATAATTCTCATTTCTCAATTAGAAATTTTGATGTATTGTGACTTCACAATATATAGTACAAACCTATTATCAAACCAGTATTTAGGCTCCCATAATGATTTAAGGCAGATTATGCCGTAACCGTAATACGCTCTCCTGTGCGCATGTGTGTAAATACTACCTTTTGAGCGCGCAATTGGAACGGCTGTCCCGTAGGTTGTGCACCGTATAAGGTATCCCCTACAAGAGGGTGACCTATATAGCTGAAAGCTACTCGAATTTGATGTGTTTTCCCTGTGTACAAACGAACTAAAACCTCAGAATATCCACATTTATTGGACTTATACACAGTTTTGTCCACATTTGGATTATTTTTATCCACATCTACTAATTCTATATCCACATTTTTTAGTCCTATATCCACAGAATTTTTAAACTTATTCACAGAGTTATCCACAGATTGGGAAGCATGTCTACATAGGACGGAAAAATCTGTACGAGTCTCTTTTCCCTTTGCATTTACTTCGTAATGAATCCCATCAGCACTGCGTTCCATAGGGAATACTAAAGAATCCTCATCAGCTTCTACAATACCTTCTACAGTAGCCATATACCACTTTTCAAAGGTATTATCATCCATTTGCTGTTGATAAAGGCTTTGAGCTAACCCACTTTTTGCAATGACAATGCATCCCGTCGTATCTCGATCTAGACGATTCAAGAAACGTACCTTTCGCTTGATACCATGATCTTTAAAATAATGCGCCACACCATTGGCGAGAGATAGTTGATCTTTAGAGTTCACCGTCACACCACTTGGCTTATCCACAATAAAAAGATCCTCGTCTTCGTATAAAACGGATAAGTCCATTTCGATTGGATCGTGGTCAATCTTCTCTTTAGCCATAGCAATCCAGATCTCATCGTCTACGGAGATTGCATCCTTTGGTGTAGCCTTATGCCCATTAATGTGGATTAATTTCTCTTCAAAGAGTTTAACTAAGGACTTTCGAGGATATTTAGTATCTAACACTTCACCGAGTGAAATATCACATGCTTCGCCAGTATGTTCTAGATCACCACTTGACATGTCTTGATTGCTACTCGATATACCTCGACTGCTACTAAATACGTCTCGACCGTTATTAGACAGCTTTTGTTTTGCATATTTCTGACTAAGCACAGCGTTTATATCTACAGCGGTCACGGTCCACAGAATATCATCAGGACGATGTGTTTTTCGCGCCATCAGTATCTCCTTTCTACGAGTTCAGGATCTCGTGGCATATAGTTGAGTAGCGAGCTTGGTTGAACAGCTCGACCTCTTATATTCGTCTGTTCAAAGGTAATGGTCAATTCTTGTTTAGGTCGAGTGATGGCCACATAGAACAAGCGCTTTTCTTCATCATCACGACCTTCTGCAAGGGCAAAAGGACTTGGGAACGTACCTTCGTTGAGTCCTGCTAAAAATACATAATCGAACTCACTGCCCTTTGCTTGGTGAATGGTAATGATAGGAATGCGGTCTTCGTTTCGCACCTGTTGTGCGGGCTCGCCCGCCGTAAGAGCTGCGAGCTGCAAGATTTGATTTAACCGCGCTAATCCTGCTGGCCCTTCATAAGCCGCATCTAATTTTTCCATGATACGATATAAATCGCGTATATGCTCTACTTTAGCCGCTTCTCCATGAGATTTGTAGTATTCTAGAACTCCCATTTGATTCATGATGTACGCCAATAATTTCGTTGGCATCTCCGTATAGGCTTTTCTACGCAACGTCGCCATTTGAGATGCGATATTGGTGAAAGCTGCCTTATATTTGTTAATAGCTACCATACGTCCCGTTGTAGTAGGCACGATATTTTCTTTCACCGCATAGATTAAAAGCTGTGCAGTGGCTAATATATCGTCCATCGCATTGTGCGTTGGCTCATGGTGGATAGGAAACTCAGATGCAAGGAAGCCCAATTTATGATTTGGTAAATTAGGATAGAAACGACGGTAGATATCGAGGGTATCGTAGATAGCCTTGAACTCGGGATTACCTAAGTTATGACGCGCCAATTCATTCGTAAAGATAGTCACATCATAGTTTACATTGTGACCTACGATAATAGTATCCTTAGAAAACTCCTTAAACGCTTTGAGTACTGTAGCTGGATCTTCGCCGTGTTCTTGTAAATACGCATCAGAGAAGCCGTGTACCTCTTCGGATTGACCAACAGATATACCAGGGTTGATAAAGCGTTCAAAGGTCTCTAAGACCTGTCCATTTTCATCGATGCGGATAGCTGCAATTTGAATGATGCGGTCTTGAGACGTATCTGTGCCGGTGCTCTCCACGTCATAAACAACTACTTCGTGCTGCTCTAAGCCACTGACAAGCTTTGCATAAGGCTCCGCCTCAAAGATAGGCATATCCATGAAGTCCGTCAATTTTAAACCTACTTGGCGCGTCTCAGGGCTTTCAATCGCAGCGATACGAGCGTCACCAATACCAGCAACATAGCGCTTGATAATGCGCTTCGCACTGACAGAGTCGTTTGGATTCATTAGCAGTTTGAAGTAGGCCATAACATCTTTAATTTCTTGGCGTCTAAAGAATTTAAACTCGTCGATAATCATGAAGTGACGACGTTCCTCTTCAGGTCGTTCGCCGTTAAGACGTTCAAAAGAATCACTTAGTTGCTGTGCTTTTTTATTGTCTCTCACAAGAACGCCGATATTAGCATCCTTCGGTAATGCACAGATAGCTTCGTAGATATATCGGCCCTCAAGGTAGCTATTTTTACAACCTTTAATGAGAACAGGCTTACCCTTGCTTTCACTATTAGCACGAGGCAATTCAGTGTAGATAGACCCAACCAGGTCAGGAAACATATTTTGCAAGGTCTTGAAAGCCATCGTAAAGAGCGTCCAATTAGAACGATAGTTTTCGTAGAAGATGATTTTTAAAGGCTTAAAATCCGCATCAAATTGCTTGAGCAAGCGGAACGGATCGGAGCCACGCCATTCGTAAATCGTTTGGAAATAGTCACCACACAAAAGTACGTGATTACCTTCCCACAGCATTTCTAGAACCTTGTACTCTAGTACGCCTGTATCTTGCATTTCATCTACAGAGATATAACTATAACGGCTACGCCAACGCTCACGAACCACAGGGTCTTGGAATAGACGATGAACACCGCAGATAAGGTCTGTAAAATCTAGACCATGTACAGAGGACAAGCTTTCATCATACGCAGCAATCCATTCGTGACCATGATTCAAAAAATCATGGAGTTCACTGTAGAGGACATTGCCAAAGCTAGAGAATTGCTGCTCAATGGCTTCGCGCTGTTCCTTCTGTAAGCGTTCGATGGTTCGCTGGTAATCGTCTCTGAGATTATCAGAATAAACGCCATATAAAGAACGATATTCTTTCACCATGGAAATAACATTAGCAAAGGACATTTCTCGCAATTTACCAGGACGGTACGGTTCAGATAGTTCCTTGCAGTCTTCTTCGTCAAAGATGGTCACATCCGTGTACAAGGTTTCGTTGCGCTTGCCCTCTTGTTGGAGAATGAAAAAGCAAAAGCTGTGGAATGTACTAACCTCCACAGCCTTTGCAGGACTGCCCACGAGCGATTGAATGCGGCCTTTCATCTCGTTTGCGGCCTTGTTCGTAAAGGTCATGCACAAGATATTCTCCGCCTTCGCATAGTCACCCTCGATGAGATGAGCCACCCGATAAGCAAGTGTATTCGTTTTTCCCGTCCCAGCGGACGCTAACAAGAGGATATTCTGTTCCACTTCATCAATAACGCGTTGTTGTTCACGATTGATAAGCATAAAAACCTCCTGTTATTTAATGCCGTAATATATAGCAGCTAAGACCATAGGAATAGGGCCTAAAATTGCTGTTAATGCCCAAATACCCACCCCAATATCCATTGGAATATTAAGTATATGAACGCATACCCAGTAGGTTAACCCACCAATCACAACATTCATAGCCACCCGTTTAATGGTGAAAAATGCTACTTTGAAAGCAATGTAGGCTACAGCAATGGAAATAACCGCCGATATAATCGGTGATGCTAATAAAGCTCCCATACTATTATCCTTTCATTTCTTGACGGTTCACTACGGCACCGCCTAGCGTTAATTCATCGGCATATTCGATATCGCCACCCACAGGAACACCGCGGGCAATGCGCGTTACCTTAATGCCACTTGGACTTAATAATCTCGCCAAATACAGAGCTGTTGCTTCTCCTTCGACATCCGGGTCTGTCGCAAGAATAACCTCTTGTACAACACCATCGCGAAGGCGTGCAATCAATTCTTTTACGCGAATATCGTCAGCACCGATGCCCTCCATAGGGGACAAAGCGCCTTCCAATACATGATACAAGCCCTTATAATCACCACTGCGCTCGATAGCAATGACATCGCGAGATGTTTCAACAACCATGATTGTCGTTTGATCGCGATTTGGATTGCTACAAAACTCGCAAGGATCTTGAGCTGATAAGTTAAAGCAAATAGAACAGTGACGCGTAGCCCCCTTCGCTTCTACGATGGTTTCCACGAGGCGGTCTACCTCTTCCTTCGGCATTTCTACCAAATGATAAGCCAAGCGTCTAGCCGACTTGGAGCCGATGCCAGGCAATCGGCGCAGCTGTTCTACGAGCCGTTCTAAAGCGTTTGTCATTTAGAATAAACCTGTTGGCAAGTTTAGACCACCAGTCACTTTGCCCATTTCTTGAGCCAAGAGGTCGTCCACTTTTTTGCTAGCTTCGTTTACCGCAGCCATTACTAAATCCTCTAACATTTCCACATCTTCAGGATCAACAGCTGTAGGATTCAATTTCAAAGACTCGATGATTTTTTCACCGTTCATCACAACGGTTACAGCACCGCCACCTACGGAAGCTTCTACAGTGCGAGTTTTTAACTCTTCTTGCATCTTCTTCATATCTGCTTGCATCTTTTGAACTTTTTTCATCATGCCAGCCATGTTGCCCATACCTTTACCAAACATTATATTTCCTCCTTTTAGGACATCGTCCTATACTAATATTCTAAGTCCACATCATTAACAATATATGACATAGATTTATTACATATGTGTCACCTAATAGCCCGAAAGCCAAAGGTTATTATCTAACAATTACTTTTTTATTTATTCTTCGATAACCTCGACTATGATGTCATGGTCTTCAGATAATTTTTCTAATGTTTCCGCCAAGAGAGGATTGTTTCGTTCCTCTTCTGTCATATGCTCTGGATCCCAGGCGTATTCTCGAGCCACCGTAACACTATCGATAGCCTCTACTTCAATAGGTGCTGGTGAAAGCATAGTTTTGTCATCACCTTGATGCGGGGTTTCCTCACGAGGTTCACCCCCATCAGACTTTGGGACAGCTTCCACCTCGATATGCGCACCGCTATCCATAGGGCGCTCTAACACTTCACCATCCTCGCTGATAACAGTCACACTATCTAATGGATGTGGTGGCATATCATCTAAGGATGATACATAAGAACCCTCCATATCATCTACAGGCACATCATCAAAGGAATGAACTGGAATATCATCCCCTTCAATAGAACCCGCTAGAGACTCAATAGGAATCTCACCATCAGGAACCTGATTAGATGGACTACCATCAAAAGATGTGATCGGCACATCACCAACGGATGCCGACTCTGTTTCTACATCAGCTCCTGATGCAGTTTCTGATGCATCTATTGTACTTGTATTCGCACTATCACTAACTGCTGTATTTGCAACAGCACCGCCTGTTTTCTTAGCTAAAAACGCCATCGCCGCAGCCTTAGCCGCGTCCACAGCTGCAGAATCAGGTTTACTCTCTTGCGGATCATTGGTTAAATCCATTTGTGTCGGTTCCGCACCGGAGGTCGTCTTTACGTCAACCATCGGTTCTTGTGGTCGTTGAGGTGCTTTTACTTGACGTTGTGTGGTGCTACCAGCAGCCTTTTTATAGTCTTTATAAACTTGCGTGAGGGCATCCACGATTTCTACATGTACTGCATAGCCCAGTGTATAAGTGAAAGCATCAACCGCCTCCGCCAAGTTCACTTCATTGGTCATTACATTGAGATGCAATGTATTTTTAAAGGCCATGACCACCTTGCTTTGGTCTACGTACACCAGCTGACCTTGACCGATAACGGTAGAGGTCATATTGCGATTACTATCCTTCAAGTATTTAATCACATTGGACTGTACATTGCGATACTCTTGAGCAGATAAGATTTGTTCATTGATAAGGGCCTGTGTACTAATGCCTTTTTTACCGCGACCTTTAGCTTGGTTTCTCATGGTTTTTCGGGAAACTGGGTCCCCATTATTCGGTGGTGGCGCCATGCCAACGCCGCCCATTGGTGGCGGAGCCATACCCACTCCATTCATCGGAGGCGGTGTACTACCTAGTGCTCCCATCGGTGGAGGCGTCATACCTACACTCGCAGTCGGTGGAGTCATACCCACATTCGCAGGCGGTGGTGTCATACCTACGCTGCTTGGAGGTGGCACAGTGCCAACAGCAGTATTTTGAATACTACTCATGGAAGAATTCTGTACAGCAGCATTATCTACAGGAACAAAGCTGTTCGCATAGCCGCTAGGTGGAGCAAATGCATTAGCACCATAAGCTGATGTAGGAGCCGCTGGACCTCGTTGTTCCAATTGAGCCATGCGGTTCAATAAATCATTTCGTTCAGATCGCTCAGCACTTTCTAGAGCATATACACGGTCTTCCAAACTTCCATCAACAGCGCCTAATTTAGCACAAAGCACGAGTAGACCCATTTCAATGATGGTTCGTGGATTGTCCACTTGTTTCGCATCATTCATGATGGATTGAGCACTACGCACATATTGGTTAAGTTCATTGAAATCAACGCTATTGGCCTGAGCTAGAAACTCATCCTTAAAGGCATCGTATACCTTGAGTTCATCTGCATCAGGAGCCACCTTACCAACGAGCAAGGCGCGCACATGTTGAATAAGAGCTTCCATAATCTGCGTTGCATCGCGACCTTCTGCCAAAGCATCGTGAACGTAGGATAATACTTTAGGGCCATCACCATTGCGCAAAGCATCTAGGAAGTGAATAATCCATTCCTTACTTACGAGACCGATTAATTCTTCCACCACTTGCGGTGTAATAGAGCCCGTTGCCATACCGGCACATTGGTCTAAAATACTCAAGGCATCACGCAAGCCACCATCTGCATGAACAGCAATGAGCTGCGCCGCTGCAGAATCAAGACCAAAGCCTTCTTTTTCTGCTACGTAAGATAAACGCTGTGCGATGTCATCAGAAGTAATACGTCTAAAAGTATAGCGCTGACAACGAGACACGATAGTAACAGGCAATTTTTCAATTTCTGTAGTCGCAAAGATAAACATCACATGAGCAGGAGGTTCTTCTATGGTTTTTAAAAGCGCATTCCACGCCTCTGTAGTAAGCATGTGGGCTTCGTCTATGATAAAAACCTTTTTACGCCCTTCAACAGGCATAAATTTGACGCTTTCACGGAGAGCACGAATCTCATCGATACCACGATTTGATGCGGCGTCGATTTCAAGAACATCCATGGACTGTCCACTCAAAATCGATTTACAAGCACTACACTCGTTACAAGGGTGATCCGTTGGACCATACTCGCAGTTGATAGCGCGCGCAAAAATCTTCGCCATGCTCGTCTTACCAGTCCCCCGTGGACCGGCAAATAAATAGGCATGAGCTACCTTATCCTCACGGATAGCGCGCATCAATGTATCAGACACCTGATGCTGACCGACTACATCGGTAAATGTCTGCGGACGATACTTACGATATAGCGCAATATATGCCATTGGAACACCCCCCTTTTTCCGAAACTTACAATACTTTATTATACCATATTCAAGAAAATCTGACTCATTTTATAGAGTTTTATCAGTAATTTACACTAGTCATTCGAGCCCATCAATTAGACATAAAAAAAGCGGCCCCACAGGCCGCCTTGCAATATTCGATCACGACAGCCCCCGGGTTCCCCGTGGCACATGAAGGTTACCGCTTAGTGCTGCTACCTCTCAGTCCTGACACGATTCACAGGCCCCCATTGCACAGGCCCGAGAACTGCCATGATCCAATATTGCAATACAAATATTATACATGAAAAAGCATCTATAGTCAAAATACTTACCCCTCATAATTTTCTCATTTATCTTTAATATTAAAATAAATTTTAGTATAATGAGTATATATAAGTCTTGTATGTACCAATATAAACTTATTTCTGAAAAAAAATATTATATATATTATCAACTAACCACTTAGAGTTAATTTGTTACAGATCCTTATCTGCTCTATCACTAGACTTTTGAACTTGGATACTTTATCTTAAAGTTTTCATCATCAGCAAACTACTCTCTATTTAATTTATAACAAATAAAACATATGTTATTTTATAGACGCTCTATCTTTAAGCTTTATCCCTATCATTCACTTTTAACTCAATAATGTACATTAAAAAGAAGGTGAGCATTGTGGATTTTAATATCAATCTTAATCTACCAGAACCTATAAATAAATCCTTAAATCCTATTGCAACTGCAACCGGAGAAACATTCTCCAATATTTGGAACGCTTGTTTCGCACCAGTTAATTTATGGGCCAAAAAAAGGATCATTAAACATGAACAAGATTTTTTAGAGTTTAAACAGTCTGTAGAAACTCACTATACCAATATTCCTGATGAATATAAAAGTGAGCCAAACTTAAGTATTATTGGACCAGCTTTAGAGGCATCAAAATTCTATATCGAGGAAAAATCCATTAGAGAAATGTTTGCTAAACTAATAACAGCTGATATGGATACACGAAAGAAAAGCAATCTCCATCATTCTTTCGTTGAGATTATCAAACAACTCTCACCACATGACGCCTTGTTATTATCCAAACTTCCCAAAGTAGGTCCCATAGGTGAAATTCGTTTATATTATAAAGATGAAGCAACTTATTCGTTGCAAACAAAAGAAGACTTAATTATTATTCCTGATATTCCTGACTTAATAAATATTGACACTTCTATAGCAATAAATAATCTTAATAGATTAGGATTAGCTCAAATAGACCATATCATGAGTCTTGTTGACCAAAATTGTTATACACCTTATGAAAATTTAATTGAATTTAAGAAGGGTTTACTTTTAGTTGAAAGCCATCCAGAGTTATATACTAAAGTAGAAGTTTATAAAGGGATGTACTCAATCACGCCATTTGGAGATGCCTTTAAATCTATTTGTATCTAATTCAAGAATTCTCTTTTCTATTAATAAAAATATTTCATCACAAAACAATCCTAATATTTTAATGAATAGATTATATTTCAAAGATTTTTATTAATCTAAGAGTACTGTTAGAACAAGAAATATTTAATAACTAATAACTAATCAAGGAATAAATTATAATAAAACTCGTACAAAATCAAGATTAAAACATACTACATTTAATGACAGAGTAAAAGAAATAGGCAGCCTAAGATTAATAAAATTATTAACATCCCATTTGGGATATTTTACCTCAAAGCTATTCAAAAAATATTAGTTGTAAATATTATTCCCCTAAAGTAACTGAACATTCAATCACCTTTATATACGTTCAAGCGCTCATATACTCTTCTTTTCGTCCAATAATTTATATAAAGAAGGCATAAAAAGCTATTGAAAATATAGTTTTTCATGAGAACATAAACTTCAATTATCATATATTATGCAATTTTTTATCAACAAATATATTGGGAGGTAAAAATGCCAATTAGAGATTTTCCTACACCTCATATTCCACCTAAACTACCAATAACTAATGTTATCGATCAACTTATACCCTCCAAAACATTCTTAAAAAATGCAATCAATGGGGATTCATCATTATCACGATTTATTGGATACTTACAAAATATTCCAAATCCTACAATTCTAATATCTGCATTAACCGTCCAAGAGGCCGTACTCTCGTCTAAAATTGAGGGAACAATTGCAACTATTGAGGATGTCATAAACAATACTCCATCTACTGATATTATAAAAAATGATATAAAAGAAATTGAAAACTATATAATAGCTATACAATATGCCTTTGCTGAATTCAAAGAAAAAGATATTTCTATTACCAAAAATATGATTTGTGCGCTCCATAAAGTTTTGCTATCTGATAATGTGAGGGGTGCATCTAAAGCTCCGGGGCAATTTAAAACAGAACAAAATTATATTGCTAATAAAGTTCTTGGTAATTTTACCCCTTTGCCACCTTATTTAACCGAAGAGTATATTGAAAACTTAGTTGATTACATCAACTCCGCAAATGAAATTACACACTTAATTGCAATTGCGATTATACACGCACAGTTTGAAATGATACATCCATTTAAAGATGGGAACGGCCGTGTTGGTCGTCTATTAATCCCATTATATCTATTTATTAAAGGCTCTATTCCATACCCTGTCTTTTATATCAGTCGTTATTTTGCGGCCAATGACAATAAATATAAAGAATGCCTTCATAATATTTCTCAAGCAGATATTAACTCACCTGACTATTATCAAGCATGGGAAGATTGGATTTCTTTTTTCCTAGCTGGTGTTGAAGAAGAAAGCAGCCTTCATATTCAGTCTGCAAAAAATATTATCTCCCTCTATAAAGAAATGATTGAGCATGTAAAAAAAACAGAACATATACAAATTATCGATTTTATTTTTGATAAGTTACGTGCCACCCCTAGCGATATTATCCGACATACACAATTAGGCAAAACTGCTGTTTATAGCACACTCAATTTATTAACTGATCTAGGCTACCTCTCTAAAATAGGTTCACCAAGAAAAAGTATTTTTATCTTTACCAAATTAGTAGATATTTTAGAATAAATTTCTAAAATACCTACTTTAAAAACTTATTCAAAATAAGTTTAAAAAAATGCTATTTTAAAAACTTATTCTATAGTAAGTATTTAAAAATACTATTTTAAAAACTTACGCTCACATATATTTAACAGTATATGTTCGATATGTAAAAATCAGAACCACCCATAAAACGGGGAGGGTTGCTCACAGGCTATAAGCCTGTATACTAGGCCAGCGTCTAAAGACGCTGGCTTTCACTACGTTCAAGCCACATAGCCATTGACTCGTAACCTTTCCCTCAAAGGGGATATGTATTACTTGCTACCCTTAAAAGGGTCCTCATATTCTTTTACACTTAACTTATCCTTCATTTGGTCATGTAACTCTTGCTCACGTATATATTTTTTTACTGTTGCCTCATTTAGACCTACCGTACTAACATAATATCCCTCAGACCAAAAGTGTCTATTTCCAAATTTATACTTTAAGTTTGCGTGTTTATCGAACATCATAAGTGCACTTTTACCTTTTAAATATCCCATAAAAGATGAAACTGCTATTTTAGGTGGGATTAATACTAACATATGCACATGATCTGCCATAAGCTCCCCCTCTATAATCTTGACGCCCTTATATTCACATAAACGCCTCAGTATTTCACGTAAACTATTTCTATATTGATTATATATAACTTTACGTCTATACTTAGGTGTAAATACTATGTGGTATTTGCATAACCATTTTGTGTGCGCAAGACTCTGTGTCTTTGTTGCCATATAAAATCACCTTTCTTTTGCATATAATGCGGCTTGAACACCTACATTATACTTAAGCAAGGTGATTTTTTTGTATAACTTTCGTTGCCGCACCCGCATAGCGGGTGGTTTTATGATTCGCGACTACGTCGCGAACTAGTCTAAAGACAATAAAAAACTCCCACTAGTTTTCTTTAGAATTAACTAGTGGGAGTCTTTATTATAACTATTTTATTATTCTATTTTGCATATTTCTCTTTAAATGCAGCCAATTGTGCTTCTTCTAAGGATAAGCCTTGTTCTTTATAGCGTTCAATAGCAGCTTGCATTTCTTCGTATGCTACAGGCACAACTTTTGTAAATCTGTTTACAAAGTTATTCCAGTTTTCAAGGATGTGACGGCCTTTAGCGGAATTTGTATGCAATACATGTTGTTCTACTAGTTCTTTAATGCGTTTAAGGTCATCATTATTGGCTGTACGTAATTCTACGAGACCTGTATTGACATAGCGTTCATCGCAATCGAGGATGTACGCATAGCCACCGGACATACCTGCTCCAAAGTTACGGCCGATTTTACCGAGCACGAGCACTTCGCCACCAGTCATGTATTCACAGCCATGGTCACCGACACCTTCCACAACGGCAGTAATACCACTGTTACGAACAGCGAAACGTTCACCGGCCACACCGTTGATGTAGGATGTACCAGAGGTTGCACCATAGAAGGCAACGTTACCGATAAGGATATTTTCATCAGCTTCAAAGATGGATGCTTTCGGCGGATATACAGTGATGGTACCGCCGGACAAGCCTTTACCGAGGTAGTCATTCGCATCTCCTTCTAGTTCTAGTGTCATGCCTTTAGGGATGAAAGCACCGAAGGATTGACCCGCAGAGCCTTCGAAATTCAACTTGATTGTATTGTCTGGCAAGCCGCTTTCACCATAACGACGAGTCACCTCAGAACCAACCAACGTACCTACAACGCGGTTGATATTGGTGATAGCCAATTTAGCGCGAATCGGTTTTTGGTCCTCAATAGCAGGACGGCACATACGCAAGAGTTTGGACATGTCCAAGGTACGTTCCAACTCGTGATCTTGGTCAACCATATGCATATGGCCTACAGAGGAATCGATGTACGGACGGAACAATATACGTTTAAGATCAACGCGAGACAATTTGAAGTTATCATCTTGAGATTTTTGACGCACAAGATCGATACGACCAACGAGTTCAGCTACGGAGCGAATACCTAAACGAGCCATGATTTCACGCAATTCACGAGCGATAAAGAGCATCAAGTTTTCTACATACTCAGGCTTACCTGTGAAGCGGGCACGCAATTTTTCGTCTTGTGTGGCTACGCCGTAAGGGCATGTGTTGAGATTACATACACGAGCCATTTTACAGCCTACTGCAACGAGTGGCAATGTACCAAAGCCGAACAACTCTGCACCGAGCATAGCTGCTACAGCCACATCGAAACCGGTCATCAACTTAGAGTCTACCTCTAATTGAACACGGTCACGCAATCTATTGAGCATCAAGGTTTGATGAGTTTCAGACAAACCTAATTCCCAAGGCACACCAGCGTGTTTAACAGATGTACGACCTGCCGCACCAGTACCACCATCGTATCCGGAAATCAAGATGTTATCTGCTTTTGCTTTCGCCACACCAGCAGCAATCGTACCAACACCTGCTTCAGATGTCAATTTAACGGAAATACGCGCATCTTTGTTGACGCATTTCAAATCGTAAATCAACTCAGCCAAGTCTTCGATAGAGTAAATATCATGATGCGGTGGTGGAGATACGAGCTCAACGCCAGGAGTGGAGTGACGAGCTTTCGCGATTTCAGGATATACCTTTTTGCCCGGTAATTGGCCACCTTCACCTGGCTTAGCGCCTTGAGCACATTTAATTTGCAATTCTTTTGCATTGATCAAATAATTCGCTGTTACCCCGAAACGACCAGATGCAATCTGTTTTACTTCGGAGTTCATGCTGTCGCCGTTTGGCAATGGTTTGAAACGAGCTACGTCTTCGCCACCTTCACCAGAGTTGGATGTAGAGCCTAAACGATTCATAGCGATAGCAATCGCTTCATGCGCTTCTTTACTGATGGCACCGTAACTCATAGCGCCCGCTTTAAAGCGTTTTACGATAGACTCTTCCGGCTCAACCTCTTCGATAGGAATACCACCGCCTACTGGATAGTTCAATTCCATCAAGGAACGTAATGTAACGTGGTAATCGTTGCGAATCGCTTTAGAGTATTCTTTATATTTAGCATAATCGCTGTTGATAAGGGATTCTTGTAACAAATCAATCGTCTTAGGATTGAACAAATGCTCTTCTCCATCTTTTACAGGACCATACCAACCGCCTGGTTCGAGTACAGTTTCATCGGATTTGAAAGCCCGTTCATAACGAGCCAAGGCTTCATGTGCTACACCGCCAAGGCCAATACCGCCGATACGCGTTGGCGTATTTACAAAGAACTTGTTAATGAAGTTAGTATTCAAGCCCAATGCTTCAAAGATTTGTGCACCGTGGTAGGATCGAACTGTGGAAATACCCATTTTAGACATAACTTTCATGATGCCACCCACAGCGGCCTTGATGTAGTTCTTTTCTGCTTCTTCTGGTGTAATATCACCAAGACGTTTACGAGCTTGTAAATCTCGAACCGTTTCAAGTGCTAAATATGGGTTGACAGCCGTTACGCCATAGCCAATTAATGTACAGAAGTGATGAACCTCACGTGGTTCACCAGATTCAAGAATGAGGCCGATTTCTGTACGCAACACTTTGTCGATCAAATGATTATGAACAGCTGCTACAGCTAATAATGCTGGAATTGGTGCATGATTTTCATCGACACCGCGGTCGGATAAAATCAACACATTTTGATCTGTACGAGCTGCTTCTTCTGCCTTTTCGCATAAATCATTTAGCGCATCACGCAAGCCTTCAGCACCCTTAGTAGGATCGAAGAGAATTGGCAAGGTTACGGATTTCATGCGACGACAATCAAGAGCTTTGATGGACGCCAACTCTTGGTTTGTAAGGATTGGTGTACGCATGGATAATGCATAGGTTCCTGCTTTGTTAGGATCTGTTAAATTACCAGAGTTACCAAGCATGACCCGTGTAGATGTAACCATCTCCTCACGGATAGAGTCGATAGGAGGATTTGTTACTTGTGCAAACATTTGCTTGAAGTAGCTATATAGCAATTGTGGTTTATCAGACAAGATAGCTAAAGGCGCATCGGCACCCATGGCACCTACAGGGTCTTTACCATCTTTTGCCATAGGCACAATCATACGCACAAGGTCTTCTTGAGTATAACCAAAGGCTTGTTGATTTTTGAATAAATCTTCAATTTTTGGAATGGAGCTTTCATCGGCCTGAGTAATTTCAGATAAGTGAATAACGTGTTCTTTTACCCATTCATCGTACGGTAATTCAGTAGCAACGCGATGTTTGATTTCTTCATCGGAAATGATACGTTGTTCATCTGTATCGATAAGAAGCATTTTACCTGGTTCCAAACGACCTTTAGCACGGATGTTTTCAGCATTTTCGTTTACAACACCAACTTCAGAAGCCATGATAACGCGGTCATCTGTTGTCACATAGTAACGAGCGGGACGCAATCCATTGCGGTCAAGCACACCGCCGATAACGGTACCATCGGTAAAGCCCATAGCCGCAGGACCATCCCATGGTTCCATCATAAAGCTATTGAACTCATAGAAATCATGTTTTTCTCGGCTCATGAGATTATTGCGTTCCCAAGGTTCAGGAATCATCATCATGATTGCATGAGGCAAAGAACGGCCTGTCATGTGCAAGAATTCCAATGTGTTATCAAACATAGCAGAGTCAGAACCGCTATCATCTACTACGGGGAATACCTTTTTGATATCTGGGAACAATGGAGATTCCGCTTTACCTTCACGAGCATTGATCCAGTTTACATTACCGCGAATTGTATTAATTTCACCATTATGAACTAAGAAACGGTTAGGATGTGCCCGAGCCCAACTTGGAAATGTATTCGTACTGAAACGAGAGTGAACCATTGCCAACGCAGATGTAAAGTCAAGGTCGCTCAAATCAAGGTAGAAGTCGCGCAATTGACCAGGTGTTAGCATACCTTTATATACGATTGTTTTAGAAGACAAAGATGCGATATAAAAATCGCTGGATAATTCCTTGCTTAATGGAATGATGCGTTTTTCCGCCAATTTACGGATAATATATAATTTGCGTTCAAATTCCTTATTGTTAGTTACATCGGGGCCTTTACCGATGAGGATTTGAATCATCCAAGGACGAATCGCCGCAGCCTCTTTACCAACCTTTGTACCATCAACCGGTACTTCACGCCAGCCGAGAACAACTTGCCCCTCTTCGCGTACAACCTCTTCGAGAATTCGTTTTTGCTCATTACGGAGACTTTCATATTTATGGGCAAAGACCATACCTACGCCATATTCGCCAGCTGCAGGCAGATTAATACCAAGCACTTCACACTCACGCTTGAAAAACTCGTGCGGAATTTGCACCAAAATACCGGCACCATCACCTGTGTCCTTATCGGCACCGGCACCACCACGATGTTCAAGGCGCTCCAAAATGCGCAAACCATCGTCGATAATATCATGAGATTTTTTTCCCTTAATATTAACAACGAATCCCATGCCACACGCATCCTTTTCAAATTGGCTGCTATACATGCCATTGGCTTCGAGTCTAGCTTGATCTAGACATTGTTGCTCTATTGTGCTTTGCTTCATATCCATAACGTGCACTCCTTCATATCACTTGATTATTCCAAGCACTGCGGCATCGTTCCGTTCGGTCTTGGTAAAAGTATAACTAACAAACTATTTTTCTATAAAATTATCAATTCAACATTCTATAGAATTTTATGTCTATACACAGTATACTCCTGTCCACTGTGAATTGAAAATATAAAAAAAACATAGTCTATGCTTTTCATGCATAGACTATGAGTTTTTATCAATATTGTTTTTTGTATACAAGGATACAGGGAAAATAAGCATCTCGTCCGATAGATATGATGGACTTATTATTTAGAGTAGTAAAATCTACAGTTATTATTCTCGACCAAAATTATCCCCTACTTCACAGGTAACCGTAATAGCTTCGTCCTTACCATAAGGTACAAAGGTTAGCTCTGATGCGTGCAAACATTGGCGTGTATAGGGCTTATTGCGCGTACCATACATAGCATCACCAACAATAGGATGTCCAATGTGTTCCATGTGTACGCGAATTTGATGAGTTCTACCAGTCAATAACTTAAAACGTAACAGAGTATTGTCTCCCTCATGATTAAGAACAATATATTCTGTTTGAGCAGGCTGCCCAAATTCATCGATAACGCGGCGATTATCAAATACTGGATCGACCCCGATAGGCGCATCTACCATACCATCCGCATCAATACGCCCTTCTACAAGGCCTGTATAAATGCGGTCGATACGACCTGCTTGTAGCTCATCCGTATAGTATTGTTGTGCTTCTTTTGTTTTACCAAAGAGAATGCACCCCGATGTATCTCGGTCGAGGCGGTGCACAGGTCGAACCTTATGAACTACGTTTTTCTTCGCATAATACCCTGCCACATAGTTACTCAATGTACAAGACTTCGTTTGCCCTGCAGGATGAACGAGCATAAAGGGATCCTTATTTACAACTAGGGTATGCGCATCTTCATAGAGAACTGTAATCGGTCCCTTTTCTACGTCTACCCCATAATCCTTATCTTGTGGTAATTCTAAGGTTAACACATCTCCTTTTTTGAGTGCCCGTTGTGAATGAGCCACACGGCTATTAACTTTTACCCGTTTCTTGCGAAACATCATTTGGATATCCCGAGAGGATAGGGAAAATCGTTCCTTTACATATTTAGAAACCGTCAACTCTGTTGGTTCTTTCACCGTATACGTTTTCCAGCTCATATTACCACCATTCGTTAATATATGTTTTTTGTTCAGGATAGAGAATATCGAAATAGTCTAACCATTCTTCGCTTACTGAAAGTTTCCCTTCAAAAACGAGATCTCGAGCCGTAAGTGTGCCCATTAATAACTGGCTCAATGCACCGACCTCAACGGTAATATCCGCTTCGCCATCGAATGTATCAGAAATCTTTTTAACGGATGGAGTTAATGCACCGCCATATTGCACTTCATAGCGACCTTCATTCCAGCTACAAAGTCCATCTTTCACTGCAAAGGTCATTGTTATAGGCATCATCAACGCCTCTGGATTGACAGGAATCGCTTCAAAGGCAGCTTTTACATCTACAATACGACTCATCATATATGGCATAGTAGCATGGCCAGTTCTACCATCAGGATAGAAGCGATAATATGTATCGTGAAGGCCTTCATTCCAACGGATAGACGTACCTTGGGAACGGTGATTATAGAAATAATTCAATAATGCACGTTGTGCACGACGTGTCGTGTAAACCAGCTCAGTAACAGGAATTTCAGGCTGACCTAAACGATACACTGCATAGCCTTCAATGACATGGTCATCGTTGCGCACTACAGCAACATTTACACCTTCTGCAAAGAAGCTGCCTAATAATCGTTTCCATTCCTTTTCACCGCGCTCTGCGTAGCCGGAAAGACGAGCCGTATAGGTTTTATATACTGGATCTAACAAAGTCCATTGATCTACGCTATTTAGCAAGCCAAAGCTCAACGTTTTATCTGTCATAGGGCGCAAGTCTTCTAGCGACATGGTATTCACCCATTGATGAGCATAAAGCTCCCAACCATATTGTTGGTAGAACGCTGCCTTGGATGGCATCAAAATCGTCATAGCTTGACCGCGTTTACGAAGCTCTTCTAGTGCAGCAGTTAACAGTGCTCCGCCTACACCACCACGGCGGGCTGCTGGATGCGTTGCAACGCCTACCATATAGCTCGTAGGCAATACGGCACCACGTACATTAAGATTGTATTGACGCAAATGAACGGTACTCAACAATTGGTCCTGTTCTAACCCGACCATTGTATTCTCTGGTTCATAGCAATTTGTAAAATAATATTGGAAGAACGGATCTTCCTTAGGTTCAAAGCAGTACGCCCATAGATTTTCTACATGAGGCGTATCTTGAGCCGTCGCAATTCTAAATTCCATAATTATGTCCTCGTTATATCATAAGAGCCGTTATCTATCTGTCGCGTCACAGCATATAATATCTAATCTGATCTAATTTAAGCACATCACATCGCCATATCGCCATATCGCCATATCGCCATGATGATACGATAGTTACATTCAAATATATAGTCTAACAATTCTATTATAACAAAATGAGCTATGAAGCACATCGACTTCATAGCTCAGATTTTATTTACCACCTGTCGCATTATCTGCTTCGTTAGCATATACTGCGTCATATTTTTCAGCAAAATGATCTGGGTTATAAGATTCTTTTGCTTGACGAAGACCAGGCAAGCCCATATCTTCTTCACGGTTGATGAATTCTACTTCGCTAAACTCATGACGAATGAATTCATTATTGATAGCTTGATACAAACCACGAATATCTGGATTTGCTTTTTCAATGTGAATCAAAGCAATTCTGTCATTGAGAAGTTCACCGATACTAAAAGCCTCAACACGACCGAATAATTTAATGGCACCGCCTTTAAGACCCAACACATCCCAGTTGTCAAACAACAAATTGATGGCTACCAATTCATCTTCGATACCTTCTTCATGATGCGTTTCTACCCAAGATGCTGCCGTTTCACGACATAATGGGATGATATCATCTGTAATTGGCACATATTCATAGTTAGAATATTGCATGCGGAATTGATTTAAATGGTTTTTCTTTTGACGGAATTTCTTACCAGACAAGTTGATAAGATCTTCGGACTTGTAAATGTATTCATAGTTGTCGCGGTCAGGTGTAAATGCATAGCGACCAGGACATAGGTCTTCCATGCGTTCTTTTACATCTTTGCTAACGCCTTTAAAACGGAACGGCAATTTATTTTCTACGAACCATTCTTTAGCACGCAACAAACCATCAAGGAACTTTGCATCTTTACCAGCAAATGGAGGTAATAGGAATGGCTCACGCTTGCCACCACCTTGGATGTACAATACGCCATTCTCTTCAGCCCAGCGAATACCGTATGGATCTTGCCACATAAACAGTGTAGTAAAGCAATTATCGGATGCTTCATAATGATGTTGTTCAAAATACTTGTCGATTAATGGTTTATCTCGCAATTCAAAACGTTTAAATTCTAAAATAATAATCCCTCCTATCAGATTCCTCTTTTGAGGTTACTTTCACGGTCTGTGAAAGTTTCGATTCTATTATGTTTAAACATGATTCTAACAATCTAGTATTAAACCCATAGGGGTCGTAATCACAATTTTACAGATTCACCTAACTCAAAGGTGCCATCTGTTGTGATAACCTTGTCACCTTCGTTGAGTCCAGAAATAATAGCTACGTCATCACCTTCAGTAATGCCTACCTCAACAACACGTACATCAACTGTATTATTCTCGGTTAATACATATACATATTTGCCATCTTGATTTTCCCGAACCGCCTTAGTTGGAACGGTCAGCATCTTGGCTTTCACATTAGATTCAATAACGAGTGTATAGAATTCACCAGCCTTGATTAGGCCTTTCTCATTGTTGAAAGTAGCTTTTACGAGGACACTTGGCACATTTTCAGGCTGAGTAATATCTACATAAGTCAATTCACCCGGTATTTCTTGGTCCCCCACCTTGAGAAGTACCTTCATACCATTCTTGGCTTCAGCTGTACCTAACTTCATAGCCGCATCACGGGGAATGCTGAGGGATGCTACCATCGGTGTGGATTGCTGAATCATCATAAACGGACGATCCGCAATCGCCATTTGACGGTCTTCATTATAAATAGATGTCACTGTACCTGCTATAGGGGCCACGATTGTAGAAGCTGCCATCTGTGCAGATACTTGAGCAATTTGTGCCTCGATAGCCGCCGTATTGACGCCTCCCCCACCACCAGTTGTGACTGTTGTAATTTGTGGTTGAGATCGTTCCAAAATACGATCATATTCTTTTTGTGTGATTATGCCTGCTTCGCGCATGCGTTGAGCCTGTTCCAGTTGAGTACTGTCTATAGATGCTGCAGTCGTAGTCGTCACAGCAGTGGCATATGATTGTGATTGGGCTTGTGCTAATTGTCCTTGCAAGGATGCTAGCTGTTGTTGTAAAGCCGATGTATCTACAGTTGCCACAGTTTGACCTTGCTGTACTCGGTCGCCTACTTTCACAGCATACACGACCTGCCCCGTCAAGGTCGGCGTTATCGTCGCCTTATTAAGGGCCGTTACATTGGCATCATTATGAATCTGCAACGGCATATCCTTGTACGTTACCTCTGCGACGGATACGGTTTTCGTACCACATCCCGCAATAGCAAGCGCTATAATCATAACACCAAGGATAGCAATTACAGAGCAGAAACGATTTATTTGCATTCTGTCACTTCCTATCATATTGATTTTTATCAATACCTTAGTATATCATAAAATCAGTTAGAATTGTATGAAAGCTAATTCCTTTAATTTATGGATATAACGGAGGTTCTCATGGAAGAACGGATGGACTTTAGAATTTTAAACAATGGTAGCTTCATTCCCTCCATCGGTTATGGTACCTATAAAACAGGTACCGAAGGAGAGACTGAACAGGCCGTTGCCAATGCACTTGGCGTAGGCTATCGTTTACTCGATACGGCCGCCTATTATGGCAACGAAGAAGCCGTGGCTAAAGGAATCAAAGCATCTGGTATTAAACGAACAGATATAATCATCACTACTAAAATCTGGCACACTGATGCAGGCTACGATAATACGATGCGTGCTGTTGAAAGTTCCTTAAAGAAATTAGATACCAACTATATTGACATCATGCTAGTACATCAACCACTGGGTGATTACTACGGTTCTTGGCGCGCCATGGAAGAATTATACGATCAAAATGTACTCCGTGGGTTAGGTCTATCTAACTTTTACGAAGACCGCCTCATTGACTTGCTGTACCACTGCAATGTAAAGCCGGTGGTCAACCAAATCGAATGCCACCCGTTCAACCAACGTCAATCACTTTTACAATTGATGAGAAAGCATCAAGTTGTAGGCATGGCATGGTCTCCATTTACCCGTGACCGCCAACCGATTTTTGACCATCCAATCATCAAAAGCTTGGCAGAAAAATACGGTGTTTCAAAACATCAAATCATCTTGCGTTGGCACATCCAACGAGGCATCATTCCATTGCCAAAGGCCAATAACGTGAGCCATATGGAAGCAAACTTCGATGTATTCGATTTCAAACTCACCAACATCGACATGGATGTTATGGAACTACTAGACCAACGATCCTTCTTGGAAAATCATCATACTGCGCCTGGTCTTGAAAGGCTATTACAACTCAAATAAAACATAATATACTAATTAAATACTAAGTAACATGCATTGTTGATAACAATTACAATAAATATAACAATCATGCCATCACGATAAGCAAAATAGTATTTGTAAAAATAAAACCACGTATATCTAACCTTTCATAGGAATAGATATACGTGGTTTATTTTATTTTATCACATTAAATATAGCTTGTACAAGAATCATATAAATTACTGTACCAGCAGCAATCGATATGAGCATGTTACGTTTCCATAAATGTAAACCTACCGTAACAACCAAGGCTATGAGCTCCGGAATACCGTACGGATATGCTAACACGACAGTCTCTTTAAAGGTATATATAACGAGCATGCCCATAACAGCGGCTGGTAATGCCTTACCTAAAAATAGTACAAAATCTGGTGCTTTTTTTCCTGGAGGAAATACGAGGAAGGCTCCAAATCGGGTAAGTAATGTACCGGCTACAACAATGGCAACAGTAATGACCATTTCTGTACTAGTCAAGATGTACACCTCCCCACTTGTACGCTACATAACAGACGAAAAGCATACATGTCATAGACAGCAGCATAAAGAGTGATTTACCAACCAATACAAGCATGATTAATGCCATTAGTACCCCAGCTACGCCAAAGGCTCTAATCTTATTATTCTTCGCATTGAGTAGCATTTCAAGGAATACCGCAATAAATAGCCCTGGCAATACGAAATCGATGCCCCGTAAATCTACGTCAGCCAATAAATCACCAAATAGACCACCTACAAAGGTGCTAAATACCCAAAATACATAGTTAAGCCAAGACACGTGGAAGTAAAACCACTTTTCATCTACATCATCTGGCAGCTTCGTTCCCATGTTGATGGCAAAACTTTCATCACACATCCAAGCAATAGTGGGGAACCATTTCCACCCCATATGAATATAACGTTGGAGCGCAGACAAACCGTAGAAGAAGTGACGACCATTAACAAACATGGTCAGTACAAACGCATTAATAGGATCAAATCCAGCCACCAACATGCCAATCGTCACAAACTCCATGGATCCCGCAAAAATAGTAGACGCCAAAACAGGCGCCGTCCACCAAGGCAGCCCTTGGCTCGTAGCATATAAACCAAAGCCTAAACCAATAACAAATAAGCTTATGCCCATAGGAGCCATAATAGGAAAAGCAAAAGAAAAAGCACTTCGACGCTTTATCTCATTCAAGGGACTATCTCCTTTCAATATCGTATAATCAGTCGTCAATCATCAATCATCAATCATCAATCATCAATCATCAATCATCAATCATCAATCATCAATCATCAATCATGTCGATTATAAAGCACGTGTCAAAATTTCGCGAGCTACTTCTGGTGTTACGTCACCTTTTTCACCAAGTTGTGTCATGCCATGGTCTTCTAATTGTTTCACAATTTTATCGATTGCTTCTGTGCCAAGACCATAATCTTTTAAATGAGTAGATACGCCAAGGGATTCGAAGAATTCACGAGTTTTTGCGATAGCTTTATCCGCTTTTTCTTCTTTTGTACCTTCTGTGATATGCCATACACGTGTAGCGTATTGTGCCAATTTTTCAAGCTTATCAGCCTTTTTCACTTCCAATAATGCAGGCAATACGATAGCTAATGTAATACCATGGTCAAGATGGTACGCCGCAGTTAACTCATGGCCAATCAGATGAGTTGCCCAGTCTTGTGGCACGCCGGCACCAATTAAACCATTTAATGCCAATGTAGAGGCCCACACGTGGTTAGCACGAATATCGTAGTTTTCTGGATTTTCTACTGTTTCTTTGCCGATTTCAATCATAGTTTTTAAAATACCTTCGCTGAAACGATCTTGAATACGACCTTCTACAGGGTATGTTAAATACTGCTCTGTGGTATGCACAAAGGTATCGATAACGCCATTCTTAACTTGTCTTTCAGGCAAGGTGAAAGTCAATGTTGGATCAAGCATGGAGAACTTAGGGAATACTAAGCTACTGAATACAGGGTATTTACCGTCACCATAAGTAATAACTGCACCATTGTTCATTTCGGAACCAGTTGCAGGTAGTGTCATAACTGTGCCAAATGGTAATGGATTTGGTACCATGTCTACCGGAACCTCTGGCACACCAGCTTTCATTACCTCAATAACGGGACCATCATAGGTAGCACCCATAACGATAAGTTTTGTAGCATCTACTACAGAACCGCCGCCTACAGCGAGAACGAAATCTACGCCATGTTCTTTAATGAAAGCTACCGCACGTTCACAAGTTTCAAGAGATGGGTTTGGCTCAATACCACCAAACTGCTCAACCTTGCGGTTACCAAGAGCTTTCACAATGCGATCAATAAGACCACTGTGCACAGCGGAGCCACCACCATAAGTAATGAGCACCTTTGCATCCTTTGGTACCAATGTATCTAATTCATCTAAACGGTCTTTACCAAATACGATATGTGTAGGGTTATAAAAATCAAAATTATACATACATCCTCCATTAATCCGACATATAGATATATCCGACATATAGATATATGAATCCATATTAGAATTATACAAAAATATTTAAAATATAAATTTACTACCTAGCGATCACACATTCAATATAACACATTAATCAATATATTATATTGAATTGTATTATAAATGAGCTAGAATTTCACCATAGTTTTAATCTATAGCTAACTGATATGCTTTTATCATATACAAATCCCCTTCATCCATGATAGGATATAACCATTATAAGACTTGAAAGGGATGATTATATGAAATTAAAAACATTGTTAGCACCATTACTTATCGGTGCTCTTGCATTTGCTATCGCTGGTTGTGGTAGTACATCAAATCAATCAACACAAACACAAAAAGAAATCAAAATAGGTGCTACATCTGGTCCTCATGCACAAGTAGCTGAAGCTGTAGCAAAAGAAGCTAAAAAACAAGGAATCGATCTTAAAGTAGTTGAATTCTCAGACTATGTAACACCTGATAAAGCCCTTGCAGATGGCGATATTCAACTGAATGCTTATCAACATGTACCATTTATGGAAAACTTTAACAAACAAAATGGTTCCAACTTAGTAGCAATCGGTAAAACAATTTTGGTGCGTATGGGCTTATATAGTAATAGTGTACACAGCGTACAAGATGTACCTGAAGGCGCTACTGTTTCTATCCCAAATGACCCTACTAATGGTGGTCGTGCATTAGCATTATTAGCTAAAGCTGGATTAATTACGTTAAAAGATGGTGTCGGCTTCAAAGCAACAGTTGCAGATATCACATCTAACCCGAAGAATATAAAGATTCAAGAACTAGAAGCAGCTCAATTACCTCGTAGTCTAGATGATGTAACAATTGCAGTTATTCCAATGAACTATGTGCAAAGTGCTGGTCTTAGTGTAGAAAAACAAGGTTTCTTCTTCGAATCTAAAGATGAACCACTAACAGTTATCGTACTTGCAGTTCGTAGTGAAGACAAAGACAACGAAACATACAAAAAAATTGCAGATATTTACAAATCTGATGCTATTAAACAATACATCGACGAAACATTCAAAGGCACTATTACAACTGCCAATTAATAAAGTTTATATCGTCACTATATAACTAAAAAGAGATACCCCAATGATTACAATCATTGGGGCATCTCTTTTTTACTCTTCTGTATCAAATGTAACATCTAATGGTTGACGCTCTACAATATTGCGATATCGTACTTTAGGATATCCCATAAGAATGCCACCAGCTACAATTTTATCATCAGGTACACCTAATTCATCTAATAATGGTTGGTATTCAGCTTCTCCAGCATGTTCAAAAAAGCCTGCCCAACAAGTACCAAGGCCTAAAGTCGGCGCATATAGCTCAGCATAAGACAAGCAAGAGTGACCACTATCATGGGTACGATGAATATCTTTTTTAGAGCCAATTGCCACGATGAGAGCCGGCGCATCGCGCAAGATATACTCCTTGCCTTTATCTACTTCTGCTTGAGCCGCACGAGCATAAAGGCGCATAATTGGCACTGTTTTTGCAGCTAAATGCATCCACTCTAGAACGAGATCAGCAATACGGCGTAACGTTTGTTTATCTCGGATTACTATATACGAAATACCTTGTGTGTTAGTTGCTGTTGGCGCCATTCTTGCAACGTTTAGCACTTTGCGAATGAGCTCTACAGGGACTGGTTTATTTTGATAGTTACGAATAGAGCGACGACTACGCATAAATAGTTCAGCTTGCTCAGGCGTTAACTTAGGTTCCTTTGTAATATCGATTTGCTCTTTACGCGGTGTCATATCGCTATCAAGAGCAAGCGTTGGGCATACGGAAATACAATGCCCACAGGAGATACAACCTCCCCTGCCAGTTACAGGTCCAGCATCGGACATCACCAGCAATCCGGTCGGACAGTCAGCAACGCAAAGGCCGCATCGTGTACAGACTTCTGTATTGACGGTAAATAACATCTGAATATCCTCCAAATACTACTATAAAGCCTATTATAACATACAAAATCAAGTCATATCTAGTTTTAAACAATTATTCTTATTGTATTGGGACTCAACTAACATTTGTTCATCCGCTTTTAGGATGGGGCCCCATCTCGTTAGTACAACTTGGTAAAAATACGCTTGCTTGCTCCGTTCTTCGCAAAGTCTCTGCACAAGCGTATTCTTACTTTTTTATCACTATATTTATAAAGATGTCCCATCCAAAAGCGTAAATAATCTAGCTAATACTTATATAGAGTCATTACAATTACACCTTGAAATAAATCATAGAAAACACTATCATTTTACACATTATAATAAACTTTATAGTAGTGACGCCATGCCCACCGTGGGGAAGGACTAGCCAGAGGCTAGTCCTTTCCCCATCATATAAAAGCATATTGAGTAAATATCAGATGTAGCTTGTGATGGGACTGGTTAATAGCAGACGATCAAATAATAAAAAGAGTTCCCTATGCAGCGACTTTGCGAAGAACGGAGCAAAGAGGGAACTCTTTTTATTATTTATTGAGTTGTCGCAATCTAACAGGGCCCCATCACAAGCGGAGAAGTGAATTTACTCAAATGCTTTTATAAGTTCCATGTATTGCGCTTTGTGTGTCATTCTCCATGTCCCAAAGTCTGGTTCTGGAGATTCGTTTAGAATATTTGCCAAAGATTCCAAAAATTCTGGAATTTTTGTAGCTACAATATTGCCAGCCATTTTACCGAAGTTTTCAGAACCCATGTGTTTTGATCCACCATCTACAAGGATGAATGCTACCATAGGTTTTTTATCTACTAATTTTACAGCACCATGGAATCCAATTTCACCGATTTGGTGTGTACCACAAGAATGTGGACAGCCGGATATATGTAAACGAGGTAGTTTTCTTGTGTCTACACCCTTTTTTTCAAGGTGTGCGAAGATATCTTTTAACAGACCGTTAGAGTCTTGCATACCAATCTGACATATAGTAGAACCAACACAAGATACGGAACGGCGGAAATCATTTTCGGCACTATCATCAGTTATTTCCGCAATTTTGCGTGCTTCATCAGCTGTAAGATTAATGAAGAACAATGCTTGGTCTGGCGCAATACGTGCTTCTACTTGGTCAAGTGTCACTGCATAGTCAAGGGCAGCCAACAAGTGTTCTACGTTCGCATCACCACCTGCTGGATGGTATTCTACGTAATATAAACCTTCTTGTTTTTGACGGTGAATACGATAATTTTCCACAGAATCATCACGCTTACCAGTTTTTGTAATTTCATAAGCATAATCAGCTGGATTAATAGTTAGGTGTTCTACTTCTTTTACCATAGCTAGAGTTTCTTCATAGATCTTGATGAAAGCTTCCGCCCCACCCATTTCAGCAGGCATATAACGGGTACGAGCCTTACCGCGGTTTTTGAAGTTACCATGGTTAGCAAAAACCATAAGCATAGCTTTCACATGGTACAAAACATCCTCAGGCGCTACATCATGTGCCACCGGAATACCAATGCGAGGATTAGGACCAATACCACCACAAGCATACACATCAAAAGTATTGTGTTTTGTTAAGTTAAAACCTAGGTCCTTGAACGTAGAATGTGGGGTACTATCAAAACCATTATCTATACCCATTTTAAATTTGCGAGGGATCTTGATATAGAACATTTGCTCCATAAGAAATACGCTAATAGCTGTTGCATATGGCGTAATATCTAAAGTTTCACGAGGATCAATGCCACGTAAAATACTAGCCACCACATTGGGATTGTCACCGCCAGCGCCACGGTTATAGATACCGTGGTCATAACATTCCTTATAGAGACTCAATATAGTATCACCATCAAGGCCATGCATTTGTAAGCATTGGCCGGTAGTGAAATGTACGTGTTGCAGGTTATATTTACGAATGGAGTCCGCTAAAAACTGCATGTGCTCGCGCGTCATGCGACCACCGTTGAAGCGCCAACGGCTCATGCCAGTATTTGCACCGCGCTCAGCGTAACTACCATAAGCACCAGATTGTCCTTTATAGTCTGCAATGGATAGTTCTTTCTTATAGAACTTATGTGTCATATCCTCAAACTTTGGATAATCTGCAATTAATCGATCTTTCAATTCTTGTGTAATCATACTATTACCCTCTTGGCTTATATTTATTAAGCATAATTCGTAACTTTATAACGCTTAGTATACCATATATGCATAAGTATGTTAGTAGCTAAGCTCACAATTTCAATATCGATTATTAATAATATAGTTTACAATCTGTAATAATTATCACTTTTAAAAAGGCAAAAGAAGCTGTAACCAAATGTGGTTTTACCACATTCAGCTACAGCCCCTTTTTATAATAATTATATGATTAAGTATTGCTAGTTTTTATACGCGACCTTCGTTAGGATTATTGTATGCATCCTTATCGATGGTTCCCATAATTTTGTCTACTACCAAAGCATTTGTTAATGACCCAGATACGTTCAAACATGTACGTCCCATGTCAATCAATGGATCGATAGCTAGAATTGGGCTAATGGAGGTGAAGTATGCTCCAAGGCCTGTACCACTAAGGGATACAGATGCCGCCATTGTAGCCGTACCTGGCACGCCTGCGATACCAACAGAACCAATAGCAATAACGATAACACTCATGATATACATAGTCATATCAAATGGAATATTGGCTACATTAGAGATGTACACCACCACAAGTGCTGGGAACACGCCCGCACAACCTTGCATGCCCGCAGTAGTACCGAAGGAAGCTACTGTATTAGCAGTTGTAGCATTTACACCAAGACGTTTTGTCAAAGTCTCTACAGTTAATGGCAATACCCCCATCGAAGAACGAGAAGTGAACGCCAATAAGAGTGGTGCTTTCGCTTTCTTGAAGTATGTAATCGGATTGTAGCCAAAGCTAGTAATCAAGATTGCTTGTACGACAAACATAATCAAAAGACCAACGTAAAGCAATACTACGAACAAGCCCATATCAAGAATAGCTTGTACACCGCGTGTTGCCAATGTAGAAGCTAACAAAGCAACTACACCATATGGCATAAGACCAATGATGAAATCAGCTACCCAGGAAATCAATTGGTGAAGTTCATCAAATAGTTTTGTGAACACCTCCATAGAGTTTGTCCCTGTTTGTTTTAATAGACGAGCTACGCTACCCAAGATAATTGCAAATACGACAATGCCGATAACATTTGTTTCAGCAGCCGCTTGAATTGGATTGCTAGGGATTAGTGCTCGGAATGTATCAACCATAGGTTTGATTTCACGAATCTTCTTGCCAGATTCAACAATATCAAAACCTTGACCTAAACCGAAGGCATTCCCCAAAATTAGGCCGACTATAGCAGCAACAGCTACCATGCCGAGATTTGTAGAAATCATGGCAACTACTAACTTTTTGAGGTTAGCTCCTGCCTCCATGTGCAAAATAACGTGAACAATAGAGATAAAAACGATAGGAATAACAAGCATGCGGATTAAGTCGATGAAACCGCCCCCTACGAGAGAGAACCACTTTGTACTTTCCTTGATGTAAACCACTTTGGATGGATCATCAGGGAAGCCTGCAATAATTTGGACCGCTATACCAAGTACGGCACCAGCAATAGTACCAATAATAACAAGATTACCGAAGGATGTGCCCTTGCGTTGCAATACATAAATACCAATTAACACGAGCACAAAAACCGCGATAATACCAATACTTAGTGGATTGCTTAACATGAGGTAATCTGTAAAGAATGGAATATTCATAATACACCTCTTTAATTCATATCACAACAATAGGTTATGAACTTAGTATAGCATATATCGAAAAAAATACAAGTATAATATTTAATTTTTGGTAACATTTAATGTATTCTGTAATATATACACCAAAAAGGCGATTTTCCAGAAGAAAATCGCCTTTAGTAAATCTAGCTATTATATTATCTGTTAACTAAGATATAAGTTACTTGGATAGGACCATGAGCACCATCTACAGTTACCAATTCGATATCTGCCGTACGGGACGGACCAGAAATCAAGCAGATATTTGTAGGGAACTTAGCTGGATCGTTGTGATACCGTTCAGCCAAATGTTCCATTGTTTGTGTCATGCGAGGGTTGATTGTATCAGTATACAACACAGCAATATGTGTTGTAGGCAACAAGCTAATCGCACGGCCAGAGTCCTCACCAGAAGCTTGTACTACAGTAGCAGTTTCTGCAATACCGCAGTATGGGAATGTAATACCAATATCAGCATTAGCAGTATTAGAAATACATTCTTCACGACCTTTAGCTGGATCCCATTGGAAGTATGTACGAGTGCCACCATTATTAGCTGCATCTTGTTCGAACAATTCTTTTAATTTATATTCTTCTACTTCAGGAGAGCTTGGGAATACAATTTTACCGTTTCCCCAGTCTTCGATAGCTGCAAAAATTGTTTCACCTAGTTTGTCAGGTGTAGTTTCAACGAATTTTGTACCAACACGTTGACATTGTTCCTTAAACATTGTCAAAATTTGATCCCGACTCAAATCTTGGAACATAGTTTCTTGAGGACCATGGCTATAATCAAAGCCTTCTACAAAAGCAGGGCACATTTCTTGATCACGGCCTAATGCACGAGATAAACGTGCAATAAATTGATTACGTTTAGCTACATCCATTATTTTTTCTCCTTCTTCTTGTTCTTTTCATGTTCAGCATATAAATCACGGAATTTCTTGAATTTCAAGGAACCCAACTCTTTAGACTTAGTCCAACCGTTCATAACTGGAATAGCTTGAGTCCATTCAGGCATGTTACCTTCTTTATTACTAATTAAGTTCATACCGATAGCACCAGCTTTTGTGCCAAGATCAAATAATGTTGCATTACCGAACATCTTAGCAGCTGCTGTGAAGATAGCTTCTTCTGCTTTTGGACGAGTCTTTTCAATATCAGCCATGATATGACGGTGCTCCATCAACAATTCATGCAATGGAATAGCTACTGGACAGTTTTCTGTACATGCACCGCATAATGTAGAAGCATATGGAAGATCGCCGGCTACATCGTAACCTTTGAATAATGGAGTCAATACAGCACCCATTGGACCTGGATATACAGAACCATATCCATGACCGGAAACGTGACGGTATACAGGACAGATATTCATACATGCACCACAACGGATACAACGTAGCATTTCTTGGAATGTACCACCCAAGATGCCAGAACGACCGTTATCAATAATGATGATATGAGTTTCTTCAGGACCATCAGCTTCACCAGGACGCGCAGGACCAGTCATCATGGAGAAGTAGTTAGAAATCTTAGAACCTACTGCAGAACGGTTCAACATTTCCATCATAACATCAAGAGCTTTGAAATCAGGAACAATACGTTCTGTACCTAAGAAAATTAATTGAGTCTTAGGAATAGAACTAGCCATACGACCGTTACCTTCGTTGGAAACGATTGTACATGTACCAGATTCAGCAACTGCAAAGTTACAACCATTAACACCTACATCAGCTTTTAAGAAGCGCTCACGTACATAACCACGTACAAAGTGAGTCATTTCCGTAGGGTTTTCAGTTCCTGTATAACCTAATTTTTCAGCAAAAATTTCACGGATTTTGTTACGTTCAAAATGAAGACCTGGTACTACGATGTGAGATGGAGGACTTACTGCAGTTTGCAAAATAAATTCAGCCAAGTCAGTTTCGTTAACTTCAATACCAGCTTCTTCTAATACTTCGTTCAAACCAATTTCTTCAGTTAAGATAGTTTTGGATTTAACGATCATTTTTGCTTCGCGTTGGCGAAGGATATCTAATGCAATTTGAGTCGCTTCTTTGTCATCGAACGCAAAGTGAACTTTAGAACCAGCTTTTTCAGCATTGTCAGCAAATTGACTTACATAGTAATCCAAGTTGTTAAGTACGTGATCGCGAATTTTAGCCGCTTCAGCGCGGAAATCTAACCATTCAGGAACATCCGCAACTACTGTATTACGTTTATCATAAAACACGTCTTGTGCTTTTTTAATAGCTGCAACTTTGAAATCGTCAGCCAAACATTCTTTTATACGTGTTTTATAGGGGCGATTGTCATATATAAGTGCCATGTCGTCTCCTCCTTAACGGCAGTTTAAGATTTCAGCAATATGCATAACTTTGATACGGCGATCAATTTCGCCTTCTTTATGAAGACGATCAAGCATACCAGCGATGTTCATTAAGCACGCTTGGTCAGAACCGGAGATAACGTTGGCACCTGTGCCAGCAATTTCCAATGCTTTTTCGCGTGTCATAACTTCACTGATTTCAGGGTTTTTAACTGAGAAAGTACCGCCGAAACCACAGCAACGATCTGCACGTGGTAATTCAATCAAGTTGATATCTTTAACGTTTTTAAGGAGTTTGAAAGGAGGCTCTTTAATGCCCATCAAACGAGTTACGTGGCAAGATGTATGGTATGTAACGGATTCGTTAAAACGAGCCCCTACATCTTCAACACCTAATACGTCAGTAATAAATTGAGTGAATTCGTAAATTTTACCACTCAATCTTTCTGCGCGCGCCAACCACTCTGGTTGATCTTTTAAGAAATGATGATATTCATCGCGGATTGCAAAAGCGCAAGAACCGGACATGCTGACTACATATTCAGCGTTCTCAAAGCATTCGATTGTATTCTTAATTGCGTCCATAGCTGCGTCATTATAACCGGAGTTAGTGAACATTTGTCCACAGCATACTTGTTTCTTAGGTACTACAAGCTCACAACCTAATCTTTCAAGTACTTCTACACCAGCCATACCTACATGAGGGTAGAACATGTCAATCAAACACTGTTGGAAAAGATGAATTTTCATATTATCTTCCTCGTCTTTTCTAGTACTTAACCTAATAAAAAATTTTGATATGTATGTGTTATGGCAATTTTTAGTAGTGAATTTTTCGACTAAATTTCTGCCCTGAACATTACTTATGCTTTCAAATAAATATTCAAAAGCTCATCGCTATAATTATAAATTAATCATGTAGATATTGTCCAAAGAATTGCTATATTCGTATGTACCCTTTTATTTCTTATATCGTTATGACTTTTTGTAATAACAAACATTGAATTTTATCACATCTATTATTTCATTTATCATTTTTTCTTGTAAAAGCCCCATAAAATCTAGATTTTGCGAATGTTTATCATTTTGCATTTTTAACTACTAGAAAATCAACTTTTATCTATATTTCATTCTATATTTATATAATGGTACTCAAATTTTCAAATTCATGTAAGTTTTATCCTTATAGATTACATTTTCTTATAGTAGTGTATAAATTTAAAAAGTGTTATAATTTATTTTATATAAGTATAGTTTGAAAGGAGCCCTTTTCATGAAACTAAATAAATTATCTTTGTCTTTAGCAATTACATTGGCCCTTGGTTCTACATTCAGCATGGCTCACGCTGAAACAACTGCGACTCATATAAAATCTGAAGTATCTAATGTGGCTACTAGAGCTGAGGTATCTGCTAAAGCGGATGAACACCGTGTTGATACATCTGTTAAAAACGATGCTAAACGTATTGATACATCCGTCAAAAATGATGCTAAACATGGTAGCACAGTTGTAAAACGTGATGCAAAACATGCTGATGCATCCGCTAAAAACGCTGCTAAACGCGCTGATACATCCGTAAAAAACGATACTAAACGCGTTGATACTTCTGTAAAAAATGACGTTAAACGCATTGATACTTCCGTAAAAAATGATGTAAAAGAAGATGCTGCAAAGGTAGAAGGTAAAAAAGTTGTAAAAACTAAAGAAAACTTACCTACTGGTGTATACCCTGACACAAAAGATAACTGGGCTCGCGATGCTATCCAAGCAATGACACAAGCTGGTTACCTTTCTGGTTATGCTGATAATACATTCAAACCTAGTGCACAAATTACTCGTGAACAAGCAGCTGCTATTTATGGCAAAGTGCTACAACACAACTTAAACGAACAAGAATTAGCAGAGATTGCAACAAAAGAATCCTCTACCTCCTACTCTGACGTGGAAGCAGATCGTTGGTCTAGCTCTGCTATCAAATTAGTTAGTGCTGCAGGCGTAATGGAAGGTACATCTAAAACAGCTTTCACACCTAGCAAAACTATGGACCGCGAACAATTCGTTGCATCTGCTGCTAGTCTAGCTAAAAAATTGAATCTTTCTACACCTGTAAAAGCAGAAAAAGTAACTTTCAAAGACGAAGCTAGCATCTCCTCTGCTTACTTGGCAGATATCCAATACATGGCACAACGAGGCATCGTAGCATCTGGGGCAACAGAAAACTTTAACCCTAAACAACCTGTAACAAGAGCACAAGCGGCAACAATATTAAATCGTATGCTTAATGGTGCTGGCCTTGCAACACCAAAACACACTACAACTGAAGCTAAAGCTGAAACAGCTGTAAAAGAAGATGCCAAAAAAGCTGATACAGCATTAGAGAAAGATACATCTAAAGTAAGTAAAGACGCTAAAAAAGATGTAGCTAAAGCTGATAAAGCTGTAAAATCTGATGCAAAAAAAGTTGAAAAAGACGTAAAAGGCAATAAAGATGCTGCAGTAGCTGAAAAAGCTGAACCTACTCGCACCGTTCGCCCTGTTCGTCGTAGCACACTAAAAGCACTTGATCAAAAACAACAAGCTGCATTAGAAGACAAAGTATTTTCTGAATTAAATAAAACTTATAAAACAGAAGATGCATTCCAAAATTATGGCGTAATGTACTGGCGTGACAATCAATTACACGTAGCTTTGAAAACAGACAGCGATATTTCCACAGTAAAAGCCAACCTTGCAAACCGTGGTGATTCTACTGTAAATAACTATGTTGTAGTTGAATCCTCCCAATACAGCCAAGCTGAATACGATGCAATCGATACAAACTTCCGCAACTACTACAACAAAAATGAAAAAGCAGGTACAATTCTAGCTACATTCCCTGATGTAGAAAATAACCAACTTTACGCAGTTGTATCTACAGCATCTAAAGAAACACAACAAGGAATCTCTAAATTATTCGGTTCCAAAGTAAAAATGACAGTAAAACGCTAATCGGCGTTACACTTAACCAGCCAAGGCAGCGTATACTCGACAGTACTACGCTGCTTTGTTGTATATCACTATGCATGCCAACTAATTGACTTTGATGCGACGGATATAGCTTTTTATGCTGGTGAAAGTTTATATTCTACGGCTATCAAGCGCTAGCCTTTACCATGATTAGGAAGGATTTTTATGTACAAGAATACCCCTCACGCATTACGTGCCCTCGTACTCGGCACATTATTGACTACAACAGGCCTTGGTTTTGCTTCTGCAAACACAACCACTACAACTCATGCTCCTGCAACTACTGTTGAAGCCACTAAAATGGAAACTACTAGAGCAGATGTAGCTAAAACAGAAGTAGCTAAAATGGATGTTACTAAAACGGAAACAACCAAAATCGAAACAGCTAAAATTAAATCTACTAATACTGCATCACCTGCAATTGTAAACACCTCTATTGGTACACCTCAAGATATTCAAAAAATCCGCGCCCACATCTTTACAGATGTGCCTAGTGATTTTTGGGCGGCTAACTCGATTAGCACTGTAACAAAAGCAAACCTAATGAAGGGGTATTCCGATGGTACATTCCGACCTAACCAACCTATGACACGTGAAGAAGTAGCAGCTCTCTTCAACAATATCACGGATGATGGTACGGCCGCCTTTTTATCAAGTAAATTTAAAGATATTACATCTGACCGTTGGTCTGCTCTTGCTATTGAATCTGTAGCGCGCAAGAATATCATCAGCGGATATGGCGATGACACATATAAACCAGAAAAATATATGTCCCGCCAAGAGTTTGCGGTAGTAGCAGATAACTATATCCATTACTTAGGATATACCACTGAAGACCCAACAGTTCTTGATAATATAGCCTATGGAGACCAAAAATTTGTGGCTCCTTGGGCACAAGATGCCGTTCGCGAGCTTGCCTATCTTGGGTTCACAAACTACGCTCCAGGTACATTGTTTAACCCTGAAAAATATGTAACTCGTGCAGAAGCAGCGGAAATTGCGTACCGCATGACACAAACAGAACAAGCACTTGCCTTCCACAATACATTGTTCAAGCAACAAGTAGAAAACAAAACAGCTAATATCATCGACAAAGCATTAGGCTATGGCAATGATTTCACCAAATTCCGTCAAGACGGGGCCCTCTTCTGGGAGGCAGGCCAATTACATGCATCTTTAACAGATCAAAAGAAAACTGACCTCATCTCCAACGCAATTACAGAGGCACATGATCCACAGCTAGATAGAACTGTAGTCGTATCAAAAGGTAAATTAAATCAGGCTCAACTAGAAGAGTATCAATCCGATGCCATCGCCCTTTACCAACAAAAAGAACCTCAAGGAAAGATCCTTTCCATCTCCCCAAATACTGATACGAGTGCCCTTCTCATTACCGTTGATTCTATTCAAAAATCGACGTTGAAAGCATTTAAAAAGAAATTCCATGATAATGTATTCTTACAATTACCACCGGAGCCGCTTACAAAGTCAGACGGAAACATTCAATTCCCATTACCACCGCGCGTAAACTATTATAACGACAAACAATAACATAGACAAAAAAGAACCGCCCCCTTAGGAGCGGTTCTTTTCACAATTAAACAGCTGTTACTATACACACATAATCGAATTTACACAGTTCGATTATTTTTTTGTTACATCATTTTCGCGGTCACGCAAGATACCAACTGGTACATATACCGTACCTGCGCTATGGATTGAATCCACATCTTGTTGCAAAATCATTACAACGGAATAATCATCTGTTGTGTAGAATTCAGTAGGCATTTTATCGATATTTACATCGCCACCTAATTTATCTTTCACATCTTGATTATTATTAATCGCATTTACCAACTCTTTTTTATTAAGACCACCAAGATCGTACAAGGATAATTGGCGACCTGTTGTAGTGTTAAATGTGAAACCTTTTACATAGTTTACACCATTGGCATCATGATCACGCATAGTATATGTGTGAATCAATACGCTGAAAATACCGTTTTTATCTGTTTTAACATCATAGTACATAACTACATTTGTTTTATCAGATTCTTTAGCATTTAACTTTTCTACATCATTTTGTATTTTAGAAACATACTTTTTGATGGTCGTATTGATTGCTTTTTCTACCGCAGGGCTAACAGATTTAACCTCTGGGAATACTAAATCCAAATGATCTGTAGTAGATTCCACAGGTGATACAGCAACCTCTTTGCGATCCATATAACGGTCCGCATTTGGAGCTACCACTTCAACTGCATTACGATCTACTTTAGACGCTTTAGAGCGCAACGCACGATTCTGCTCAGGTGTAGCAGTACTAGAAATACGATATGTTAAATCATTACGATTTACACGTTTCGCATTTGTTTGATTTGCTTGTACATTTACAGTATCTTGCGTTACAGGTATTACTTCGCTTGCTGCGAAGGAGACTACTGGCAATGCAGCAGCCATAATGATGAGTACAGACTGTTTTAATTTCATTGTTTAACCTCTTATTGTTCTTGCTCAGCTTTCATAGCAAGAGCTTCTTCTTTATTGAACTTGTGTGTAACAACACGGCGAACAAGATAGAGACCAGCGAATATGAATGCAAGCAATCCTAACCATTGTGCTGTGCTTTCAAATTCAGGACCTACTAATTCAAGTGGAGCTTCCCCACCACCAGTTGTAACAGACAATACAATAATAACAGCTATGATTACACCAATCAAGCTTTCACCAACGATCAGACCAGAAGCAAAGAGAACACCGCGGCGATTGGATTGCTCTACATCGTAGTCAGCAAGCTCACCGGCACGCATTTTAGCACGAGCTACAAGATAACGACCTACGAAGTAGCTGATGAAAGAACCAATAATAAGCGGTACTTCTAAAGTAGGTGGTAAATAAATACCCATACCAACCGCCAACGGAGGCAATGTTAAGGTTGCAGTTGTGCTCTTGAGAATCAAGTTGACGATAATCGCCACAACACCAACGCCAACACCGATTAAGATATAGTCCCAATCCATGCTAGAGTTGAAGATACCTTGTGCAATGGTAGTCATCAAAGTCGCTTGAGGAGCAGATAATGCAGCGTTTGGATCCATTTCAGCACGTGGTAACGCACCTGTGAAACCGTATGCTTGATAAAGCAAGTTAAGAACTGGAGCAATTGCAATGGCACCGGCTACAGAACCAAGTAACAAGGCAATTTGTTGACGCCAAGGTGTAGCACCAACGAGTTGGCCAGTTTTCAAATCTTGTAAATTATCATTAGAAATAGATGCAATCGCAATAACTACGGATGTCATAAAGATAGCCATAGCAGTAGCGAACTGAACACCTTCTTGTGTAGCAAATAAATTATTTTCCGCTGCGATAAAGTATACAACTAAGGAAGAAATAATAGTCGCTAAAATACCGATACCAGAAATTGGAGAAGCAGATGTACCGATAAGGCCTGCCATATAGCCACATGCTGCAGCTACGAAGAAGCCAATCAATAAAGCTACTACGATACCTACTACAACGAGTGTCCACATTAAACCTGCACTAATAGGTACGACAGATACGAAATCCCAGAATGTAAATACTAAGCCAATAAGAATAAGTATGAATACACCTAAAACGGATTTTGTACTCATATCTGTATCCATGCGATGCAATTCACGTTCTGCGGAGCTGCTATTCATGGATTTAACAGAAATTTTCATACCTTCGATGATAGGTTTGATTAAGGTAATCAAAGTCCAAATCGCAGCAATACCGATAGCACCAGCACCGATAAAACGAACTTTAGATTTCCAAACAGCCATTGCAAACTTGGCAGTAGCACCGCCATCTGGAGCAAACATATTAGTGAAGTAAGGTACGAAGCCAGCCCACGCGATGAGTACACCAACGAGGATAGCGATACCAGAAGCGATACCAATAAGATAACCAGCACCTAACAACGCTGTAGAGAAGCCCAAAGGAATTTGAGTAATCCCTTTGCCACCTACAGGAATCCAGAAGCTCATGCTATCGCCAAGCACTTTGAAACCATTTGCACAAAGGCTAATAAGGCCAGCTACAAAGCCACCGGACACAATGTCTGTCATACCGGAGCTAGATTGAGGGCCTTGTTCACCATTGTGAGAGCCAACCTTTAAAATTTCTGCTGCTGCACGGCCTTCAGGATATGGTAGATCACTATTCACTACCATGGCACGACGCAATGGAATGGTGAATAACACACCTAGAGAACCACCACATGCGCAGAGCAAAAACGTTTGCCAGAATGGAAAACCATTCCAATACCCAAGCATGAGTAAACCTGGCAAGATAAAGATAATAGCGGACAATGTACCAGCGGCAGAAGCCTGCGTTTGTACCATGTTATTTTCAAGAACATTAGAATCCTTGAAGAACCGTAAAATTGCCATTGAAATAATAGCTGCCGGAATGGATGACGAGAACGTCAAACCTACCTTCAAACCGAGATATACGTTAGATGCTGTAAAAATAACAGTAATCAATGCACCAAGTAGCATCCCACGTAACGTCAGTTCCGGCAGATGAAGGTCATGGCTCGTAAAGTCATGTTTCATAAGTACTTACCTCCTCTGTGAAATCATAAACTTAAAACAATATACTAAGCTACTTCCATTTTATCGTGTTAAAGCGATGATTTCAATATATATGCGACATTTATAATGTATACATATGAAAATTATAAATTTAAGTTTTCCCACAAATATCTTGAAAGGTCTATTCTGTATCCAAAACACTTTATTAAGCGTGGTAGCCCTCCAAAAGCCTCCAAAGCCACCCACCCTGCTTCGCAGGGCCGCTAAGTCGTTTTTGGAGGACCACCACGCTAATATATACCTAATCGGTTACCCTAAGAATAGACCTTTCATCATTCACCAAATGAAATATTTAATTTATAATTTTTCTACATATAACGCATTATCAATCTTACATATAGATTGAAATCATAAAGGTATGGGGAGAAGGAAAGCGCAATATACTTTCCTTTTCTTATATGCGCATTATGCATATACACCTATCAATTATATGAAAATAGAAATCATTCTCTTTTATTCTGTACAAATATACAGGATTTTATATAATTAAAGTACCGACAGTAGGGTCGGCATGTCTTTTAAGGAGGTTGTAAACATTATGGAAACAAGAATTGAATATGATTCAATGGGACCAGTCGAAGTCGACGCTAGACGAATTTACGGACCTCAAACGCAACGCTCGTTCAATAATTTTAAAATCGGTGACCACCGCATCCCTATTGAACAAATCAAGGCGCTTGCGCTTGTAAAAAAAGCATGTGCTTTAACCAATGCAAAGTGTGGCGCAGTAACTGAGGAAAAAGCGAAACTCATCGCTCAAGTAGTAGATGAGATCGTGGACGGAAAATGGGATGATGAATTTCCGTTAACCGTATTCCAAACAGGTTCCGGCACACAAACTAACATGAATGTGAACGAAGTCATCGCTCACCGAGCTAAACAGTTAGATGAATCCAATCCGCTTCATCCTAACGACGATGTAAACCGCGGTCAAAGTACAAACGATACATTCCCTACGGCAATGCATATCTGTGCATACTTTGAAATTACAAAACGCGTAATTCCTGCATTGGACGGCCTTATCGGATCCTTTGAAAAATTGCAAGAAAAAGGGAAAGGCTTGCAAAAAGTTGGTCGTACCCACCTACAAGATGCTACTTTCATCATGGTAGACCAAGAAATTAGCGCCTTTGTGGACGGCCTAAAAACTGCCAAAACTATGCTCCTTCAAAATGCTGACCACCTTCTCGACGTAGCACTCGGTGGTACTGCGGTCGGTACAGGTGTGAACACACCTAAGGGCTATCTAGACGTTATGGAAACTGTATTGCCAGAGGTAACAGGCGCTCCATTCCGTGTTAAGAATAACAAATTCCAAGGACTTGCTCTCAAAGATGCATTTATGATGGCTCACGGTGCACTTAACACATTAGCGACTACCCTATTCAAAATCGCTAACGATGTGCGCTTCTTAGGCTCTGGCCCTCGCTGTGGCTACGGCGAATGGCATCTTCCTGAAAACGAACCGGGCTCCTCCATCATGCCAGGCAAGGTAAATCCTACTCAATGTGAAGCTTTGACCATGGTATGCGCCCAAGTATTCGGCCACAATACAACTATGACGCTCTGTGCAGGCAGCGGTGCGTTCCAATTGAACGTATACATGCCTATCATGATCTATGACTTTGTTGAAAGCTGTCGCCTTCTCGCAGATGCTATGAACTCGTTTACAACACACTGTATCGACGGTGTAGAATTTGTACCTGAAAAACTCAACTTCTTCGTAGAACAATCCCTCATGATCGCTACATCCTTAACACCATATATTGGCTACGACAAGAGCGCTAAGGTGGTAAAAGAAGCGTACAAACGCGGTTGCTCTATTAAAGAAATCATCTTGGAAGAAAAACTCATGACCGAAGACGAATTTGCTGAAGCAGTTCGCATGAAATAAAATCTCTCTCATCTCTATGACATATCTGTAACATCCTCTCATACCTCAAATGAACGGAAAATAAAAGGACGCTATAGTCTTGAATTCTTCAGTACTACTTATTACTGAAGATTAGACTATAGCGTCCTTTTGAGTTTTATAAGACTAAAAAAATTAGATTGTAATTTTTTGACCTAATAAAGTTTCTAGCCCTTTGAAAACTTTAATAATATTAACATATCCTTCTTGAATAGCATTTGCGTTATATGGAGGTCTGTAATCATTTGCTTTTGTATTTATTACCATATTTCTAAAAATTTCTTGGTCTTGTATAGAGAAATCATTAAATGATGTATAAATAACTAATGTACTACCATAGGCTTTTCTCATATCATCTATTGTATCATCAGAATAACTTAACTTTTCACCGTATCCTTTTTGATTATAAAAACTATCATTGGGTAGTTTCTCTATATAACCTATAAATGGAATATTCAATATTTTTGTGAACCCTCCAGCCCCATAAACATATATAAAAGGAAAGTGTGTTTCACAAGAAAAGACATAACCTTCTATACCTACTCTTTTCCAATTATCCCGTAATGCCATATTAAATTGATACGGCCATTCATATCGCCCTAAAGCCCAATTCATCGTACCGTCTAAATCAAAATTATAGAACCAACAAAAAGGAAATAAAATTAGAATAGTAATAAGAATCTTTTTTAATGTCCGCATGTCTAATACCATATCCATATTTCTCACAAATTCTAGATTACCCTTTGCAAAAACTCACGCTAAACGAATCCAAGCAAAAGTATAATATCTCATAATATGTCAAAACATATAAATATATGCATAAGGCTACTAAAAATAACCCAAAATATACGCCCGCTTTAAAATTAGACTGATATTTTTCTACTTTATCACTTTCAAACTCATCATTTTAAGCATAAAGTACATTCCAACCAAAGAAAGTCCCATACAAACTATTATCAAAAAAATAATACCAACCCGGTGACAGATTCATAAAACAAAACTACTATTCCACCCTCAATTATAAGACTTCCTAATGCAGTAATCCTAGTTAAAGTAAACTTACCTTTATGAGTAACTAATTTGTATATGAGGAATACAATACCAAATATTATAATCAAATCCTGAAGCATTATCTCTCCCTACGGTTGAATTAATATTTAAGCTTATAAGTGATAAATTTAAAAATCTACAGCACATACAATAATAATCATACTTTAATAAACAATGTACTTTACTCTTCTCAAAGATAAGAGCAACATATATTTCATTTTTATTTTAACATTAGAAATAATGATATTTCTAATTTAAACTCTGGATTTTATAAATAAATACAATAACCCCTGCTAGGATACTATCATAGCAGAGGTTAATTAGTTATAAAGGATAATAAAAAATAGAGTTACTTTCCTGATCATATAATGCAGATGTTTTATTATATAGTAAATACAGCACATATATATTAACTAAAGGTACAAATAAGCAAATAAGCCAAAAAATACTACTATTGGTATCCATCAAGCGTCTACATATCATAGTAATTACAGTATATGTAAGATAAATGTATAAAGTATATCTTAGAATGGATGGCTCAATAGTATAAGTTACAACAAAATTATACATAATAAAAGCTAAAAACACATTAAACATATGCCACTGACGAACAGTACTGCGTCCATAAAACCATAAACTATCTATTAAAATGCTTTTATAGATATCAACCCAAAAAGGATATGTATCCTGACGACTATAATACAACTTTAAAGTCTTGATCTGCCCATCGGTTAAATCATTTCTATTGCCCCAACACACATCAATAACTTTATTATCAAAAATAATCCCATTAGTTTCAATAGTATTATGAGCAGACCACAATTTATCGATTCCAAATGCCCAAAATAGTATCAGCCCCATCAGAAAAGGAAAGAACATCTCAGGTGTATCTACGCTCCATAGTACCTCATTCCCCAATATATAGTCAGTAGTGCCTCTAAAGCTAAAATTAGAACTAGAAATAGTAATACTTTTACCCAAAAGTAAAACCATTACTAAAGAAATCATTATAATGACATTAAACCAATTAAGAGAAGCCTTTTTATAATAATTCAACCGCATGTAATTTGTAATAAAAACAAAAAGAATATAAAGAGTATGCCCTACATAAAATAACATATTATAGTATTCTTGATTATATATTCTATCAAAAGGAAGAGAAAGCATGAAAATATTTGCTTCTATGCCCAAGAAAACTAAAATATTTATTGAAAGATAAGTTTGCACATTCATCGTAAGTGTTTTAAGATTTCTTACATATTGAATTAACGCTACTACTTCAATTTTAAACTTACTAAATTCATCAACTAAAAACTGTTTCATACTTTTAATTATCATATAGATACCAATAATGGTGAAAGTTTTTAGCAGTATTTTATATAATCCAATATAAAACAATCACCGAAAAAAGATAGATTTCAGAACTAATGGTAAATGAATGCACACAAATGCTACCCTCTTTTACGTCTTAAATAGTTATAAATATAGTTCCATACCACATAAAACAAAAGTATTATAACATATGCGATAACAAAGAAATAAAAATCTACTTCATCTTCAATCAACTCTGGATTTGTGACAAGACTATATGGAATACATATAAGTAAAAAAAGTACTAAGACTCGCACAAAATAATTATAAAGTTTTAAAAACATATGCTTACTCCCAACATAAAACCTATATATTCACAAGGTTTATAGTCATTAATATAATCAAGAATATGATGAGAATAGCCTGTTTTGTATTTAACAGTTCATAGGTCTCGTTAAATGCATCATTCTTAAACGCCTGTATTAGCAGTATTTCTTGTTTACTAAGTTCCAGATATAGATCTAAATGACATCCAATTGCCACTAGTATTGCTATTTTGAGATATCCCTTATATATATCCGCTGTCATATCGTAGATTAGAGAGATATCAAATAGCATAAGCAGAATAATACATATAAGGATTTTATATATAAAGGATTTAATATACATTAATGTATACCTATAGTGAGTTTGTCTTTCAAACTAAGCTACTCCATCAAAGAATGTAATAACCGTAATTTCTCGTGGACAGTTGATACGGATTGGGAACCAGTGTCCTGTACCATTATTAACGTAGCATACGCTTTGTTCTTCTACATAGCGACCTTTTGTATATGGTGTGCCTGTTGGTACTAACGGCATACCCATGAATACGATTTGACCTCCGTGGGTATGTCCAGATAGAGTCAACGGAATCTTTCGTTCAATAGATTCTTCGAAGAATTCAGGGTGATGGGCCAATAGGATAACAAAGGCATAGTCTGGAATTCCAGATAAAGCTTTGTTAATCATGGCTTCTCGGTTATCCTTTTTACGATCGTTATCGTACGCAACGCCCGCAATATATACAGGTTGTTTACCACCCATGATTTGAATATTACTATTCATGAGAATATTCATAGGTGTATTTCGTTTAAGTGAATCCAGTACCTTATTTACATCGTGATGATACTCGTGATTTCCCAAGATAAAGTCAACACCATCAGGGATTTGTTTTGCGAAGGTTGTCAGTCTTTCACAGACTTGCGGCAACCATGCAAGCTTATCAATAAGGTCGCCAGTGATAACAACGCGATTAGGTTTTTGTAAAAGTGCAAGTTTCAGGATTTCATCAAAGTCATCTAAGTCGATACTCGGTCCTATATGAATATCACTAAGTTGTACAATTTTATAGTTTTTCAAACCAGGTGGTAGGTTCGTGTAGCCAAAACTTTCATGAGTTACTACTACCTCTTGTTGACCTGCAAAGGCAGCATAGCTAGAACCACCGATAGTAGCCAACGGCACTATAGTTGCAGCAGTTCTAAAAAAAGCACGACGGCCTGTTCTATTTTCCTCTGGTGTTTTGCCCCAAATCTTATTGATTGTCCAATATAATAGACTAAGTATGATAAATACAGGAATCGCTAGAAATACGCCAAAAAGGAATCCGTAGCTTTCGGTACGGAACATATTCATCAAAGGATAGTACATCGTACCATATAAATCCACTTGATTGAGTATATAGTATCGGATAGCAGAAAACCACGCACCGATAATGATTATATAGCCCACCCAGGCAGGCCATTTCTTTTTGGGCTTCCACAAGTTGAGGAATAGAGCCCAAAATCCTACCAACCCTATTAGAAGGATGGCAGAAAAAGTAATATTAAATAGAATTCTCATTCATTACTCCTACAAATTATTTTGCGATTTCCGTCAATTTACCATGAGGACCCGCCCAAGCATAGTCGGAGAACTCATCACGCTTGATGAGCATCCAGTCCTTTGGCAATTGCTGTTGGATATCTGCAATCGATATATTATTCGCATTCCCTGTGTACGTTAAATCACCGCGGAATGCTTTCATAAACCATTTTCGGTGAGAGAAAATATGTGTTATTTCTTTCACAAGTACTGGTTGCAAAGATAACTCAAAGCCAAGGGGCTTAACTAATTCCTCAAGGCCTCGTTCTCCTTCGTCAAAGGCCGATACCATTTCTACAGATGGAAACTCCCACATGGATCGTAAAAGCCCACGATTTGGCCGTTTATGCAACAAATAATAGCCTTTATAATTCAAGATGCCCACGAATAAAGGCACCTCTACTACCTTTGTTTTCTTGATGCGCACAGGCAGTTTATCTGTATCCTCATGTTGATAGGCAGCGCACATATTTACAATAGGACATTCCCCACAACGTGGAGTTTTTGGAATGCACACAGCAGAGCCAAAGTCCATCAAGGCTTGGTTAAAATCCCCAGGTCGATCATGAGGCAAGGTCTCCTCCACGATGGCCGTAATAGCCTTTTTCCCTTTAGTGCTTAAAATATCGTCAAAAATGCGATATAAACGAGCATAGATGCGCAATACATTGCCATCTACAGCCGCTTCTGGTTCGTTGTACGCCATAGATAGTACGGCCCCAGCCGTATAAGAACCTACGCCCTTTAGGGACTCCATGGTCTTACGATCGTGAGGCACGATACCACCGTAATTTTCAACAACATCCTTTACACCGAGCCGTAAATTACGAGCACGACTGTAATAGCCAAGCCCTTGCCATGCGTGAACCACCTCATCTTCGGAGGCCTTTGACAAATCCTCCAAAGTTGGGAATAGACGCATCCAGTTGTCATAATAGGGCTTCATAGCCTCAATGCGCGTCTGCTGGCTCATCACCTCGGAAACCCAAATCTTATAAGGGTCCCCACAATCGCGCCACGGCAACTCCCGTTTATGCACATCATACCACGCCAATAGCTGTGGCACCCACTTTGGGTTCTTTTTATCAGTCATATTACCTCAAAATAGTATAAATTATGGAGCATATTACCACTCTCATGGTCATATAGCCCCTTTTTACATTTTAAAATCCACCAAACCATCATCTTGATGTTAGTAAATTTATGTTAATAATTAAATAGGTATACACTAAAATTCGTCGGCATAGTATAAAGAATACCTATATTCGACAATATAACGCAAATAATCTATACGTATCAGCCATTAATATACAAATCAATGCGCGCCAAGTGTTCGCTTTCAAGAACGGTATCAACAGTGGTCAAATCCATCTTATCCACCATATTATTATCTCGTCCAAACACAATAGGTCCTTTTAATTTCTTACCTTCTAACAACATCGGCAACCATCTGCAGTCACCATCCCACATATGTTCATAAGGAATTTGATTCGGCTCTAACCAATGAGGCTCCATTTCATCTGTTTCCTCTACAGTACCTGTGAAAGTACGCAAGAAATACACATAGCTTACGTGCGTTAAGCTCTCATCAAAAGGAAATTGAAAATCAAAAGCCGCTACACATTCTAAGTCTTCGACACGTCCTTGAAGGCCAGATTCCTCATAGAGTTCACGAATGGCACACTCTCGGAAGCTTTCACCATCATCAAGTTTACCACCGAAACCATTATATTTATTAGCCCCAAAACCACGCTTCTTACGCCCTAACAATATACGATTTTGTTCATCAATGGGAAATACGAGCGTCGTTGGTTTCATAGGGCCTCCTTAGTCACAAAAATAACACACTATTATTATACCATTATTTCATGTACGAATGCGCTAGTTGTGGTATGATTAAGAGTATAGAGTTTCTTACAAGGAAGGAGGCACATGATGAACAAACCACTTAGATTTAATATCGAATTAGGGCGCACAAAGCCCGTCAATATTCGCAATGAACAAGTGCGTTGTCCCTTCTGTGATCGTTCCAAATTAACGGATATTCTCGATACATCAGGTCATATTATATGGCTCATGAACAAGTATCCTGTATTAGAAAAAACTTGGCCTACCGTCATTATCGAAACGGAAACCGACGAAGGCGAATTTTCCACCTTACCTGCAAATGAAGCTGCCCACATTCTCCAATTTGGTCTCGATAAGTGGCGCGAAACTCGTCAGCGTAAAGAGTTCAAATCTGTACTCTTTTTCAAAAATTATGGCTATATGTCCGGCGGCTCTATTCGCCATCCACACAGCCAAATCATAGGTCTTGAAAATTATGATTACCACAAAGATATTACGGTTCAAAACATGGAGGGCTGGCTCTTGCACGAGGATCAAGATGTACGTATCACCTTGTCTACCCATCCAATTATCGGGTTCTTTGAGTACAATATTCGCTTCAAACCAGATTCACCGGTTCGTGCTGTAGCCCTTCGACTACAACAAATTTTGCGCTATGTATTGCATAGTGTAGCAAACTTTAGCCAGTCCTATAATTACTTCGTATATAATCTTGAGGACGGCTATGATTACATCAAGGTAGTGGCGCGTTATGTAACGACGCCCCTCTATGTAGGCTACAAAATTCCTCAAACTTGTGATGAGGAACGAGCTGCTAAAATCAAGCACGATATTACGCCTTATTTTCAAGCTACTAAATAGTTCTGACCATATACCGTACATAATTATATATATGGTTTTAACCATACATAATTGAAAGGATTTTTATGAAAGTATTTGCCATCGGCGACCTCCATCTATCTGGCAATCCTCCAACAAAGCCGATGGATATTTTTGGCCCTCACTGGAATGATCACTGGGCCCGCATCAAAGAGCATTGGAATACCAATGTAACCAACGAAGACATCGTCTTTCTTGTAGGTGACATGAGCTGGGCGCTCCGTCTCGATGAAGCTGCCTGCGATTTACAAGAAATTGCATCTTTACCTGGTAAAAAATATATGATTCGTGGCAACCATGATTATTGGTGGGCATCAGCAAACAAGATGCATAATCTCATGGGTGACGCTATTACCTTTATACAAGGTCACGGCACCGCAGAAGTCATCCAAACCGAAGAAGGTCCGCGCCTTATTGCATTTGGTGGAACACGTGCCTACCTCTGTCCTGGAGACTCCCACTTCTCTCCGGAAACGGACCAATCCATTTACGATAGAGAATTGATGCGTACTGAAGCGGCACTTCAAGAAATGGATAAGGCTATACATAATATGCTTGAAGAACTTAAGGAGGAAACAAAGGTCACAGATGTGACCTGTTCTAAAAAGGCCTATTCATCAACATCTGATTCAATTACAACATCTAATTTAATTATAGATATAGAGAATATTCCAGTAACCAAATTATTGTTGCTACACTACCCTCCATTTAACGAAGCCAACGCCCCTTCGGGATTTACGGACCTCATGAAGCAATATAAGGTAGATATCTGCATTTTTGGCCACTTACACGATCAAATTTCCTTTAACCGGATTCCAAAGGAATTTGGTACGACAAAACTAGAGTTAGTATCTGCAGACTATCTAGACTTCATGCTAAAGCAAATTATTTAAGGAGAGACCATGAGTCGCATTCACAAAGAACATTTACAAGCCGGCTATATCTTTGGTGACGCCGTCAACCAAGAATATATATACTTGCCTTCTGGTGAGGTAGGCACGGATCATCCGTTAGCTGTCCTAGAAACACCAACGAAGCGCGAAGATATTACATTAGACGAAGCCGTCCATATGATTGATACCCTAACGCTAAAACGTTGTAGCCACCCTACACTAGGTAAAAAATCATTTTAATAACGCAATTAATAATGCAATTAATTGAACAAAGGAGGCTGTTTATCACAGCCTCCTTTGTTTTTTCTTTAGTTTATACAAGAACTATTTTGTTGTCTTCCTTTTAGTTTAAAAGGTTAATTCATGACAAGTAATTACTTCGCATTACGCTCGATATGACTACCATAAACGTCTCTGTAATCATTAGTTTGCTTATTGTCTTTATTGTTGACACGAAGTCGTTCTACCTTATGACGATCATTATCTTTACCAGAGATTCGATCTACACGAGTACGATCCAAATCACGAAGACGAGCCAATTCAGGATTAAATTCGTTAATCGCACGCCCCATTTTGCCATCAATTGGAGCACCCAATTGTAAAGCACGATAAATGATTGCAGCATACTCATAACGAGTCATCGCACGATCGCCTTTAAATTCGCCATCAGGATAACCTTCAACAAGACCTTTATCAGCCAAGTCTTTCACATATTCATAAGCCCAATGATTAGCCGGTACATCAGGGAAGTTCACATCTTTCTTGTCATACTGAGGTGCCATTCCCATGGATGCCTTCATTTGTTGAATCTCTACATTTTGGGCTTTTACAATGGCCTTTAAGTCCTGAACCTCTTTAGCCAAAGCTACTCTAGAAGTAGATACACCATTTTTTTGACCTAATTTCAAAGAAACGCCGGCATTGACCATGTTTTCACCGTTACCCATGGATCCAGCTACGCTGAACATAGTGTCTTCATTTGGTCTGTAGAAAGCACCTAATGCCATCGCATTTTCACCGGCATAGTTACCGTAACCAGCCGCAAAATTCCATTTATCATCAGGATCAAAATCCAATGGATGAATAGCCGCTAATGCAGCCGCACCAGCACCAACTTTTCCTATTTTGCTATTTAATAGGTTCACACCATTACTAATACCGCTAGTAGCTTGATACAATTGGCTACCGTTAACGGCATCTTTAGATGTAGCGGATACTTCACCATCGGCTACGTTAGTGATTTTATTGCCACCATTATTTAGACCTTTATTGTCCAAAGAAACATTACCAAATTTAACTTTATCTACAGATACTTTGTAATCAGTACCACCAGCAGCATTTGTGCTTGTAGTTACAGTTACATTATTACCTGCAGAAATGCTAGTATGTTTTTTAGCTTCTTTTAATGCTTCTGTGGCTAAAGTCTTATTATATTCAATACGACGTTCATGACTTTCGATACGCTCACTATGATTTTCAATTCGAGCATCATGATTATCAACACGATTATCTAAATAATCTAAACGCTTATCTTGATTGTCAATACGTTTTTCTTGATTATTCATACGTTCAGTTTGATTTTTTAATTGAATGTCATGATTTTGAATTTGATCTTCATGACGAAGTAAATCAGCATCTTGACGAAGATTTTCTTTAGTTAAACGAGTAATTTGATTATCATGATTTACAATTAATTTATTATGTTTTTCTAATTCTTGACTATGTCCATTTAAAATATCTTCATGTTTTTGTAAGACATCTGTATGATCTTTTAATTTTCGTTCATTGTCGGCAATTTTTTCTTTATTTTTATCGATTTCATTAATATTATTTTGAATTAATGTATTGTGATTATTAAGAATTCCGCCCACTGTATTTGCTACTGCATATAATTGACTACCATTTATAGCATCCGTGCTATCAGAAGATACTTTCCCAGATGCTACATTAATCACCTGACGTTCTTTACCAGATGCACCAACACTCGTAACGCCGTTACGAGCTGACCCTACCCCAGCAAAGCCGGAATAGTTGATACCATTTATATTAGCTTGTGTTTCTGTTGTGGCAGCTCTATCGGTAGATGCATTGCCTAAGAGAACACTATTTCCTTGTGTCGACGTCACATTACTACCCAGTACATATGTATTTGCCTGTGCTACGTTATTAGTAACCCCAAAAGCACCAGAATTAATGCCAGAGACAGAATTACTGCTACCAATTCCAACTCCACCACGTGCAGTAATCGTATTACCTGAACCTAGTGCAACAGCATTTGCAGCACCAGCATTAGCATTATTACCTACAGCAGTTGCACTCTCTTCAGCTTTTGCATTATATCCAACGGCTACTGAACGATTTCCCTTTGCTCTAGCATCATTACCATATGCTGAAGAGAAATTACCAGATGCCTCAGCATTAAAGCCAGTAGCGGTACTTGAAATACCACTAGCCTTTGTACTATTGCCAACCGCTGTAGAAGCTTCAGCAGATGCTTTAGCGGATGAACCAAAGGCATTTGAATTACGCCCTGAAGAAACTGATCCATGGCCTATTGCAGTAGCATTTTCACCTTCTGCTCGTGCACTCCGACCAATAGCATTAGTATTATTAGCAGTTGCCTGTGCACTTCGTCCGATAGCTAGTGAAGTCTCACCAGATGCGGTAGAAGACTGTCCTACAGCAGTTGAATATGAACCGGATACCGTATTTCTGAAACCTACTGCTAAACTATGGTCACTGGTAACCGTATTTTCATCACCAAAGTGACGTGAATACTCTGTCGGATTTCCTTGTGCTTCTACATGTAATACAGTTCCCGTACCTAACGCAAGTAGTATTGCCAATGATAATGCAACTTGTTTGCTTTTCATCGTTTACTATTCCTCCCTACATCTAAAATTATAAATACAACGGATAATATATTATCATTTATAATATATATTCAACAAAACTCAGCATAAAATATGTCCATTATTAAATAATGTATTATCATTATCCTTAACTATTATTGTACTTTAAATATTAAATGAAGTAAACGAATTTTTTAACAAAATAGATAAAATTATCAATTTTATCGATAAATAAAAATTCTATCAAATTCATCATACTATAAATTAATAGCATAATAACAATATAAGGAGATAAGATTTATCTTATCTCCTTATATTGGCTATATTAACTATATTCATTATACTAGCTATACTAATTATTCTAGTTATATTATTTGCTTTAGCTATATTACTTAAAATAGCTATATTGGTTATTCTAGCTAATCTTGTTATACTAGCCTATTAGCCCAAGAATCCTCCATGTCCCATACGGATACAATCTTCTTTGGTGATTTCATCATCTGCGATGAGGCGTGGCACAATTTCATCAAAAGCAGTCGGTTTACTGAACAATACGCCCCCTGGCACACCAAGGATTGGTGTGCCATCTGCACAGTAAGCAATGCAAACCATGGATCCTGGTAATACAGGTAATCCATAGGTAACAACGCGATCTGCATAGCGTTTAATCGCTCCTGGGGTGAGATCATCTGGGTCAACGCTCATACCACCGGTACAGAAAATAATATCTGCGCCTGCTGCTTTCACCTTGTCGATAGCCGCCACGATATCATCTGTATTATCCGTTACAATTTCGTGAGCTACCTTTATAACACCAAATTCAGCACAACGTTCTTCAATGATTGGTGTGAAAGCATCTTTAATACGACCTTCAAATACTTCAGAACCAGTCGTAACAATACCCATTGTTTTGCGCACGAACGGCTTTACATGTAACAAAGACTTACCATTAGCAATTTTCTTTGCATCTTCTACTTGTTGTTCTTCTAACAATAATGGAATACAGCGCATGCCTGCTAGTTTATCACCTGCTTTCACAGGTGTATTATTAAATTTTGTTACAATAGTCAACTCACCAATGCTATTGATAGCATGTAATCGGTCTACATCGACCTTGAAAAGGCCATCTACATCCGCAATGGCTTCAATTTTACCTTGTGCCATAGGGCCATCGTGCATGTTTTCACCGCCTGCCATATGGTATAAAGCACGAGCTACATCCTCTTCGTGTAAGAACCCCTCATCTTCTGGCTCCATTACAAATACATGTTCCTTGCCAAGATCCAAGAGTTTAGGAATATCCTCTTCTGTAATTACATGTCCACGGCGGAAGGGCGTGTCTTTCACCTCACCGATGACGATTCTTACGAGATCGTGTAATAATGTTTGCCCTACGGCATCTTGTGTTCTAATAGATTTCATAATATCTCCCAAGTCATTAATAACAAAATACGTTACTGTATAACATCAAAATGTATTTAATACTATTATTCGATGTTAATATGTTTACATAGTACAGAGTAGACGCACTACTAGCATACCAACCCAACAGAGGATTAAGCCCCCTACGACTTGTACTGCACCGTACCATAATGCTTGTACATAGGATTCAGCCATCATAAGCTGTAGCATTTCAAAGGCAAAGGTTGAAAAGGTGGTAAATGCACCTAGCCCACCTACAACGAGGAAGAATCTCGCCCATTGAGGTAGATCTGGTTTTTGCATATAAAGGCCTAAGACTAGACCGATAATGAGGCAACCAACGAGGTTTACTACTACCGTACCATACGGAAACGAGCTGACCTTTGTCATCACCCATTCACCGAGAGCCATACGGCATAAGGCCCCAGTGGCGCCACCGAGGGCAACGGCTATATATTTTTCCATATTGCCTCCTCTACTCAAGATAACATACTAGATGGTATGATCACATTACTATAGCATACATGTAATACTACTTTCACAATTCGTGTAATTATCTGTAATAGCCGATAATTATCTAGTTTTCTATATTAGTCAGATGCTAATAATCTCAGTATACTATATTTAGAGAGTAGGGAAAAGGAAGGAGTCCCTATGCACCCCTCGTCTACACCACTCACGAAATTGAGAGTCAACGCGTACGAAGACCCGTTTTTACAACATCAGTATGTTTGTTTAGGTCATAAAATTGCCATTATTCGCGTATCCCTAAATATGTCTCAACAAGAGTTAGCTCGTCACATTGGTATCAGTCGCAGTTATTTAAGTAAATTAGAATGTGGTACAGGCATCTCCGGCATGTCTTTGGAAATTCTTTTTAAAATCGCCCAAGCCTTTCAAATCAACGTAGGTCAGCTCGTAAGACTGCGTATTGTAGACTATAAAAACTGTAATGCGCACCTAACATCACACTATAAACGACTAGAGCTTCTGAACCACACCAAAAGAACATCTCGAAACAAAACAAGAACGAACTAATCCATTAGTCTAAAACAACAATTAATTAAATACAACAAATGATAACTAATTTATATTAAGATGCTCTAAATACTCTAAATGAAAATTGAATTAACTATTCAAAATAACAATCAAAAAAGCTCCGTCAATGGCGGAGCTTTTCATATGTCATTATGCCTATTACATCAGCATCAGCAGGCATTATACTTCATTAAGTTTTTTATGCTGTACTTCCGCATTTGCTTTTTTGAAGATAAATGCATTGTTGATATGCTGACGCATAGCTGTTTCTGCAGCTACTTCGTCGTGACGTTCAATAGCGTCTACGATTTGATCATGCTCATCATCACAGTCATGTGTACGTACAGCATTGAAAGAACTGATGTACATGTCACGATTAACGCGTTCACGGAAACCTGCTAGATAATCTACAATGCGTTCATTGCCAGAGTAATGAGCAATCATTGTATGGAATCGGCTGTTTACATCAACACGTTCTGTGGCATCTTCAATTTCATGCATTTCTTTACAAAGGGTTCTTAGCTCTTGTACTTGCTCAGGTGTAGCATGACGAGCACATAATCTAGCACCAAGTCCTTCCATTACTTCACGAACTTGGTAAAGTGCTACGATTTCTTCTGGCGTGTCAGCTTTTACAGTAACACCTTTCCAAGGAACGATAACTACGAGATTATCTTTAGCCAATTTGCGGAATGCCTCACGCACGGGTGTAGCACTCACTTGTAATTGTTCTGCAATCTTTACTTCGTTAAGCTTCTCTTGAGGCATCAATTCGCCTGTTAAGATAGCTGTTTTTAATGTTAAATATACTTGTTCACTGAGAGGTAATCTTTCGATAGAATCCACTGCGGACAATTTGTATTTATCTTTTGAACTTTGTCTTCCCATTACTAGCCCCTAAACCTTACTAACCATTCATGCTTTCAGACTTTCAAAGAACGGTTAAAATGAGTATAATATAGTATACAACATATCTTAGACAGTATGTTGTGCGAAATTAAGTGCATACATTACAATTATAGAACTCATCATTAAGACTGTCAATTTAACTATAGATAATAGCTATATCTCATTTTTGAAAGTAAGGAAGTATACTATGAGCCGTTGTTTGATTATCATCAACCCTGTCTCAGGAGGCGGTGCAGCGCGCCGTTACGCCCTCGATTTACAATGGAAATTGAGTACATTGTTCGAAACGATTGAGGTCAAATTCACCAGAGGCGAAGGCGATGCTACACGTTTCGCTAAGGACGCTTGTGAGCGCGGGTTTGATGCCGTATTCTGCATGGGTGGTGACGGCACTGTTAACGAAACCGTTAATGGTATTGCCCAAGGTGGATTCTCCTGTACCTTTGGGTTTATCCCCGTTGGTACAGTAAATGATATGTCTCGTGCGCTCGGTATTCCCCAAAACCCAACGCAAGCTATCAGGCGTATCGATATCAATGAAACTCGAACCATTGATATCGGCCGTTGTAATGATCGGTATTTCTGCAATAACATTGCAGCTGGCGTTATTCCTAAGGTTGTAGATGAAGTTACGCCAAAGGAAAAAAGCATACTCGGCCCTCTCGCGTATTTCTTGAGAGCAGGCCAAGCATTGTTCACTACAAAGGACTACACGTACCGCATCAAAACAGAGGACGACGATTTCATTTGCAAATCCCCTCTCGTTTTAGCCCTACTTACCAATGTAGTCTCTAGCTTTGAACGTTTTATGCCACAAGCCTCAGTAGATGATGGTTATATGCGTATCATTATCTTCAAGGAATATTTTATCCTCGATATCCTCAGCGTATTACCACTCATTATCAGTGGTGCCATTTATAATTCTCGTTATACAACGACATTAACTGTGAAAAAAGCTCATATCGAACTTCTATCTGACGTCGATGATTTATCGACTAATATGGATGGTGATGCAGGTCCGAATATGCCTGTGGATATTGAAGTATTGCCACGCGTACTCAAAGTATTTGCACCTGCAAAACACAAAAAGAAAAAAGCCTTAAATCTGCCTAAACTACCACATATATAACAAGTAATTGGTAACACAAAAGCTCTCTATCAACGGATAGAGAGCTTTTGTGTTTATTAATTTATTAGAATCTATGCTCATTAGTCCACAATGATTGCATCATGCAAGCGGAAGCTATAAATATAGCATGCTTTCACGGGCATCCCCGTCAATCGCTGCAAGGCCTCTTTATAGAGGTCCATTTGGATTTTATAGCGCTTGATGAGTTCTTCTCCGGATGTAACGCGATCCGTTTTGTAATCTACGAGAACCCATTCGCCATCCTCCTCAAAGGCCGTATCAATAATACCTTGAAGGAACAGATTTTCCCCGTCCTCTAAGGTATCGTATACGCGTTTTCCTTCAAAGAGCATGCTAAACGGCAACTCTCGCTCGATACGTTTTGTATTGATAAGGCGCTTACCAAGATCAGAGCTAAAAAATTTATACAAACTCGTATCGCTTAATAAATTCCGTTCTTCCTCTGTAAAAGTCCCATTCGCCACCAGTGCATCGAGTTCTTTCGTCAAAGAAGCTTGCGTATACGTCACAAGAGGTAGCCATTGCATAGCCACATGCATCAAGGTCCCCCATTGAGCACTGGTTAATACATCATCTTCAGACTGTAATGCTTGTGGCTTTCGACCGAATACGGAGTTTGCTAGGTCATCTGCTGAAACTTCTACCGTTGCAATCGGTTCATTCAAAGTATCAATAGTTCCTGCTTCAAGTTCTCGTTCTTGGAATCGTCGTTTCAATTCACTAACGGAGATTTTTGCGGTTCGGCGAGTAGCATCATTGTACGGATAGCTATAGTTAAATCGATCCACGATTTCCTGCGGTAATTCTACGGAATTAACAGCTTTTAAGTCCCGCACCTTGTTGATGGTTGTCTCGTCGATATCCGCTTTGTAATCGAGATCACCATAAAGAGAGCCATCATGGATTTCAACCTTTAAACGACACTGTTTATCCGGTAAATCAAAATAGGTTGGCCCTTCGTACTCGATGGCTACGCGCAATGGATTGCCACCATCTAAATGACGAGCAAAGCCCATAATTATCCAATCTAGATAGGTATTAGCTTGTGTAATAATATCTGTCGGTAACTGTTGAGTTTCTACGGAAGCCGCATTTTTAATGAGCTCACCTATGGTGCTTAACACACCTTTAGAATTTTTAAAGCCTTTAATAAAGCCTGTCATGAACAGCTTATCTCGTGCCCGTGTTAAGGCAACATAGAGAATGCGCTGTTCCTCCGCCTTAAGGGCTGCTTCTTTTACGTCTTTCACATAAAACCAAGGCATGGTTGGGAAGGATACTCGAATATCTGGGAAATACCCTTTCAAACCAAGACCTGCATTTTTATCGATAAGAAGCTCTGAACGCAAGTCCATCATGTTGAATCTTTTTTGTACACCAGATAGAAATACTACAGGAAACTCAAGGCCCTTACTCTTATGGATGGTCATGAGGCGCACCACATTATCCGCCTCGCTCACCACATTGGCAAGAGGCATATCTTGGTTGCTGTCGCGCAAGCTTTCCACAAAGCGCAAGAACCTAAAGAGCCCACGGAAGCCAGAGGCTTCATAGCCCTTAGCTCTATCGTATAAGGCGAGCACATTGGCACGACGAACGAGGCCATTCGGCATAGCGCCCACATAGTTTACATAGTCTTGAGATTCGTAAATATCCCACAGCAAATCGGTCACGCCGTGACGACGCGATAAGGTGCGCCACCTTTCCATATGCCCAATAAAGGCCAATAAACGCTCATCTTGAGCCTCTTGTGCATAGGCTGGCATAAGAGACCATAAGGAGCCCTCACCAGACAGGCGCAATGCACCTAGTTCGTTGGCATCAAGGCCTACCAGGCCAGAGTGCAACACAGCAGCCATCGGCAAATCTTGTTCAGGATTATCTATGATGGATAACAACGCCAATAAGAGTTGAATCTCTTGGGCTTCAAAGTAACCGTCTCGCTCGTTTACCACCGCAGGAATCCCCGCTTGCCGCATGGCTTCTACGGCACGGGTGCCCCACCCCGCTAAGGATCTGCGCAAAATAGCAAAGTCTCGCCACTCGATTTGACGGAATGTGCCATCTGGATTTTGCACCTGTTTCTTGGCAGCATGGATTTCTTTGATTTTTTGAATGATGAAATCTAGCTCACGCTCGTTGTTTTCAGGGTCATCCCCTTCGTCCTCGTCGCTTTCACCAGCACCAAGGGTATCCTTACTCACATCTAAGAGCTGTAATTCCACGTCACCACCGACCCAATCCTCTGGCGCATCCTCTACGATGCGGCCAGGAATGAGCGATTCAGCCTCTGTATAACTGAGCTCTGCCGCTTCTTCCGTCATGATTTGATAGAACAAGAAATTCGTTGCAGCCAAGATATTTTCGTGAGATCGGAAATTCTTCGCTAGGTCGATACGACGTTCTACCGCATCATTGCCGCCGTACGTATTATATTTCTCCATGAACAGAGAACTATCGGCCATACGGAAGCTATAAATAGCCTGCTTCACGTCCCCCACATAAAACCTATTATCGATGCGAGAAATCAAGTTAATAATCGTCTCTTGCACGCCGTTCGTATCTTGGTATTCATCAACCATGATTTCTTTGAAAGTATCTTGTAGTTCCTTCGCTACTTCAGATGGCTGAGGATCATCCTCTGTGCCAGGCTCAACGAGAAGGGCCAAGCATAGATGCTCAAGGTCGCTAAAATCCATGATGCCTTGCTCTTGTTTCATATCCCGATACGCTTGATGGAACGCAATCGTCAGTTCTACTAACCCTTCTATGATTGGATATTGAGCCTTAAACTGCTCTTGCAAGGTAGCCTCCAGAACGGTGAATATAGCGGTTTGCATAGCTTTGAGGTCATCTTTATTTTGACCACCCAAAGATTTAAACTCTGCCACCAATATAGGGTCATAGGCTTGCGCCTCTTTTGAGCCCATACGGAACTGATCTTTAATAAAGGTATCCATATGTTTACAAGCTTCCCCCATGTCGTCCCAAGTTTGAGCCGCTGAAAGCATGCCTAGTGCAGCCAGTTGATTATCGTATATGTTTTGCCATTTATGAGGTCCTGTTGGATCGAGCAAGATTTGTTCCATCCGCTCTAAGCGCTCGCGAATGCGATCGATGACAGCCATGTGATTAGACCACATATATTGACCCCACAACGTATCACTAGGGTTTATGTCCATCGCCTCTTTATAAGGCTCTAAGGCTTTGCGTAGCCATCCATCGGGATTGGCGAGGGACATGGCGTAGTTATACAGGGACATAATCTTCGCCGTTAAGCCTGCATCGGATTTATCATCGCTGAAGAAATCCGCTAGCTCATAGATATTATAAAGGCCCTCTTCATAGGATTTAGTTAACAAATCGGCTAATACCTCTTGTTGTAGCAATGCCATTTCTGCTTCATTGCCGATGCGCGCTGTCGGATTAATGTCGAGCTTATAGAAATAGGACCGGATTACCCATTGGCAAAAGGAGTGCAATGTAGAAATATGAGCCGAGGGCAACAGATTGAGCTGTCGTTCAAGGCGCGCTTGTAGTGCAGCATCATCTGTAGATTCCATGGCTTTAGCCAAGGCAAGGCCAATACGAGCGCTCATCTCTTGGGCCGCAGCCTTTGTGAAAGTTACAACCATGAGTTCTTGAACAGATAAGGGATTATCCATGTCCTTAAGGCGCGTAATAATGCGTTCTACGAGGACCGCTGTCTTACCTGAACCGGCAGCGGCCGCAACAAGTAAGGTCTGATTATCTAAGGAGGAATCCTTAGGCGCTATAATAGCAGACTCCTGCTCTGGCGTCCATTTAACACCCATGGTTTTCACCTCCTTCGCTACTATTATTTCCGTCATTATTGTTATTTCCGTTATTGCTGCTATTTCGGTCGTTATTGCGATTCCCATTGTTATCGCTATTTTCGTCGTTTAAGACCTCTTTCATCCGTTCTAATGCATCATCTTCGGACAATTTAGACAAATAATTATATCGATTACGGCTAGAGTCAAAGCGACATACCGTTCTGTAGTCGCAGAATGTACAAGGTCTAAGGCCATTCAATTGATATGGCTTAATCGGGAACTGCCCTTCCCCAATGTGACGACCCGTCTCAGCCATCACGTGATTTGTATAGCGGCACATTATGTCAAATTCACCTGTAGACTTAACCTTCCGCAAATCTCTGCTAGAAATGGTTTGATCTTTTTTCGTAGCAATCGGCACATAAGGCCCTCGCTTAGATCCATAGGACAAGAACTTATTGTCAATATGCGTCAACAACTCTATATCATCGGAGAAGTACCCACTGTTTTGCCAAGCATCGCTTTCATTAGCCAACGAAACCGCATCTTCATAAGATATAGGCGCATCAGCAGGGATTTTAGGGTTCTTCACGTAAGAGTAAACCACCGCCGCAGGGGACATAGATCCGCCATGTGTTTTACCATAAGCGGACTCCAAAGCCAACAGATAGGTCATGAGTTGCAGTTTAAGGCCATAATAGACATCTTGGGCCGTCACATGAGCACCACCCGACTTGTAGTCGATAACCATGCCATAGGTTTGATCATCCCGTGTATATTCGTCAATGCGGTCAATTTGACCGATGAGTCGCAAGTAACGGTCTTCACCAAGAGGGACCCGAATAGGATTCCAGCCTCCTTGACGACCAAAATCTTGCTCTAAATACTTCGTATCAAAATCGCTGCGCTTAGACCACTCTACGAGGCGATCTACCGTCACATGTAATGTTCTCTGTACACGCTGTTCAATGGCCTTTTGGTAGGCATCGCTCGTTTCTTCACCTAGCTGATTTTCTTGCAAGATTTCGTCTGCCACAGTACGGCATAGATTTTCTTGTTCCTCTTCGTCGAGGTCACGCCATTGTTTATTGTTTTCTAATAGATAATTCCCTAAGCGCTCTAAATTAGCATGTAAGAACGTACCGATTTCAGGAGCTCCAAAGGAGCGTACTGGACGCGGTTCTAGCTTCAAACCATATTGGGCATAGAACTTAAACGGACATTGTTGGTATCGTTCAAGGCGCGTCACAGAACCAGACATGTAGCCTTTAGACAAGAATAGACCATTCACTAAATCCTGCGTTATGACAGGCACATCGTTGTTATCTCGAATGCCACGTGACACCTCCGCTAAACGAGGACGATAGGTTTCGCTTTCACGAGCCCAGTTATAGAGTCCCCACCAAAGAGGATTGACCTCATAACCACTAAAGAGAGCCCCCCAACGCTCAGATAGCAATGACAGACTTTGGAGTGGCCGCCACACGTAATCTGCCTCTGTATCAGGTGCAATGGAGAGAGGAATATCTACTGCCTGATCTACGTACCCAAGAGATTCTAATCGCTTTACAACGAGGGATGGCTCAAGACCTGTTCCATCCTCACCAGATCCCGCATAGGACAAGGTCAACGAATCGGATGCCCGTGTCATGGCGAGATATAATAGAAAATTCTCGTTGAAAGCCTTCGGCAAGGCCCCTTCTGCTAAGGTAATGCCTGCATCGGCCAAATCTTGACGCTCCTTATCCTTGATGAGGCCTTCATCTCCCATACTTTGAGGGAATACGCCTTGGTTGAGGCCCATTACGAACACCTTAGGCCACCACTGGCTGTAACCACGTTCGATAGTGGTAATCACCACATGGTCTAAAGACGGCGGAATCATAGAGTAGTTTACATCGCTAAGGCCTTCTTCGAGGAGGAGCATCATCTCATCCAGAGTCAATATTTCATCCTTCATGACCATAGAAATTTCGTCTATAAAGGAAAGAACCGCATTATACATCTGTTCATGACTAGCTTTGGATTCTTGATCACCTATAGTTTCTGCGTCCTTCGCCCATTCATAGAGCCGCTCTGGCACTTGTAAGATTTCTAATAAACCATAAAGTTGTGTACCCCACTCAGCCCCTGTATGACCCTCCGCATTAGCAGCAAAGTCAAACCATGAAGATAATATATCCATAATAGTTTCTCTTGCTTTGTTAACACGTGCTCTGCGTGGTGCATCTACGTGGCTCTCTTCATCTTGCCCCTCATGAAAGCCTCGTAGGTACGGCCAGCTTTCACGTTCCCATTTATAATGGTCGATACCAAACTCGAGAACGTAGTTCTCTAACTCATCTACAGCCTCACGAGTAAGCGGCATCAAGTCCGTCTTGAGCAATAGAAACATGCTGTCCCGACTATAGTTATGACGCACGATATCAAAGAGAGCCGTCAATAGCTCACCTAATGGATGGTTTTTCATAGGCCGCTGACGGTCGATAAAGTGCGGGATGCCGTAGCGAGCAAAAACCTTTTCTAAAGTGTCACCATAGGTTTCAGACTCGCGGAGCATGATACATACATCTCGGTAACGAGCCTCTTCAGATGATTCTATATAGGCTAAAATACGACGAGCCACCGCATCGGCTTCGCGTTCCCTGTTATAGCCTCGAATAAGCGGAATCGTTGCATCTATAGTATTTTTCTTACTAGGGCTAGCAAAGTAATTAGCCTCTAGCTCTTGAACGATTTGAGGGCCTCGTTTCCCATCAAAGCCAACCCAGTTGATATTAAAGCCATAACGAGCAACTAAGGTGTCGTAAATCTCTAAAGGGCGGCTGAAGAGATGCTCCCCTCGACGAGCTAAATTTAACGCCTTTGGAGCCATCGGTAAATCGATAGTAATAACGGCTTCCTTTGCCAAGTCAAACAAGGTATAAATCAGCTCGTAGTGTGTGGGCGTAAACCAATGAAAACCATCGATAAAGACATGGCTATTCTCCATAAGAGGAGATTGTGGCAAAGCCTCTACGATTTCCATGATAGGATCGATGTCGCGCTCCCCATGACGACTGAGTTCCTCTTCATAAGCAGACATACAGATAGCTAGCTCGCGTAATTTCTTTTGTAATACATTATTTTTAACAGATTCTGCCCCTCGTTCTAGGTCAGCAGGGCCTACACGAAAGGCGCGGAATTCAGAAAAGAGCTGTTGCAATACGGAGGAAAACTCAGGCCGCTTTGTAGCCTGTTCTAACAGCCCCAGTTCCTTTTGCTTTCGTTTCATTACAAGGCGCAACAACATAGACCGGCCAAAGCTTGATAAACTTGATTGACCAGCCCCTTTTGAGCCTATCGATTGATATACCTGATAACCCAAACGCCCAAAGCCTACGACACGAACCGTAGTAAAGCCTTTTTCAGGCATAAATTCAGCTAGCTCCCGTTCTACCCGATAGGTGGCAGGTTCAGGAACAAGTAAAATTATTGGTTCCCCTGGACAATCTGTCATGACCTGACGTATGCGCTCATATACGGCACGTGTCTTGCCTGATCCAGCCCGTCCATAATAGACGCTAATACTCATGAGACCTCCCTAGTGAAACTTTCACCATCTCAATTGATGTAATTCACAAATGTATGTTGCTCATATCAGTTAACGCATTAGATATAACACTACACAAATTAGTTGTAGCACTATACGAATTAGATATAGCATTAAACGAAGTTTTTCGATATAATAAATTACTATACTGATTATTATTATATAGTAATATGACATTCTATGGCTAATTGTACAATATTTGACTCATCTGATTATATTTATTTATAATTAAGATAATATTTTATATTTTATTTACAATTAGCATGAATTCCTATATAATACAAGTTAGTATCTGTGTTATTTGTAAAATCATGTATTTAGGAGTAAATTATTATGAACAAAAAACATTTAGCAACTGCTTTTGCAGTATTTGCAGCGACAACAATGTCTTTCTCTGCTTTTGCTGCAACTATCGATGCTAATGCACGCGCTTATGAACGTGCTTCAGCAGAGCAATATTCTTATCCTGCACCACAAGCGGCTACGCCAGCTTACCAAACTAGTTATGCCACAAGTGCACCGCGCCCTGGTTACAAACCATTGCCAGCAGTGCCTTATACAGCAGGCGATATGGCTCAACAAATGCCTGTATCTAAAGAATTAGGTGATCCAATCTTTGTGGCACCACAAACAACAGCTGTAGGTCTTCAAATCATGGATCCTATCCCTACTGAAGCCCAACCGGTATACCAAGAAACTGTAAACTCCGTAACAGCTAATGGCAACGGCAGCTCCTACATTTCTCGCTACAAAGCTAACCAATTAAATGCGTTTGACTTATTGTTAAATGGCAAAACTTACACATATGACTTGCCTGCATACACTAATGGCTACCAAGTTAAAACTGCTAGCTCTTACAACCGTGCTGGCAACGGTGTTGCGAATGTATTCTCTACAAACGTAATCACTGAAGCAGTTGTAAATAACAACTCTTTGCGTATCACTGTAAACATGACTCAACCAACAGCTGTGGCAGCTGCTAAATTGCGTTCCATGCAACAATCTGGTCAAGTAGCAAGTGGTGAAGTAGCTGCATTGTTTGCTTACAATGAAAGCTATGATGGTGTAAAACAAGCAGCTCATTACGATATCTTCAACAACAACGGTCGTTACATCGTTGTTAAATCCGGTGCTGTAACTGTACCAAATGGTGCTCAACACCCTTATGCAACTGCATTATTCACAGTAACTGAAGACACTGTAGCAGCTGTAACCGTATCTGGCAACACTGCTGAAGCTTCTGATTTAGTAAAAGGCACTGCATACGCAATTGCACAATCTGCTAAGGTGTCCAATAACAAAGTATCTACTAAATCTAAAAAATAATTCGTTACGAATTTAATTTTATCTGGTGAAAGCCCCCAACTTTCGCTAGCACAAAAGACTATAAATCACTAACTCCCCCAATGAGGCAACTCATTAGGGGAGTTTTTATGTTCTTTATATTACGTTGTATTATAGTCCCATTCCAGTTCTATTATAGCCCCGTTATAATCGCGTAAAGACCTCTAATGCCTTATACGCCATTAATCGATAACCGCGCTCGTTGGGATGAACCTCTCCGGCAAAGACAATTTGTCCAATTTGATCTGCTTCAAACAAGGTAGTATAGAAATCTATAACTTTAATATTATGCGCCTCTGCGTAAGCTTTTAGCTGTTCATTAACCTCTCGTACAACCAGATCCAATCCGTCCATATCGCTATCAATTTGAGTTTCTAAACCGATGATTACCGTCCCTTTTGTACTAGCAAGCTCAATAGCTTTCACCAAAGTCTTGTACACATAGGTACTATCTCGACCTTGTAAAATATCGTTAGTGCCACACATCAAGAAAATATGACGTGTTGGATCGGATACAGCAGTAACCGCCCAATTTTCAATATTATAAATCATACCCTGTACGGAGCAGCCATCTTCACCGTAGTTTGTAAAATTAACACCCTCTATGGATGCATCACAGATTTCGACCCAACCGCGTCCATAGGGCACATCATAGCCACGCGTAATGCTATCGCCAAAACAGATGATTTCCATCTTCACCCCTCCCTCCTGTACTATGACTTAATCATATAATAAAAGAACACCATACACAATATACATATTAATTACAAAAAAGGATCCGTTTTGATCTGCCCTCCAATTAGACGCAATTTTTAGAAGAGCAATTCATGTACGGATCCATTTATATTATTTAAGACGAATAAAGAATAATGCACATGCACCAATAATAGGAGCTATAGCGATAGACATCAAAGACATTTGGTAGCTACCCGTCATGACAAGGACATTGCCCAAGAGAATTGGTGCCAAGAGTGCACCAATTTGGTTAAACAAGTTTACAAAGCCCGCTGTAGTACCGCGCAAATGAGGTGCTGCAGATTGAACTACGAGAGCATTGGTCAACGCACTATGCATGAAGGCCCCAATACCAAGAATCGGACCTGTTACAAAGAGCATATTTGGATTTGACGTGCTTGCAAACAAAATTAAAGCGGGCCCAAACAAGAACATAACGAGAGCCGCTAAATGGTTCTTCTTAATTGGTAAGATATCAGATAAAATACCGATCGTTGGTTTCGCAATTAGCGCAGCCGTACCGAACACGCTCATGACTTGGCCTGCATAGATAGCCGTTACACCTAATTGTTTAACCATGTATAAGTTCGCCCATTGCGTTACGCCCCAAGTCGTACCTGTGGCGAAGAAGCCAGCAATTGCCAAGCAACGAATGTTACGGTTTGAAACGATATGCTTCAAGTTTTCTACTAAAGACGTTTGTCCTACGCCAAGCTTAGCAGCCGCTTCAGAAGCCTCTGCTTCTCGTTGTGCGAGAATTTCTGCACTCGGCTTACGCACTGTGAAGTAACATAATACAAGTACTACCAACGGTAAGATGGCTGTAGCAAGGAATGCAGTTTGCCAACCGTAATGTGTAGCCACATAGGGTGCGTAAAGGTTTACCGTAGTAATACCAAAGGAGGTACAACTCATGAAGATACCTACGGCCGCACCCCGTTGGTTCGGACCGAAGTGATCGCCGATAGCACTCAAGCAAGAAGCTTGTACAGGACCAGACATAATCCCTAATAAGAAGCGCAAGCCCCAAGCCATGTTATAGTCTGTAATGGTACTCATCAAAGCCGTTACAGCGGCCATACCGATCAAACTAAACAAGATGGTACGTCTGTAACCGATTTTATCGGCTAAAATACCACCTGGCAGTACCGTTAACGCATAACCAAAGTAAAAGGCCGAAATGTGTTGAGCCCCCATCTTGGCTGTGAAATGCAATGCCTCATTGAGGATAGGCATAACAGATGCCCAAGACAAGCGCATAACAAAGCTCAACAAGAACGTGAGCCACACGCTAGCGAGAATTAAAATCTGAGTTCGCGAGAAACTAAGTCGATTCATACGAGCCCCTTTCTACAGAATAAAAACATATAAAGTAATCATACTATAAATACAGGATATTTTACAAACTTCAAAGATTGTTAAAATCCCCATCACAGCTTCTCAATTACCAATCTGCTATAATTGCACATAACATATACCTAGCTTTTAGTCTACATTCTTGACAAATAAATTTATATCACCTATCTTAAAATAAAAGTAGGATTATTGGTCTGACTACCTGTACCTTTATGTACAGCAGCAATAATCCTACTTTTTATTTGATGAATTGCAATAAGTAATGCGACAAAATTTATCTTAGATTCAGGAATTAAATTCCATCCTTTTAGTTTGACAGCTAATCTATCTTCGAGACTTGTCAAATCATTTGATAAACAAATTAGATCATTAATTTCATCATTCAAATCTGAATTTTGCTCTTCTAAATACATAACTACTCCTTTTATTTCTTAAAATATTTAGCAATTAACAACCTTTAGGTGCTTTACCATTTCTTGGTTTTCGAGGTTTCTTATATCGTGATTTACTTTTACCACCACGTGAACAATTTCCTGGTCCATATTCCAGTCGGTAATTATTGGGGTCAAGCGTCCATTTCCGTACTGTCTAAGATTTAGCCCCATGATAACAACCGCAACGATTTCAATAGGAAACAGCATCCTTTGGATTATGTCCCATATGTGCATTCTTTAAAGAGTATTTATTACCATGTTGGTTCGGTTGTGTACCTGTGCCAGGAGTTCGTAGCTGTCGGGATCGGTGTAGATATAGATATATCTACTGTCCGGGTGGACTTCCTGCAAGAGGTGGCTGCCGTCCCAAACGAAGCGGGTTTGGTTTTCGAGGTCGTTCCCGCTTAAATCATGCGGGAATGACGTTTCTGAAACTTCTTCGTTTTTCAGACGACCTTTGCCTATTCTTCTGCCTAAGGCGTCGTAGCTGTACGTCCAAGTCTCTTTGCTGCCGTCTTTTTTGAAGATTTCCGCTTTAACCAGTTGGTCGTGCAGATCGTAGAAATAGTTCTGCATTTCGCTGTCGGCCAGTTCGCGGTGGATCAGGTTGCCGAGCTCGTCGTAGTAATAGGTCGTGCCGTTGTAGGTTTTCAGGCGGTTGTCGGTGATGAGGGAACGGCCGTCTGAAAGCGGCGCGGTTGCTTTGCCCTCTCCCCGACCCTCTCCCACGGGAGAGGGGGCAGGTACAGCATGTCGTACTGCGCATCGCGCCAGTCGGTTTCGGGTAAGCCGTTTCGGGCGTTCTCTTCTTTGGACGGCACCTTCCATTGGTGCTGGGCGATGAGTTGGCCGTTTTCGTTGTAGTCGAAGCAGGTAAGGGTATGCGTATAGGGAAAGGTCGTCTGAAGGTTATTTCAGACGACCTTATTAGGCTGTTGGGTCTTGACCCAACCTACAGTCACTGACACTTTATGCAAATATAGCTTGCATTTTAAAGTTCATCCAATACTCGGATGCTATCCGTGTCCTTAGTAGTTAGTTTTTTTATATCGACTTCAAAAAAACTAAGTTTCTTATTTTTGATTGTATAGTCATACATTTTTTTGTGGGTTTTGTCAAAAACATATCCTGTATATGAGTTGGCAATCTTCTGATTTTCAATAAAATCCGTGATAAATAAATTATCTTTTGATACATTTAACTCTGTCAAAAGTTGTCTAAACACATCAGGAAAATCTATTGAAAAACTCTCTGTTAACTCTTTTATATCCTGAATAAAAATATCATTTGGCATTTCATCCAATTCTATCGGCTTCATATTGGACTCCTTTAATTTTAAATAAATTTAAAAATATTAAATACTAACAGTACCTACTCTAAATTGGGGTTATGATACGCCTCAGTATCCCTGCTCTTCTCGCTCCTTTCTCGCATCTGCCACACATTGGTTTTGTAGCTCCAAGAGATTTAATTTTAGCTCCTCTTTTTTTCGCTTCTCGTATAAGTTGACGTTCAGCATCATTTAAGTGGTTGCCATCTTTCCCGCTTCTTCCTGCTGGATGTAAATTTTGTATTATTTCATCTGCACCCGCAAGACTTTGTTGCCTTCTAGAAGGCTTTGATGACAGAGAAGAGCCTGCCTGAGCAATCCATATTTGAGAGGTTCCATCAGCAAGTGTTACCCTTGCCAAGGCTAACGTAGTGAAACCATCTCTATTTTTTTCTGTCAAATTATCAGACAATTTATCAATTCTTCTTGCAAGATCCTCATCATTTTTTCTATTTGGATTGGGTATACATGCTAACCCTAAGGGATCAATCCAAATCTGAATATTAGACGAAAACCGATAAAAATTATCTCCACCCCGCAACCCAATCGGATCCTGATTCACAAACCTCCCCGCATCAGGCTCGTAATACCTGAAGAAGTTGTAATGCAGCCCCGTCTCACGGTCGGCGTACTGGTTTTGCAGGCGGAACGGTTGGTAAGCGCTATCCGCAACCTTGCTTTCCTCTTTCAGACAACCCCAGCCGGTGTAGTTGCCGAACCACAAGAAGTTGCCGTCCTTATCGGTCATCTCTCTTGGGATGCCGATTTGGTCGCAGTGGAAGTAGTTGGTTTGTTGACGGCTTTCTCCGTCTTTGTTGGTCCAGTTATTTACCTGTGCCAGGAGTTCGTGCGTACCGCACACACACGCCCTCACTTTAATATTGAAGGTTTCATAAGGGCTACTGCTTGATAATTTCTCTTAATCTAACTAGGTTCTTCTTAATTTCGTCCATAACAGTAGTCTTATTTAATGACCCCGTTGCACCCAAAGCCAACACATATAAATATTCTATAAGTAAATTTACACGCCAAATATATTCCTCTTTAATTCCATCATCTATATATCTATCAAGTTCTTCTTGTGAGGACTGTACAAGTTCACCATCAAGAATTTTTTGTATAAATTCTTGATGCTCATCATCATCATGCCACTTAGATTTAACATCTTCGCGTAACATCCTAGTAATTTCTTCTTTAACACTTTCATCGGTTGTTAAATAATACTTAAGACAATAGCTTGGCTGAATAAATGTCCACAAATTAAAATTACCATTAAATTTTAAACCAGTTAGGGCTTTTAAGCATATATCCACCCCTTCACGCCGATCTGAGCAGAATAAGCTAAATAATAAATTATTTGCTTTTTCCAAGTCGGTTTTATTCGTTGAGCTAAATTTTTTACTTAAAGATATAGCTTTTGTTTGCTGTTCTTTGGATAAATTCTTCAATTTTAATAAATCAGAAAACATGATTTCTACCTTTCTATAATCTAAACTATTTCAAATTTAATTTTTGCATTATCTGGAATATCACTTAATGCATGTCCAATAGAGCTACCTGCGCCTCGATTATCGGATGGACTTATTTTACGAATACTTGCTCCTTTTCCTCCTTCCTTAAACATCGACATAGGCCACTCATCTCGGTCGGTTCCTTTAGCACATTTTGTTCCTTTTAATACCTCTTTTCTTCGTCCGGCAGCACCTTTTCTATCTATTGTAACAACAGAGGGCTTTCCTGATGCGATGGCATCTTTAATGTGCTGCGCCGTTTCTAGATAAACAGAACTATCAAGTTTCAGAATAAAATCAAATGCGGAACCTTTTGAAGCCTTCGAAACTATAACACCTTTCCATCCTAACGGATCAAGCCACATAGTCGCATTAGGCGCGAACTGATACAGATTCTCCTCACCCCACAACCCAATCGGGTCTTGGTTCACAAACCGCCCCGCCTCAGGCTCGTAATAGCGCATCAAGTTGTAATGCAACCCCGTCTCACGGTCGGCATACTGGTTTTGTAGGCGGAAGGGCTGGTGAGCGCTATCCGTTACCTTGGTTGCCTCTTTCAGACGCGCCCAGATGGTGTATTCGACATACCAAAAGAGATTGCCTTCCTTATCTGTCATCTCACGCGGGATGCCGATTTGGTTGCAGTGGAAGTAGTGGGTCTGTTGGTGGTTTTCTCCGTCTTCGGTGGTCAAATCACGGATTTGTGCTAAAGGTTCTTAGGAGTCTTGGTCGGTGTAGATATAGGTATGGCTGCCGTCCCAAACGAATCCGGTTTCCTCTTCGAGGCCATCTGAAAATTAGAAACTACTTACATGCGATCCAAACGTACTCTCTGTTGTGATTGAGGGTTTCATAAGGGCTACAACTTACTCATTCATCTTCATAAGCATCACCATAGCTTTGAAAAGAGGAATCTAACCAAAACCATTCTTTTTCATTGGAAACCAATTTCTCCAGTAGTTCTGTAAATGACTTAGCAATAATGGGAGACTCATCAGGTGTAGCATGAGTTTCTATAAAACTATCATAACAAAAACCAAATCTTTTTTTGTTTAAGTCTATACTGATATATTGACTTAGCTCTTGTGAAGATGCAATCATGAACCAATCATTACTGATATCATCTGCCAACTCCTCCCAAATAACATCATCAGCTGGATATAGAATTTGATTTGTTGGTTGCAATTCTGAAAGTGAACTGATTCTTATCTCACAAGAAGTATTAATATTAAGAATAGCATATTCATAATTTTCATAAAAGAATTTTAAATCTTGTGGCAAAGGAAAAGCAAATTCTGGTTTTGATACTGCTTTCAAAAATTGATGGCTACTTTTTTGTTCTAATTTTTCAATCAACTCTTTGATTTTCATAAAATACTCCTTAGGACTGAGAGTTTTTGTTCAGGCTATAGCTTGCTAATTATTAATAATAGATTTTTTAGCTATATGTATTAAATCTTTATAATTTTCCATAAAAGGTTCTTCTAATGTGGATTCTAATAAGCATTCTAAGTCATATAATATTTTTTGCTCAGCTTCATCAATAATTTCATTATTTTCAACGAACTTAACAAGCCATTCAAAAAAAACTAAGACTTCATGGTTGTTAAATTTAATAATATAGTCGTTAGACTCTTTTTTAATTTCCATAATATTATAATGCTCCTCGAGAAACTACATTTTGTAACTGACTGGTAATGAGATTGTTAAAGAACCAATATTTCAGATGACCTTAAAGAGGATAGTGAGGTCGTCTGAAATACAGGAACCGTGTGCGTACCGCGCACACTTTACGTCGAGATTGGAGGTTTCATACGGGCTACGGCTTGCTTTGAAATCTATTTTTGAACGTAAGGAATTTATCATATGAATTTAGTTGTTCAGCAGAATAATTTTCCATAATTTCAGCATTATCACTATCTACAATAGAAACAAAAAATATGACATTCTTTGTTTTTTTCTTATCTATATTTTCTATCGCTTTTTTAAATCCTTCTATAATTGAATCATATACTTCCGCCTGATATTGCTCAAAATTACCTTCTGATATTAATGTATTTGCATCATTAAGAATATTTTGAATCTCATTATTGAATACACTATCTATTTTCTCAGGAACCTCTCCAAGTCCTATTGCAAATTGAGGGTAATACCATTTAATAAAAGGCTGATCTTCTTTTGGGTAGTTTACTTTTTCTATTTCGTAGTGAGAAATAGTGTTAGCAGCCCAACCCAGATATGAACAATAGTCATCAATATATAATGTATAGGCAAAAACTTCATTAGAATTATATCTTTCTAATACAAATTTAAATGTCTCTGTAACTCCTTTAGATACATTCTGGATTAAATCTTGAATGATATAATTACTTACAATACTCATTTTAATGTTCCTTTTATAAATTTTTGTTATCAATCAGTTTCTATGCACATTTACTACGTGATCCGTATTTTCCAAAAACCTTACCAGCACTTCTAGTTAATTACTTACTCATGTATCTATCTGTTTGAGCTTTGTTATACTTATCCAATACTTTTGAATAAATTCTTTAAATTTAATTAACATGAAAGTCCTTTGGCTATGATGTTTACAGGATAGCCTTGAGTTATATTTGTTCATATAATGTTAGATTCTTTTCTGTGCTTTTATATATATCTGTATAGAAATAAATTCTATTACCTTTTATCGCTTTCAGATAAATCAAGTCTTTGATACCCCCAATATACTCAATTGATAAATCATCTAAATTTAATGTTGCAAGCCTAAATCCAGCAACGCAAAATCGTCTAATGAAAACTGGAATATATATTTTTCTATTGAAATACAACAAAGGCCCTCCAAACCCCTGTTCTTTAATAATAACTTGACCGTTAATGGATAGACTTCCAACTAAGGGAGAACCTTGATTTACTTCCATCAAATCAAGGTAGCTGACTTCCCAATTGTCAAACAAAAATTTTTCTTGAAAGTCTAAAGGAGTTTCATTAAAAATTTTTAACTTAGACATTTTTATAAATTGCTCCGGATTCATTGTCTTATTAACCTTTCGAAGTCATTAATATATTTGTGTTTATCCACTAAGAAAACCCAAACCTTGAGGTGCAGCTTTACCTTCAATATAGTTGTTCTTAATAGCCGTCGCTGCAGTAGCCGTGGAAATCGGGTTATTAACGAATACAATTACTCTTAACAAGCTACAATTACTTAAAAACAAATCATTTATGTTTATTTGTAATTAAGTTGCCTGCGACTAATAGATCATGATGAATTTTGCATACACATTCATCAATCCAGCCATAGTGAACATCATCATTAATAGAATAATACACATCATCTTTTAAAACTTCCTTACCAACAGTGAGTCTATTTGCTAGTGATGCAAAAATACTTCCCTCCTGAGGCCAGTTCGTACAACATGGCAATTCAAGTAAAGTATTTCCTGCTTTTAATTCTTTATCTAGAATCAGTTGTAACTCTTCACATAATTTAAATTGACCGGATTTTTTCATAAGATCTCTTTCTACATGCGATGTTGTCATATTTTTATCTGTCATATATGTTTTTCCTTTTTTATTTGGCCTTATGGATTTAGATTGCATACTTGCATCGAATCCCGCGGGATTGGAAGTTTCATGTGGGCTACGCATACTAACTCAATCTAGTGGTCATTTTTACTATTGTTATCATTGTGTATCTCAATATTTTTTTTATGTGCGAATAATAAATCTAAAATTTTAGATATATTCTTTGAGTCAGGGAATTTTCTAGGATTTTTTATGTTTACGAAATTATTAATTTCCAAGTTGTGTAAATGACTTATTAGTAAAATTGTAGATAGTGGGTATTTATATGAGGAAGGATTTTTTAAAATATCCTCTATTGATAAATTACTTCCAAAAAAATAATTTTTCATTGGTAACACATAATTATCGAATATGGCAATAATTATCTCATTTATTTCATTTTCGGATGTTTCTGGATATAAAGAAATAATGCCAAGATCTTTAAAAATAGAATCAAATTTTCCAAGTTCTGAGCCATGTACTTTAAAATTACTTGGTGTGTCATTCTCATCAAAAATATCGTTTATTTCAGGATAAAATTTTGGGATAGTTGTACTTAATTCTATAAATTTTTGGTCTAGAATATTTTTCTCATTTATATAAGAAACGATAGAAAATGAGCATAATGCCCCAATTTTTACATGCTTACCTTTTTTAAATTGGAAATTAATTTTTCCCAAAAAAATGTCATTAAAAAAAAGTGAAATAATACAATCGTGTTTTTTAAATGAAATATGGTTAGCTTCTAAATATGAGCAGAAGCTATTTAATATTTTTTTCTTCATTTTTTATGCCTCAATAAAATAAATGTTATATCTCTTTCATTTACATTAACAACTTTGCCTTTAGAAGTTAAAATAGTTCCTCCTCCTTTTGGCGTGTTGGGTCGGCAAACCGCCTTAGCCGTATTTGTAGGCGGTCTTTGCTTAGATTGTTATTGATGAAATATTTCAGACGACCTCGAAAAAGGATTGAGGTCGTCTGAAAAGCAGAAACCGCGTGCGTGCAATCGCACATACCCTACGTCGGGATTGGAAGTTTCATGTGGTCTACGGCTTGCTTGGGCTACTTTACAGTTGATAATTAAATTTAGAAAATTATGTCTAATACTCTATTTTTTAAAATAAATTCTTTTTTTAAATGTTCTAAAATATTATCTAACTCTTCCTTGCTTAAAATTTGGTTGGTCTTAGTAAATTTTGCTGTTTTCGCATATAGGGAAAAGTGAAACTCATTATTTGGAAAGAACATTTCTCCTTCAAATGAAATTTCATGTCCATTTAAAGAAACAATTAACATACCTCTTGAAATTTTTTCAATTACGAAATCATCCATAGTAATTACCTTTGAAATATAACAGTTGAAATCTTTGTTTTAGAATCTATTATTACTATTTTTTTATATTAGGATTGTTCTTCAAAGCGGGTAATTCTCTATTTTCCCATATATTTCCTGGTCGCAGATCTTTGCCAATAACGCCTGTTACAGTACCAGAAGCGCATGTTGCATACTCTGATGAAATATCTTCCCATGCTTTAATGCTTGCTTGGTTCTGTTTTAACTTTGCTATTTTCATAGCATTTATTCAAACCTAGAGGATCAACCCACACCTGAGCATTAGGCGCAAAAGCATAAAAATTCTCCTCGCCCACTAATCCTATGGGATCTTGATTATTAAACCGTCCGATTCTACTGTCGTAGTACCTGAAGAAGTTGTAATGCAGCCCCGTTTCACAGTCGCAATACTGGTTTTGCAACCTGAATGGCTGGTGCGCCGTTCCCGTTACGTTCGTTTCGCTCTTCAGTTTACCCCAACCGTGATAATCTCCGAACCAAACCAGATTGCCTTCATCATCGGTTATCTCTCTCGGAGTGCCGATTTGGTCGCAGTGGAAGTAGTGGATTTGTTGTCGGCTTTCGCCATCTTCGTTGGTCCGGTTATGTACCTGCGCCAAAGGTTCGTAGGAATCTTGGTCGGTGTAGATATAGGTATACCTGCCGTCCGGGTGGATTTCCTGCAAGAGGTGGCTGCCGTCCCTGACGAAGCGGGTTTGGTTTTCGAGGTCGTGCCGTTGTAGGTTTTCAGGCGGTTGTCGGTGATGGGATTGAGGCCGTCTGAAAGGATATTGTGCGCAGGGTCGAAGGCGAACAGTTCGCTACCAGCTTTGGTGATTCGACCGAGTTTGTCGTACTCGAATTTTTCTTGCTTTTACATTGCAGAGTTGTTAACTTTATGCTCTATAGTTAGTTTGTCAAATATTTCATTTTCTTTATTTTTACTTGAGAGAAAGTAAAAATTATGTAGAGACATTTTAGAAAAGATGTTAATTATACTTTCAAAATCTACTTTAGAAAAAGTTATAGCTAAATTTTTTAATTTTTTTAGATTATATATATGGGTAATATCTTCTAAGTTTTTACAATTTAAAATTTGTAATGTATGTAGTTTATCTGATTTAAATCTAGGTATTGAAGTTAATCCTTTAACGGAATTAATATCTAATCCCTCTAAATTTAGACAGTTAGAAATAAATGAAAAATCAGATAATTTCCTGCAATTAATTAATGTCAAATAACTGATATTTGGAAATTTAGAAGCTAATGTTTGTTCGTCAATAAGTTCATTTAATACTTCTAAGTTTTTAATACTACTTTTTTCATTTAAATGAGATAAAGATATTTTTCTTAAGGATAAACTCTCAATAGGATTATTATTTATAATATCATAATATTTATCTGAAAAAATCAAATCATTTATATGTAGGCTAGATAGTCTAACAAATTTTCTTAATGGAGAAAAATCAATATTTTTATTTAGGTTTCCGCTTACTGAAAAAGTTCTAAGGTTATCGACATATTCTAATGCATCAATGTTAAGAAGAGGTGTTGTTTGATGAACTAAAATATGAAGATGATTAATACTAGGTAGGAATTCGAGGATATCTAGTCCATTTATGGAGTTATTAATAAGGTTGCTATCTTCCAAAATTATTACTAATTTGAATCCATTTATATTTTTAATAATTTTGACTAAGTCAATTAAAACATTTTTTTGCACTCCGCTATATATAGAGAGACTTTTATTTCTTTTAATAGAAGAAATTATATCATCAGATAAGTTATTTGTATTGATCGTTAATCTTGCATAATTTATTCTGGACATTTACATTTACCTCTTGGCTCATAGTGATCGGTTATTTTCTGACGAATATCAGATTTATAATCCTCACCAACGTTTTCTTTTAACCATTCTAAACCAGCTGCTCTTCTTCCTTTTTGCTTTCTTTGGCTGGATTAACAGGTCTATTTTTATTGGTGATTTTTCCTGTAATTAATCCTTCTTTTCCCATTTCCAATAGTACCTCATATACGATTTGCTCGACACCTTGAGCTACATCAGTATCCTTCATGAGTGTCCCATCAGGTTTTTTAGCTCCTTCTTTAGCGGTAATGCCTGTATAGATATCAGTTGCACACCCTGTTTTTCCATATCTTTTTTGTGCATTGTGTTTAGCTTTACCTATGTAAACTTCTCCATTCCTCAAATAAACAGTTGACCAACCTAAGGGGTCAAGTTCGTAACGGCTGGCGAGTTTACCTTGTGTGCGGAAGATTTCTCGGTGCAGCCGATCGCGTTCGATGTCGGTGAAGACTTCGTCGTCGAGGCTGATTTGGTGCAGGTGGCCGCTGCCGTAATACAGGTAGTTGATCTGTCTGCCGTCGGACAGAACGGTGGCGGCACGGACGAGGTTGCCGTCCAAGTCGTATTGGTAAACGGTTTCCTGAACCTTGTCGTTCTCGCGGGCGAGGGTATGGATTAAGCGTCCCAATACGTCGCATTTGAACTCTGTAATCCGCAGCGGGGTTTATAAATACTTCTTATTATTTTACTGTAGTATTTTAGAATGAAATATTCAGCCTTATTGACGCCTGTTTGGAGTCATAGATGAACAAAAGGGAATTCCATGCCAATTCAGGTCCTTTAAATTCGAGTACTGGAGCACTTTTTAGTACACAATATGATTTTAAAGAAGGATATAAATTAAGAAAATTTTGAATAATTTTTGATTCTAAGATGTTTTTAGTTAAATAAAAATAGTCATTAAATAATGATATCAATTTCCTTTTTGTATATGTCAATAAATATTTTTCCTTCTTCTTCAAGGTAATAAATATTTTCTTGAAATAAATAAATACCTTCTTGTATGTTTTTAAAATTTATTAATTTAGTTTTTTCTTTAATGTCTTTAATATCATTAAAGTTTAAGGAGAGATCATTGATGACAATGTTTTTTTGTTGTATAAATAATTTAATTTGATTCATATGTAATTTTACCTCCTGAAAGATCGAAGTTTGCCAGTACTTGTTAATTTCGATTTATCCATATCTCGAATATAATATTGAGTTGCTCCCCCATCACCATATTTTTTATTTGCTTTTGCTTTTGATTTTCCTACGCAAATATCTTCTTCTACTACAAATATATGTAATTGTTTTCTCATGTCACGTGCGGCAGTAGCATTTCCACTATGTCTCACCTGTACAGAATCGTTAAATGCTCTGGCATTTCCTCTTGCAGAACGTACAGCGTATCCTCGAACAAAATAATTCTCAGGGGCAGAAGCCATCTTTAATATCAAGTAATAAATTCAAAAATAGCTCTTGAAAATCATCTATTTCATTATTATTTAAATCAGTTTATATCAGGATACAAAAAACAAGCTGTTATGCGTTGTATATATTTATCTATACCATTTAGCACATCATATCTAGACCAAACATCTATTGCTATTCATATATTTGTGAGGTATTCAAAAGGCTTTTCAAATAGTACGAAGCATTTTACTTTCAGGATAAGCTTTGAGTTGGAATAGATCATTTGTTCTTATAGATGAGATTTTCAGGTTTTTTGTCGGGAGAAATAAGAAGTTTATCAAGGTATTCGGGGTCATGCCAGTCATCCCAAGGTACTAGACTAAAATAAGCTTTAATAAAATCATCAATAATAGCTGAACCTTCGGTATTAATACCAATAATATTTCCTTGTTCAATTAAATCAATATTAGGAAAATATTGTTTCAGTATATTTTTATTTACTATACCTTGTTGAATAATTGGCCAGAATCCTTTATCTAACGATTCTTCAGTAACAAACATAGCAGCAATAACATCGTTTATATCTATTTTTATATCTTCATATAAAGGAAGGTTTTTTGAGGAAAATTTCATTTTGGTAATTAAGCAGGCTACACCTATCCAATCATATTTTCCAAGAATCTGTCCAACAGCTAAAAAATCATCTTCTATGGGAATGCCAAAATAATCGCCTACCTGCCATTTCTGTTTTTGTCTTGCCATTTTTTAAAGTTCCTTTCTGTAATTCAATAAGGCATGGGAATTTTTCCACCTAAAAGGCGGCCCGGATGCCTTATTCAACATTGTCATAAATTATGTTTTATTTGTAGAAAATATATTATCTTCTATATGACAGTTTTGAAAAGAGCAGTTAGATATTAAATTATCTTGTATATGCATTGATCTGAATACACAATTAATAAATGTACAATTAGTAAATTTTGTATTACAAATTATTGCCCTAATAAAAGAACAATTAATAAAATTACAATTAGTAAAGGAACTATAGCTTATGAAAGCACCACGAAATGAACAGAAAGAAAATTTGAGACTTTCAATTTTCCTATGGAATATTTCGTATCTGTGAAAATCAATATTATCTATATGGGTGAACTGTCTAGAAATTAAAGCATCTAATTCTTTTGTTTCGATTTTAATTAGAGACTTTGTAATATTTTTAAGTAATTCTTGAATGTCATTTGATATCATTTTTATTACCACCAATCTATAGGGTCTGGTTGTATATCTTTCAAAGGTATTCTTGGTTTAGATAATAGAGCAGTTCCTGGGGTACTAGCAGGTATTTGATTACACAATAATCCAGCTACCATTCTATGGTTACCATCTACAATAGTATTTCCATCCATTTTAACTGGAGGGGCGATACTAACGCTTTCAATCAATGCTGTGTATCTCGCAACAGCAGGGATGGAAACACTTTTTTGTAATGTTAGATAAGATGTTTTTGCTGTAACCATTTTAATGTTGTCTACTGTAGCATCTAAACATTTCTTACGTTTTTTTCTTCCTAGCATTTTCCTGTACATGTATCGCTTTCCGATAATGCAACGATACCCGTTACGTTGGTTTTGCTCTTCAGTTTGCCCCAACCATAATAATCCCCAAACCAAACCAGATTGCCGTCCTTATCGGCAATCTCGCGTGGGATGTCGATTTGGTCGCAGTGGAAGTAGTGGGTTTGTTGGCGGCTTTCTCCGTCTTCGTTGTTCGGTACTGTGGGTCAGGTAGCTGGTACGATCGTAGCTGTAGCCGTAGCTGCGTTTGACGGCGGTTTGACTATAACCTGCCGCTACTTTGGTTTTGCCTTCGCCATCGGTCCTCTCTCTTTGGATACCGATTTGATCACAGTGGAAGTAGTGGGCTTGTTGGCCGCTTTCGCCGTCTTCGTTGATCCAGTTGTGTACCTGTGCTAAAGGTTCGTAGCTGTCGGGATTGGTGTAGAGATAGGTATAGCTGTCTTTGTAAGTGTAGGCGGCCATGATGCTGAAAAGTAATGAAATTGTTAAAGAACAAATAATTCAGACGACCTCAAAGAAGATAGTGAGGTCGTCTGAAAAACAGAAAATGCGCCTACACTAAAAATACCCAACATCTAGATTGGAGGTTTCATGCTGTTTATGGCTTTCTTAAGACCATATCAAAAATTTTGAGTTATTGTGGATTATGTTAAGCAGGTTCAAAATTCTAACCACATTTACTTATTAAATAAATTCCAACACTCGAGGTTATCATCTTCAAAAAAAATAAAATTATTTAACTCTTCATTATTTATATTTTTAAGAAATACTCCAATATAAAAAATTTCAAACACTTGTTTATACGTAATATTATCATTTGGCGTTAAAAAAACGGAACCACTATAGAAATTTAGAATGCTTTCCAATTTTCTCTCATCATAATTCTCAATACAATACAACATGCTTATTCGTATTTTTTCTTGATTTTCTAAAGAAAAGTGAAGTAACTGAGGCTTTAACAGATCATTAATAATAACATTTTGCCCTTCTGCTGTAGATATATCTAAATATATATATTTAGATATATCTACATGCACACTCTCCAAGATCTCACCATCGACAATACTTAATAAATTAAGTATGTAAAAAGTATTAATTTTCTGCTTCATTATTACATCCTAAAATTTAATTTACTTTCCCAAAAAGTGAAACTAATTGCCCTGACGAATTAAAGGTAACTGTCACTTCTGAGGTCCTTACCAAATTTGACGAGTCTTTTCTAAACCCTTCTGCAACAGGTCTTCCCATATCAAAAGTATCCCTGTAACCCTAAGGCGTTTGCTGTCCTAACCCTCTTGATCGTCTATCTAAGACAGTATTCAATGTATCAAGATGGTCTTGATGACTTGTAAATCGTGCTGCATGAGACTTGTAAGAAGTGATACCGTTAGGTGCACTATTAGCCCTATCCAGTTGTTGAGCTAAAGAAGTTTGAACACCATGTCGGTCTAAACTATGTACATTTGATGCTCCTCTTGTGCGCTCAAGTTCCGTTATCTTTGTTCTACTCTTTCGGGCATTAGCTTTTTTTGCTTTTTTCCTTCTAAGTTTTGCCTTCTTATTTCTTGGGCATAAGCCCAAAACATCCATCCAAGCCTGTACATTCGGTGCAAACGAATAAAGATTCTCCCCACCTGCCAACCCAATCGGCTCCTGATTCACAAACCAAACCGCCTCAGGCTCATAATAGCGCATCAGGTTGTAATGCAGCCCGGTCTCTTCATCGAAGTATTGGTTCTGCAATCTAAACGGCTGATGCGCATCCTTATAAATCCGCTCGTCCTTTTTCAGACGACCTCAAAGAAGGTTTTGAGGTTATCTAAATAGCGGAAACCGCGCGCACATTCTACACATAAATCTACGTCAAGGATGGAAGTCTCATACAGGCTAAGGCTTTCTACTACTTGCTTACATAAAAGTACGAGACCAATCATAGGTATATCTAGGTTACAGTAAATCTATTATAGGTAATTCAAGAATATCTTTTGTTGTTAACTCTCCAATTTTCTTTTCAATAAAAGACAACTTCCTATTTTTCACTAATTTGTCATCATGGAACGCATATTCGTAGATTTTTCCATTTGTTTTATTATAGACATATCCATAATAATCATCCTGACCATCCTCATCTTCAACAAAATTCATAAAGAATACTTCATCGTCTTGATTTAATCTCTCTATTACTGCACTGTATAAATTTGGCACCTCATTTACTACAAAACTTGTACATTCCAAAACACTTTCCAGTAAAATTCCAGATGTTAATTCTTTAGGCTCCATTGATTTAACTCCTATCTTTCTAAATAGGCTACTCAGGCTTGCATCCATTTATCTATATTTCTTAATATCCTGTAAGGTAATTATACTATTTCTTAAATCATCTAAAAATAACAATTGAATTTCATATTCACGTTTTAAATTTTCGTCCTCTATTTTGCCATCTTCGGAGTATGGGAAATTCGCTAAAGCATCTTTCCAGTTAATTACGTTTTCAGCACATGCAGCAAAGTAATAACTATCAGATGATTTTTGTTGTATACCTAGTAACATATTTCGAATCGAAGCTAATAATTCTATAGTGCCTTGTGTTTCTACCATATCATTTAATGGATCATCATCATCCCAGTTTATATCTTCTATAGCTTTTTGAGAGATTCCAATATTTATTTGGGAGAAATCATACCAACCAGCTTTAATGATAGCATCACAGAATTGGTAGTTCACATTTGAATTAGTTATTTTAGTCATATTTTCATTTATTTTTTTCTCAATGATCAGTGCATTACAGCACCAAGCCGCAAATTTACATTTCTTTTGTGGATCCATTTGATCTAAAAGAGATTGTACTTTTTCAATATGTAATTCTATATTCATAACTCATCCTTTCATTAATCATATACACCACCAGCACCGTCAACACTTTGTTATGGACAGATTGCTTTTTTCATTCGAAAGAAAATTTTAACATTTTTGATAACCGATTTATAAAATATAGAATTGCCAAATGTTCATCTTCGTAACAATATTCTTCGGTTTTCAATCCTCTTTCAGAATAGAATATATACCATTTTTTATTTTCTTCAACAATACATAATGATTCATCATTTACTTCATTGATTGAGTAACTATCTTCTGGTACTCCTTTACTTTTAAGATATGAATTCAATTCATTAATTTTTAACATTTTCCTATTTTTACCTCTTCCAGATGCCCAGATGCTATATGATTTAACAGATTTTGGTAATTCATATTGTGTACCTAATCCAATCTCTCCGAACGGGTCGTATAGGCGTAGTCGATGGTGCAACCATCAGATTGCCGTTAATCTAATTATTTAAGGCCATCTGAAAAAACAACTTTCAGACGGCCATTATCCTGACTAATGTTTCACTATCACTAGCGATATTTTTTTCTTGGGTCTTTAAAGGTTCCTATAAACTTCAGATCATTGTAAAGTTTACCTGGATTTTCCTCATAAAATGTTGCATTAGAATAGTAATATAAAGAATTACCTTCATTTATTCCTTTCTCTTTTGCAACTTTCACAATATCTTTTATAACTTTATTGGAGTGTGCCCCAACTTCTTCTGCTAACACTTCAACTGGCACAATTTCTCCATTATCTGTCTGGAATGCCACAAAATAATCAGAATCAATAAATGAAACTCCAAAATCTGCAAAAGCTGGACAATGAGAATCTGAGTCCTCCATACCATCTGTATATTCATTAAACTCATCAGGTGTTTTAAAAGATGTCCCCATCCACACAGAAATCATATCTTTAGTTGTTTCAATCATATAATACCTCATAATTCAAAATGTTATATATTTTATTAATCCCAATAAAAGTCTAAATTATTTAATTCCTTCCACTCTTCCAAAGAATAAAGAAAAGGCAAAGAAAATTTTTCCAATATTTTACCCTTTAAATTTTCTGATACCATGAATGCTCCTGAATAATTATGATTGGAAGACAATAAAATATCCTTATCTGAATTAGTATATGCCTCCAGTGAAAAATCATCTTCATCTAATGCTAAATCTGGGTAAACAATTTCATCCTCAATTTCCCAAACAACTATTCTTACTAAATAATAGACTTCATTCGTCAATAACTCACCTTTTGTATTGACAATAATCGCTTCGCTCATACCAAAATCATGATCAAACCCATATTTTTTTATAAATTCCAAAAAACGCGCTGACATGATAAAGAAATCATTATATGGAAGAAAATCAAAAGTAACACCTCTTGCTTTCTTTAAGCAGACATAAACCTTTTCAGGCATTGGAGGAATTTCTTGTCCCTTTACGAACCAACTCCAGGGAAAGTCAAAATCAGGATGCGTTTTTTTAGGGTTGAATACCTCTGATATACCTAGGACTCCACTACTTACTCGTGGCAACCCCATTTTTTCTACTTTATCCATACTCTGCAGAGCATATCCCCATACTAATAACTTTTTCATAATACCCTCCTAAAATAAAGGATCAATCCATTCTTGAGTATTCGGAGCAAACTAGTTCTGAAGGCGGAAGGGTTTGTCAGGGCTACGGCTTGCTCCTTCGAGATTGAATGCTTCATGCGAGCTATGGCTTGTTACGCTTACTATATATACACGATGCTACGCCAGTTTATTAATCATCAGGATTTTCTTCTAAATAATTTAAAAACTCCTCAAATGATCTCGCAATAACATTTGAATTTCTTTTAAAATTAGCTTCCCTTGATATATTTTCACTCCATACGTCCCTTACATAATAAATAATTTGCCAACTATTTTTTTCTAAACAGAGGTAATTACCTCCCCAATCAAAAGCAAAAGGAATTAAATTCCTAGGTAACTCATTAAGATCCCATTCATTTATTGCTCTTCCTTCTAATGTGAAATCTGGATCATCCTCAAACTGCTTAGAATATTTCATTGGAATAAAGTCGCGAATTTCAATATAGTCATAATCAATATTATCATTGACAAAACAAGAAAGATTGGGAGTACCTCCATTCCATTTGAAGTAATGTGACTTGAATGAAGATGGAATAGATACTTCTAGTTTTTTTTCAACTTCATTAAAATCGTTTTCAGATAAATTTTTATCACAATCATAAAAATTAAGCATAACAACCTCCTTTAATAATTTAACAAGCACAGTTTTTTTCTTCTACATTCTCTTTTGGATCGGTTTTCATGCCTCAATGTTATTTTTATAAATTTTGATTAGATTTCCCATCTCATCATATTCATAAGCAAAATCCATCACTTTATTAGCATTAATATATTTCTCAAATTTAATTAATTTTCCATCTTTATAAAACCCAATATAATAAGATATAGTCTCTTTGCTTTTTCGGATATTGTCCACCTTATCTAAATTGATTTCATCATACAATTTTGCAGGATGGTTATACTTAGGAAAGGTCATTCCTAAATAGTATCCAACAGTCAAATCATTATATTGAGAATTTTTTGTAAGTTGTTGTGACATTTTTAAAGCTCCTGTCAAAAGCAAAATAGTTCCAATCATTCCAATCAGTAACTTTTTCATTTTACTTGCTCCAATTTTAAACCGTATTTTACAAAGAATTCCATTTGAAGTAATGTGACTTGAATGAAGATGGAATAGATACTTCTAGTTTTTTTCAACTTCATTAAAATCGGTTTCAGATAAATTTTTATCGCAATCATAAAAATTAATCATAACAACCTCCTTTAATAATTTAACAAGCACAGTTTTTTTCTTTTTCCTTCTCTTTTCAGCCGGTTTTCTTCCTGTTAACCAACTGCATTGTTATCTTACCAGTTTTCGGATCAAAATCATCAACATGATGCCATGTGTAGCCTTTAGCATCAGCTCTAGAAATACCTGCCTTCTTAAAGGCGGCAGTAAAATTATGACCACGGCTACCTTGCTACGTCAGGACTGAAGGTTTTGTGCGTGGCTACGGCTTGCTTATCCGTAAGAAATCAAACGAAGGTCATCTGAAAGTTATATTTCAAACTACCCTATGGTTTAGTTTTGTCTTGACTCCACCAACTTACTAGGTTTGCTTTAATATTTTTCCCAGGATAAATCTAAATCGTTCTGTGGAATACATCCCATAGTCAAACATCTTACAGCACATTTGAATGCTATTTCTTTAGATAAAATATATTTAGACTCAAATAAGCCAATTTGTCCTCCCGTATTTAATTCTATTTTTAAGGCACTTCCTTCGTTAGGGTTTATTAAATTAAAAATAATGCCATTTTCTTCACCTGTTACAACATATTTCTCTCCCCCTCCCCCAATCATTAAATAGTTTTCTTCTGATAAAACTAAATTTACAAGAGTATGTTGCTTAGCATCTAATTTTTCTAAAATTTCTAAAAGTCTTTCCGAGGAATTAATATGATAAACCTCTTCCTTACAATGAGATCCATTCCAGTTATCCAAAGTAATTTCCATAATAACTTCCTTTTTTAGGTGGGAAATATCTTTTACTTCCACTAGGTGTATGTACATTAATTGACTCAAGCCCTAACCTACGACTACTGTTTGTTAAGTTTAAGCCATGAGCTATGTTTGTTAAGAGGAGTTTATTGTCCTTGACCAAGAATTTCTTCTCCAATTATTGCATCTAACTCTATCCATGCATCTTCAAGTTGATTAACAATAGAAGATTCATTTTTATTCGGATCGTCTTTTAAATTGAGATACCAAATATGTGTTAATTTCGGTATTTCATATAAAATAGACGCTAGTCTTTTTTCAATTAGATTATGATTATGAGTATAATGCTTTATTTCATTTAAAATTTTTAATAATTCTTGATAGTCCTTTACATCGAATTCAAGATCTATTCTGACCTTATCAATAAAACTATTATTTTCAAGTTTTTCTAATAATTCTTTCATGGTAAATACCTTTCAGTTATACAAAGCCTGCTTCTGCTGGAATAGTTTTTTATTTTTAAAGTTAAGCGTTCAGTCCAATCGAAATAGATAACACATCTTCCTCATTGTCGAGTAGAGATATATCGATAACTTTATCTATTTTATTACTAAATAATTTTAAACAATAAAAATTAGGTTTGTTTATTAATTCTAGCCAATTGCTAATATTTTTTATTTTGATAATAAACAAAGGGAATAATTCTATTGGTATTTCGGCCGAATCATTTATTCCTCCATAAAAGTATACATAAGCAATATCATTTTCCTCTGGTGAAAAAAATTTAATATTTCATTTTTTATCGATAAACTAAAATTTTCTTTTGATAATTCTATATTTCTATTGGGGGTAAAAGTACGATTTATTATTTCACATGAGAGTGGATATGGAATAATTTTTTCAGAATCTGAAATTAAATTATTCAAAAAATGAATTTCTTTCATTTTTTTCATTAAATGATTCTGTTTTAAAGTAAAGATCTTATTTTCTAAAGTTGTCATGATACTATTTCCTATGTTGTACGGTTACATTATCTTTGTAGTACTCCAAGAAAATGTACCATTCCCATTATTTCTTTTTGACTAAGATTTCTCTCCATTTTGGCAGTAGCTACATACCAGTGCGGACAAGGATGTTTTGCAATCGGAAGGGTTGGTGAGCAGTTCCGGATGTGTTGGTTTCGTTCTTCAGTTTGCCCCAGCCGTAATAATCCCCGAACCAAACCAGTTTGCCTTCGCTATCAGTCATCTCACGCGGAATGCCGATTTTATCGCAGTGGAAGTAGTGGCTTGTTGGACGCCTTTTTCGTCTTCGGTTGTCCAATCGCGAACCTGTGCCAAGAGCTCGTAGTTGTCGGGATCGGTGTAGATATAGATATATCTGCCGACCCAAACGAATCCAGTTTCCTCTTCGAGGCCGTCTGAAACTTCTTCGTTTTTTAGGCGAACTGGGGATCGAGTTCGTAACGGCTGGCGAGTTTACCCTGTGTGCGTTCGATTTCGGTAATGACTTCGTCGTCGAGGCTGATTTGGTGTAAGTGCCCGCTACCGTAGTACAGGTAGTTGATCTGTCTGCTGTCGGACAGGACGGTAGCGGTACGGTTGCCGTTGAAATCGTAGTGGTAGCGGATGGTTTCTGAACGGGCAGGTACAGCATATCGTACTGCGCATCGCGCCAGTCGGTTTCAGGCAAACCGTTTCGGGCGTTCTCTTCTTTAGACGGCACTTTCCATTGGTGCTGGCCGTTTTCGTTGTATACGAAGCAGGTAAGGGTAAGCGTATAGGGCAAAGTCGTCTGAAATAACCTTCAGACGACCTTGATATTTTGTTGGGTCTTGACCCAACCTACGCTTGCTAGAAACATTTACAGTTATTTGGATTTTGATTAGCTTTATATAGTTTGAAGGATTTAAAATTAGCAAATTATAAAAGAATTCAGATTTAAAATGAATGTATTTAAATCTCTCTTCCATAACTTAATGCTCTTAGAAAAGTATAATGATATAGCTGGCTCTTCAGATAAAAAACATGCATAACTTTTTTCGATTGGTAAAACTTCCAAGTCATCCATTCCTTCAAAAGCTAGAGTACAAGTTTTGTTTGGTTGGTATCTATGACGAATAGTCCAATATTCTGATATATCTAAATCATTTCCTTCTGATTCTTTTAAAACAATCCAGTTATGGTTATGTAATTGGTCTCTTAAATCTTCAATATGATATTTCATAGTATATTTCCCTCTAGTTATACTACATCCAGGTCGTAGGCGTAGCGGCGGTTAAGTACGGGACAAAAAAGGTCGTCTGAAAATATCGAATCTTACTTTTTGGTTTTTTTCTTAGGATTTAATTTTTCTTTACGTTGCTTATAAAATTGCCAATATTTTTTGTCTTCCATAGAGAAAGGTGTGTAACGTAGCTCATTATAAGTTAGGTCAAAATATTTATAAGCATTTTCCATATCACCTAGTTCGTAATAGATAATACCTGCCCATAAAAATGGGCTGCCATCAGGCACTGTTTTTCTAGCCTCAAGCGCAATAAGTATCCACTCAAGAGCTTTGGGATAATCACCTATTTTTTTATAGCTTCCTGAAATACCACAGGCGATTGCCGAAGTAGGCTCAACGAATTGAGTGGCTGGTTTAGGTAAAAGTTCCCATGCTTGATTCAGAATATCAATGCGTTCCTCCGGCGTAGTAGCATCATTTGAGTTACATACAAAATCATTGATTTGTTTGTTTAATTCATAATTTACTTGATCTAAATACATAATTTCTCCTTCTTATGTGCATTCTTTAAAGAGTATTTATTACCATGTTGGTCCGGTTGTGTACCTGTGCCAAGGGTTGTAGCTGTCGGGATTGGTGTAGATATAGGTATACCTGCCGTCTGAATTTTTCTCCTGTAACAGATGGCTACCGTCCTAAATGAAGTAGGTTTGGTTTTCGAGGTCGGCTGAAAAACAGAAACCGCGTGCGTGCGTTCCGCACATACCCTACGTCGGGACTGAAGGTTTTGTGCGGGCTACGGCTTGCTTTATTTTATTTATTTAAAGGATACAATAGAAGTAATTTTATTAATAAATTTTTTAGCTAAATCTTCATTCTCTTTTTTGAAAAATCGAATATCTAAGCCGTCATCTACATCACTAACTAAAATAAATTCTTCTTTCATAAATAAAAAATACCACATATCAGCATTAGGGCTTATAACCACTTCTTGTAATTCAATATCCATTACCTTTATTAATTCATTGATTTCACTGCTATCAAAAGAAAAATCTAATGGAAGAGACCATAGAGATTTATTAATTTTTAATGCCTTCATAATTATCTCCCTAACTCTGCAAGTAATTTGGCGCAATTACCATCATCTAGCAATATCTAGAATTATTTATTTAAAGTACGAATATTTCAGACGACCTCAATTAAAACATTAATATTGTTTAAAAAGCAGATACCATGTATGTTCTACTCACACCTAGCGTAGAAACTGGAAGTTTCATGTAGGCTACAGCTGGTTAAAATATTTTTTTTCATAAGAAATAACAATATTTTCAGCCATAATAATAAATGATGGCGTATCTAAATCAGTATTATTAAACCTTAAATAAAAACAATTTTCTCTTAAACTTGGTAAAATATTTGAATCTATTTCATCAATAATTTTAACAACACAAGTATCTTCATCAATATCAATAGTCCACGTTAAATTTCCAGATAAATATTTAACTCCATACAAATTGATTTCATAATTAAAATAATAACTTGGATCATCACTAACAATAATATTCATCCTTGTAAAATCAAGTAATGTAACTTGAAAGTCTAACCAATCGAAGTTTTCTTTGACGTAATTATTGAATTTCATCAATTCATAAGTTATGGATTCTTTCATGTTTATTCCCCTCTGTATCTTTATCTTCAGTTGTTGAACCGCATGATCCAAGTGTATGACCCACCTTTTTATTTGGATCAATCTGAATATGTGTATCTCTGGCAGCAGTACTATTATAGTTAGGATTGATATTACCTTTTTTCCCAGGCTTCAAAGTTGATTCATGATACCACTTACCATCAGTTCCCAAATAACTAGTCCCTTTCCCAATTTCTTGTGCAGAAACTCTAAAAATACTTCCTGTTTTCCCATAATTTGGATCTGCCGGATGAGCTCGTACAGTATATTTCAACCCATCAGAACCCATCCAAGAATGCTTGAAATTTGCTGGATAAGCTGAGCCATTCTAAATACTTCCTTGTCGTTGGATTGCTTCATCAAAAAAAGCATAGGGATCTAAAGTTAATCCCAGCGGATCAGCCCAGATTTGTGTATTCAGCGCAAACCGATACAGATTCTCTCCACCCCACAGCCCAATCGGATCCTGATTCACAAACCGCCCGGCCTCAGGCTCGTAATACCTGAAGAAGTTTCATGCAGGCTACTGCTTGCTGTTTATTTCTTAATATATTTTTCTATATATCTGTATTGCTCTTGTGTACATTTAACTGAAAAAAATATTTTTCCACTTATAATACTTTGAGCAGAAAAAATATCTTTCTCATATTTGAATTTTATTTTACTTAACGGAATCTTTCCTTTTCCATTTTCTTTTCCACAAAAAAGCTTATATTGTAACTCATTATTACTTATACCTATGTCTCCACAAGTTTTTTGACTTTTATATTCTGATACAATTATATTTAACCAGCCATGTTGAAAATCATACGAGTAATGTGAAACATAAGGTAATTTAGAAGAGGAGGATACTATTAGAGATAAAATTGAACTTAAAATAGATTTCATAATTTATTTACCATTTAATTTATTAATGAGATTGTCAAAAAACAAATCTCTCAAACGATCTTGATGAAGGTTTGAAATTGTCTGAAAATTATTTTAGACGAGCTTATGGGTTTGTTAAACCTTGATACAATTTACATTTACTCGAAATCTATAATTTTTCTATATTCAAGAATTTCATCAAAAGTATCTGCTACTTTTCCAATACTTCCATCATCTAGCCAATATTCCCATATTGATAGATTATCATTTAAATCGAAATATAAGCGTCCCCCATCAGAAGAAGTTCCAAACATAAAACCTTTCTTTACGCGTTCAGAGTCTACAAATTCTGTGGAGTCATGCCTTTGTACAATATTTTCTTCCTTTTGTTTTTTCTTGTTTATTTCAACTAAATATTCCATATAATTCCATCTTGGAAAAGAATTCAACTCGTCAAACAATAAATTATTATTAAATAAATCAATTTCATAATCTTTAAATTCTATTTCCATAAACAACTTGAATTTATCAAGGGTATTTTTATATGACTGAGGAAACAAGATGTTTAAATTTTTTCTATGCTTAATAATTCTTTCATGATTAGTCCTTTCAATATGAATTTTTTTACAACTTTCAATATAATCCCGTGCACGTTTTTTCCAATAGGCCTCACGAAATTTATCGTGCGCCTCAGCTTGTACAAATTATTGTGCCAAATACCCTGTGTCATAATCTAAATCGTCAGTTTCCACAAACTCATCTAAGAAATTATATATTTCTTCTATATCTACTTGAATTGGTATGTTTATTGCATGGAAATTTGCATTAAATGCTTCAGACTCACATCCAAGACCTAGTAGTTTAGTTAATATTTTATCTTTAAATTTCTGATTTTCATTGAAGAAAACAATCCGCAATGTACTATTTTTACTATGAATTATAGTTTTATCATATAATAAGTAATTTTCTTCTGTTTGTATTACGCTAACAATATCACCTAAAGAGATTTCTTTGCTATAAAAAGGAATATTATTAACTTTAAGATAGCCTTCTTCAGTCACTTCTGCCCAAATGCTTTCCATAGATACTGGAGGATAACCATCACTTACTTCTAGATTTAAAAAAAGCTTTTTCATTTTAATCACCTTGATATGTACCCATTTTCCTGGACACATATTATTTGCTAGCCTAAACACATGGATGCTTCCCTGTATTTTACAGGAGGCATCTATTTTGTTTTTTCTGGATCCTTTTGTTGTTGTAATAATTAATGTATTCTTCTATCGTTACTGCAAAAGCATTAAATGATACATATTCTTTTTCAAAACCATAATATATTTCATTTTGCAATCCTTTGATGGTCGACCTTTAGGTTTATTAATAAGACCATTGTATCCCAAAGTTTTGTATTTAGATAGAATAATTCAATTGCTTTTCTTTTAAATTCATAACTATATCTCATTAAAATACCCCCTTTACTGGTTATCCAGTAAAGGGGGTAGATATCATAACCTAAAGGGCTTTCTAATGTGGCGGAGAGGGTGGTATTAATATAGTAATCCTTAGTTAATACAATAGATTCTCTTCATGCTATCATATAAGGTGGCAAAATGGTGGCAATCTATTATAACTATCCTATTTCTCTAATAGAATAGTGGAGTCCAAAGGACCTAATAAGCTTTAAAACATTGACTCTATTATACTTTGACGGAGCAGGAATTATTAAGGTTTTATTACTATCAATATAAACCGCCTTTACATCATCCGCCCAAATAAAATCAGGGAAATGTTCGGACAATCTAAGGTCCTCCCAAGTCTCCCTACCAACCGTAAGTATTCCCTGGCCTAGCCTCTGCTGCATGGAGCATATTATATCCCATGCAGCTTCGTAGCTATCTACGATTACTGCATCCCTCATAAAATGTGGGTCTTTGTTAAATACTTTCAGCATTACTCCCACCTCCTATTATTACCCTAATTACACCATATTTTTAAATCATACGCAACGGCTATTTATAAACAAAAAAAGACCTTACCGGGGTATAGTCCCAGTAAGGTCTTTTGCATTATTACAGTCAATCCATGAGTCCACCTGCTCATGCTCAGGAGATGTGTGGATCACCTCAATTCTTAGCCGCTAGATATACAACAGCACCACCTAATAAGATGTTAAGTAACTTACTATTCCGTTGTTGCATCTTTACTTTCTGGAGTTCGCGAGTCTGCATCTCTAAGTATGCGTTTACTTTCGCTAATGATTCGCTTTGCATTGTCAGCGTTCGCTCTTGCTGCTCCAATGAGTTCTTGGCTTCGATTAATTGCGCCCTCTGTTCTTTGATTAGATTCATCGATTCGAGTAATTGTTCTTTCGATTCTGTCGTTGACATCTTGGCTATGTTCAATTGCTGTTCTAGCTCGTCGATTATTCTCAACTGCTCGTCGATTGTATTGTCTAGCGTTATCAACTTCTGTTGTAGCACGTTGTATTCCTGTCGTGTCAATATTACTTGATTTGTTGGCGTAGAGCCATACACAGGATAAGCACACCAAGATAATAATAACAGGCACGCTCCAAGGATACTTTTCAGTAAATTGCTTAACTTTAACATACATATTTACCCCCTAATACATATAATTAACATCTACTTCTGCCCCTGCTACATATCCACTGTCACTGTATTGCCAAATCTTAACATCTGGATAGTCACATTCTGTTGAGCCATATTGTGCGCACCATACAGGTACGCTTTGCATCTGGCTATATGCATATGTTTCATCCCACAATAAGGAATATCCACTATAGATGCCTACATTATTAAATCCTGTTTGCCATAATCTATTTACAAATCTACTCATGCAATTAGTCATATCTTGAGATGTAAGTGCGCCAGCATTAATATATGCACGTAGTTGAGTGTGTTCTTCATAGTCATACCAAATGCCAGCCTGTAGATGCCAATCAGTATAACCATATGCATTTAATGTATTAATTACCCACTCTGCTTCTTGTACTGCTGTTGCTTCTGTGTACGCATGGCTAAAATAATATACTCCTACTTCCAAACCTGCTTCTAATGCTGCAGTCATATGCTCTTCAAAATATTCATCTACATTATAGGCTTCACCCAGCTTAATAATGACAAACTCATTGCCCTCTGCTTTAGCTTGCTTCATTCGTTCAATATTAAAATAAGGATTACCGTTATAATCTTCTTGCCATGCTGAAATATCAAACCCTTTTCTCACTTCTTATCACTCCTTTCTGTAATATTTGGTAATGGTGGCATTTTGGTTTGTTCTTCTAATTTGTCTGGTATTCCATTTCTGTCTTTGTCTATCCACAATGCAAGGAAGCCTACAAGTGCAGTTAGAACAGAAGGGATGAATATATGATCTATGATATTAATACCGACACTAATTAACTTGTTGGCTTCATCAGATACATAACCATTAATAAAAGCCATGATGTATTGAGTAATCACCAATAAAATAGGCACTAGCATTGTCAGTACTAGTGCCCTTGTAGCCAATACACCTGTTGGGTGAATATTAGCGATGCGGATTGAACTATATATAGTTTTAACTTTATTAATTACTTTCATCTTATCCAAGGCTTTCACCTCCGTCATTCTGGATGGTGATTCCCCTTTTAATTGGGATATTATTGAGTAATTGAATATGCATTAACTCTGTATTTAGCGTTTGCGTTGTCTTCTCCAATGCATCCAGGCGGTGAAATATGGCATCATCTCGTTCCTCCAACTTCACTAGTTGTCTTAGAATATCTTGATTACTTTCCGTTAATTTACCGATACTATTAATAGCATCGGTCATGCGGTCATCGTAATATTCCCTTTGCTTAGATAACTTACGTCCTACATAATCATCAAGTTCGCGTTTAACCTCGGCTATAGATGTATGCTCCAAGAACCACACCATCGCCCTAAATGACCCTCGAAGGGCGGCCCAGATGACCCCTAACAAGGTCATCCAGAATCCTATATCCGCAAAGTATGGCGGAATTCCTGCATCCATCAGAAGTATTCTGATTTCGTCCATTCATGAACTCCTTTCTTATCCTATAGAAAATTAACCTACTTTATTAATCGTATCAGTAGCAAATACATATTCGTATTTAGCACCTTGTTCCATAGTAATGAGTTCCGAGCCGTTGAATTGGATTTTCTTATTGGATACACCAGTAAACTTGATAAATGTAGCTACACCTGTTTGATTTTGCGTCATAGGATCCTCAGATACGGTAATTACCTGTCCGCGATTCACCTTAACAATGGTATTGTTCCCATAATTCACTAATTCATATAGCTTATTGCACTTTTCTGGGAAGTTACCACCTTTAGCAGGATTGTTTGGTAATTGTGTTAAATCAAGTTCTACAAATTCAACTTTTTTATATTCACAAACTCTTTCTATCATGCTTTTGAACATATCCTCTAAGCTGAACTTGTTAGTTGATTCTAAAGTAGTCGGAATAACTTTAACCCCTTTTTCATACACTTTACCAGTGCCTACAACAGTAACACCATATACAGAAGAGGTTAGTGGGACATCTTTAATGAATGCCCCAAAGTCAGGCCCTGTAACTTCACCTGATGCATAGCCAGATACGCGATACGTCCCAACGATGCTACCGAGCATGTTAAAGTATTCTAACTCAACATCTTTAGTATTGAATGGTTCATCCAATGGAATTTGCGCAACGCCATTTTCACCAAGACTAACTGCTGCAGCAAATCCTCGACCAAGTAACGCTACTCTAAAGTATGGTGTACCAGAAACACTAACATAGGTTTGTCCTTGTGATGGGCGTTTAAAGTTAAATGGTTTAGGTTGCTTTTTAATAACATTCCCCAATCCACGGATAAGGCCTTTCAATACTTCATTCGGAGTTGCGTTTTCGCAATACACATTTAGTCCTAACAACATTTCATAGGCACCTTCTGTAGATGCATCTTTACCTGGTAACCCAGGGTTACCGTTAGTACCTTTCAAGGAGTTGAGGAAGTCCTCACGAGTTCCTGTATTCCCTGCTTCCAACCACAATTCATAAGCACTTTTACCATTTTGACCTTCTATTCTAATAGGTGGAAATGTGAACGTTCCTTTCACCTCAATAGGTGGTAAATTAAAACCTGTTACATTAACATTTAATTCTTCTGCCATGATAATAATCCCCCTTTCGTTAATGGCGTGCAATATCCTGTATAATATTGACTTCGCCGAAACCTAATTTTAAGCTGTGTTCATCATTATAAATGAACACATCATATTGGTGGACGCCTTTAGCATCTACCTTACTAACTGTGTCATTACCGTTAATACGGAATGTGATACGGTTATTCTCTATCACGCCTTTAACGGATAACACCTCATTTGTATCAGGCTTTCTCCTAACTTTCATGATGGCAGTATATCCATCATAGGACTCACCGCCTTCGATAATATAGGTCAGTCCGTAGTCTTGACCCACGTGTAGGTCAAAATCGTATTCCTTCATATATGCACCTCCTCATTACCAGAACGACATTATCGTAATGCCTGCACGGCCCCAACCGCCTTGGCGAGCTGACATCTTACCGTAATAGAAATAACCTTTTTCAGTTATTCCTAAGCCATAAATTTCCGCAGGTTTATTTTTAACACCAGGACCGTCGCTAACCGTAACTCTAAATACTGGCGGCGGATTATCGACTATTCCTGAATATTGAACTACGCCGTATGCCGGCCGACCTTGATTGAACGATATGAACCTTCCTCCATTCCTGGATGTGATATCTTCATTGCTGCCGTCAACATTCCCTTTCAACAAATCGCCCCCGAAACCATTCATGCTCCAACGATCTCTCATGTTGAGTGTTATTTTAAATCGTTCCTGAGCGATTTGTTGAATGGAATTGATTTCAGTTTGAGACATGTACGTACCGGAATATTCATATTTACCTTGCTCCATTGGATCAGATACCCACCGTAAGAAAATCAAAGTCTTATCCCATGAATATCCAGGAGGTATCTCAATTCTGTCACCACTTGTAACATCCATCCGTTTCACATATGAAGGCTTTAACTGCTGCCCTTCAGCATACACGCTATTGGCATCAATTCGTGAGCCTGTTATATTAGCCCCTTTAATGTTGCCATTGGCGTCAACTTTAAATGAACCGTTTTCATTTTGAATTTCTGTACCGATCAGCTTGCCGCCTCGTAGTGTGCCACCAATATATGCAGATATAGTAGATAAACTATCCACCTTCAATTTATCAGCAGATATTGAACTCGCCTGTATCATCCTATTTGTGATGATATTTCCATCAATAAGAGTATCGCCAGTAATATGAATTAATTTACCATCAATCTTAACGCCACCTTCATAAAGGTTTATCCTTGATAGAATAGCATTCCCATCTAATGCTTTAAGACCTTTTGTGACTTTAAGGTCGATGCCGTCATCAAGTTGAGATATTTTTGTTTCTACATCTTCACGTAGGTTTTTAACTGTAACACTATATTCTTCAGATACTTTATTGAACTCTGCGCTTAACTCATTAACACGTTTATCAAATTCTTTCAGCCCTAAACTTTCTTTATCTAATAACGCTGGATCTATTGTTGCTGATACAGTAACTAATAATTCATTGGATTCAATTCCTTTACCTATAGCATCGATAAATACTGCTTTTACACGATAAATATCCGCATCACCCGTGTAAGTTATCGTATTCCCTGTAGAATTTAGAATATCCGTCTTTGCAGAACCTACAATATAAAACCGAATACTATTCGCAGTACTAGGCATATTTGATACTAATAAGGCAAATCCTTTGACCATATTTACAGATGTTACTATTGGTGCTTCTAGCTTTTGGAAATCATAGGATACATTTAACCCTGGCCCATATCCTTTTACCGGATTGTGTCCATAAATTAATAGGTCTCCTTTTCTATTTTTAAGTTGTATTATCTCTCTAATAGAATTTGATTTTACAATCAAGCCTTGTAAATCGCCTGTATTACTATTACTTCTGACTTCATAGAAATCAATATAAGTATTTGTGATTGGAGCCCATTCAAGTAATACCCCTTCTTTTGTTAATTCAATACTTGCTGAATTAACTTTATCAGGAACTGCTATACTTCCTTCTGTAATTGTGATTTGAATACTTACCTTTGTAGCAGTTTCAGATTCAATCCCAGACGTATTAATGGCTTTAATCCCAAATGTATATGTCTTGCTTTCAGTTGCAAAGAACGTATAATTTGTAGCTCCTATATAATTTACAAGCTCTTTCCCTGCATCATCATATAAACGGTATCCATATATATCCGGCTCTTGATTTGGCGCCCATTGCAAATGTAGTATGCTACTATTTATAGAATCCTGTACTACCGTAAATTGTTTTACCATTGCTGGCGCTGTTTCCTTTCCAGCAATATATATTGTCTTTTCTATACCAGGACCTGCAATTCCCAGATCATTTAAGCATATAATGCGAACCATATAATTTTGTGTTGTAAGTACTGATCTAATGACTGCTGATGTTTCGTTGCCACTAAATGTATTTAGTAAAGTATATGTTTCTTCGTTTGTACGCTTGTAATATACCTGTACTTGTTTACATTGATTACTGATTGGTAACACCCAATCGACCTTAATATCACATAGTACAGTCCCATCTTTTAACGTATTTACAATCTTAGTTAGCTTAATATCCTTTACCGATAATTCTTTTTCTACCTTGGCATAATCAATTACAGGATACCGACTATAATCAAGTTCATATACAGCCGCATCATATTCTGTAGCTGTTATCGTTACCTGGTTATCTCCATTCTTTGTAATTTTGGTAATCCTAAATGGTTTGACCTCCTTATTTGCTTCACCGAGCATATATGGATCATATCGTTTAGGTAATTCTTGTTGTGAGAATTCCCCAATTACAGTAATTGTATCTGTATTCGTTTCCTCTGTTACTGCTTGGATTTGCTTTGTAATAATACTGTCATCTTCTAACCGAATCATAATGCTATGATTTTTATTCGGTTTCAATACAACAAATTTATCCAATACAACCGTATTGCCTTCTGCTTTTACAATACGGCCGCTAGCATCTCCGAATTGAGGAACCGCATGATTGATGCCTATAACATCGCCATATTCACACACCATACCGCCTATATCTGTACCAAATGTAACAGTCTGTAACTGTCGCTCATTTGTGGCCATTAGATACATTCCTTCTCTGTATGCTTGTGAACGCCTTGTTACACCAAACAATGACAATTTAGCTGTATTATCATTCTTCTTTAAATTGTTTGCATAGTTTGGACTTCGCACCATAAATACAGTATTTTTGTAGTCATTATCTGTATCATTGTACGTAATTTCTACTGAACGAGCCCTATCATCCCTAGATGAGTATTCACCTTTAAATGATGACTTTACTATTTGCCCCTCTCCAAATACCTGTACAATGTTACTTGGTCTATCCACCACTATGCCATATTGTGTCCCATGCCTTAATATTGTGGCTCGTCCGGATGTGGCTGCCTTTTGTGCCGCTTCCCATCTTGTCTGTGTCGTATCCATGACCGCATCAAATCTGAACCTTCGTTCTTTTTCTCCACTAATCATAGATACTTCTTCATCTGCATAAGCCGCCGCACTTTTCCATTCATCCCAATACTGTTTGAAATTGTTAGCCGGTACACCTTCGACTACATATTCTTCAACATTTGTATTGATGTTATACAAACGCTTACAGTTATGTAACATATCATATGCAGCCCATATTGGGTTCTTTGCATCTTTTTCAACATATGTTCCTGTATCCCAATCAAATACATGTACTGTATTTCTAATTTGTCTCCAGTTGACATTTGGAATACCTCCGGATAGTTGGTTAGTTGCCTTAATGCGTAATCCAATTAACACCTTGCCTGGTCTACTGTATGCACTATCCATAATAAAGCTTGATAGCGTTGACCATGTCATATAAGCTGTTGCTCTTGTTGTCGTTGGTAACTTAGTACCTACAACCTTAATATCATATTGTCCTGCCTCAGGCATTTCAAATTGATATGATCTACGCACAGCTTGGCTAGTTGCTTTTGTAAGGCTAAACGTAGACTTCTGAACAGTAATGGTTATGGTTCCCTCTTTTTTCATAAAGATTTCTCGTTTCTTTAAGTCAAAGGATATTATGCCATTATCATAATGTTCACCATACCTAGCCTCTTTTTTCTTGCCACTTATACTACCAGTTACACTTAGAGTATCTTTATCCTTTTTTGCTACTAATGTCCATACCTCTAACGGTGCTGAGTCACCTATGGATTTTACATTTGTAACTATATTGGATAATCTTCCGTTTGATTTAACAATATGATTACTATCATCGCCGCCAAAATCTTTCCATTCCGTTGTGCCTGTCTTTCTATACATGATTTGAAACTCGGCTGTATTCTTATCATAATCGCCGCTATCATTTACCTTGTATAATCCATTAGGGAATTCAACTGTTACTTCTAACTTCTTAGCTTTCTTAGTATCTGTTGTTCTAATTAATGGTTTATTTTCAGCACACTCAAGACCTATTGATTGGTCTAATACAGTAGTTGGAAAGAATGATATCGGCTCTTGATTATTTTCGCCTAACCTTGTTTCAATCTGAACATCCGTAAAGTTTTCTATATGTGTTGTCCCAATGCGGATATTGCTAATACTATCCACAGGGCCCCATCCGCCACAATACAATAAATTCAAATATTGAACATTTTTATCCTGGTCATCTGTATTTGTTGTCTCTACATGACACATTAATAATTGAGGGGTTGGAATACATTCACCATATGTTTCTGCAATCACACCACCTTCATATGTCTGTACGCTTGGCAATGACCATCCATAAGATGTACTTTGTGAATTTTCTGATGTACTACCTATCTGGTTTAATCGGAGCATGCTATTTATCAGCTTACCGCCAACCATTGTAATGGCCCCTGTCATGAGTCCAATTGCTAATTTACTAGCTGTTGCCGGTAGCCACTTTGCAGCCAATACAGGTGCATAGACTGCTAATGCTAACATGGCCACCATACCAAGTATCCCTTTTATGCTTTTACCAATATGTGGAGTTACTACAATTTGATTTCCATCTTGTGGAAAACAATTTACAGGATCCAATACAAGTATTCCATTTAGGTATACATCTTTATCTGTTGGATCTAAATAAGAATAGAGTGTACCATCTGTACACTCTACCTTTTTTCGTTCCTTTTTATTCGGTTCAAACGGATTCTTTATTTCAACAATTTCAATCATTATATAATGCCCTTTCTGTTGGAATATAGAAACCTAGTATTCTTGACTTCCATTTACGAACTCTATCAATTACTACACCTGTTTCATGACAATATGCATGAATAAAATGACCATCACCAATATAAATTCCGCAATGGTTCGCCCATTCATTTTCTGCCAGTCGAATAATCACCAAGCATCCTACTTTAGGCTCTTCTATTTTTTGCCACATCTCATTTAAATCATGTTGCATAGTATCTGATATTACATGTGCCTCTTCCGAAGATATAGAATAATCATGAATAATATAGCCTTGTCGTTTAAATAATTCCAACGCAAGGCCCCAACAATCTAATCCCGTTATATCTCGGCCCCCATCTACAAATGGAATGCCTATTAGATCATCATAATTAAACATTGTTTCCATTCATACCTTCCTCTCCCCCAAATCGTGATGGAATTCTACATGTTTCCAGTGTATTATTGCATGGCTCTTTACCTCCTGCATATCCACATCTAACCGACTTAAATCTATATGGGCAATAATGCGCCATATAAATATGGGTTGGGAATTTAACTACTGTTTCCGGTGATGCACCTAGTATAAATGTTACCCACTCCTCATCGTATTGAGTCGTTGTAACAGTAAATTCAAAAACTTGTAATGGCTCTGTATTGTCTAGCATATTCGCATGTACAACATATATTGTTACCTCAGCATCCGTGAACCCTTTGAATTTTTGTATATACTGTTGCAAGGTTCCTGCACAGTTAGATACAGTCCAACTTAACTTAGGTTCTGTTTGCCCATCAATTGTATTGATGTCAAAATTCATAGGATATGCTTGCCATTCTTGCCCATCCCATGTAATACTTTCTGTATTTCTAACCAAGCATATTGGCTCTGTTAATTCTGAATGGACCATTTTAACCAATACTAAGAAAGGGGCATCACTTGCTAATTTATTCTTTTCAATAATTGCCGTAGCAGGCCATCTTAGCATTTGTTACACCTCCTCAAATTGTAATGATCCATACCACCCAATTGGATAATCTAATCGGAAGCTAAACTTATCTACAAATCTACATCTGTATGTTTTCCCATCCGTATAGTTTTTAAACTCAAACTCTTCTGATGTTCTAACTTTCTTCCAGAATGCTTTTAACTTTTCATAGTTTTCATCGCTAAGTCCTAGCCATGTATATGTCCAGCTTCCAATCACCCTTGTAGTTCTCGGCCGTGTTATTTTATAGTTGGCATCCGTAGTGGATGTGATTGTACTATCTGTTAGTACTTCCGTATAAGTACTTCCGGAATTCGATGCGGCCGGAATAATCGGCTCCGGAATATCTGTAGGAAACACATACATTATCGCCTACCTCCTATTAATTGTTTCAAAATATCTTGGCTTCCATTTCGGTTACTAGCGATTTCTTCAATCACAATATTCACAATTTGTGTTTTTATATCACCAGTTGATGTTTCTTCCGTAACTGTAACCTTGCTGTTGGTGTAATTATTTACATTCACCATAACCGGTCCCCCGCCTATGGTGTTCGCAATATTACGCCCAAGACTAGCAAATGTATTTTGGTTTAAAGGTAATACAGCCTCATTATCTTTACCTTCACCCATTAATGACATTACTGGAGCAGTAATTACACCGCCACTTGCAAACTTATATGTGGGTATATTAGGCATTCTAGCAATGGCACTATTTACAAATCCTTGCATTGTTAATTTTTGTACATTACCACCACTAGCAATACTTGGAGTCCCGCCCCCCAATGACTGTCCTAACAATGCTGCCGCTAATCTTGCAGCCGCTATTTTAGCAATGATATTGACTACTGTACTAAGAATTAATTTACCCATATTTTGAGTTAAATCTTTTACGCTTGTAATATCTGTTGCTAGATTTGAAAAGATAGAAGATAATCCACTAGCAAATGATTCAGCTGCTTCTGCTGTGGCAGCTGACATCGACATATTACCTTGTTCCCAAAGTTTATAGAATGTCTGTAGTTTAGCAGTATCGCCTTCCCAGTCCCTATATTGTTTTGCATCTTTTGAACTTGTTAATTGTTGGAGTCTATTTTTATCATGTCGGCTAATTGCTAATTTAACAGCTTTATCATATGACTCACGTTCTGCCGTTTCACGTTCTGTTACTAAGGCTTTATATTTGGCTGTATACCATTCCTCAACCTGCGCTTTAGCTTCCGCATCATCCTTTTGTTTTGCAACTGATTTTAGGCGTTCCTCTCGCTCTCTATCTAGTTCATTTTTAGATACTATAAACTGTTGTTCAGCTAAATCTTTATAGTTTCCTAAGATTTCTGCATTAGTTTTGGCTGTATCCAGTTTTAATTTATCCCGTTGCTCCTGTAGCTTTTTATTTACTTTATCTACTTCAACAGTTTTAAACTGATCTAATAGCTTTTCAGCATTTGAGGTATCAATCGTATCGCTGACATCTTTAATCTTCTTGATTGCTTCTGATTTTTTCCGTACATCCTCTTCAATCTTTTGGATCTCACTTTCATATGATGTACCAATTTCTCCGGTGATACTTTGCTTTAATTCACCTTCTAAATTCTTTAAATCCTTTTTAGCATCATCAATTGATTTTTGACGGCGTAATATATCAGCCCCAGTAAGACCGCCTTCGCCTTTCATGTCATTATATAGTAGTCGTGCATTGGCCGCTTTTTGATTTCTTACCGCATCAGTTCCAACGGAACGTGTAATATATTTATCAACTAACTTAGCTGCTAATCCTACGTCTTGACTATTTCCAAGTTCTGCTAATGCATCTTTATAACTCTGTCTTTCATTCCCATATAACATCTCATATACTTGGAATGCTTGTTGTGTATGAATATCAAGGGGGTCCGAATAATTTCGTGCTGCAAAATCAAATAAATCTTGTTTTCTGCTTTCTTGCCATTGCTGTATTCCAAGTGCACGAAATCCATCTTGTGATTCTATTACAGGATCTAAGTTTTTTGTGTTTCCTGCTGATTCCTGCATATTCCCGCCAGCCATACCAAAAGCTATACGTGGATCAATACCTTGATTAATCATGAAGCGAACTGTTTCAGCTGCACTCGATGTATCCTTATGCTCGGTATGCTCAACTACAGATGTATTCCCTGCTGAATCACTAATGGAACCCAAGTTTTGTATTTGTGCATTAATGCTTTCCATTAGTTTTGCTTGTTCCGCCTGAATTTCTCCTAGGGCAGCATCTGCACTGGCTTTCTTTTGAGCAGCTACATAAGATTCATATTTTTTCCTTAGTCGTTCTGGAACCTCTACATAACCAGCACTATCATTGGCAAAAACGACTTTACCCTCTCTATTTTTTGCAAGATGACGTTTCTTTCCATTATCCATCAAGGTTACTTCATTGGCGTGTTGGAATTCCGCCTCTGCTTTATTGGCTTTTTCCTTTCGATATAGTTCAACACCTACTCTAGTCAAGGT